>Ga0265327_10000740_pt1 | contig 50953 bp, 52 predicted proteins | sample 41621metaG_FD_202089 | JGI IMG/M metagenome (GOLD analysis project Ga0265327, IMG submission 202089) | Rhizosphere microbial communities from Carex aquatilis grown in University of Washington, Seatle, WA, United States - 4-16-21 metaG | ecosystem: Host-associated > Plants > Roots > Rhizosphere... | reverse complement strand
GCTCCCACCAGGCCGGCGTTGCCCGCCGCCACGTCGCCGTTCGCCGTCTCCGTCACGTCGCCGGTCAGGCTCTGGGCCTGAACGTCGATGCCGTCCTTGCCCGCCGTCAGCGCCGTCACCGCGCCGGTGGTCACGCTGATGCCCGTACTGGTCGCCACATCACGAACGACGACACCTTCGCCGGTCGTGGCCAGAACGCTACCGCCGACGTTGATGCCGATTGAGCCCGCGCCGCCGGTCTGCGTGGCGTCGAACGCATCGCCGGTTCCGTTGTTGAGAATGGCGCCGCCGGTGTAGGTCAGGGGGCCGCCGGCCGCCTTGGCGGTCAGCGCCGCCGTGCCGCCCGCGGTTGGCGTGTTCCCGGCATCGACGGTGATGACGCCGCCATTCGTGATGGTGACACCGCCAACGCCGGTGTTGGCGATCGAAAGGCCCTGCCCGCTAATCGTGGCGCCCGGATCGACGATGAGCTGAAGCGCCGACGGAGAGGCGGCCTGGTAGTCGCGATCGAGAGGCGTGCTCGTTGGAAATGTCGTATCGACGGTGACGGTCGTCCCACAATCGACAGTGACGCCGACCACGCAACCGGCCCACGCGATCCCGGGAACGAGCAGACTCGAGGCCGCCATCGCGACCACGCCGAGGGCGGATCGCAGCGCCAGTCGACTCGACTGCGAGCACAGGGTCTGTCGCCGTTCGGCGCCTTTGGAGACACGGAACGACAAGGGCATGCGCTTGGCGACGCTCTCAAGACAAACCATGTTCTACGCCTTCTTGCTGAGCGGCTCATCCGACTCTTACGGCCGGCAAATAACGGCGTTCGACCTAGGGGTGTCAATCTGGCCGATCTCACGCTCTGGGAGGTCACGCTCCGCCTGGCCGACCGTCGCGCCAAGCATGCCATGGAACTCCGCGAGGGAACTCCGCGCGAAGGCCGTTGATTCAACGGCCGGTCGGCGAACGCGAGGGCGGCGAGATGATGTCGGAGGGCGGCGCGGTCAACATCGTCACCACAGGCGGCGACGCCAACCTCACCGGGACCAAGGTCTCCGGCGCCACGGGCGCCAGCGTTGTCGCCCTGAACGGCAATGTGAACCTGGACGCGGCCCAGAGCGTCGAGACCAGCCACAGCCGACGGGACGATCCGCACCCTGCGCTTCACCGTCACGCCGAGCCAGTTCGGCGCCGGCGGCTCGCAGCGCCACATCATTCGCACCAGCCCCACGGCGCGTGGGCGGGAAATGGGGGCGGCGAAGGGGGCGTCGCCCCGGTGAGCGCCGCCGCGCGGGGCGGCCTATGGGAGCGGGACCGTCGACCATCGCCGCGTCGGCCCTGGCCGTGGCGGCGGGTGCTGTCGACAGGCAATGGCGACCGTTCTCATGAGACGATCAAGGCCATCGCCATCATGGTCTGACAACGCCGTCGTGCATCTGCAGAGCTGCAAAGCTGGCGACCTGCCGCGCCATCGTTGAAAGCTGGTCGGCGACGCGAGGCTCGCTGCAGGCGCCGTCAGGTGCGAAGAGTGAACCTGACGCGGTGTTGAGCGTGACGCCGAGAGGGGTCGGCCAGCCGCGCAGGGCGTGGACGATGCTGCGCAGTGATCCCAGGGTCGCGCCGGTGGCCTGCCAGCCGTAGGCGGTGACCAGCAGGCCGACGGCCCTGCCGTCCAGATAGGGTCGGGCGTCCCCGGCGGTGTCCTGGAGCAGGTCGAGCGCGTTCTTCACAAGGCCCGAGACGCCGGCATGGTAGGCCGGCGTGGCCAGGATCAGGCCATCGGCTCTTCGGACGGAGGTCAGGAATTCAAGCTGCTCCGATGACCGGACTTCCGCCGATGGGTCGTAGTGGGGGAGGGCGGCGAGGAAGTCGCCGCCGAACTGCCGGGTCTCGCAGCCAAGGGCCGCCGCGGCCCCGAGCGCGACCGACAGGGCGTGCTCGGTGGAGGATCCCGGCTTGGTCGTGCCACCGACACCCACGATGTACGGGCGTTCCGCCTCGGAGAGAACGGACATGATCTGACGTCCCCGCTTCGCAGTCTTCAAGAGAACGACGTGGCCACGTCGCCAAGACCCTGGTCGAACTGACACAGGATCTCGTCGCCGGCCTTGACCGGGAAGGCGCGCACGAAGGAGCCGGTCAGGATGACCTGTCCGGGCTCGAAGGTGACGCCGAATTCGCTGAGCTTGTTGGCCAGCCAGGCGACCGAGGTCACCGGATTGCCGAGCACGGCCGAGGCCTCGCCCGCCTGCTGAGTCTCGCCGTTGCGTAGGATGGCGCCGCGCACGCGCCGGATGTCTATGGCGTCCAGCCGGCGCGGGTTGGCGCCCAGGACGACGCCGCCGCAGGCGGCCAGGTCCGCCACCGTGTCGACGATGGTCATGCCGGGCGCTCGCGCCACCCTGAAGTCGACGATCTCGATGGCGGGCACGACGAAGTCCGTCGCCCGGATCACGTCCATCGGCAGCACGCCGGGCCCCTTCAGGGCCGCCTTCATGACAAAGGCGATCTCGATCTCGATCATCGGGTCGAAGAAGCGGGCGGCAGGGATCGGCGTCGACTCCGGGATGAACAGGTCATCGGTCATGGCGCTGAAGTCAGGTTCGCTGGAGCCGGCCATCTCCTGCATCGGCTTGGAGGTCAGCCCGACCTTGTATCCCTTGATCCGCGCCCCGGCGGCCAGCCGGCGGGCGACGAAGGCTTCCTGGATCTTGTAGGCGTCCTCGACCTCGATCCCGGGATAGGTCTTGGTCAGCAGGGGCAGGGGCTTTCGCGTGCGGTAGACGCCCTCCAGGTCATCGACGACCTGGGCGCGGGTCACATCGTCAAGCATGGTCGGCTCCTGCGGCGAGGGTCTTGCGGACGGTCTGCAGGTCGGCGCGGGCGGCGAGCGTGAGCGCCGACAGGTCGGTGACCACCGAAACGAGCCGGAACCCCTGCCTGAGCCGAAGGGGCGCAACGCCAGCGTTGGACAGCACCGCCGTCGCGACGCCGGCGGCTCTGGCGGCCGCGCTGACCTTGGCGATGGCCTCGTCGAAGGCCGGCTTGCCGTCGTTGTCCCCCGGCGGCAGGCCCAGGGCGATCGACAGGTCGAATGGCCCCACGAAGAGGGCGTCGACTCCCGGGGTGCGGGCGATGGCGTCCACCTCGGCCAGGGCCTCGGCCGTTTCGATCATCGGGATCACCAGCACGCGGTCGTTGGCGTCGGCGAAGTAGCCGGGCCCATCCCGCAGGCCGACCCGCACGGGCCCGAAGCTTCGCCGGCCGGCCGGCGGATAGAGGCAGGCGTCCACCGCACGGCGGGCGTCTTCCGCGGTCTGGATCATGGGGATGACCACCCCCAGGGCGCCGGCGTCCAGCAGCCGGCCGATGATGCCCGGGTCGTTCCACGGCGCCCGCACGATCGGGGTCGCCCCGCCAAGGTCCACGGCGCGGATCATCTCCAAGGCGGTCTCGTAGTCCATGCAGCCGTGCTGCATGTCGATGAGCACCCAGTCGAAGCCCGCCCGCCCCAGCGCCTCGGCCGTCAGGGCGCCCGGGATCATGCACCACGCGCCCAGCAGTGGTTCGCCGGCCTTGAGGCGCGCCTTCAGGGATTTGGACATTCGCGCCGCGCCTAGAACTGGCCGAGGGCGACGCGCCGGACGGCGTCGGTGTCGGTGGGCTGGTGCCCGACCTTGTGCGCCGGCGCCGGAATCTCGACGACGGTGTTCGACAGCCGGCCCAGACCGGTCACCTCGACCTCGACGACGTCGCCGATGTTCATCGGCCGCGAATTGGCCGGCGTGCCCGTCAGCACGATGTCGCCGGGCAGGAAGGTGACGTGGCGCGACAGGTCCGCGAAGATGAAGTCGATCGGGAAGGTCATGTCGCTGACCGGACCGTCCTGGACGACCTGGCCGTTGATGTAGGTCCGCACGGACTGCTTGCGGATGTCGACGCCGCGCACGATCCCGGGGCCGATCGGGCAGAAGCCGTCCTGGCCCTTGACGCGCAGCATCGAGCCGGCGTCGGTGTCTCTGAAGTCCTGGGCGCCGACATCGTTGGCCGGGGCGAAGCCGGCCAGGCAGTCCCAGACATCCTCGCGCGCCACGTTGCGCATGGGCTTGCCGACGATGGCGGCGATCTCGCCCTCGTAGTTCAGGTACTGGCAGTCCGCAGGTCGATGCACGCTTCCGCGGTGCGCGTTGAGTGTGGTCAGCGGCTTCTGGAAATAGGTCGGATTGATCAGCGGCGGGGCTTTGAATTCCACCCGGCGGGAGTCGTAGTTCAGGTGGATGCAGATGATCTTGGTCGGGTCGCAGGGCGGCAGATAGACCGCTTCGGTCTCGGCCACCGACCGGCCGTCACCCAGCCTGAGGCTGTCGCCTTCCGGCCGGACCCACTTGGGTGTTCCCTCATGCAGGATCCGGCGCCACTCCTCCCGCGGTCCATCGAGCACGGACATCAGTGAATTCCTTCTTGTTGATTGGGATGGGCGTATGGGGTCCCCGGCCGATCAGGCCGGCACCATGAAGCCCTTCATCGTGCCCGGGACGGGCGCATGGCCGAAGGCGTCACTGTGGTAGTATTCCGACTGGGCCAGGGCCAAGCGGCCGCCCCAGCCGATCTCGTTCATGAAGCCTGACGGGTTCTTGAAGTAGAACGAGAACATCTGGTCGTTCGCGTGGCTGCCCGGCTGGATGATCACGGGCAGGCCCGACCTGATCACCAGGTCGTGGGCGAGGCCGACGTCGGCCATGTTCTCCACCTCGAACATCATGTGGTTGATGCGCTTCTCGCCGGGGCCGCTGAAGGCGAAGGTGTGCTGGCGCTCGTTGCAGTGCAGGAACATCAGCGGCACGGGCTGCGGCGCGCCGGGCAGGCTGAGCTTGTATTCCACGCCGCCGCGCATCCCGAGCAGGCGGTAGAATTCGTAGACCTTCTCGAAGCCCGCGCTCTGGTTCTGCATCACATGGCCCAGGCCGCCGCCGCCGGTCTTGAAGGGACCGTGCATCCGGCGGCCCGGATAGAACGGCTTGTCGAACTGCATGTGCGGGCCGTGGAAGATCTCGACCGCGTAGCCGTTGGGATCCTGGATCATCATCACCTCCAGGACGTGACGCGCCTCGGCTTCGGCCTCAGAGCCGATGCGGACCGCGATGCCCGCAGCCTCGAGCCTGGCCGCCAACTCCCGGAATTCGTCCTGCCCCGCCACCCTGAGGCCCGTGACCAGCAGGTCGTCGCCGCCGTCCTGCACCAGGGTGATCCGATGGTGCCAGTAGTCCATCCGCAGGAAGCATTTGGCGGGATCGTCGGAGTCCACCACCTCCAGCCCCAGAACCTGGGCGGCGAAGCTCTTCCAGGCTTCGATGTCGCTGACCCCGAGAGTCAGATAGCCGAGTTCCGTCACCTGGGTCATGTCACCCTCCCACCTGGTTGAACGATCCCTTGCGGACCGAAATGTTTTTGATGTCGGCGTAGAAATCGAAGCTCCAGGAGCCGCCTTCGCGGCCGATCCCGGAGTCGCGGCTGCCGCCGAACGGCGCCGCCAGATCCCGGACGAAGAAGCAGTTGACCCACAGGGTCCCCGCCACGACCTGTGACGCGATCCTCATGGCGCGCGCCTCGTTGCGGGTGAAGAGGACGCCCGCCAGGCCGTAGCCGGTGTCATTGGCGGCCTGGACGACCTCGTCGTCGGTCTCGAAAGTCTGCCAGGTCAGGACCGGCCCGAAGACCTCCTTCTGGGCGATCTCCGAATGCGGATCGACGTTGGCGAACAAGGTCGGCTGGAAGTAGAGGGCGCCGAAGTTGGCCCGCGAACCACCCCACAACGGTTCTGCGCCCGCCGCCTTGGCGCGGTCCACGAAGCCGGCGACGCGGTCGAAGTGCTCCTGGGTGATCAGGGGGCCCACCCGGGTCGCCGGGTCGCGCGGGTCGCCCACCACCATGTGGGCGGCGGCCGCGCGCACCTTCGCCAGGAATTCGGGCTCGATCGACTTCTCGACGAAGATCCGCGTGCCGGCGAGGCAGACCTGGCCGGCGTTCATGTACTGGCCCGCCACGGTCTGGGCCGCGGCGTCGAGGTCGGCGTCCGCGCAGACGATGAACGGGCTCTTGCCTCCCAGCTCGGCGCTCATCGGCGTGATCGAGCGGGCGGCCGCCTGGCCGATCAGCTTGGCGGTGTCGGTCGATCCCGTGAAGCTGATCCGGTCGACGTCGCCATGCTTGACCAGGGCGTCGCCGGCAGCTTCGCCGATGCCCTGCACGACGTTGAGGACGCCGGCGGGCAGGCCGGCCGCGTGGGCGATGTCCGCCATCAGGGAACAGGTCAGCGGCGCCCATTCGGGCGGCTTCACCACCACCGTGTTGCCCGCCGCCAGCGCCGGACCGACCTTCCAGGTGGTCAGCATCAAAGGCGCGTTCCAGGGCGTGATCAGCGCCGCAACCCCCGCGGGGTCATAGCGGACGTGGTTCAGGACTTCCGGGGACTCGATGACGTGATCCTGCAGGGTCAGGGCCCAGTCGGCGAAGAATTCGATGTTCTGCGCGGCGCGGGGCGCCACGCGGTGCACATTGCCGGCCAGCAGCGAGCCATTGTCCATGGTCTCGACCGCCGCGAGGTCCTTGACGCGGGCCCTCAGTCCCTCGGCGAACGCCTTCAGTACAGGCAGGCGCCCTTCCGGTCCCAGGGCGGCCCAGGCGGGGAAGGCGCGCCTCGCGGCGTCAACGGCCTGATCCACCTCAGCCTTGCCGCCGGAGGCGACGTTCGCCAGGTGCGACCCGTCGACCGGGGAGAGGTCCTCGAAGCGAGCGGCGGAGGGGACGCGGCGTCCGCCGATCCAATGATCCGTCGAGACCTCGACGCCGGCCACGGTCGCTGTGTTGTCGGCCACTTCACGTCCTCCTCTGCTGACCCTGCGGTCCTGCGCCGATGTGTCTGATCCAAGGACGTCGCCTCCCGAGGGCGACGCGCGCAACCGACACTGACGATCTTCATTTATGACTATAGTCAGTTTATAACAGCCCACGGCGCCGTCAACCGATTTCGTCCGGGGCGTCAGCAGCGCGTCGGCGCATTGACATTGCCGGTCTGGACACAAATGGGTTCAGGACCCTCGGGCGCAGTTCAGGAGCAGGTCTCAGGTGAGCCAAGACGGCAGAGCGCAGACCAAGGCCGTGGCCCCACCGCCGACGGCGGAGCGGCCCAAGCCGCTCGGCCGGCGCGAGCGCAACAAGCAGGAGAAGCGCTCGCGAATCGTCGAGGCCGCGCGCCGGCTCTTCGAGGAAAAAGGTTTCGCCCAGACGACGACCCTGGAGATCGCCGAGGCGGCCGACATCGGGACCGGCACCCTGTTCCTCTATGCGCGCTCGAAGGAAGACCTGCTGGTCCTCGTCTTCAAGGACGAAATGCTGGAGACGGCCATGGCCGCCTTCGCCCGTCTGCGCGCGGAGGATCCCCTGCTGGACCAGCTGGTGCAGGTCTTCGACGCCATGGCGAGCCATCACGAGCGGGACAGGGACCTGGCGAAGATCCTGCTCAGGGAGATCATGTTTCCTGCCAATGATGACAGGCTGACTGACATCGGCGAGCTGATGGACGCCATCTTCGCCGGACTGGCCGCGTTGTTGTCGACGGCCCAAGCGGCCGGAATCTTGCGGGCCGAGTTCGATCCCCGCCTAGTCGCCGAGAACCTGTTTTCCAACTACTTCATGGACATGTTGGAGTGGCTACGTGGTCTTTGGACCAAAGAGGCCTTCCGGGATCGCCTCAGGCAGCACCTCGCCATCACCATCGACGGCCTGCGCTAGCCCGGCTTGGCGATAGGCCAGCAGCCCAGCCCCGCCGCGTTCAGGCGGGGCCGGGCGGTTTGACCGTGGATCAGTCCACCCCGGCCGCCGCCAACATGTCCGGCACCTGTGTCCAGGGGCGTTCCATCTGGGCGAACATGTGGTCGAGCGCATAGTTGCGCGGCGCGCTGGCCAGGTAGAAGCGCTCGTAGAGTTCCACGCGTCCGCCCAGGGCCGATCCGGCGAAGTCCCAGGCCGTGCGGAACAGCTTCGCCCGATCGCGCGCGCTCATGCCGTTGGCCCCAGGCATGAACTCCTCGATCAGCGGTCCGATCTGCGGGTTGTCGATGGCTTCGAGCGAGGGCGTCGCCAGAAGGTTGTGGGAGCCGATGGTCTTGATGATCTCGTTGGCCCTGACCATCCAGCCGGGCATGTTCGCCCGCACCGCCCGGAACGGACGATCATCCGGGAAGAAGGCGCCGTTCCCCCAGTCCCGCGCATCTGCTTCGGCGGCCTTGATCGCGGAGCGAGTCAGGCAGGCGTAGCCCCAGAGTTCGCCCAGCATGGCGGCGGTGTCGGGCCGCTTGTCGGAATTGGTGGCCTGGGCCATCCGGGCGCAGAGTTCATAGGCGAACTCGAGCTTCACCGCCGCGCGGATCGAGGTCTGCTGCATGATGTTGGCCGCCCAACCATGGCGCATCAGGCCGTTGTAGACATCCACATCGCCGTCGATGAACACGCGCTCCATCGGGATCTCGACGTCGTCGAAGATCATGAAGGCGTCCTGCTCGTCGAAACGGCTCGAGAACGGCTTGTCGCCCACGCTGGCCGCCACCCCATAGTGGTCCCGGCAAAGGGTGATCAGTCCCTTCGTCCCCATCGGGATCGAGAAGGCGAGGAGGGTGGCCGGGTCGGCGTTCGGGGGCTGCGGCTGGCCGGGATAGACGAACAGTTCGTCGGCGAACGGGCCCAGAGTCGCCAGGATCTTCGCCCCGCGCACAACGATGCTGTCCTTGGTCCGACGCACCACGCGAAGGGCCAGCTGGCCGTTGACGCCTTCAAGGTCGGGCAGAGACTTGTCGACCACCGGGTGGATGATCGTGTGGGTGAGCGAGAGGTCCTTCTCGACCACCTCGCGATAGAAGCGGCCCAGCCGTTCGGCGAAGGTGGTGTCTCCCTTGGCGGTGAAGATGTCGCTGCGGGCGACGAAGCCGGCCAGGGTCACGTTCACATAGTCGGGCGTGCGCCCAAGCATGCCGTTGGAATAGCGCGCGAACCGGTCGAAGGCGGCGTGGCGGCGGCGCAGGTCGTCGGCGGTCTTCGGCACGATCAGGCTGGCGCTCATCGGCTTGCCAGTCTCCGGGTCGGGAACCAGGCAATCGGCGGCGTGGGTGTGCTGCCAGTCGAAGTAGGCCGCCATGCCCTTCAGCGAACCGGCGAAGGCGGGATGGGAGAGGACGTCGACCTTCTCATTCCCCAGCCAGACCGTTCGATCGTCACGCAGTCCCGCAAGATACTCCTGGCCCGTTCGCGCCGTCATGGTTTCCTCCACTCCCGACTAGGCGGGATCGTTTAATTCTGTGTCCGTTCACCGCCCGCGCATTCGCTGCGAGGTGATGGTGATCATTTATGATCATAGTCAGTTTTTATCCCGAGGCAAGATCGCCTCTTCGCGGGTTCCCCGTTTCGCAGGCTGCGAACCCTGATCGGGCAAGCCAATTTCCTGTTCGGCAGTTCGATGGATCGCTGAGGAAGTCTCTGCGAGCATAACGAGACGCTCAGCTATGGCGCTCAGCCGGCGCTTGACGGGGAATAGAGGGAGTTTTGGGCCTGCCTCTGGGAGGCGCTACGCCGCCTGGCCGGCCGCAATGCCGTGTCGCGTCGGCGTTGGCTGCCGCGATGCTGCCGGAGAGGCGGAGTCCGGCGTCTACGTGGCGGCCCGGAAGGGACTCGAACCCCTGACCTTCGCTTTAGGAAAGCGCTGCTCTATCCGGCTGAGCTACCGGGCCGACCGTCCTCCTCTTACGGAGCCGCCGCGCCAGCGCAAGGCGATTTGCCGCGGGCGGGGCAGATTCTTCAGCCCTCACCGGACGTTAACGGGCGATGGGATATGCCGTCCGCTGCGTAATGTCCTGGGAGGGGGCAATGGGGTCTCGTACGCGCTCTGCGACGTCGAGAACGAGTGCCGGAAGTGAACGGGAGCGCACAGCGGCCTTCATCCGCATGGCGCCGTTCGCGCTCGTCATGGCCGACCGGGACCTGCGGATCGTGGACGTCAGTCCGGCCTGGTCGGTCCAGGTGGGGGTGGCCCGCGAAGACGCCATAGAGCGCAGCCTCTACGATATCATGCCTGGCGGCGCCGAACGGTTCGGCGAGACCATGCGCCTGTGCCTGGCCGGCGAGAGCGTGCGCGTCGAGCGCGCCAGAGTGCCGCTGGCCAGCGGCCGGAACCCGTGGCTGCAGGTCGAGATCAATCCCTGGCGCGGCGACGACGGGTCGGTGCTGGGCCTGCTGATCGCCAGCCACGACGTCACCGACATGGTCGAAGCCCTGGAACAGAGCCGGCGCTCGGAGGAGCGGCTGCGGCTGGCCGCGGAGCTGGCCGACATCCACATCTGGGAAATGGACTACGTCTCGCGGACCCTGTTCAAGGTGGGCGCCGAGGACACCTTCTTCGACAAGCCGATGACCTATGAGGCCCTGTTCCGGGACATCTGGTGCAGCGTCCATCCCGATGACGTGCCGGCCGCCCAGGCCGCCTGGGCGGCGCACGAGAAGACCGGCGAGCCCTACCGCGCCGAGTACCGGGTGCGCCGGTCCGACGGCAAGGAGGTGTGGGCGTTCTCCACCTCGCACCTGGTGAGCGACGAGAACGGCCGGCCCCTGCGCCTGGTGGGCGCGCTGCAGAACATCACGGCGCGCAAACGCAGCGAGGCGGCCCTGGCCGCCGCCGCGCTGGACGCCGACGCCGCCAACCGGGCCAAGAGCGAATTCCTGGCCAACATGAGCCACGAGATCCGCACGCCCATGAACGGCGTCATCGGCATGAACGCCCTGCTGCTGCGCACCGACCTGTCGCCGGAGCAGCACAAGTTCGCCGAGGCGGTGCGCACCTCCGCCGACTGCCTCTTGAACCTGATCAACGACATTCTGGACATCTCCAAGCTCGAGGCCGGCAAGGTCGAGCTGGAGGAGATCGACTTCTGCCTAGCCACCGTGGTCGAGGACGTGGTGGAGTTGCTGTCGCCCAAGGCCACCGAGAAGTCCCTGGAGATCGCCGCCTTCCTGGACGAGGGCGCCCGCGCCGCCTTCAAGGGCGATCCGACCCGGCTTCGCCAGATCCTGCTCAACCTGCTGACCAACGCCCTGAAGTTCACCGAGGCCGGCTTCGTGGCCGTGGAGGTCACCTCGCGGTCCAGCGGTCCGGGCCGGACCGGCCTGCGCTTCGAGGTGCAGGACAGCGGCATCGGCCTGGACGCCGAGGCCAAGGGCAAGCTGTTCCAGAAGTTCCAGCAGGCCGACGGCTCGGTGACGCGCCGCTATGGCGGCACGGGGCTCGGCCTGTCGATCTGCCGCCAGCTGGTGGAGATCATGGGCGGGACCATCGGCGTCGATGACCGGGACGGCGGCGGCAGCGTCTTCTGGTTCGAGATCGCCCTGCCCAATTCGGACGCCCGCGCCCAGGCCCGCCCGGCCGGGGTCGAGGACCTGCGCGGCCTCAAGGTGCTGGTCGTCGACGACATCGAGATCAATCGCAGCATCTTCCTGCGCCAGCTCGAGGCGGAGGGCGCGGAGACCGGCGAGGCCGTGGACGGGGCTTCGGCCCTGGCGGCGCTGGTCAGCGCAGACGCCGTGGACGCTCCCTTCGACGTGGTGCTGCTGGACCACATGATGCCCGGCATGTCCGGCGAAATGGTGGCCGCCAAGATCCGCGCCAACGCCGCCTTGGCCCAGCCGCGCATCGTTCTGGCGTCGTCCATCGGCGAGAGCTGGCGCACCGAACGCGCCGCCAAGGCCGGCTTCGACGCCGTCCTGACCAAGCCCATCCGTCACCAGATGCTCGTCGACACCCTGAATGGCCTTCGCGCCGAGCAGGCCCGCACCTTCGAGACCGCCTGGGACGACGACCCCGCGCCCGAGACGTCCGCGCCGCCCCCCGTCGACTCCGTCGAGACGCCCGCGTCGGCCCACGGCGGCCGCGGCCGGCTTCTGCTGGCCGAGGACAATGAGATCAACACCCTGCTGGCCTGCACGGTGCTGGAAGAGGCCGGCTACAGCGTCGAGTGCGTCGTGAACGGCGAGGAGGCGGTGGCCGCCGTCGAGGCGCGGGCCTTCGACCTGGTGATCATGGACGTCCAGATGCCCAGGATGGACGGCCTGCAGGCCACGCGCGCCATCCGCGCCCTGCCCGGGCCGCGCAGCCGCACCCCGATCCTGGCCATGACCGCCAACGCCATGCGGTCCGACCGCGAAGCCTGCCTGGCCGCGGGGATGGACGACTTCGTCTCCAAGCCGATCGATCCCGAAGCCTTCCTGCGCTCGGTCTCGCGCTTCGCGGCCGCCGAGCTTTGGGCCGACGACGGCGCCGAGGAGGCCTCCGCTTCGCCGGCGCCGAGCGACCTGCCGGACCTCGACGAGGCCAAGCTGGACAACTTCGCCCGGCTGATGCCGGCGCCGAAGCTGAAGGCGGTGATCGACTCCTACCTGACGGGCGCGCGCGGACGGCTGCTGCGCATCGAGGAACTGATCGGCGACCTGGACTTCCCGGGCCTGGCCCGCGAGGCGCACGACCTCAAGGGCGTCTCGGGCAACTTCGGCGCCCGACGCCTGCAGGCCCTGGCCGAACAGCTCGAACGCGCCTGCCAGGCGGGCGACGACGCCGAGGCGCCGCGCCTCATCGGCGAGATAAGACGAAGCTCCATGACCGCCTGGGACCAGGTCGAGCGCTGGATGGCGCGGGTGGGGCTGATGGATGGAAAGCAGGTAGCGTGATGACTTCCGACGACATCGCGGCGCGCAGGGCCAAGATCGTCCTGGCGGCCGATGACCAGGCCGAGAACCTGATGATCCTGGAGTCCCTCATCGAGGCCCAGGGATACACCTTCTTCGGCGTCGAAACGGGCCTGGAGGCGATCAGCCTGGCCACCCGCATCAGCCCGCGCCTGATCCTGCTGGACGTGCAGATGCCGCTGATGGATGGCTATGAGACGTGCCGGCGCCTGCGGGCTATCCGCGAGTTGAGACCCGTGCCGATCGCCTTCCTCACGGCCCGCAAGTCCAGCGACGACGTGCGCGAGGGTCTGCTGGCGGGCGGCAACGACTTCATCGTCAAGCCGTTCGACCCGGAGAAGCTGATCTCGCGGGTGGTGCAGTGGACCAACCGGCGCCTGCCCGCGGCCGCCTGAAGCCCCTTCCGCTGCGCCCTGAGCGCCGTATGGTGCCCCGTCGGTTCGGGGAGGGATCATGGGGGTTGTCGGGCGCGTCTTTCGGCCGTTTCGGTCGCTTTATGTGCAGGTGCTGCTGGGCATAGCGCTCGGCATCGCGGTCGGCGCCCTGTGGCCCCAGGTCGGCCAGGCGATGAAACCGTTCGGCGACGGCTTCGTGAAGCTGATCAAGATGCTGATCGCGCCGATCATCTTCTGCACGGTGACCGGCGGCATCGCCAAGATGAGCGACCTGAAGAGCTTTGGCCGGGTCGGCGGGCGGGCGCTGATCTATTTCGAGGCGGTGTCGACACTGGCCCTGGCGGTGGGCCTGGCGGTGGGCGAACTGGTCAAGCCCGGCGCCGGCTTCAACATCAACGCCGCCACGCTGGACCCCAAGGGCGCGGCGGAATACGTGGCCCAGGCCAAGCACCTCGCCGGGCCAGCGGACTATCTGCTGCACCTGATCCCGGACACCTTCGTTTCGGCCTTCTCGGGCGGCGACATCCTGCAGGTGCTGCTGCTGGCGATCCTCACCGGCTTCGCCCTGGCGCGGATGGGAAGCGCCGGCGAGGCCCTGACCCATGGCCTGGAGCGCATCGGCGAGGTGTTCTTCGCCATGATCCGCATCGTGGTGCGCGCCGCCCCCCTGGGGGCGTTCGGCGCCATGGGCTTCACCATCGGCAAGTATGGCGTCGCTTCCCTGATCAAGCTGGGCGCCCTGGTGGCGACCTTCTACGCCACCTCGATCGTCTTCGTGGTGGTGGTGCTGGGCCTCATCGCCCTTGGGGTGGGATTCTCGATCTTCCGCTACCTGGCCTACATCGGCGACGAACTGCTGATCGTCCTGGGGGCCTCGTCGTCGGAAGCGGTGCTGCCGCAGATGATGCGCAAGCTGCAGAAGCTGGGCGCGCCGGCCTCGATCACCGGCCTGGTCATCCCCGCCGGCTACAGCTTCAACCTCGACGGCACCAACATCTACATGACCTTGGCGACCCTGTTCCTGGCCCAGGCGACCAATACGCCCGTGACGCTCGGCCAGGAGCTGACCCTGCTGGGCGTGGCCATGCTGACCTCGAAGGGCGCCAGCGGCGTGACCGGCGCCGGGTTCATCACCCTGGCGGCGACCCTGGCGGTGGTGCCCACCATCCCCATCAACGCCCTGGTCCTGCTGATCGGCGTCGACCGCTTCATGAGCGAGTGCCGGGCCCTGACCAACGTCATCGGCAACGGGGTGGCGACCCTGGCGGTGGCGCGTTGGGAAGGGGCGCTGGACGTCGGCGCTCTGCGCGCCGCCCTGGCGGCCGGCCCAGGCGCCGCACCCGCCGGTCCGCCAGCCGGCGCCGAGCCGATCGACTGAGCGCGCGGCGCGAGCGTCCGACCCTTCCGATCTCGTTAGGAATTTCGCGCGAGCATTGTGTCGCGGAGAAGAATCGCCTGGCGTGTTGACGCGCGTAAGGGTTGAGGCGCTAGAATTTGATGACGCTCAGCGCGCGGCGGTGTTAGGCTCGATGGGCCTGAGTAGCGTAGAGGCGGCGATGCCGGATGATGTCTCGATGATGGCCGTAGGCGCCGGGGAAGACGCGGCGCTGCTGACCCTGGTCGAAACCATCGAGAACCTGGCCGGCGCCCGGACGGTCGAACAGATCGCCGCCGTCATCCGTTCCTCGGCGCGGCGCATCACCAGCGCGGACGGCGTCGCCTTCGTCCTGCGCGACAACGACCAGTGCTGGTATCTGGACGAGGACGCCATCGGGCCCCTGTGGAAGGGCCGGCGGTTTCCCCTCACGGCCTGCATTTCCGGCTGGGCGATGCTGAACAACCAGACCGCCATCATTCCCGACATCTACGAGGACGAGCGGATACCCCACGACGCCTACCGGCCGACCTTCGTGAAGAGCCTGGTGATGACGCCGGTGCGCTCGCGCGAAGAGCCGGTGGCGGCCATCGGCGCCTACTGGGCCGAGCGACGCCAGCCTCGGCCGGACGAGATCATGAAGCTGCAGGTGATGGCCCGCGCCACCGCCGCGGCCCTGGAGAGCGCGCGGCTCTATGCGTCGCTGAATGAATCGCTGGAGCGCCGGCAGTTCCTGCTGCGCGAGCTGGATCACCGCTGCAAGAACACCCTGGCCTCGGTGCAATCGATCGCCGACCAGACCCTGCGCACGGCCGAGTCGCCGGCGGCCTTCAACGAGGCCCTGGAGGCGCGGCTGGGGGCCCTGTCGCGCGTGCACGAGCTCTTGACCCGGGGCGGCTGGGGGCGGGCGGAACTGGCCCAGGTGATCGGCGTGGCGCTGGAGCCCTTCGGCGGCGTCGACGGTCAGCGCATCACCATCGGCGGCCCGCGCATCGACCTGCGCCCGGAAACCGTGCTGGCCCTGCACATGACCTTCAACGAACTGGCGGTGAACGCGGCGCGTCACGGCGCGTTGGGTGTCGACGGCGGCCGCGTGGCCGTGCGCTGGAGCGTCGACATGAACGAGGAGCCTCGCAAGCTGACCCTGGAATGGCGGGAATCCGGCGGTCCGTTCGTGGCGCCGCCCGCCCGCCAGGGCTTCGGCCGCCGGCTGATCGAACGCGCCCTGGCGCGCGACCTTGGCGGTTCGGCGCGGCTGGCGTTCGAGCCGGGGGGCGTGATCTTCCGCTTGACGACCCCCCTGTCGCATCGCATCGGTCTGGTTTGATGCCGCCGCGCGTGCTGATCGTCGAAGATGAGGGGCTGGTCGCCCTGCTCATCGAGGACCTGCTTACCGACCTCGGATGCGAGGTCGTGGCGTCCTGCGACTCCATCCGATCGGCGATGGAGTGGCTGGAGCGGGGCGCCGCGCCGGACGGGGCCCTGCTGGACGTCAACCTCGGCGGCGAGCTGGTCTATCCGGTGGCCGAGTTCCTGGCCGCCCGCAAGATCCCCTTCGCCTTCGCCACCGGTTACGGCGCCCTGCCGGACGGCCGTTTCGCCGACGTGCCGGTGCTGGCCAAGCCGGTCAATCAGGCCAAGCTCAAGGACGTGGTGGACCGCTTCAGCGCGGCCGCCTGAGGCCGGGCAGGTCCCGAACGCCATCCAAAGCAAAGGCGCCGGACCTTGCGATCCGGCGCCTTCGTTGGATCGGCCGTGAGGCGCGATGCTAGGCGGCGACCGCCTTGACCAGCGACTTGTGCAGCAGGCTGATGGCCGCCTCGCGGTCGATGCGCTCGATGGCGGCGACTTCGCGGGCCATGCGGTCGAGGGCCGACTCATAGAGCTGGCGCTCGGAGTAGGATTGCTCGGGCTGGCTGTCGGAGCGGTGCAGGTCGCGCACCACTTCGGCGATGGAGATCAGGTCGCCGGAATTGATCTTGGCTTCGTATTCCTGGGCGCGGCGGCTCCACATGGTGCGCTTGATGCGCGCGCGGCCCTTCAGCGTGGTCAGGGCCTGGGAGACGACATTGCCTTCCGCCAGCGGCCGCAGACCGGCCGTCTTGGCCTTTTTGGTCGGCACGCGCAGCGTCATTTTCTCGTGGTCGAAGGTAATGACATAGACTTCGAGCGAAAGACCGGCCACTTCCTGGGTTTCGACCGCCTGCACCTGCCCAACCCCGTGCGCGGGATAGACGACATGATCGCCGACAGTGAATTCCAGTTCGATCTTCGTGCTCATTCGTGAAGTCCTTTCTTCTGTTCCCACCACCCCGGGGCTCGTTAAGCTCTATCCAAACGACAAAAGGTCCCCGCCCGCGTGGAGCGGGAAACGCTTTGCTTCCGGGTCTTGCACAACCCTCTAAGACACCATCCGCCTTCGGTCAGACATGCTTCGACGAGCTCTCGGCGCGCTGCGACAAGGCGCGCGACCCATCCTGGGCCACGACCGCTACGTCGGGCGCAGTATATAGCACAAAAGCGAGCGGATTTAAAGGCTTGCGTCGTCAGCGCCCGGAAGGCCCCGACTCCGCAACCCTTTCAGGGTCGATCGTGGTCGAGCTTGCGGCCCGACTCGGCTGGTGAAGGTTGTTGCGCTCCGCCTGTCAAAACAACCGGAGTAACAACGTTCTCTTTTTCGGGCCGCTCAGGACCCGTGGCCGGGCTTCTCGCTGAAGTATTTTTCCAGCTTTCCCGTCTCGCGCTCGAAGTCGGCGGCGTCCGCCGGGGGCGTGCCCTTGACCGTGATGTTCGGCCACACCTTGGCGTAGTCGGTGTTGAGCTTCAGCCACTTGCCGTCCGGATCGTCCTCGGTGTCCGGCTTGATGGCGTCCACCGGGCACTCGGGCTCGCAGACGCCACAGTCGATGCACTCGTCCGGATTGATGGCCAGGAAGTTCTCGCCCTCGTAGAAGCAGTCGACGGGGCAGACCTCCACGCAATCCATGAACTTACATTTGATGCAGGGGTCGGTGACGATGTAGGTCATGGACGGGTCTTGGGAATCCGGGAATGCGCCCCCGATACGGGCGCCGTCTTTTTCCGGTCCCGGGCGCGGATGTCAATGGCGGCGCGCTGATGGACGCCTCAGTAAAGCTGACAGCCCGCCGCTGGGGCGGCTCGAACCCTATCGGTTCGGGGCCTTGGACAGGGTGACGCAGGCCCGGGTTCCGGCGATGTCGTCGACCGCATGCTCCAGTTCTGTGACCGTCGCCGGCATGCCGACGCTGCGACCGACATAGTCCGTGAGCCGCTTGGTGCGGCCGCGGCGCGTCAGCTCGATGCGGTATTGCGGCTGGTCGGTGATGCGGCTGCGATACTCGTCCTTCAGTGCGAAGAGATCGGCCCGGTCGGCGGCCGCCACCAGCCGGACCACGGCGCGGCGCGATATTCCCCAGCGGCGCTCGCCAAGGCAGGAGACGAAGCGCTGGCCCTGAAACACCACCGCCCCGTCGGCGTCGACCTCGACGCTGTAGGCGGGACAGGTCCCAAAGCAGGCGCCGCGCTCGAGCCGGATGTGGAACGTCCGGTCCTCCGGGGAACCCCGCGGCGCGGCGGCGGCGGTCGAGGCGGCCATCGCCGTCGCCAGCGCCAATATCGCCGGTCGTTTCATGGGGAGGCCTCCGGATCGGCGAGCCTGGAATAGAGGCCCTGCGCCTCCGCCGGAGGGCCGCGCCGTTCGCCCAGGGCCTCCACCCGGATGGCGGTCAGCCGCCCGCCGACGGCGAAGACCAGCTCGTCGCCGGGCTTGATGGCGCGCGAGGGCTTGTCGATGCGGCTCTCGGCGCCGGCCCGGGTCAGGCGCACGCGGCCCTCGTCCACCATCCGGGCCGACAGCGACCGGGTCTTGAAGAACCGGGCGCGCCACAGCCAGACGTCGATGCGGCAGCCGTCCTCAGCCATGGCTGGCAGACTTAGGGACGGCGGGCTTGCCGGCGCGCCGCCGCGGACGCCGACGGCGGGGCGGCGGGGTCTTCAGGGCGGCCAGGGCGGCGAAGGGCGAGTGCGGGTTGGCCTTGGCCGGGCGCTTGGGGGCCTTGGCGGGGGTCGCCTCGCGGCGACGCCAGAACACCGGCTCGCCGGGGCCGGGCTTGCCGACCACGGCGTAGCCCAGGCCTTTGAGGACGCCCCGGGCCTCGGCCTCGCTCCAGCCCAGCTCCTCGCGGGCCTGATCGGAGAAAAGAACGCCCTGACCTTCGCGGGAGGCGCCGCGCAGCAATTCGTCGAGGCGATCGAGCTGACGGACAGGGACCGCCCATTCGCCGGTCGCGACCAGGCCCAGGAAACCCAGCGCCCGGGCCGGCTGGCCGGTCAGGCGCTGGGGCCCGTCCCCCGCGGGGCGCCAGTCGCCGGCCGCCTGCAGGGCGAAGGCCCTGGCGAAGGGCCGGGCCGCCTCGGTCAGCAGGCCCGGCAGATAGAGGGCGTAGGCCCCGACGCGCACGCCCAGGCCCTTGAGCGCCCGCCGCTCGGCCTGGCTGAGGCTCTTCAGGTCCCCCTCGACGGCCGCGCGCGCCAGCGCCCCGCCCGCCTCGAGCAGGCGATAGGCCAGCCCCCGGGGCAGGCCCTTCAGGGCGCCGCCGGCCAGGGCGTCTTCCAGACGCTTCAGCGCCGGCAGGCGCCGGCCGGCCTCGGCGGCGATGAAGGCCTCCAGGCGGCGGGCGGCGCGGGCTCGGGCCGGCTCGGGCCCAAGCTCGCCGTAGAGGCGGACCTGGGGGCTGAAGGGGCGGTCGCCGGCCAGGGCGCCGGCCGCCTCGCCGCGCCACAGCACCGCTCCGTCGGCGGCCAGGGCGAAGGCGTCGTCGTCCTCGGCCGCCAGCTTGCCCAGGCGCCGCGCCACCTCAGGGCCGACGGCGCGCTGGGCGGCGGCGCGCAGGGCCTTGTCCTCCAGCGCGTGCGAGCCCCGGGCCAGGTCGAAGCGCAGGCCGCGCAGCTTGCCGACGAAATGGCCCTCGACGGTCACCGACCCGTCGCCCGCCACGCCCGCCAGCAACTCCTCGGCTTGGCCCAGGCCGCGCATCAGGGCGCTGGTGCGCCGGTCGATGAACCGGGCCATCAGCTTCTCGTGCAGGGTGTCGGAAAGCCGGTCTTCCAGCGTCCGGGTCACGCCCTGCCAGTGGGCCGCGTCGGCCAGCCAGTCGGGCCGGTTGGCGACATAGGCCAGGGTCCGCACCCCGGCCAGGCGCGTCGACAGGGCGTCGATCTCGCCATCGGTGCGGTCGAGGAACCGGAGCTGGCCGGCCATCCAGTCGTCCGGCACCCGCCGCGCCCCGTCGGTGAGGTATTCGAAAAAGGTCTTCACCAGGCGGACGTGGTCCTCCTGGGTGGTCTTGCGGAAGTCGGGGGTCTGGCAGGCGTCCCACAGGCGGAACAGGGCCGAGCGGTCGCGGCATCGCTCGGCGATCTGTTCGTCGGCGGCCAGCAGCCGCAGGGTGGTCTCGTCCAGCGCCTCTTCCGACGCCTTGAGCCCATCGCGCGGGGGCGGCGCGGACAGGGACCGCAGCAGGCTCGCCAGGGACTGGAAGTCCAGGCTGGAATTGCGCCACTCCGCCGTTTCCACCGGCTGGAAGTGGTGGGTCTCGACGGCCTCGATCAGGTCGTCGTCCATGTCCTCGCAGGCGGCGGTGACGCCGAACGTCCCATCGGTCTTGAAGCGTCCCGCCCGGCCGGCGATCTGGCCCACTTCCTGCGGATAGAGATAGCGCGTGCGCTTGCCGTCGAACTTGCGCAGGCCGGCGAAGGCCACGTGGTCGACGTCCATGTTCAGGCCCATGCCGATGGCGTCGGTGGCCACCAGGAAGTCCACCTCGCCGCCCTGGTAGAGGGCGACCTGGGCGTTGCGGGTGCGGGGGCTGAGCGAGCCCATGACCACGGCCGCGCCGCCGCGCTGGCGGCGGATCAGCTCGGCGATGGCGTAGACCTCGTCGGCCGAGAAGGCGACCACCGCCGAGCGCCGCGGCAGGCGGGTCAGCTTCTTGGAGCCGGCATAGGTGAGGGTGGAGAACCGCTCGCGGGTGACGATCTCCGCCTTGGGCAGGAGGCGCCGGATCAGCGGCGCCATGGTCCCGGCGCCCAGGAACATGGTCTCGTACTTGCCGCGGGCGTGCAGCAGGCGCTGGGTGAAGACGTGGCCGCGCTCGGGATCGGCGCAGAGCTGGATCTCGTCCACCGCCAGGAACTCCACCTCGCGGTTCAGCGGCATGGCTTCGACGGTGCAGACGAAATAGACGGCCCGCGGCGGGACGATCTTTTCCTCGCCGGTGATCAGGGCGACGGAGCGCGGGCCCCTGGCCTTGACGATGCGGTCGTAGATCTCCCGCGCCAGCAGGCGCAGCGGCAGGCCGATCATGCCCGAGGCGTGGCCCAGCATGCGCTCCACCGCCAGGTGGGTCTTGCCGGTGTTGGTGGGCCCCAGCACAGCCACGAGCCGCGACGGGGCCTGTCCTGTGTGGAGTACGCTCATGTCCTTGATGTGGGCCAAGACTCGGGGGCTGACAACCGCCGGCACGCCGCGGGACTGCCGCACGGCCGGCGGTGTGTGGCCGATTGTGCACAAGGCCCAGGTCTTAACGGGCGGGGCCGAGGACCCTGAACAGGGGCGAAACGAATCAGGACCGAATCAGTTACTTCGACCGATTCGGGATTTGTTCCGCACAACATATTGTATCTGCGCGGGATTTCGACACAATCGAAGAGTTCGCGCCGAGGCGGTCGGCGCGGGGGATTTCGTCACCATGGCCCGCGCGCCCTTCCAGGTTCTGATCCTCTGCTTTCGGCCGGCGTCAGCCGATCCGTCCACGGGGCATGAGTATGCGGTCTTCCGCCGCGCCGACGCCGACGCCTGGCAGGCGGTCGCCGGCGGCGGCGAGGACGGCGAAACGCCCCTGCAGGCGGCTCGCCGCGAACTGATGGAAGAGACCGGCCTCGTCGCCGATCTCATCGCCCTGGACGCCCGGGCCGAGATCCCGGCCAGCGTCTTCGCCGCCAGCGCCATCTGGGGGCCGGCGGTGGTGACGATCCCTGAGCACGCCTTCGGCGCGGCCCTGCCGGCCGGCGCGGAGCCGACGCTGTCCGACGAGCACCGGGGATTCGCCTGGCTGAGGTACGACGAGGCCCGGCCGCGGTTCACCTGGGACAGCAACCGCGAGGCCCTGGATGAACTGCATGGGCGCCTCGCGGCGGGGCGGAAATGACGCCGCGCGCTTGACTGCGCGGCTCGCCTTCGACTATATCGCGCCCTCCCGAGCGGGACCCGTCCCGCCCGATCCTATTCCTTTGCTAAGGTCATAAGCGATGTCGCGTCGTTGCGAGCTTACCGGTGTCGGCCCGATGGTCGGCCACAACGTGAGCCACTCGAACATCAAGTCCAAGCGCCGCTTCCTGCCGGCGCTGTCGCCGGTGACCCTTGCGTCGGACTCGCTGGGCCAGACCTTCCGTCTGCGCGTTTCCAACGCCGCCCTGCGCACCGTGGACTTCCGCGGCGGCCTGGACGCCTTCCTGGTCAAGGCCCGCGACGAGGACCTCTCGACCCGCGCCCTGAAGATCAAGCGCCAGGTCAAGGCCAAGATCGCGGCGGTCCAGCCGGCGGCCTGATCGGCTCCATCGATCTGCGAAGACAAAGAAGGCCGGCGGTGACGCCGGCCTTTTTCGCGTTTTACCCCTACGGTCATCCCGGAATCCGCGCAGCGGATATCCGGGACCGCGGCAAGCGCCGACGCGCGTGGCGGCGGCCGAACGATCAGCGCTCCCGGCGGTCCCGGATAGGGCGCTCGCGCGCCCTTCCGGGATGACAGGAGGCAGGGTGGCCCCCCCCCTTACGCCGCGGCCTTCTCCTTCAGCACCTCGTCGAACAGCTTCAGCATCTCGGTCCAGTGGCGTTCCGAGGCTTCCCGATTGTAGACCGGCATGTCGGGCGGGGCGTAGCCGTGCCTGGCGCCCTTGTAGATGGTGACCTCGTTGTCGACGCCGGCCTCGTCCAGGGCCGTCTTGAGGCGCTCGGCCTGTTCGGGCGGGAAGCCGGCGTCCTCGTCGGCCCCGGCGATGTAGACCTTGGCCCTGATCTTCGGCGCCAGCAGGTGGGGGCTGTCGGGGGCGTCCGTGGCCAGGCGTCCGCCGTGGAAGCCGGCGGCGGCGGCCACCCGGTCCGGATAGTTGCCGGCCGCCCGCAGCGACAGGGCGCACCCCATGCAATAGCCGGTGGTCCCGACCTTGGTCCCCTTCACCTCCGGCTGCCTGGACAGCCAGTCGAGGAAGGCGCCGGTGTCGCGGGTGGACCTTTCCGGGTCGGTGGAGGCCATGAACTTGCCGAAGATGGCCCGGCGGGTCTCCTCGTCCTTGAAGACCTCGCGCATGTTGATCGGCTCGTACGGGCCGGCGCGCCAGAACATGTCGGGCAGCAGCACGAAATAGCCGTGGCTGGCCAGGCGCTCGCACATCTCGAACATCGCCGGGCGGATCGCCGGGGCGTCGAAATAGAAGATGATCGCCGGCCAGGGGCCCTGGCCCTCGGGCTTGAAGCTGTAGGCGCGGGCGTCGCCGTCGGACGTGGGAATGGAAACTTGAGTCATGCTCATGGAAATGGCCTCCCTGGAAATGGATGGGTCGCGCGCCGCCGGGACGGTCTGAGCGTCCCTGGTCGTCGGCGTCTCGCGCGCAAGATGCGAAAAAAGGCCGGCGACGCCTTCACGCCGCCGGCCCTTCCATTCAACCATCAACAGACAGGGGCCGAAAAGGCCTCTCGCAATTCAAGAGGGCGCAATGGTTACGTGATGCGCTTGACGCTCACCGGGTCGCTGCTGGGGAAGCTCTCCTCCAGGCCCTCGTCCAGCAGGGCTTCCTGGCGGCTCTCGGCGGACCCCAGCTTCTTGGCGAGCTGGTCGTGCTTCTCGTCGGCCTTCAGGGGACGCTTGGCCCGTCGGGCGTAGGGGCCCGTGATGCTGCGATCTTCCGCCCGCACCTTGGAGTCCACCGCGCTGTCGGCGGTGGAGGCCGCCGTGCTGTGCGTGAGATGGCGGTCGTCGGTCGATTTTTGCGCGGTCATGGCTGTCTTCCTTCGCCTCTGTTGGAGAGGAAACGGTCAGTCCGCCGTCCAGTTGCCCCGCGGGACGCCGCCTCGCCAAGTTTCGCGGCCTGCATCCTTAGGTCCGACGGCGCGTTGATTGGCCAGAGCGGACCCGCGAGCGACCTTCCTCGGCCGTCACCCCCTTCCGTCTCTGCAACTCGACTTGGAGGTCGACATGAAAGCCCTGCTGATCGCGCTCGCCGCCGGCGCCGCAACCTTGAGCCTTGGCGCCTGCGCCATGGACGACAACGGCTATGGCCACCACAGCCACTACGGGGTGGCCGTGGGCTACGACGGCTTCTACGACGACGCCTATGGGCCGTTCTATGACGGCTACTGGGGAAACGACGGCTTCTTCTACTACTCGAACGGCGCCGGCCATCCGTACCGCCGGGATGAAGGCCGCCACTTCCGTCACGACGGCGGCGCCGGCTTCCATGAGGTGCACGGCCAGCGCCACGACCGCGACAACGACCACGATCGCCACTAGGGTTATCGGGCCGGGTCCTGCGGCGGCTAGAGGTCCAGCAGGGCCCGCCCGGCTGACCTGACGTCGGTGCAGCCGGTCAGGGCCATGGCCATGCGCAGCTCGCCTCGCAGGATCTGCAGCATATGGGTCACCCCGGCCTCGCCGCGGGCGCCCAGGGCCCAGGCCCAGGCTCGGCCGATCAGGCAGGCCTGGGCGCCGCTGGCCAGGGCCTTGAGCACGTCCAGGCCCGAGCGCACCCCGCCGTCCATCAGCACCGTCATGCGGTCGCCCACGGCGTCGGCGATGCGGGGCAGGGCGGCGATCGAGGAAGAGACGCCGTCGAGCTGGCGTCCGCCGTGGTTGGAGACCACGATGCCCTCGACGCCGCAGGCTGCGGCCTGGGCGGCGTCCTCGACGTCGAGCACACCCTTGAGGATGATCGGCCCCTTCCAGCGCTCGCGCACCCAGGCGATGTCGTCCCACGTCACCGAGGGGTCGAAGTTCCGGCCGATCCAGGTCCAGAAGTCGGTGATGGTCTTCAGCTCGGCCGACGCGCCGGCGACGTTGCCCAGGGTGTGCGGCTTGCCGCCGACCTGAACGTCCATCAGCCAGTCCGGATGCGCCAGGCCGTCCAGAACCTGGTTCAGCCGCGCGCCGGCGCTGGTGGCGATCATGCCGTTGCGCGTGTCGCGGTAGCGCGCGCCCGGCATGGGCAGGTCGACGGTGAACAGCAGGGCCGGGCAGCCGGCCTCGTTGGCCCGGGCCAGCACCTCGGCCATGAAGCCGCGGTCCTTGATCATGTAGAGCTGGAACCACGGCGGGGCGGCGGCCTTGGCCACCTCCTCGATGGTGCAGACGCCGACCGTGGAGAGGGCGAAGGGCACGCCGGCCGCCTTGGCCGCCCGCGCCGCCTGGGTCTCGCCCCGGCGCGCGTACATGCCGGCCAGGCCCACCGGCGACAGCACCACCGGCATGGACAGGGTCTGGCCAAAGACCTGGGTTTCCATGGACAGCCTGGAGACGTCGCGCAGCACCCGTTGGCGCAGGGTCAGGGCGTTCAGATCGTCGACATTGGCCGCCAGGGTCGCCTCGGCGTAGGAGCCGCCGTCGATGTAGTCGAACAGCACCTTGGGCAGCCGCCGACGGGCCAGTTCGCGATAGTCGCTGACCGAGGCGGGCCTCATGGCGCGGCGGGCCCCGGCGTCACCGGCTGGGCCGGCGTCCAGTCGAAGGCCATCAGCAGGGTCCGCTGGTCCTTCCTGGAGAAGTTGTCGTCGCTGATCAGGTAGAGCCGCCAGACCCCGTCCGGTCTCGGCACGGCGGCGACGCCCTCGATGTTGTCGACGGTCAGCGGCGTCGCCAGCGCCAGCTCGGCCTTCACCCTGGGGGTGGGATTGGAGGCCGGGTTGTCGATGATGCTGATGGTCAGGTGGGTGCCGGTGAGCGGATCCCAGTGGTGGTGCTCGACGATCAGGTCGCCGTTCGGCATCTCGAACAAGGCCGGCATGCGCCAGCCCACCGGGGGCGGGAACTGGCCGGGCGTCTTCTGACAGGTGGCCGCCAGGTGGCACAGCCAGATGTCGCCGCCCTCGATGCCCACCCAATAGGCGTCGGGGCCTTCGTGCGGGGCCAGGGCCAGGCCCTCCATGCCCTCGTTCTCCGGCATGCTCGCATCGGGCTTGGGCGCCGCGTGGGGCGGGCCGCCGCCGGCGGGGTAGACCCAGATGCGGTGGTCGCGCTCGAAGCTGACCATCAGGTCGCCGTTGGGCCACAGGGCGACGCCTTCGGAGTCGGCTTCGAACTTGCCGGGCAGCACCTGGCCGTCCCGGCCCCTGAGGCGAACCAGGCTGGCGTGGCTGACGCCTGTGAGCCGTCCGTCGGGGCCAAGCTCGATGTGGCCGCGCATCAGCGAACCCTCGTCGGATTCCGAGACGAAGTCGCCCCGGTCGTCGACCTTCAGGTCCGAGAAGCCGCCGAACAGGACGGTGTCCGGGCTGGTCAGGTGCAGGGCCCCGGCGAACCTGAAGACGCCCAGGCGGTCATGCGCCGGGTCAGCCGGGTCCAGCGGCAGGGGCTGGCCCAGGACGTGGATCGGACCCTCGACCTCGGGGCCGGTGGCGCGGGCGTCGCGCCCGCAGGCGGCCAGGGCCAGGGCGCAGAGGGCCGTGAGGACAAAGCCCCGCAGACGTCCGCGCCGGTCCGGACTCAAGTCAGGGCCACCGGCCGGGCGGCCGACTTGGGCGCCGAGGGGGTCACGCTGGGCGGCGGCTGCAGCAGGCTGGCCACCGTTTTCTTGGTCACCTGGCGAGGCTCCTCCTCGAAGAGGGACGCCAATTGCTCGGTGATCACCCCGCCCAGCTGCTCCACATCGACGATGGTGACGGCGCGGCGATAGTAGCGGGTGACGTCGTGGCCGATGCCGATGGCGATCAGCTCCACCGGGCTCTTGCCCTCGATCTCGGCGATCACCTTGCGCAGGTGGCGCTCCAGGTAGTGGCCGGAGTTCACCGACAGGGTGGAATCGTCCACCGGCGCCCCGTCGGAGATGACCATCAGGATGCGCCGCTGCTCGGGCCGGCCGATCAGGCGCTGGTGGGCCCACATCAGGGCCTCGCCGTCGATGTTCTCCTTCAGGAGACCCTCGCGCATCATCAGGCCAAGGTTCTTGCGCGCCCGGCGCCAGGGGGCGTCGGCCGACTTGTAGACGATGTGGCGCAGGTCGTTCAGGCGGCCGGGGGAGGCGGGCTTGCCGGCCTTGAGCCAGTCGTCGCGCGAGGCGCCGCCCTTCCAGGCCCGGGTGGTGAAGCCCAGGATCTCCACCTTCACCGCGCAGCGTTCCAGGGTGCGCGCCAGGATGTCGGCGCACACCGCCGCCACCATGATCGGCCGCCCGCGCATGGAGCCGGAGTTGTCGATCAGCAGGCTGACCACCGTGTCGCGGAACTCGGTGTCCTCCTCCATCTTGAAGGAGAGCGGGGCGGTGGGGTCGACGATCACCCGGGTCAGGCGCGCCACGTCCAGCAGCCCTTCCTCGAGGTCGAAGCTCCACGAGCGGTTCTGCTGGGCCAGCAGGCGGCGCTGCAGGCGATTGGCCAGGCGCGCCACGACGTTGGACAGGTTGGCGAGCTGCTGGTCCAGATAGGCGCGCAGCCGCGTCAGCTCGTCCGGCTCGCACAGCTCCTCGGCGGTGACCACCTCGTCATGGGCGGTGGTGAAGACCTTGTAGGCCGGTTCGGGACGGCCGTGGTCCTTGACGTCCGGCCGCGCCGGCTTGTCGCCCTCGGTGGCGTCCAGTTCCTCGTCGGAAGGTTCGGCGTTCTCGTCGTCCTCCACCTCGGTCATGGTGCTTTCCGAGGTCTCGGATTCGCGGTGGGTCTTCTCGTTTTCGTCCAGGGTGGCGCTCTGGGGGGACTGGTCCTCGCCCTCGCCTTCGCCATCGCTGGCGTCCTCGGCCTCGCCCTCCTGGTTCTCGTCTTCCTGAACGTCCTGGTCCGCCGCGTCGGAAAGGTCGTCGCCCATCTCCAGGTCGCGGACGACGGCGCGGGCGATGCGGGCGAAGGCCTTCTGGTCCTCCACCGCGCCGGTCAGCTTGTCGAGGTCGGGGCCGGCCTTGGCCTCGATCTCGTCGCGGAACATGTCGACCAGCTGCTTGGCGGAGGGCGGCGGCGGCTCGCCGGTCAGGCGCTCGCGCACCATCAGGGCGACGATGTCGGCGATCGGCGCGGCGGCCTTGTCCACCAGGTGGGCGAAGCCCTTGCGCTGGATGGTGTGTTCCCAGACCGCCTTCAGGTTCTCGCGCACGCCGCCCAGGGCGTTGGCGCCGATGGCCTCGATGCGCGCCTGCTCCAGGGCGTCATAGACCTGGGCGCCCTCGGCCGACTTGGGCTTGGCGCGGGCGTGGACGCTGTCGTCGTGATGGGCCACGCGCAGGGCCATCTGGTCGGCCAGGCCGCGGATGCGGGTGGTCTCCGGACCCGACAGCTCGCGCGGCGGGTGGGGCAGCACCGCCCGGTGGCCCGACAGGCTGGGGCCGTCGCCGGAGAACACGACCTCGAGGTCGGGTTGCTCGGCGAGCGAGCGCGCCGCCTGGGCCAGGGCGCGCTTGAAGACTTCGGCGGGGCTTTCCTTTTGGGACATGGCGCGAGGTTCATAGCGTGCGCGCCCGCGCGAGCGAAAGCAAAAAGGCCGCGCCCTGGGCGGCGGCGTCTATCGCCGGGCCAGGACCAGGGAGCCTTCCTGAGGGTCAGCCGCCACGAACACGCCCGGATCTGACGGCTTCATCACCAGCATCGGCTTTCGCTTGCGATCCATCAGGGTCAGGCGGCCGTCCCTGAGCGTCCACAGGGAAAGGCCCTTGGCCGACCAGGTGGGGGTGCAGGTACCCGGCGTGACCCACCCAGCCCGCCCGAAGATGTCGGCCCGGAGGTTGAGGTCGCAGAGGGACGCGCCGGCGGCGCCGCTCAGCCGGAACTGGCCGCTCATGCGCTCGCGCCCGGTGAGGGGCCGCGCCGGGCCCGCCGCCTCCAGCCGCCAGGTCTTGCCGTCCGGCGCCTTGGCTTCCATCGGGCCGGCGGCGCCGGCGAAGGCGACGATGCGCCGGCCTTCGGCGTCGGTCAGCGCCAGGGCGCCGTCGGCGTCCATGGTCCAGGCGGTGACTTCCTTCAGCGGCGGAAAGGCGCCGCGGCAGGCCAGGGGGGCCTTGACCTCCCAGCCGGCGGTGGCCGGGGCGCCGGTGAGGCTCAAGGTGCAGCCGACCTTGCCGCCCACTTCGCTCAGTCGCCAGGAGCCCACCGGCGCGCGCGTCAGGGCGCTGGACCCTTCCGCGTGGACGGGCGCGGGTCCGGCGACGGCCGCGGCAAGGAGGATGGCTGGCAGCATGCCGCTCCGCTCATATTCGACCACCCCAGTCTAACCATAGGGGCGGATAAGGCGAAATCGCGGCGGCCAAGCTTCAGCTTGAGGCCGGTCTTGGGGTCAGTTCAGGGCCCGGTCGTTGATGGCGCCCAGGGTCATGGCCTGGTGGCCCGCCTCCTCGGCCAGCCGCCGCGCCAGCTCGCGGGCGCCGACCGGATAGGCCTCGCCGCCGTCGCTGATCTCGCCCGACAGGCGGGCGACGTCGGCCAGGGCGGCGCGAAGCTGCTCGACGTGTTCGTGGGCCAGGGATCGAGCCTCGGCCTGCAGGCGCGAGATGCGGTGGCTGATGGAATCGCCGCCCTTTGAGTCATTGGCGGTCGGCAGGACGACGAGATGCGTGGCGGACATGAGCAATCCTCTGGCGTGGGAAACCGCGTTCGGTCAGACGCCCCTCTGCGGACTCGAATTCACCAGCCCGCCGCCGGTTCCGCCCGCCCGTTGAAGCTCCGCTAGCGTTGCCGTGGCGCCACGCTTGGTGAACGCCGATCCACCACCTCGCCAACCCGGCGTCCTCCTGAAATGCCCCGACGCGCGATGGCGTTCGCCCGGGGACAATGCCCGAACCGCCTCCAGGTTGCTCCGCGCGGGCCCGGGGACTATGCCCGGTCGTCCCCGCGCCGGAGGATCGACATGGCCAAGCAGTTCCCCGCCCTCGACGCCGCGCTGACCGACTTCATCGGTCGCCAGCGCATCTTCTTCACCGCCTCGGCCGCCGACGGCGCGCGCATCAACCTGTCGCCCAAGGACGGCAAGTCGTTCCGCGTGCTGGGCCCCAACCGCGCCGCCTGGCTTGACCAGACCGGTTCGGGCAACGAGACCGCCGCCCACCTGCGCGCCGACGGCCGGCTGACGGTGATGTTCTGCGCCTTCGAGGGCCTGCCCCAGATCCTGCGGCTGTATGGGCGCGGGCGGATCGTTCCGCGCGGCGGCGACGAATACGCCGCCCTGCTGGCCGAGCCCTTCGGCGGCGAGGAGCCGGCCGGGGCGCGCCAGATCGTGGTGCTGGACTTCGACCTGGCCCAGACCTCGTGCGGCTATGGCGTGCCGCTGTTCGACTACGTGGACGAGCGGCCCAACCTGATCCGCTGGGCCACGGCCCAGGGCGAGGACGGCATGGACGCCTACCGCCGCCGGAAGAACGCCGTCAGCCTGGACGGGCTGCCGACGGGCCTGATCGAGGACGCGCCGGCGGCCGAATAGGCGCCGGCGCTGCCTTGAGCCTCAGGTCACCTTCACCCGGGCGGCGCTTTCCGGCAGGTCGGTCCCGAAGGCGCGCTGGAAGAACTCGGCCACCGTCGGGCGTTCGAGCTCGTCGCACTTGTTCAGGAACGTCAGGCGGAAGGCCAGGGCGATGTCGCCGGCGAAGATCTCGGCGTTCTGGGCCCAGGTGATCACCGTCCGCGGGCTCATCACGGTGGAGATGTCGCCGTTGATGAAGGCGTTGCGGGTCATGTCGGCCACGCGGACCATGGCCGCGATCTGGCGCTTGCCCTCGGCGGTCTCGGCGTACTTGGGCGCCTTGGCCAGCACGATCTCGGCTTCCACGTCGTGGGCCAGGTAGTTCAGCGTGGTGACGATCGACCAGCGGTCCATCTGACCTTGGTTGATCTGCTGGGTGCCGTGGTACAGCCCCGTGGTGTCGCCCAGGCCGATGGTGTTGGTGGTCGAGAACAGGCGGAAGTACTTGTTCGGCCGGATGACGCGGTTCTGGTCGAGCAGGGTCAGCTTGCCCTGGGCTTCCAGCACGCGCTGGATCACGAACATCACGTCCGGGCGGCCGGCGTCGTATTCGTCGAACACCAGGGCCATGGGCCGCTGCAGGCACCAGGGCAGCATGCCTTCACGGAATTCCGTGATCTGCTTGCCGTCCTTCAGGACGATGGCGTCCTTGCCGACCAGGTCGATGCGGCTGACGTGGCTGTCGAGGTTGACGCGGATAAGCGGCCAGTTGAGCCGCGCGGCGATCTGCTCGATGTGCGTCGACTTGCCGGTGCCGTGGTAGCCCTGGACCATCACCCGGCGGTCGTGGGCGAAGCCGGCGCAGATGGCCAGGGTGGTCTGGGGATCGAAGCGGTACGCGTCGTCGAAGTCCGGCACGTGGCTGTCGCGATAGGAAAATGCCGGCACCATCATGTCGGAATCGACGCCGAAGGTGTCGCGCACCGAGACCATCTTGTCGGGCGTCAGGCCCAGCAGAATCTCGTCACTGTTTTGGGCTGTGTCTGTCATGGCGCGGGTTCACTAACGCGGTGACGTTGCGGACGCAAACCGGTGTTTGAAAAAGCGGGACGGTTTTTGTGTCGGCTGGACGAAAAGACCGGGATTCCCCGGCCGCGACCCGGGGTCAGACCATCTTGGCCTTCTGCAGGGTCTTGTAGGCCTTCACCACCCGCTGGAGCTTGTGCTCGGCCGAGCGGTCGCCGCCGTTGGTGTCGGGGTGGCAGCGCTTGAGCAGCTCGGTGTAGCGGGCGCGGATGGTGGGAGCGTCGGCGGTGGCGTCCAGGTCGAGGTCGGCCAGGGCCCCGCGCTCCATCTTGCCCAGGTGCCGGGCGTTGGCCGCCTTGGCGTCCGCTTCGCGGGCCTGGGCGGCGTTGAACATGCCGAAGGGATCCTTGAAGCCGCCGCGCGCCGCGGCCGCCTCGCGGGTGCCGGCGCCGGCGCGGAAGGCCCAGGTGGGCCGCCCGCCGGTGGTCTGTTCCTCGGTCTGCTTGGCGCGGATTTCGCCCTCGCTCATGCCGGCGAAGAAGTTCCAGTTGCGATTGTACTCGGCCGCGTGGGTCTGGCAGAACCAGTAGTGCTCGCCCATCAGGTCGCGCGACTTGGGCGCGCGGGCGGTGGCCGCCAGCCGGCATTCGGCGTGGTCGCAGGGGCGTTCGCCGGGCTTCAGGGCATAGACGTCCTCGGCCTGCGCAGCCTCTTCGGGCTTGGGCGGGCGCACGCGGATGTCCACGAACTTTGGCCGATATTGAAACGCGGTCTTCATGAGACGAAGTATGAGCCCGAAGTTTTACCGTTCAAGAATTGACACCAACCCAATTGGAGGGCCGAATATGGGCGCTGTCGCCGAGACCATCCGTCACAAGCTGGGCGCCGCCTTTTCCCCCATCCGCCTGGACGTGGTCGACGACTCCGATCGTCACAAGGGCCATGCCGGCGCCCGCGAGGGCGGCGAAAGCCACTTCACCGTCACCCTGGAGTCGGCCGCCTTCACAGGCGTCGGCCGGGTGCAGCGCCAGCGCATGGTCTATGCGGCGCTTTCCGAGGAATTGGCCGGTCCGATCCACGCCTTGGCGCTCAAGACCCTCGCTCCGGGCGAGGCTGGTTAGGGACCACCCTCAATCTCCGCTCATCCCCGCGGACGCGGGGACCCAGGCGTTTTTGATCGATCCGCCGCTCTGCGCGCCGTGCGGTTCCTCCAAACAGAAAAAAGCCTAGGCCCCCGCCTTCGCGGGGGTGAGCGGCCTTTGAATCAGGCCACGATGCCCAGGGCGCTCTGCAGCGCCCTGGCCAGGTCGCCGGCCCGGAACGGCTTCTGCAGCACCGGCGCGCCGGCGTCCACGTCGCGCAGCCCCGCCTCGCCGTAGCCGGTCGAGAAGATGAGGGGCGCGCCGCGGCTGCGCAAGGCGTCGGCCACGGGAAACACCGGCTGGCCGGCCAGGTTGACGTCCAGCAGGGCCGCGTCGATGTCGGGCTCGTTCTCGGCCGCCTTGAGGGCCGCTTCCAGGGTGTGGGCGGGGCCGACGACCGTGCAGCCCAGGTCGGCCAGCATGTCCTCGACGAGCATGGCGATCATCAGCTCGTCCTCGACGATCAGCACACGTCGTCCCCGAAGCTGTTCCAAACTACTCACGGCGTCACACTCCGGGGCGCCCACGCTCGTGCGGCAGGCTGTCGCAAACTAGCCCAACGCACGTCGCGCGCAAGCGATCCACCGTCGGGCAGGAGCCCACTCTGGGGCCCATGTCAGGCCGTCTCCTCGCCTTCCTGCTTCAGCGGCGGGCTGATGCGCAGGGCGGTGAGCTGGTTGCGCTGGCGGCGCAGGACCTGGAAGCGGTGGTGGTGGAAGAGGAAGGTCTGGCCCGGCTCGGGAATGGTCTGGGCCTCGTGGATCACCAGGCCCGCCACCGTCACCGCATGGTCGTCGGGCAGGTCCCAGTCGAGGGCGCGGTTGAGGTCGCGCACCGTGACCTCGCCGTCCACGTGCACCCAGCCGTCGGGCTGGCGCCGCACGCCCTGGACCGACAGGTCGTGCTCGTCGTCGATCTCGCCGACGATCTCCTCCAGGATGTCCTCCAGGGTCACCAGGCCCTGCAGGGCGCCGTATTCGTCCACCACCAGGGAAAAGTGCGTCTTGCGCTTCAGGAAGGCGTTGAGCTGGTCCTTGAGGTTGGTGGTCTCGGGGATGAACCAGGGCTCGCGGACGATGGAGCCGAAGTCGATGGCGTCCTCGTCGCCGTGAGCCTCGGCCATGGCCCGGGCCAGGTCCTTGGCGTGCAGGACGCCGACGATGTTCTCCGGGTCGTCCTTGTAGAGTGGCAGGCGGGTGTAGGGGCTCTCCAGGGCCCGCGCCACCAGGTCCCTGGGGGCCAGGTCGGCGTCGATCATCGAGATCGACTTGCGGTGCACCATGATCTCCGAGACGTCCATGTCCGACAGGTCCAGCACCCCGCCCAGCATGCGCCGGTCGCGGCTCTCAACCGCGCCCTCGGAGTGATGGTATTCCACCGCCCCGCGGATCTCCTCGTGGGCGGCCAGGACGTCGGTCTCCATGTCCAGCTTCACCCCGAACAGGCCCAGGGTATGGCGCACGATCCACTGGATCGCGAACATCACCGGCCCCAGCAGGCGCACGAGGATCAGGATCGGTCCGGACAGCGCCCGCGCCACGTCGTCGGCGCGCACGATGGCCAGGGTCTTGGGCAGCACCTCGACGAACACCACCACCAGCACGGTCATCACCACCGTGGCCAGGAAGGTGCCCAGGAACCCGGGCACCGCATGGGTGATCACTTCGGTCGCCATGACCGAGGCGGCGATGTTGAAGGCGTTGTAGGCCACCAGCAGGGCCCCGATCATGGTCTCCTGGTCGGCCATCAGCTCGTTGACGCGCTGGGCCGATTCGTCGCCCTCGCGCTCGAGCTGGTGCATCCGTCCGCGGCTGGCGCGGGTCAGGGCCGTCTCGGCGGCGGACAGGATCCCCGACACCACCAGCATGATGGCGATGATCGGGGTCAGGCCGGCCAGGATGGCGGCGATCATGCAAGGGCTCCTTCGGCGATCAGGAAGTCGCGCAGCGGCGCGGGGTCGACGGACTTGGCCACGAAGGCCTCGCCGATGCGGCGGGCCAGGATGAAGGTCAGGGCGCCGCCCTCGGCCTTCTTGTCCTGGGCCATGTGGGCGATCAGGGCGTCGGCCTTGAAGGGATGGGCGCTGAGGTCGGAAAGCCGGGTCGGCAGGCCGACGGCCGCGATCGCCCGCTCGGCGCGCACCGCGTCCTGGCCGGGGCACAGCCCGAGGGCCGCCGAAAAGCGGAACGCCATGGCGCAGCCGATGCCCACAGCCTCGCCGTGCTTCAGGGCGTCGCCGAAGCCGGTCTCGGATTCCAGCGCGTGCCCGAAGGTGTGGCCGAGGTTGAGCAGGGCGCGAGGTCCCGCCTCCTTTTCGTCCAGGGCGACGATCTCGGCCTTCATCTCGATGGAGCGGCCGACGGCCCGGGCCAGGGCCTGCGGCTCCCTGGCCACGACCTCGGGACCATGGGCCTCCAGCCAGTCGAAGAAGGCGGCGTCGCCCAGCAGGCCGTACTTGATCACCTCGGCGTAGCCGCAGACCATCTCGCGCGCCGGCAGGGTGTCCAGCATGGCCAGGTCCGCCAGCACCAGGCGCGGCTGGTGGAAGGCGCCGATCAGGTTCTTGCCGTGCGGGCTGTCGATGGCGGTCTTGCCGCCCACCGAGGAATCCACCTGCGACAGCAGGGTGGTCGGGATCTGCACGAAGTCGACGCCGCGCTTGTAGATCGCCGCCGCGAAGCCGGCCAGGTCGCCCACCACGCCGCCGCCGAAGGCGATGATCAGGTCCCCGCGCTCCAGCCCCAGCGCCAGCAAGCGCTCGCAGACATCCTCCAGCCCGGCCCAGCTCTTGGTCTCCTCGCCGGGGGGGACGACGATGGCGTGGGCGGTGACGCTGGCCGCCTCCAGGGCGCCGATCAGGCGGGGGCTGTGCAGGCCGCTGACGGTGTCGTCCATGACGATGGCCGCCACCGGGCGCTTCAGCAGGGGCTTGATATGGCTGGCCGCGGCGTCGACCAGGCCCGGGCCGATCAGGACGTCGTAGGCGCGGCCCTGCAGGCCGACTCGCAAAGTCTGCATCACCGGGCGGTCTCTCCGGCCCGGGTCTCGCCGGCCGTTTCCGCCGCCACCTTGTCCTTGGCCGCCTGGGCTTCGAGCGCCTTCAGGATGGCGTCCACCGCCACGTGGTGCGGCGTGTCGCCGGTCTCCACGACGATGTCGGCCTCGCCATAGGCGCCGTAGCGGTCGGCCGCATGCTGGCGCAGCACGTCCATGGGGTCGCGGCCCGTCAGCAGGGGCCGGGAATCCTTGCGCCCGACCCGCCGGGCCAGGACCTCGAGGTCCGCCTTGAGCCACACCGAGATGGCCTTTTCCTTGATCAGCCGGCGGGTCTCATCGTTGACGAAGGCGCCGCCGCCGGTGGCCAGGACGTGGGGCGGTTCGTCCAGCAGGCGGGCGATCACCCGCCGCTCGCCGTCCCGGAACGCCGGTTCGCCGAACTGTTCGAAGATCTCGGGAATGGAACGCCCGGCCGCCGCCTCGACTTCGACATCGGCGTCGCGGAAGGGCATGCCCAGCACGGTGGCGAGGCGGCGGCCCACGCTGCTCTTGCCGACGCCCATGAGGCCGACGAGCGCGATGGTCTTCTGGTTCAGGGCGGGATAGGCGGACATGACCATTTGCGGCTTTACACGACCCCCGCCATGCGCGCCAACTTTGCCCATGCCGCTTTGTAACATCGCCGCGCCCGCGAACCGCGCCGTCCTCCGCGGACGGAGGGGCGAACGCCGCCTGCTGCTCAGCCTGGCGGCGATCTTGGCCCTGGCCGCCCCCGCCGCCGCCCAGATCGAGGTCAAACCGCTGGCGACCATCGACGCCTTCTCCAGCGGCGCCGGCGGCCCGGGTCTGGGCGCCGACCTCTGGCAGGGCGCCGCCACGCCCCTGGTGCGCCAGGTCTTGCCGACCCTGGGCGACCGGCCGATGACGCCCGCCGCCGCGATGCTGGCCCGCCGCCTGCTCTCCACGGGGGCGACGGCGCCCGAGGGCGCGGGCAGCGACGAGGACCTGGCCGGCCAGCGCCTGCTGGCCCTCATCGGCCTGGGCGACGTGCGCGGCGCCGACGCCATCGCGCACGCCGCGCCCAGCTTTTCCGACAGCGCCCCCCTGGCCCAGGCCGCCGCGGAAGCGGACCTGATCCAGCGCCACGAGGACCGGGCCTGCGCCATCGCCCAGGCCCTCACCGTCGGCCGGGACGGGACCTACTGGCTGAAGCTGCGGGCCTTCTGCCAGGCCATGGCCAGCGACCTCGACGCCGCCCAGACCACCTTCAGCCTGGCCAACGAGGCCTCGCACGACCAGACGTTCCGTCGGCTGATGGGGGCCAAGCTGATCGGGGCCGGCTCGCCCGGCGCGCCGTCCCTGCGCGACGGCCTGGATCTCGCCCTGACCCGCAGCCTGGGCCTCGACCCGGGCCCGGCGCTGGACGGCGCCAGCCCGGCGGTGGCCGCCGAGATCGCCCGCGACGCTTCCCTGCCGCCCGACACGCGCCTGGCCGCGGCCGCCCGGGCCCTGCGGGGCGCCCTGACCCTGGACGACCTCTTCGAGGGCGGCGCCCCGCCGCTCGCCGCTTCCACGCCTCCACCGCCGGGCGGGCCGGACCCGGCCGCCGTGGACACCTCGGTTCCCGCCGCCACGGTGATCAAGGCCCTGGCGGCCAGGCCCGGCGTCGTCGCCGAGGCGGGGCTTCTGTCGCTGGCCCTGCGCCAGACCGATCCGACCCTGACCGGCCAGGCGGTCGAGGCGCTGCTGGGCCGCGCCAAGTCCGTGGCCGACTTCACCGCCCTCTCGCGGCTGGCCCGCCCGGCGCTGAGAGCCCTGGTCGAGGGCGGCCGGACCCCGACCGCCCCGCTGCTCTTCGCCCGCGCCGCCGTCGCCGCCGGCGATCTGGAGACCGCCAAGGCCATCCGGGCGCGGATCACGGTGGAAAGCCCGGGCGTCACGGCGGCGGACCTCGCCATCCTGGATGCGGCCATCGCCGCGCTGGGCCCCGGCGGCGATCCCCAGACCCTGGACCGGCTGGCCGAGCGGGGCGCCCACGACGGCCCCAAGGCGCCGACCCAGGCCGCCGCCGTCCTGTTCCTGGCGCTCGGCGACCCGCTGGGCCCCGACGCCCGCGCCGAGGTGGCCGGCTTCGACGTGGCGCGCGGGACCGCCAGCCCCGCCCGGCTGGCCCTTCTGGAAGCGGCCAGGTCCAAGGGCGAGGCGGCCATCCTGGCGCTCTCCCTGGCCGCCGACGCCGGCCCCGCCGGCCCCGCCGTGGCGGACCGCGCCCGCATCGTGGCGGCCCTGCGCCGGGCCGGCCTGGCCGCCGACGCCCGCGCCCTCGCCGTCGAAGGCCTGCTGGCCGTCAAGTGAGCGCCCCGCCATGAGCGCTTCCGACTGGGTCGACGCCTTCCTGGAGATGATGGCGGCCGAGCGCGCGGCGGCGCGCAACACCCTGACCGCCTACGGCAAGGATCTGGCCGACGCCCAGGGCTTCCTGGCCGGTCAGGGCACGGATCTGGCCGCCGCCACCGCCGAGGCCGTCGAGGCCTATTTCGTGGACCTGGGGGCGCGGGGCCTGTCCCCCGCCACCGCCGCCCGCCGCCGCGCCGCCGTGCGCCAGTTCTACCGCTTCGCGCTGGGCGAGGGCTGGCGCGCCGACGACCCCTCGCGCCGGGTGGACGCGCCCAAGAAGGGCCGACCCCTGCCCAAGGTGCTGACCCGCGCCGAGGTCGACCGCCTGATCGCCGCCGCGGCGGCCCGCGACGGCGCCCAGGGCCTGCGCCTGGCCTGCATGGTCGAGCTGATCTACGCCTCGGGCCTGCGCATCTCCGAACTGATCGGCCTGTCCCTGGCCGCCGTGATCCGCGATCCGGCCTATCTGATGGTCAGGGGCAAGGGCGGCAAGGAGCGCCTGGCGCCCCTGAACCAGCCGGCGCGGCAGGCGATCAAGGCCTATCTGCCGGTCCGCCCGGCCTTCTTCGCCAAGGGCGTCAAGGACAGCCCCTGGCTGTTCCCGTCACGGGGCAAGGGCGGGCGCCTGACCAGCCGCCGCTTCGCCCAGCTTCTCGACGAGGCGGCGATGGACGCCGGCGTCGATCCCGCCAAGGTCAGCCCCCACGTCCTGCGCCACGCCTTCGCCACCCACCTGCTGGAGGGCGGGGCGGACCTGCGCGTGGTCCAGACCCTGCTCGGCCACGCCGACATCGCCACGACCCAGATCTACACCCACGTCGCCCAGGACCGCCTGCGCGAGGTGGTGGAGACCAAGCACCCGCTGGCGAAGAAGCGGTAGAGAGGGCGGCGGGTTCGACGGCCACGAAGGCGCGTCGGCCTTGCGCCCCCTCCGTCACTCAGCGCTGGCGCGCTGAGCGCCACCTCCCCCGCTGCGCCCCTTGGGCTTGCATGGGAGGAGAAGGATTATCCGATCCTCTCCTCACCCGCCAACGAGCGGGCGAGGTGGATCGGCGCCATCGGCGACGAGACGGAGGGGGCGCAAGGCCGCGCCTCCAGTGATGTGGCGGCAGGCTCACGCCCAGCCCACCGCCTTCGACAGCGCATAGAGCGCCAGTCCCACCAGGCCGCCGACGATGGTGCCGTTGAGGCGGATGTACTGCAGGTCGCGGCCGAACTGGAGCTCCAGGCGGTCCACCACGTCACGGGTCTCCCAGCCCGAGACCACGCCGGCGACGAAGCCGCCGATGTCGTGGCGGCGCGGGGCGACCAGGCGCAGGGCGATCAGGCGGGCGGCGGCGTCGAGGCGGCTCTGGACGGCCTCGTCCTCGGCCAGCCAGCGGCCCAGGGCCGCCAGCCAGGTTTCCAGCCGCGCGGCGATGGCGGCGTTGGCGGCGGCGGGGTCGGCCAGGATGCGCGCCTCGACCCGGGCCCAGGCGGTGTTGATCTCGGCCAGCAGGGCCGGGTGGGTCAGCAGGCGCAGCTTCACCTCGTCGGCCTGGGCCATCAGCACGGGGTCGTGCTCCAGCCGCTCGACATAGCCCTGCACCGCCTGCGCCAGTTCCAGGCGCCACGGGTGGTCCGGCGCGCGCATCTCCTCGGCCGCCTTGACCAGGCCCTGGGTGACGCGGCCGGCGATGATGTTGTCGACGAACTTGGGCATCCACTTGAAGGACTGCTCGGAGACCTTGTCGCGGATGTAGTCCTCGTGGCTGGCCAGATAGGCGGCCGCCCCGTCCACCAGGGCGTCGAGCAGCGGCTGGGCGCGGCCGTCGCGCCAGGCCAGGTCGATGATCCGGGCCGCCGCTGGCCCGGCCGGCGCCGCCTTGACCGCCGCCAGGGCGATCGCGCCCAGCAATTCCTCGCGGGTGTCCTTGGGGATCGCCTTCAGCAGGGCCGGCACGATGGGCGCCAGGCGGCGGGCCAGGCTGGCGGCGCGCCCGGGCTCGTTCAGCCAGGCGGCGCCCCAGCGGGCGGCGTCCAGCTTGCGCACCTGGGCGTCCAGGACCCGGGCGGTCAGGAAGTTGTCGGCGATGAACCTGCCCAGGCCCTCGCCGATGCGGTCCTTGTTGCGCGGGATCACCGCCGTGTGCGGGATCGGCAGGCCGAGCGGGCGGCGGAACAGGGCGGTCACCGCGAACCAGTCGGCGCAGGCGCCCACCGTGCCGGCCTCGGCGAAGGCCCGCACCCAGCCCAGCCACGGCCAGTGCTTAGCGCCCAGGCTGGCGGCGACGAACAGGGCGGCCATCAGCGCCAACAGGCCCGTCGCCAGCGCCCGCATGCGGGAAAGCTGCGCCACGCGGGGATCGGCGGCGGGGGTCTGGGCGGGGGCGGGCAGGGCGGCGGTCAAGGCTCAAGACATAGGCTGGACGGGGTGCGCGGGCGAGGGCCGGCGTGCGGAATGCCCGTTTCCCCGAACCTTGGTCGCCGAACGCAACCGGCTTTTAACCGTCCTTGGGCAGACTTGCGGCTCCCCTTCCCTGCAGAAGTTCGGAGTGGGCCGGTGTTGTTCCTGTTGAACGACGTGGTGCTGGAATTCGAGGCGGCGAGACTGGCGCCCCCCGCCGTGGCGGGCCACCTGGCGCGCCTGCCGTTCCAACGCGTCGCCGAACTGGTCCGCGAGGCCTTCGCGGAAAATCCCCGCCTGCCGTCCGCCTCCATCGCCGAATCCCAGAAGCTGGCGCTGATGATCGCGCTCAAGCACCCCGAGGTGAACGCGGCCCTCGTCCTGGGTCCCGGCCGGGTCTGTACGGTCAACGAGGTCAGCGTCCAGTTCGCCAGCCTGGCGGGGGAATTGATGTTCCAGCTCAAGGGCCTGCAGGAGCAGCGCCGCCTCAACCCCGGCGCGGTCAACGCCATGGTCTGGTCGCTGACTGGGCAAGGCCGCATGGCCGGCTGAGCCCGGGTCCGCCGTCCGGCCGGCGCGGTAAACGCAGGGCTCACCTAACTTCCGAACCGCCGCTTAACCGGCCGCCGTTACCTGGGTCCGACCCCTTTTCCAGCGTGGGTTTTGGACCGGGCCGGTGCTGTTTCTGCTCAACGACATGGTGCTCGACCTGGAGCCGTCGAAGCTCGTGCGACCCGCCGTCGCCGGCCACCTGGCCAGGCTCAACATGGGCCAGGTCACCACCCTGGTGCGCGAGGTGTTCGCCCAGAACCCGCGCCTGCCGGCATCCAACCTGATGCTGGCGCGCCGGGCGGCGGTGATGATGGTGATGAAGGACCCGGCGCTGAACGCCGCCCTGTTCCTGACCCCCGGCCGGGTCTGCGCGCCCGACGATATCACCGTGCGCTTCGCCAGCCTGGCCGCCGAGGTGATGTTCCAGCTCAAGAACATCCAGGATCAGGGCCGCCTGACGCCCGGCGCGGTCAACGCCCTGGTCTGGTCCCGCGCCGGCCCGCGCGCCTCGGCGGGATAGGGTCTTGGGAGCGCCCGGCCAGTCCCGGCGTTTTCGCTGCGGAAGGGTCCGGACGGCCCGCCCTTGCCCCACCCCCCTGAAGTCCCTAGTTTCCCGCACTTTCGGGGACGGCTTCGTTTAAGGATCCCATGGCCTTGCATTATCTCGAGTTCGAACGCCCCATCGCGGAGCTCGAGGCCAAGATCGAGGAGCTCCACAAGCTCTCGGAAACCGCCGGACCGGGCGCTTTCGACGCCGAGATCAGCGCCCTGCGCGAGCGGGTGGGCGAGATGCGGCGCGAGGCCTACGAGAACCTCGACCCCTGGCAGAAGACCCAGATCGCCCGTCATCCCCAGCGTCCGCACTTCGTGGATTACATGGCGGGGCTGATCGAGGAATTCGTGGAGCTGCGGGGCGACCGCACCTTCGCCGACGACCAGGCGATGATGGGCGGCATCGGCCGCTTCCGCGGCCATCCGGTGGTGGTCATCGGCACCGAGCGCGGCCACGATATCACCACCCGCATCAAGCACGGCTTCGGCTCCGCCCGGCCGGAGGGCTACCGCAAGGCGGTGCGCCTGATGGACCTGGCCGAGCAGTTCAACCTGCCGGTCCTGTCGTTCGTGGACACCGGCGGCGCCTATCCCGGCATCGATTCTGAAGAGCGCGGCGTCGCCGAGGCCATCGCCCGCGGCACCGAGCGCTGCCTGACCCTGGGCGTGCCGATGATCGCCACCATCACCGGCGAGGGCATGAGCGGCGGGGCCATCGGCATCGCGGCCGCCAACCGGGTGCTGATTCTCGAGCACTCGATCTATGCGGTGATCACGCCGGAGGGCTGCGCCTCGATCCTGATGCGCGACTCCTCGTTCGCCGAGGGCGCGGCCAAGGCCATGAAGATCACCGCCGAGGACCTGATCAAGGTCAAGGTGGTGGACCGCATCATCGAGGAGCCGGTGGGCGGCGCCCACGCCGATCCCGCCCTGGCCATCAGCCGCGTCGGCGACGCCGTGGAGGAGGAGCTGAAGGCCCTCCTGCCCCTGTCGGCCGAGCAGCTTCGCACCCAGCGCGCCGAACGCTTCTACGCCATCAGCCGGCCCTGACGCGGCGACCGGGCGCCGTCGCCCTCTTGCCTGACGCAACGAGAGCCGCCTCAACTGGATTCAAACATCCGTTGGGAGGACGGCCGATGGCCTTGAAGACGCGTTTCACCGAGATGTTCGGTGTCGAGCACCCGGTGGTGCAGGGCGGCATGCAGTGGGTTGGCCGGGCCGAGCTGGTGGCGGCGGTCGCCAATGGCGGGGGGCTCGGCTTCATCACCGCCCTGACCCAGCCGACCCCCGAGGCCCTGACCCAGGAAATCGCCCGCTGCCGCGCGCTGACCGACAAGCCCTTCGGCGTCAACCTGACCATCCTGCCGGCGATCAACCCGCCGCCCTACGCCGAGTACCGCCAGGCGATCATCGAGGCGGGCGTGAAGATCGTCGAGACCGCCGGCAACAAGCCGCAGGAGCACGTCGACGAGTTCAAGAAGCACGGGGTCAAGGTGCTGCACAAATGCACCAGCGTCCGCCACGGCCTGTCGGCCGAGCGCATGGGCGTCGACGCCATCTCCATCGACGGCTTCGAGTGCGCCGGCCACCCGGGCGAGGACGACGTGCCCGGCCTGATCCTGATTCCGGCGGCGGCCGACAAGATCAAGATCCCGATGATCGCCTCGGGTGGCTTCGGCGACGCGCGGGGCCTGGTCGCGGCCCTGGCCCTGGGCGCCGAGGGGGTCAACATGGGCACCCGCTTCATGTGCACCGTGGAGAGCCCGATCCACCAGCACATCAAGGAGCAGATCGTCGCCAACGACGAGCGCGCCACCGACCTCATCTTCCGCACCATGCACAACACCAGCCGGGTGGCGCGCAACGCCGTCAGCCAGCAGGTGGTGGCGCTGGAGAAGCAGGGCGCCAAGTTCGAGGACGTTCGCGAGCTGGTGGCCGGCAGCCGCGGCCGCAACGTCTACGAGGTCGGCGACAACGACGCCGGCATCTGGTCGGCCGGCCAGGTCCAGGGCCTGATCCACGACATCCCCACCTGCGCCGACCTGATCTCGCGCATGGTCGCCGGCGCCGAGCAGATCATCCAGCAGCGCCTGGAAGGCATGATCGCCAGCCGCGTGGCGGTGGCGGCGGAGTAGGGCGGGGCGCCTAGAGGATCTCGAACACCTCCAGGCGCACGCCGCGGGCCATGCGCTCGCCGAGGCTGATCGCCATCACGGTGTTGAGGCGCTTCAGGGCCTCGGCGCCGGTGCGAAAGCGCATGACGGTGCGGAAGTAGTAGAGGTCGCGGTCCACCGCCTCGCCGGCGGCCAGGCGCGCCATGACCTCGGGCGGGGCGGCGCGCAGGCCCGTGGAGGTCACCTCGACCCGCAGGCCGTCGGTGGTCTGAAGGCCGTAGTGGGCCGACAGCTCGATCGTCCCGTCCGGCAGCACCGACTGCCAGTCCGCGCCGGGCAGAACCTCGCCCTCCAAGTCGCCGGTCACGCGGCCGCCGGTGATCGGGATGCAGCGGCGCACGCCCTCGCCGGCGTCGCCATAGGTGACCGGCTGGGCCACCTCGGCCTCGATGACCAGGAAGGGGCGGGTGGCGAGGCTCATCGGGCGTGGCGTTCCCTGGGCGGCGGCGGGCTCAGGGAGGCGCGGGCGTTAAGGGCGTCGCGGTCGAAGCCGGCGGCGGACTTGTACTCGCCGGCGGTGGCTTCCAGCTCGGCCCGGCTGAGGACGTCGCCGATGTCGGCGAAGCCCTGCGGCGCGCGCTCGTGGGCCAGTTGCATGACCTGTTCGGGGCCGTTGCGGCGGTTCAGCAGCACCAGCCGGTTGACCCCCGGCCGGCGGGTCTCGTCGTACGTCTCCAGGGCCTCGTCGACGGTGTCGCTGACCGCCAGGCGATAGGCCAGGGTGCGGGCGTCGAGGATCGCCTGGGACGCGCCGTTGGAGCCGATCGGGTACATGGCGTGGGCGGCGTCGCCGAGCAGGGTCGTGCGGCCGAAGGTCCAGCGGCCGACGGGGTCGCGGTCGACCATGGGATATTCGTAGACCCGCTCGGCCGCCTCGATCAGGGCCGGCGCGTCCAGCCAGCCGAAGCGCCAGTCCGCGAACCTCGGCAGGAAGTCCGCCAGCCGGCCAGGGCGGTTCCAGTCCTCCCGCCGCCAGATGCTGGTCTGCGGCAGGTTCAGCTCGGCGATCCAGTTCAGCAGCACCCGGCCTTCAGCGTCGGGGCGCGGGTCGATGGGGTAGCAGACGAACTTCTGGTCCTGGTGGCCGGCCATGATCATGGTCGCCCCGCCCAGAAAGGGCGCGGCCCGGCTGACGCCGCGCCAAAGCACCCGGTGGTTCCACACCGGCGGGCCCTCGTCGGGATAGAAGTGCGCGCGCACCGTGGAATGGATGCCGTCGGCGCCCACCAGCACGTCCCCCGCGGCGGTGACGTCCTGCCCACCCGCGGCGTCCGCCAGTCGCACCGTCACGCCGTCCGGCCGGTTCTCCGCCAGGGTGACGCGGCGGCCCGCATGGACGCGGTCCGCCCCCAGGCGCTCGCGGCAGGCGTCCAGCAGCAGCATCTGCAGCACGCCGCGATGGATGGAATACTGCGGCCAGTCGTAGCCGGCGAAGCGGCCCCGCGCCTCGCGCCAGATCTCCTGGCCGAAGCGGTTGGCGTACATCAGGGCCTCGGTGGCCACCGCCCGCTCGGCGATGGCGCCCTCCAGGCCCAGCTCGGTCAGCTCGCGCACGGCGTGGGGCAGCAGGTTGATGCCGACGCCCACGGGGCGCAGCTCGTGCGCCGCCTCATAGATGTCGATGTCGTCGAAGCCGGCCGCCTTGAGGCTGAGCGCCAGGGTCAGGCCGCCGATCCCGGCGCCGGCGATGATCACCTTCACCGCTTTCAGGCCTCCCGCACCTTGGCCAGGGCTTGCCCCAGCTCTTCCACGGCCTCGTCGGTCGTGGCCCACGAGCACATGAAGCGCACCGATCCGTCGATGAATCGGTAGACGAACCAGCCGGCCCCGTGCAGCCGCTTCAGAGTCGGCTCGTCCATCTCAACGAAGACGGCGTTGGCTTCCACGGGGTGGGTCACCCGGAATGGCGACAGGGCCGCCAGCTTGCGGGCCATGGCGTTGGCGTGGGCGGCGCGGCCGCTCCAGGCGCCGCTTTCAAGCATGCCGATCCAGGGCGCCGCCAGGAAGCGCGCCTTGGAGACCAACTGGCCGCCGTGCTTCAGCCGCGCCCCGAACCGACGCTCCAGGTTCTTGTCCAAGAGGACGATGGCCTCGGTCGGGGTCGAACCCGCCTTGGTCCCGCCCAGCACCAGGACGTCGACCCCCAGGCGCTTCACCGCCTTGACGTCGAAGCCGAAGGCCGCGGCGTTGGCCAGGCGCGCGCCGTCGAGATGGACCTTGAGCCCCTTGGCCTTGGCCGCGCCGATCAGGACGGCGAGGTCGGCCTCCGAATAGACCGCCCCGTATTCGGTGGCGTTGGTCACCGACAGGGCCGCCGCCGACTGCCAGTGCGGCTGGTCCGGCCGCGCCAGGACGTCCTTCAACGCCTGGGCCTCGATGCGGCCGGACGCGCCGGGCAGGGTCAGCATGCCCAGGCCGGAGCCGAAGAAGCCCGGCGCGCCGGTCTCGTCGGTGGCGATGTGCGAATGCTCGTGGCAGGCCACGGCCTCGTGCGGCTGGGCCAGGGCCGCCAGGGTCAGGGCGTTGGCGGCGGTGCCGCTGGCGGCGAAGCGCACCTCGGCGTCCACGTCCAGCAGGGCGCGGATCAGTTCGCTGGCGCGCTTGCCGATGTGGTCGGCGCCATAGCCGGCGGCGTGGCCGGCGTTGGCGGCCAGCAGGGCGTCCATCACCTCGGGCATGGCGCCGGCGGTGTTGTCGGAGGCGAAGTCGTATCGAGCCATCAGCGTTCCCAGACCATTGGGAGGCGCTTAACCTGGATTGCCCTCAACCTGGAAGGCGCCTTCGTGGGCGACGTGCCACGGCTGGGCGGCCTTCATCCAGATGTCGGCCTGGACCTTGAAGTCTGAGGGATCGTCCAGGCTGCCCACCTTGATCACCGCGATGTCGCTGGCCGCCGGCTCGGAGAACACCGGCGAGCCGCAGGTCTCGCAGAAGCTGCGCCCGACCTTGTTTCCGCTGTCGCCCTCGGCCCAGAAGGTCTTGGGCGTTCCCTTGGTGACCTTGAGCGCCGGGCGCGGCACGATCATCGCCAGGGTCGGCGCGCCGCCGGAGGCGTACTGGCACGCCCGGCAGTGGCAGGCGACCTGGAACACGGGGTCGGCCGTCAACTCGTATCGGATGGCGCCGCAGAAGCAGCCGCCGGTTCGGTTGGTCATGGGTAGGTCTCCGTCATCCAACTGAATTGAACATCGCGACCGTCATCCCAGAGGCCGACGGCAGGCCCAAAACCCCCGTAAATCACCGTTGATACGGTGGCTTGCGACGCTGATAGCGGCCGGCGGGCGTCCGGCATGGCGCGAACAGGATCGGGCGGATTCGACGGCGGCGCCAGGACAGATCGACGGCACGGCGGATCAGCCGACCTCGGCCGCCCAGGCCCGCACGTCCTTCACGAACAGGTCGGGCTGTTCCATGGCGGCGAAGTGGCCGCCCTCCTTCTGGTCGGTCCAGCGGACGATGTTGTAGGCCCGCTCGGCCCAGGACCGGGGCGGGGCGGTGTAGAGCAGCTCGCCCGGGAAGTTGGCGAAAGCGGTCGGCGTCTCGCAGCGCTGGCCCTCGTTCAGGACCACGCCGCCCTCCTCCAGCAGGGCGCGGTAGTACCAGGCGCCGGTCGTGAAGCTGCCGGTCATGACGTAGATCATCACATTGGTCAGAAGCTGGTCGCGGGTGAAGACGTCCTCGAACTTGGCCTCGCGCCGGTCGCACCAGTCGTAGAAGCGCTCGATGATCCAGGCGGCCTGGCCCACGGGATTGCCCGCCCCCAGCCAGGCCAGGGACTGGGGCTTGGACGCCTGCAGGCGGAAATAGGCGCCCATGACGTCCATCATGGCGTTCTGGCGGGTCAGCCAGGCGACCTCGGCCTCGTTGGTCGGGCCGCCGTGGGGGCGAAAGCCGATCATGTTCAGGTGGATCGCCTTGACGTGCTTGGCGTGGTCGAAGCCGAGGCAGGAGGTGACGAAGGCGCCCCAGTCGCCGCCCTGCGCCAGATAGCGGTCATAGCCCAGCACGCCGGTCATCAGGGTGTTGAACAGCCGCGCGGTGGAGCGCTGGCCGAACGGGCGCTTGGGCTTGGACGAGAATCCGAAGCCGGGCAGGGACGGGATCACCAGGTCGAAGGCGTCCTCGGCCTTGCCGCCGTGCCTGGACGGGAAGGCCAGCTTCTCGATCGAGCCCCAGAATTCGTAGTGACTTCCCGGCCAGCCGTGGCTGAGCAGCAGCGGCCGCTTGCCGCCCGCCTCGCCCACCACGTGGACATAGTGGACGTCGAAGTCCTCGATGTGGGCGGTGAACTGGGGATAGCGGTTCAGCTCCGCCTCGGCCGCGCGCCAGTCGTAGCCGTCCAGCCAGTAGGCGCAGATGTCCTTGAGGAAGTCGCCGTCGCAGCCGTAGCCCCAGCCGTCGGGAACCTCGGGGGCCAGGGGCCAGGGGTAGGCGCGGACCTTCTCCAGCACCTCGCCCACGCCTGCGGCGTGCCAATCGACCTTGAAGGGGGTGACCTTGAAAGGGTTGGCGTCGGCCATGGGTGTCTCCGGTCCTTTTGGGAAACCCTGGCGGCCTGACCTAGCGGCGGTCAAGCCGGGGCGTCGGCGTTGCGGGCTTCCGGCGCAAAGAAGTGCTGGTTGAGGATGCCCACCAGCGAGCCGATCAGCTTCTGGGCGCTGAACCGGCCCGCCAGCTTGCCCGAGAACTGCAGCATGATCGGCCCGTGGATCGCCGCCCAATAGAGGTGACCGACCAGCTCGGGGTCCGCCTTCAGGCGGCCGCTGGCCACCAGGTCGTCCAGGTGGGCGGTCATGGTGGCGCGGGACCGTTCGCCCGCCGCCACCAGCTCGGGATAGTCGGCCTCGTTGGGCTGGGTGATGTCGAACATCAGCTTGTAGGCTTCGGGATTGGCGAAGGCGAAGCGGACATAGGCCTCGCCCACCGCCTGCGATCGTTCGTAGTAGCCGGGCGGGGCGGAGGCGTAGGCGGCCTCCAGGGCCTCGGCGTGGCGGTTGAAGCCGCGGGCGCGCACGGCGGCCAGGATGGCCTCCTTGTCCTTGAAGTAGCGATAGGGGGTCATCGGGCTGACCCCCAGGTCCTGGGCGAGCTGGCGCATGGTCACCGCCTCCAGGCCGTGGGCGGCGAACTGGCGCTCGGCGGCGTCACAGAGACGCTCGCGAAATTCGGCCACATCCTTGTCGGATAACGCCCTGGGCAATTGCGAACGCCTCTCACGAAAACTTCACTTGCCAAAGCCTATAGCGTACGCCATAAATTTACAACGTAAGACATAGACGGCCGACCAAACTCCCAGGAGGACGCCATGGACGGATCACAGCCGATCAACCCCTATCTGTCGGGCAATTTCGCGCCGGTGCGCAGCGAGGACGACTTCGAACTCGAGGTGACGGGCGAGATGCCCAAGGGCCTGGCCGGCGCCTACTACCGCAACGGCCCCAATCCCCAGTTCCAGCCGCGCGGCGAGTACCACTGGTTCGGCGGCGACGGCATGATCCACGGCTTTTTCATCGAGGACGGCAAGGTCCGCTATCGCAACCGCTATGTGCGGACCAACAAGTTCGTCACCGAGAACGCCGCCGGCCAGTCCCTGTTCGGCACCTTCGGCAACCCGATGGAGACCGACCCCTCAGTGATGGGCCAGGACTCCGGCGTCGCCAACACCAACATCGTCTGGCACGCCGGTCGCCTGCTGGCGCTGGAAGAGGGCCATAAGCCCACCGAGATGGATCCCCTGACCCTCGAGACCCGGGGCTATGTCGACCAGTACGCCGGCCGCGTGACCGCCCACCCGAAGATCGATCCCGAGACCGGCGAGATGGTCTGGTTCGCCTATTCGGTGGGCGAGATGCCGTTCACCAAGACGGTGTCCTATGGCGTCACCGACGCGACCGGCAAGGTCGTCCGCCGCGACGACTTCGAGGCGCCCTATTCGTCGATGGTCCACGACTTCCTGGTGACGCGGAACTACGCCCTGTTCCCGATCCTGCCCCTGACCGGCGACCTGCAGCGGGTGATGAGCGGCGGGCCGGCCTACGCGTGGGAGCCCGAGAAGGGCGCCTTCGTGGGCGTCCTGAAGCGTGACGCCAGCGTCGACACCGTGCGCTGGTTCCAGACCGACCCGAACTACGTCTTCCACCCGATGAACGCCTGGGAAGAGGGAGACCTGATCCACGCCGACGTCATGGAATATCCGCAGGCGCCGCTGTTCCCCAACGCCGACGGCAGCCGGGGCAGGAACGCCGGGGCGACGCTGGTGCGCTGGACCTTCGACCTGGCCGGCGCCTCCAACGCCATCAAGCGCACGCCGCTGGACGACCTGCCGGGCGAGTTCCCGCGTTTCGACGAGCGGCACGCGGGCCTCAGCTATCGCCACGGCTGGTTCGCGGCCAACTCCCTGCGCTCGGGCGACGTGCGCTTCAACGCCATCGCCCACATCGACCTGAAGACCGGCAAGCGGGTGTCCTACGAGCTGGACGGCGGCGACGCGGCGGGCGAGCCGGTGTTCATCCCCCGCTCGGCCACGGCCGAAGAGGGCGATGGCTGGGTGATCGCAACCATCTACCGGGCCGGCGAGGACCGCACCGACCTGTCGGTGTTCGACGCCGCCGACATCACCCAGGGCCCCATCGCCCTGGCGCATGTGCCCCGCCGCGTGCCGTTCGGCTTCCACGGCAACTGGCGCGGGGCGTAGGGGGCGGGCCTGGCTCTTCCCCCGCGAGCCTCGCGAGTGGGGGAAGTGGCCCGAACGCGCAGCGGAGGGTCGATGGGGGTGCGTGGCGTGAAGCGCTCTGATCTCAGAGGACAAAGCGCGGCTTGGCGGCCGGCGTCCGATTGCGGGACCGCTGGCGCACCGTGTTGCGGACCCCCATCGTCGCCCGCCTTCGGCATAGGCGACACTTCCCCCACTCCCTTCGGTCGCGGGGGAAGAGGGGACAGTGCGAACGCGTTCGTGGGGTTCGTGGACAAACCTCTTCCCCCGCTTGCGGGGGAAGTGTCGCCAATGCCGACGCGAAGCGGAGGCGGGCGACGATGGGGGAAGGGTCCGGTGACGGGCTCCTGCTTGAGAGGGCTGAGCGCGGCGTCGATGTCGGCGTCCGATTGCGGAGCCGCTGGCGCACCGTGTTACGCACCCCCATCGTCGCCCGCCTTCGGCTTAGGCGACACTTCCCCCACTCCCGATGGTCGCGGGGGAAGAGGGGACAGTGCGAACGCGTTCGTGGGGTTCGTGGACAAACCTCTTCCCCCGCTTGCGGGGGAAGTGTCGCCAATGCCGACGCGCAGCGGAGGCGGGCGACGATGGGGGAAGTGTCCGGTGACGGGCTCCTGCTTGAGAGGACAAAGCGCGGCGTCGGCGCCGGCGTCCAATTGCGGGACCGCTGGCGCACCGTGTTACGCACCCCCATCGTCGCCCGCCTTCGGCATAGGCGACACTTCCCCCACTCCCTTCGGTCGCGGGGGAAGAGGGGATTAGCTTTTTTCGCCCGTCCGGTAGTCGCCGAAGGCCTGGTCGCGCTGGGTCAG
>Ga0265327_10000739_pt1 | contig 51006 bp, 45 predicted proteins | sample 41621metaG_FD_202089 | JGI IMG/M metagenome (GOLD analysis project Ga0265327, IMG submission 202089) | Rhizosphere microbial communities from Carex aquatilis grown in University of Washington, Seatle, WA, United States - 4-16-21 metaG | ecosystem: Host-associated > Plants > Roots > Rhizosphere... | reverse complement strand
AGCGCTTCACGTCCAGATTACCGCCGCACCAAAACCGCAACTACGGAGCATCACATTTCCAAGTTACCGCAACACCAGCACACAACTCAACCGACACATGGCACGTTGAGTTTAAAGCCCCTAACGTTAAGTTGAGGGGCTGACGCGGGCTGCTTCGCGGCAGTCCCGCTCGAACGTTAGGTTGGGCATCAGGCTTCCGAGAAGCAATCCTTGCTCTTCAAACAAACTTTCGGAGTTATGAGCCATGCAATTCCACTCTTCGGCAATAGCCACGAGTCATATTTGAACTTCAGATATCCGTCTTGCTGGGTAATTTGGCTCACAACGTCTTCTACCACAAGTGTCTTGAATTGGATTAGCGAGCCTAGCGGGTATGTCACAGTAATATCGAAATTTCTTGTTGGATTTGCCATCTGCCAGTACTGGAATTTCCCTTTCTTGATCGTGTACTCGGACTCAATAATTACGACTAAGCCATCAATCTCTTTGTATGCTTCCAGAAGCTCAGAAAATCCTTTGACAAGTTCTGCCGAGACATTGCAGTCCTTTATCTTGACTATCTTTCCTCGCTCTCGATGATTTTCTGGATATTGGACTGAGACCACAAGCTTTGTGACCTCGTCAAATTCGTCTTTATCTGGGAACCAATTGATTGATTCTTGAATCCTATTTGATGACGCGCGGCAGACGTAGACCACTTTATCAACAACCTCGAAGCAATCAGGTTTTCTTGGGCATTCCCGCATCAATATCTCGGTCGAAACATCTTCACGGTATGGCTCTGAAATGTAGCGATGAAGGTTCACGTGAAAGTAGTTAAGAAAACCGCCCTCATTGTCGAGTCTGGGGTTGTGGAACTGTGCTTTGAGCGCATTTACCTGCAATGTCTTGAGTGTCTCAGGATCAAGCATCTCAAGGTAGTTGCTGTCGATTACGATTTCCTTGATTCGCTCAGAAAAATAGTCTCGCCAATTTCGAGTATCTAGCGCAAAACTGAAGACCGCGAAACCTACGAGGGAAATACCTAATGTCGTAAGGCCGGATGCGAAAATATTTGAAAGGCTTCCCGGCACCGGAGTCTCAACCGCTGCATAGTATGCGGCTGCAAAAATCGCGAATACGCCGACAAGCATTAGCAGTAATGTCGTTAATGCAATGATGTGCTTCGTCTTGCTGATATACGACATATTCATTTCTTACCCCCTAGAAGTTGCGTGACGCTCTGTATTCTGTATGCCCAACGTGGAGCTAAGGGGCAGGCCGCTTCTGGCCTGTCCCTCTTGAGCGTAGGGTTAGACGCTAACACGGCAACGGAGCGCAGTAAACAAAACGGAGCAAAACTGCCGCACGAAAAAACTGCCGGTGCGAGGCGCAAGAGCGAGCGCAACATAGAAGAACGCGAAACGCTAAAACTCGCAGCCCGCAAAAAGAGCCGGACGGGCAACTCAAGCAGCCCAACCACAAAACTGGAGGCGACCACACCGGAACCCGCAGCCGAACCCGCCGCAAAAACGGCAATTGGCGAGACAGAGAAAATGGGCAAATTTTGCATAGCGCCTAACGTTAAGTTGAGGGGCTGACGCGGGCTGCTTCGCGGCAGTCCCGCTCGAACGTTGGGTTAGGGTGTTGTTGTTAATCACGCCTTCTGAAAAAAACTAGAAAACAAAGCTGTTGCAAGTTGAGCAGCTAATACCGGCGGAACTGCGTTTCCCACTTGTGTAAATTGTCGAGCCGATGACCCTATGAATACGTAGTCATCGGGAAATGTCTGTATTCTCGCACTTTCCCTTGCTGACAGTGTTCTGGGAATATATGGGTGCAGATGAGAGCGACCTCCGCCGGCTGTGCCGCCAGCGATAACTGTCTTAGAAGGCAGGGCTGGATTGAGCCTATCAACTCTTCCTAACTTGTCTCGACAGCCATAATCCAACATCATGTATCGCTTTATCGAGTCTGCACTATGATTTCTGGTGATGTGGTTCTCTATACCATCTAGGCTTAACGCCAAAGCTCCGTCGCAAGATAGTTGCTTCCCAGTTGGTTTGGGTGGTAGGAATTCTTTACCTAAGCGATTCCCGACAACGAAAAGCCGTGTTCTATTCTGTGGTACACAATGCTCCGCAGCTAGTAATGCAATGGGTTCATGCATTGTATATCCGACATCCTCCATTTCCTTGTACGCACGCTGTAACTGTTCACCGCCATCAACTTCAAGGAGTCCAGGAACATTCTCTATAAGAAAAACAGCAGGTCGAAAGTGCTTGATAATATCAAGAAAATTGAACAACAAATTACCGTTGATCTCGTGAGCGAATCCTGTCCGTTTGAAGTTATCTCCCAATTTGCTAAATCGTTGGTTTGCAGCGATTGAAAACGACTGGCATGGCGGCCCACCGATAAAAACTCCATTAAATGGTGCAATTCCTATAATCGGATTTAACTCTGAAATAATGGATTCTGTATCTGACACATCGCCAGAAAAATCTGGAGGACCAAGAACCTTCCAGCTGGGTCTGTTGTAACGCAATGTTGAACAAAATAATTCAACTTTTTCAATTAGTGCGGTGTGTGTAAATCCAGCAGCCTCGAAACCAAGGTCAAGACCTCCTGCGCCAGAAAAAAAACTCACTACTGGAACATTGTTTGGCTGATTGGCAAAGTCAGACAACTTAAAATAATTGGAGTTTGTAAGCTTCGGTTGATCACTGATCTCATAAAGAAGATCATCGTATGTCCATCCAATGCCTTTCAACGCATCATGCAATGGCATTTCAGACCTGATGCAATCAGCAATAAGCTTCTGCTGTCGCTTCAGTTTGGCTGAAGATGATGGAACGTGCTGAACATTATTCATATATTGGTGCGTTACAGACATATTGAGGATTTTGCATAGTCATAAACTTTGTGAGCCTCAGCGTATGTAGAGAAGTCCTTCTGAGAATGATCTGTTAACCATTTTGAATAGTACTTATGTGTTGCCCTGTGGCAACTTGGGCACAGCCCAACAATATCCTTCAAAGAAGTTGATTTGCTTTCTACTCGAACGGGTGATGACAGCGGGAGAAGGTGATGTAACTCAACTAGGCGATCAGCCCACGGGTAACGTTCTATCGTATCAATATCACACATATTGCAATGATGGGGATCATCTGTGTGAGCGAAATATAACTCCTTAAGCTTTGAACTTCGCTCTATGCGCAAATGAGTACTTCGAGTACGAATCCCCTCGATGAATTCAATATCGAAAGGATTCAAGGCTTCTGATATAACAATCTCTGGGATTGAGTTTTCTGCGGCCACTTGCCCCAGTTGTAGCAACTCTTGAGACGGATTGGTCTTTCTTGGTGCAATCATGGGGGTGAATAATTGAGCAATAGAAGCCGCAGAATCTGTTGAGTCTACATCCAGATAAAGATTCGGGTTCTCCCACTTGAGAAATGAAAGCTGGGACATGAAACGTAACATCTCCCTAATTTGTCGAATCTCATCGCTCCCAGAAGGTAGTTTTGTTCCCGTAGGCTTGAGCTGTCCATAGGAAGTAAAGGCTTCCGTCCCTACAACTCCATTTCCTTTAATCCTATCTATAATCTCATGAAAGGAAAGGAACGGCTTTGCGAGAGTCAAGAATTCGGAAACAAGAAGTTTAATGATTGCGCACATAGGGAAGACCTGCTTCCCCGTTGGCGTATATTCATCAAAAACTGGCGAAGGAAAATAGAAGTGCTTGGCGACATGGACAAGATAGTCGTCACTGGTTAACTCGCCTTTTGCCATTTGTTTGCACAGGTCAGTGCAAATGACAATTCCATCAACATCAGTTGCCAGTAACTGACAACCAAACACACGTTTGTAGTTTCGCCAAACCTTATAGTTATCCGGTAGAAATGGGCGATCCGAATAGGCTTCAAGGGTTGCACGAAGAGTATCGGGATCGTCACCTCGTGGTAGAGAGTGCCCGTTGAATGCCATCAAGGCTTTGGAAATTCGTCGAATCTCGTCAATTTGGAAATAATCAAGCCGTCCTTGATCCCAGCGCCAGATCATAATTTCTCCCAATCACTTTCGGACGACCAACATGGCGACCGAATGAAGACGCAATTATCCCTCCTAATCACAAAATCGGCTAGATGAATTCGTGTGATTGAACAAGTGGCAGCACGATCAGACACCCCTAACGTGATGTAGACCCCAATAAAAAACTTATTCTTTTATCAGGGCAGGTGTCTAAATAGCTACCAGAATTGACAGGTTGTTTCATTTCAATCAGATAAGTATATTTAGCGCACCACAAATTTAAATATTGAAACTGGAATACACACCACTGATGGTTGCGCCTACTGAATTGCCCCATCCGCCCAAGCTGCTTGAGCAAGTTGTAGCCCGTCTGCGCGTAAAACATTACAGCCTGCGCACGGAAAAGGTCTATGTAGATTGGATTAAACGCTTTATTTGGTTTCATGGCAAGCGACATCCGAAAGAGATGGGAGTGGTTGAAGTTGAAGCTTTTTTGTCGCATCTGGCGGTTGAGCGCTCGGTGTCGGCTTCCACGCAGAATCAGGCAAAAAGCGCGCTGTTATTTTTGTACAAGGAGGTGTTGCAAATCGAGTTGCCGTGGCTAGGCAATGTGACCCAAGCCAAGGTTCCGAAACGCTTACCGGTGGTGATGACGCAGAATGAGGTGCGGGCTGTACTTGCCCGCCTGGATGGGGTGACTTGGTTGATTTGCAGTTTGATTTACGGCAGCGGGCTGCGCATTATGGAATGTCTCCGTTTACGGGTGAAGGATTTGGATTTGGAGCGTTGTGAGATTCTGGTACGTGAGGGTAAAGGATTTAAGGATCGCGTGACCATGTTGCCCACTTCGCTGGTAGAGCCACTCAAACAACAGATGGAACGGGTAAAAACCTTGCATGAACAAGATCTGGTTAAGGGCTACGGCGATGTATTTTTGCCTTTCGCGCTGGATAAAAAATATCCCAGTGCCGGGCGCGAATGGGGCTGGCAATATGTGTTTCCATCAAGAAATATTTCGGTCGATCCGCTCTCTGGAGTGGTGCGCCGCCACCATGCCGATGAAAAGGCCATTCAGCGCGCGGTGAAAAAAGCGGTGATGGCGGCGGAGATCACAAAGTTCGCTACACCGCATACCTTTCGCCATTCTTTCGCAACACACTTGCTTCAATCCGGCTACGATATCCGCACCGTACAGGAATTGCTCGGCCACTCGGATGTTTCCACTACGATGATTTACACCCATGTCCTGAACAAGGGGGGCAGGGGAGTGGTGAGTCCCTTGGATAGATAAGGGCGGGCGAAATGTCACCGGGTTGGATTCCCCGCGTAACCCAACATTTTTCATGCTGCCGTGTTACGCGTAACCCCGCTAACCTGAACTGCAAATTTCGCTTCGCGCCCTTTTAGTCCGCCTGTTTGCGCAGGAATGAAGGAATATCCAGCATGTCCATTCCGGAACTTTCCAGTGCCTTGACCGCTGCCTCGCGGTGGCGTCCGGTACGGATGACGGCGGGCATTTCGAGTTCCTTGTAATTGACGATGGACATCGGTTCGTCATGGGTGCCGGTGCGCTTTTGTTCTTCGTATGCGAGCATAGGCTTGGATTGCTTGCGTTCCACGGGCGAACCCAGTCCGGTGGCAACAATGGTTACACGCAATTCGTCGCCCATCGCGTCATCGAACACTGAGCCGACGATTACGGTGGCATCTTCAACGGCAAACTGCACGCTGTTGGTGACTTCGCGGTATTCCTTGAGTGTGAGGCTGCAATTGGAACTGATGTTGACCAGCACGCCGCGTGCGCCCGCCAGATTCACATCTTCCAGCAGGGGGCTGGACATGGCGCTTTCAGCCGCAATCTTGGCGCGATTCGGTCCGGAGGCGGAAGCCGATCCCATCATCGCCATGCCGTTTTCCGACATCAGGGTGCGCACGTCGGCAAAGTCGACGTTGACCAGCCCGGGTACATTGATGACTTCGGCAATGCCGGCCACCGCGCCCTGCAAAACACTGTTGGAAGAACGGAAGGCATCCAGCAGGGTGGTGTCTTCGCCCAGTACGGTCATGAGTTTTTCGTTCGGCACGATGATCAGGGAATCCACATGCTCGGTCAGCGCTTCAATGCCGGTTTGCGCCAGACGCATGCGTTTGCCTTCGTGGGCAAAAGGCTTGGTCACGACCGCCACGGTGAGTATGCCCATTTCCTTGGCGATTTGCGCCACCACGGGGGCTGCGCCGGTGCCGGTGCCGCCGCCCATTCCGGCGGTAATGAATACCATGTTGGCGCCGCTGATAATCTCGGAGATGCGTGCACGGTCTTCATCCGCTGCCGCGCGGCCGACATCGGGAATGGCACCCGCTCCCAGCCCCTTGGTAATGTTTGCGCCGATCTGCAGCTGGGTGCGGGCCTTGTTGCGCTTCAGCGCCTGCGCATCGGTGTTGATGGCGATGAATTCCACGCCCTGAACACCCTGTTCGATCATGTGGTCAACCGCATTGCCGCCGCAGCCGCCCACGCCAATTACCTTGATTACCGCATCCTGAAGTTGTGCATCCATAATTTCGAACATTTAGTTTTCTCCCAGTTAAATACAATATCAAAACATCTAAAAATTTACTATCGCTACACAAGGTTTTTTTGCTTAAAAAAGTATTGCTAAAATTTTATTTATCAGAAATTATTCTGAAACCACGATTTCATTCTCTCCATCACATCGCTGAACGAACCCGAGTGCACGCGCGTTGCCTCGTGGCGCTTTTGCTGCTCCAGGCCGTACAACAGCAAACCGACACCGGTGGAGAAGCGCGGGGTCTTGACCACGTCGGACAATCCCCCGATATAACGCGGCAGCCCGAGACGCACCGGCATGTGAAAAATTTCCTCGCCGAGTTCCACCATCCCGTGCATGGCACTGCTGCCGCCGGTGATCACGATGCCCGAGGACAGCAAATCCTCGAACCCGCTGCGGCGTAATTCGGTCTGCACCAGCGAATAAAGCTCTTCCACGCGCGGCTCGATGACTTCGGCCAGCGTCTGCCGCGATAACATGCGCGCACCCCGTTCGCCCACTCCCGGCACTTCGATGGGGGAGTCATCGGCCAGCTGGCGCAGCGCGCAGCCGTATTTGATTTTGATGTCTTCCGCGTCCTTGGTCGGGGTGCGCAAAGCCATGGCGATATCGTTGGTGATCTGGTCGCCCGCGATGGGAATCACCGCGGTGTGGCGGATCGCGCCGCCGGTGAACACCGCGACATCCGTGGTGCCGCCGCCGATATCCACCAGACATACTCCCAGATCCTTTTCGTCGTCGGCGAGCACGGCCTTGCTGGAAGCCAGCGGCTGCAGAATCATCTCGCTGACTTCCAGTCCGCAACGGTGCACGCACTTCATGATGTTCTGCGCGGCGGCTACCGCTCCGGTGACGATGTGTACTTCAACGTCGAGTTTCATTCCGCTCATCCCCAGCGGTTTTTTAATACCCTCTTGCCCGTCTATGCTGAATTCCTGTTCCAGGATATGCAGAACCTGCTGGTCGCTCGGCAGACTGATCGAACTGGCGGTTTCCAGCACGCGGTCTATGTCGGCCTGGGCAACTTCCTTGTCCTTTATTTTGACCATGCCGTTGGCGTTGGAGCTCTTGATGTGGCTGCCCGCAATGCCGGTATAAACCTCGCGGATTTTGCAATCGGCCATGAGTTCGGCGTCGCCCAACGCGCGCTGGATAGCGCTCACCGTGGCATCGATGTTGACCACCATGCCTTTCTTCATACCGGAGGATTCGTGCATCCCCACTCCGATCACTTCGAGGCTGCCTTCCGGTTTGACCTCGCCGACGATCGCGACAATCTTGGAAGTGCCGATGTCGAGGCCGACGATCAGATTTTTTGTTTCCCTGTTTTTGCTCATTGCCATCTCCAATACCTCAACTCTGCTGTTCTAGCTTTGGTTAGATTTACCGATTGCCAAGCCGCCCGGCATATAAGCGGCGAATCCGTTGTTGTAACGCAAATCCACATAACTAACGCTGTGCTGCACGCGCGCCAGACTGTACGGATACACGGCTATAAAGCGCGATAAACGTGCCTGCGCCTGTTCGCGTCCCAGTTCCAGCGTCATGCCGTTGTCCAGCCTCAGTTGCCATGCGCGGCGCGGCGACAGGCTGATTTGCACGACCTCATGCTTGAGTGGCAAGAGCTGGTCGCCGAATACTTTGTACATGCGCGCCACCTCGGCTGCGGAATCATCCTGCCCGATGAACCTGGGCAATACCTGCCCCGTCTCCCCCGCAAAAACTTCACCGTGCGTGTTCACCAGTTCGGTATCGTTCCAGGTGGCCAGCGCTTCGTGTTCTTCCAGCTCGATCTCCAGCCGCCAGGGAAAATGGCGGCGGATGCTAACCTTGCGTACCCAGGGCAGCTTCTCGAACGCTTTGCGGGTGGTTTCCAGGTCAACCGTAAAAAAATTTCCGTTCAATTGTGTGCGTACTATTTCCCCGATTTGTGCCGGATCGACCCGCTTCGGCGCCGTGGTCAATTGCACGGCATTCAGCGCAAATACCGGCAGGTGAATCACGTAATGGACAGTGCCGAACAGCAGCAGCAGCAGGCTGATCCCGAACAGTGTGTTGGCCAGTTGGCGCAGTGCCTGCGGCTTATCCCACATGGGTTAACTCCAGTACGCGCAGCACCAATTGTTCGAAACTGATTCCGGATTGGCGCGCGGCCATCGGGACCAAGCTGTGGTCGGTCATGCCGGGCGAGGTGTTGATTTCCAGCAGATAGGGGTTGCCCGTTTCATCCATCAGGAAATCCACCCGCCCCCAGCCGTCTCCGCCGATCAGGGCAAATGCCTGTTGCGCCAGTTGCTGCATCCCGGCTTCCTGTTCCGGCGCGAGCCCGCACGGACATAAGTAGCGCGTGTCGTCGCGTAAATACTTGGCTTCGTAGTCGTAGAACTCGTTGGCAGGTTCGATCTTGATGATCGGCAAAGCTTTCCCGCCGAGTATGGCCGCCGTGTATTCGCCGCCGCCGATGAATGCTTCCACGATTACCAGCTTGTCGTGTTTGGCGGCTTCCTCGTAAGCGGTGCGCAATTCGCCTGCGTGTTTTACCTTGCTGATGCCGACGCTGGAACCTTCGTTGGCCGGTTTGACGAACAACGGCAACCCGAGGCGTGAGACGACCGCATCGAAATCGCTGTCGGCGGTGAGCAATTCATAAGCGGGGATAGGCAACCCCGCCGCGTGCCACACCAGCTTGGTGCGCCATTTGTCCATCGCCAGAGCCGAAGCCAGCACGCCGCTGCCGGTATACGGGATACCCATCAGTTCGAGTGCGCCCTGCACCGTGCCGTCTTCCCCGTAGCGCCCGTGCAGCGCGATGAATACGCACCGGTAGCCATCATCCAGCAGGGTGTGCAAATCCTGTGTGGCGGGGTCGAAAGCGTGCGCGTCCACGCCGCTGCGCAGCAAAGCCGCCAGCACCGCCGACCCGCTCTTCAACGATACCTCGCGCTCGGCGGAACGTCCGCCGAACAACACTGCGACCTTTCCGAAATTCTTCATGCCGCCTCACCAACAATACGTACCTCGGAATGCAGGCTGATTCTGGTTTTCTCCTCGACCGTCGCCCGCACTTCGTTAATCAAATTCTCGATATCTGCCGCTGTGGCATCGCCCGCGTTCACGATGAAATTGGCGTGCTTTTCCGATACTTGCGCAGCGCCGACGCGCCGACCTTTGAGGCCGCACGATTCGATCAGCCTTGCCGCATAATCACCCGGCGGATTGCGGAACACCGAACCGGCATTCGGCAGGTGCAGCGGCTGGCTGGCAAGGCGCTTGGCCAACAGGGTCTTGATTGCTTCGCGCGATGCATCGCCATCACCTGCCGAAAACTGAAACCATGCGCCGACAAACCATTCATCGCTCTCGCTCACGGAAAGCAAACTCCCTTTCGCCTGCGGCATTTCCCCCTTTTGAAAAAGGGGGGGGAGGGGGGATTGACTTCGCACTACCGAGCGATACCCAATCTCATAATCCGCCGCTGTGCGTTCATGCAGAGAACCGCTGCGATCCATGACTTGCACACGCGTTGCCACATCCCATGTCTCGCTGCCGTAACATCCGGCATTCATCGCCAACATGCCGCCTACCGTACCGGGAATGCCGGCAAAAAATTCCGCGCCGCCCAAGTCATGCGTTGCCGCGAAACGTGCCAGTTTGGCTCCAGGGACACCTGCTTGCGCATAGATTGTCCCGTTTGCTTCAATGCGCAGCTCGTCCAGCGCGCCGTGCAGCAGCAACACCGTGCCGCGCAGTCCGCCGTCGCGTACCAGCAAATTGCTGCCCAGCCCGACAGCCAACAATGGTTCACCGGCAGGCAAGGCACGCAGAAATGCCGCCAAATCGTCGAGATCGGCCGGTTGGTACATTTGTTGGACACATCCGCCCGCCCGCCAGCTGGTGTGGCGGCGCATGTCCACATTGTGGCGCAGCGTTCCGCGCAAATTTTCGGCGATAAACTGTGTCGGCTCGGTCATGTTCATGCATCACCCTGCGTCAGCCGCAATATCTGACCCGGCACGCCGCCTACCGACCCCGCGCCCATGGTGACCACCACGTCGCCGGGGCGGGCAATTTTCAAAATTGCCTGCGCCATGTCGCTTATTTGTTCAACGAATATCGCTTCGTTTTGTCCCGCCACGCGCAGGGCATGCATCAGGGCACGTCCGTCGGCTTTCGCGATGGGGGGTTCGCCGGCCGCATAGACTTCTGCCAGCAACAAGGCATCCACGGTTCCCAGCACTTTGACAAAATCCTCGAACAGATCGCGCGTGCGCGTGTAGCGGTGCGGCTGGAAAGCCAGTACCAGACGGCGACCGGGAAATGCGCCGCGCACGGCGGACAGGGTGGCCGTCATTTCAACCGGGTGATGACCGTAGTCGTCGATTAATGTAAAGCTCGCATCGCGAACGTTCGTCCCCTTCCCCGCAGGCGCTGTAGGGTTAGGGAGAGGGTCGTTGGCCGGCAGCATAATTTCCCCATAGCGCTGAAAGCGCCGACCCACGCCCTGAAACTCGGCCAGCGCCGCAACGATGGCATCCTCGGCCACGCCGACTTCCAATCCCACGGCGATGGCGGCCAGGGCATTGAGCACATTGTGCAGTCCGGCAAGATTCAGCGTGATATCCAAATCCACCGGTATGCTGTTGTGGCGGCACAGTGCGGTGAAACGCATTTTGCCGCCCTCGTGCCGCACGTTGACCGCGCGAATTTGCGCGTCCTCGGCAAAGCCGTATGTAGTCACCGGTTTGCTGATGCGCGCCAGCAGTTCGCGTACATTGGCATCGTCCACGCATAACATGGCGCGGCCGTAGAAAGGCAGGCGTTCCAGAAAATCGACGAATGCCTGTTTGAGGCGGTTGAAATCGTGGCCGTAGGTTTCCATGTGGTCGGCGTCAATATTGGTGACTACCGCCAGAATCGGGGTCAGATACAGGAATGATGCATCGGACTCATCCGCTTCGGCCACGATGAATTCACCGGTGCCCAGCTTGGCGTTGGTGCCGCTGCTGTTGAGCCGCCCGCCGATCACATAGGTGGGATCGAAGCCGCCCTTGGCCAGCACACTGGCCGTCAGGCTGGTCGTGGTGGTTTTGCCGTGGGTGCCCGCAATGGCTACGCCCTGGCGCAAGCGCATTAATTCCGCCAGCATCATCGCGCGCGGCACCACCGGAATTTTGCGCGCACGTGCCGCGACGACTTCCGGGTTGTCGTTGCCCACAGCGGTGGAGACCACCACGGCATCCGCATTCGACAAATTTTGCGCCGCATGACCGACATGCACTTCCGCGCCCAGCTGGCGCAAGCGCAGGGTGGCCGCCGTTTCGGCCAAATCGGAACCGCTCACCTGAAAACCGAGGTTGAGCATGACCTCCGCGATGCCGTTCATGCCGGAACCGCCGATGCCGACGAAATGTATGCGTTTGATCTTGTGCTTCACTTCGCCGCCTCCGCACACACTTCAGCCACACGCTGCGCCGCGGCGGGTTGCGCTGCCGCGCGCGCGGCCCGGGCCATTTCGAGCGCGCGTTCACGGGTCATGTCCTGCAACAAATTCGCCAGATGTTGCGGTGTCATGGATTTCTGGGGCAGCAGGATGGCCGCATCGCGGTCGCTCAGAAAATGTGCATTGCCGGTCTGGTGATCATCCACCGCGTGGGGGAAGGGAACCAGAATGCTCGCGAGTCCCGCTGCCGCCAACTCGGCAACCGTCAGCGCACCGGCGCGGCAAATTACCACATCGGTTTGGGCATAGAAGAATGCCATGTCATCGAGGAATGGCCGGATTTCGGCGTCTACTCCCGTGCGCCGGTAAGCCTCCTGCACTGTTTCGAGATGACGGTTGCCGGTTTGGTGCAGCACATCGGGTCGCGACTCCTGCGGCATTAATGACAGCGCAAGCGGCACGCACGCATTGATGGCCTGGGCGCCGAGACTGCCCCCCACCACCAGCACATTCAATTTCCCGCTGCGGGATTGATAGCGTTCCTGCGGATCGGGCAGGGTGGCAATATCCAGCCGTACCGGATTGCCGCACCATTCGGCTGCGGGCAGCACGTTCGGAAATCCGCTCAACACGCGTTTGGCGAAACGCGCCAGGACTTTGTTGCTCAGCCCGGCCACGGAATTCTGTTCGTGGATAACCAGCGGGCAGCGAAATAGCGCGGCCATGAGACCGCCCGGAAAGCTGATGTATCCGCCCATGCCCAATACCACGCCGGGACGGCATTGCAAGATGGCCAGCGCACTTTGAATCAGTGCGATTGAGAGCGTGAACGGCAGCATCAGCTTGCGCATCAGTCCTTTTCCGCGCAACCCTGAAAATTCCACCAGCGCCATTTCATAACCGTGCTTGGGTACCAGTTCGGATTCCATGCTGTTCGGGGCGCCGAGCCAGGTCACCTGCCAGCCCTGCTCGCGGAGTACGTCGGCGACGGCCAGCGCGGGGAATATATGCCCGCCGGTGCCGCCCGCCATGATCAGAATCGAGCGGCGTTTCATATCGGCAATCCCCGCATCATTCTTCTGTTCTCCCAGTCGATGCGTAGCAGTATGGCTACCGCCACGCAGTTCACTACCACGCCGCTGCCGCCAAAACTCAGAAACGGCAGGGTCAGCCCTTTGGTGGGCAGCACGCCCATGTTCACGCCGCTGTTGATCATCGCCTGCACGCCCAGCCATACGGCGAAACCCTGCGACAACAGCGCGGCATACTGGCGGTCGAGAAATGCGGCCTGGCGACCGATGGCGAAAGCCCGGATAAGCAAACCTGCGAACAGGATGATCACCACGCACACCCCGGCGAAACCGAGTTCTTCCGCAATCACCGCGAGCAGAAAATCGGTATGCGCCTCGGGCAGGTAGAACAGTTTCTCCACGCTGCCGCCCAATCCCACGCCGAACCATTCGCCTCGGCCGAAAGCAATCAGGGCATGGCTTAACTGGTAGCCCTTGCCGTAAGGATCCGACCACGGGTCCATGAAGCCGACCACGCGCTGCATGCGGTAGGGAGATGAAAGTATCAGTGCGGCAAAAGCCAGCGGCAGGGCAAAGATCAGCATGCCGAACACCTTGAGATTGAAGCCGCCCAGCCACAGGGTGCACAGCGCGATGGCGCAAATCACCACGAAGGCTCCCATGTCCGGTTCGGTCAGCAACAGGCTGCCGACCAGAACCATGACTGCAAACATGGGTAGAAAGGCTTTGACGATGGTGTGCTTGACGATGCCTTTGCGCACGGTGTAGTCGGCGGCATAAAGCACGGCGAACAGCTTCATCAGCTCGGACGGCTGCAGGTTGATGACGAACAGCGACAACCAGCGGCGGCTGCCGTTTACCGAACGTCCTATACCCGGAATTAAAACCAGTAGCAGTAATGCGACGCCCAGCAGAAACAGGTAGGGCGCCAGTCTCTGCCAGGTTTGTACCGGTACCTGAAAAGTCATGACTCCGGCCACGAGACCGACGGCAATAAACATGCTGTGCCGGATCAGATAGTAGGCAGGATGGAAGCCGGTGAATTTGCTTTCCTCGGCGGTGGCTATCGAAGCCGAATACACCATGACCAGCCCGATGGACAGCAGCGCGAGGACGACCCACGTCAGCAGTTCGTCGTATTCCGCCACCACGGCGCGGGGAGCGTTCAGAGCGGCGACGCGCATGCGGCCCCCTCTTCGATTGCGCGAACTGCGCCGACGAACACTTCGGCGCGATGGCCGTAGTTGCGGAACATATCGAAACTGGCACAGGCGGGCGACAACAGGACTGCATCACCCGCCTGTGCCCATTCGGCGCTCAGCCGTACCGCATCGTCCAGATCATGTGCATAGACCAGGGGAACCCCGCAGCCTTGCAGTGCGGCCTCGATTTTGTTTGCGTCGCGGCCGATCAGCACCACGGCGCGCGCGTGTTGGGCGACCGCGGAATGCAGCGGCGAAAAATCCTGGCCTTTGCCTTCTCCGCCGGCAATCAGCACGGCGTTGCGTCCGAGACCTTGAAGCGCCGCAACGGTGGCGCCGACATTGGTGCCTTTGGAGTCGTCGTAGTAAATAACCCCGTTGATCTCGGCTACGCGTTCCACGCGGTGGGGGAGTCCTTTGAAATGGCGCAAGGCATCGAGTATCGGCGCCAAAGGTAAGTCGATGGCGCGGCACAGGGCCAGTGCCGCCAGGGCGTTGGAAATGTTATGCATGCCCGCCAACTGAAGTTCGTTTGCGTTCAGCACGCGCTGTTCGCCCTGCACCAGCCAGATATCGCTGCCGCTGCGGTCTATTCCCCAATCCGTATCACGATGGGGCTCGTTCAAACCGAAGGTCACATGCTTGCGTCCGGGCAACATCATCCCCAGACTGTGCGGATCGTCACGGTTTAGCACTTGTATGCCCGACCCTTGAAAAATTCCGGCTTTGGCTGCGGCATAAGCATTAAAGTCGGCATAACGGTCGAGATGGTCTTCACTGACATTTAACAGCGTGGACGCATCCGCGTTGAGCGACGCAGTGGTTTCCAGCTGGAAGCTGGATAGTTCCAGCACCCACACATCGGGTTGCCGGTTATTCCGCTGCAGCAGTACATCCAGCACGGCAGGCGAAATGTTTCCGGCGACTTCGGTATCGAGACCCGCAGCACGGCACATTGCGCCGACCATGCTGGTCACCGTCGTTTTGCCGTTGGAGCCGGTAATGGAGATAACCCGGGTCGCCGGGGGGCGGTCAGCGGACGCCAGTTGCCGGGCGAGGATTTCTATGTCGCCTGCCACCGGTATGCCGCGCGCTATTGCACGCTGAACCGCGGGTTCGTACAGGGGGACTCCGGGGCTAATGGCGATCAAGTCGATGCCGTCAAAAATTTCATCGCGGAACGCGCCGCATTGGATTTCCACCTGCGGCAATTCCACGCGCAGGGCGGCAAAAGTGGGGGGCAAGTCGCGGCTGTCGGCGGCGCGCACGCTTGCGCCCTGCGCGATCAGCCAGCGTGCAAGCGACAGCCCGGTTTCACCGAGACCGAGTACCAGCACTTTTTTGTTTGCCCAATCCTTCAACGCATCTCCTGTATTTCTATCTCAACTTCAGGGTCGCCAATCCCAACAAAACCAGCAGCATGGTGATAATCCAGAAGCGAACGACCACCTGCGTTTCTTTCCAGCCTTTTTGCTCAAAATGGTGGTGCAGCGGTGCCATCAGCAAAATGCGTTTGCCAACACCGTCGCGCCGCTTGGTGTATTTGAAATACGAGACTTGCAACATGACGGAAACCGCCTCGACTACAAAGACGCCGCCCATGATGAACAAGACCAATTCCTGGCGGATGATGACCGCGACCACTCCCAGCGCCGCGCCCAGTGCCAGTGCACCCACGTCGCCCATGAATACTTCAGCCGGATAAGCGTTGAACCAGAGAAAAGCCAATCCCGCTCCCGCAATGGATGCACAGAACACGGCCAGTTCACCCGCGCCCGGAACGTGGGGAATACCCAGATACTTGGCAAAAACCGCATGCCCCCCCACATAGCAGAAAATCGCCAGCGCACTGCTGACCATTACGGTGGGCATGATCGCCAAACCGTCCAGGCCGTCGGTCAGGTTTACGGCGTTGCTGCTGCCGACAATGACCAAATAAACCACCACAATGAATCCGAATGCCGAAAGCGGAAATACCAGATACTTGAAAAAGGGCATGATGATTTCGGTATGCACAGGCAGAGTGGCGTGCTGCCACAGATATGCCGCGACGATCAGGGCAATGATGGATTGCCAGAACATTTTTGCTTTGGCCGACAATCCTTTGGGGTTGCGGTGCACCACCTTGCGATAATCGTCCACCCAGCCGATGGCGCCGTAGCCCAGCGTGGTCAGTAGAACTACCCATACATAAGGATTGCTCAGGTCGCTCCACAGCAGGGTGGTAATGGCTATCGACGTCAGAATCAGCGCGCCGCCCATGGTCGGCGTGCCCGCCTTGACCAAATGGGTTTGCGGGCCATCGTCACGCACCGACTGGCCGATCTTGTAGGCGGTCAGTTTGCGTATCATCGCCGGTCCCACCAGAAACGAAATGAACAGCGCCGTCATCGCGGCCAGCACGGCGCGCAGCGTGATGTAATTCAGCACGCTGAAGGTGCGGACGTCCTGTGCCAGCCATTGGGCTAGTGCGAGCAGCATGTTGCCTCCCCTGCGGTGAGGTGCTGCACCACCCGTTCCATTTTCATGAAGCGCGAGCCTTTGACCAATACGGTGCTGTCCGCGTCCAGATCCATATCCAGCGCGGCGAGCAAATCCTCAATATGCTCGAAATGACATGCGCCCGCGCCGAATTCGCGCACCGCGTGTTTGCTCAATTCGCCCAGGGCCAGCAATTCGTTTACCCCCATTTGGCGGGCTTCCGCACCGATTTCGCCGTGCAGACGCGCGGCATCGCCGCCGAGTTCGCCCATGTCGCCCAGCACCAGAATTTTCCTGCCTGCGGACTGCATTAGAACCTTGATGGCGGAACGCAGCGAAGCGGGATTGGCATTGTAGGTGTCGTCTATCAGCACCGCGTCACGCAGCGCAGGTTTGCGCTGCAGGCGCCCGGCAACACCGGAAAATTTTTCCAGTCCCGCCGCGATGGACGGCAGGGCAATATTCATCGCCACCGCCGCCGCGGTGGCGGCCAGTGCGTTGCGCACATTGTGTTCGCCGGGAACTTGCAAATCGGCATGAAAACCGCCCGCCGGTGTGTTGACACTGAGACGTGCGCCATAGCCTTGCACCTGCCATTGGGCGCGGATCGCCGCTGGATTATCCAGCCCGAAATCCATCACCGCATGCCCGGCACGGGCGCGCCACAGCGGGGCGAATTCATCATCGGCATTGATCACGGCAATGCCGTTTGCAGGCAATCCGGAAAAGATTTCGCCTTTGGCGCGGGCAACCGCTTCCACCGAACCCAGTCCGGCCAGATGTGCCCCGGAGGCATTGTTGACGATGGCCACATCCGGCTGTGCCAGCCGCGTCAGATAATCGATCTCGCCGCTGTGGTTCATACCCATTTCGATTACCGCGTAACGATGCGTGGCGCGGAGTTGCAGCAGGGTGAGCGGCATGCCGATGTCGTTGTTCAAATTACCCCGGGTGGCAAGTACCGCCTGCGAGTTTCCGGCAGCCTCACGCAGGATGGAAGCGAGCATTTCTTTTACCGTGGTTTTTCCGTTGCTGCCGGTGACTGCCGCGACGGGAACCGAAAACTGCGCACGCCAGTGCGCGGCCAGTTTGCCCAGCGCAATGCGCGTGTCTTCCACCAGCAGGAGGGGCAGGGTGATGCCGCTTGCGGAAAGGGTAATGAATCTGTCCGCATTGATCATGGCTCCCGCCGCGCCGCATTGTATCGCTGCGGCGGCGAATGCCGAACCGTCAAAACGTTCTCCCTGAAGCGCCACAAACAGATCACCGGCGGCGACCGTGCGGCTGTCGGTGGACACGGCATTAAAACGTACATCGGGACCGGATAATTTTCCGCCCAGGGGCTGTGCGGCCTGCGAGAGCAGCATCATGTCAGGCTCCCCCGCGTGTCGTGATTATGTTGAAACGCCCACGCAGTCAGGGCGTTCTGTGCCACGTCAATATCGCTGAACGGGTATTTCACCCCCAGAATTTCCTGATAGGGCTCGTGGCCCTTGCCGGCCAGCAGCACGGTGTCGGTTGCCAGCGCATCGTGTATGGCTTGGCCGATGGCTTCGGCGCGATCCCCGATAATCCGGTAGTTCCATTCCTGCATGCCCGAAACCACAGCGGCAATGATTTCCTGCGCGTCTTCATGGCGCGGGTTGTCGCTGGTTACGATGCATCGGTCCGCAAATTTTGCGGCTATAGTTCCCATCATGGGACGTTTGCCCCGGTCGCGGTCGCCGCCGCAACCGAATACGCAGACCAGTTTGCCACCGGTCACTTCGCGCAAGGTCAGCAACACTTTTTCCAGTGCGTCCGGGGTGTGGGCATAATCCACTACCACGGTCGGCAGCCCGTTGCCGCCTAGGGTCTGCATGCGCCCCGGTACCGGCCGGATTCGGGCCAGCTCGCGTACCGCATCGGCCAGCGCGACGTCGCTTACCAGCAGCGCTGCCATCGTCCCCAGCAGGTTTTCAGCGTTGAAACGCCCGATCTGCGCACTGTGCAGGGTCGCGCTTCCCCAGCTGGAATGTACCTGCAGCCTGATGCCTTGCGCGTCCATCTGTAACATGCCGCCGTAAACCATGCGCAGGCCGAGGCGCTCGGCCAAATGCAGTGCTGCATCACTCAAGCCGTAACCCACTATTTCGACTTCCGCATCCTGCAACTCCGCAGCGAGCTCGCCGCCGAACGCGTCATCCAGATTCAATACGGCGTATTTAAGGTGTTTCCAGTCGAACAGACGGCGTTTGGCCATGGCGTAATGTTGCATATCACCGTGGTAGTCCAGATGGTCGCGGCTGAGATTGGTCAGCAGTGCCACATCAAATGCCACTCCGTTCACGCGCCCCTGTTCCAGCGCGTGGGAGGATACTTCCATCGCCACTGCCCGGGCGCCATGCTGCAGATAGTCCGCCAGCAAACCATGCAGACGAACGGCATCCGGCGTGGTATTCAGTGTGGCCTGCAATGTGCCCGGAAAACCGTTTCCAAGGGTGCCTATCAGCGCGGAGCATTTTCCCAGCGCGCTGAATGATTGGGTAATCCAGTGGCTGCAGGAAGTTTTGCCGTTGGTGCCGGTGATACCTATCGTCCAAAGTTTTTCCGAGGGATTGCCGTATACATGAGCGGCAAGTTCCCCCGCGAGGTGGCGCAGGTTACTCACGGCCAGATTGGGAATATGCCAGGCCTGATCCCATTTGAAACCTTCCACATCCCAGATCACCGCATTGGCACCGTTGGCGATGGCTTGACCGATAAACTGGCGTCCGTCGGCTTGCCCTCCGGGATAGGCAACAAAGGTGTCACCCGGGGTGACGGCGCGGCTGTCCGTCACCAAACGGGAAATATTCACGCCGAGAGTTGCGAGCAACTCCGGATGGAATCCCGATTTGTGCAGGGATGAAAGCGTCATGCTTCCTCCTTGATGATTTCAGCCGGCGGCATCAGCACATTTCCCAGAGGCGCATCGTTGGGCACGTTGAGCAAACGCAGCGCCGACCCCATTACATTGCTGAATACTGGGGCGGCGACTTGCCCGCCATAGTATTGGTCGCCGCCGGGCTCATCTACCATCACTGCGACGATCAGGCGCGGGTTGGAGGCCGGAGCCAGACCGACGAATGAGGCAACATAACGGTTAACGTAATGTCCGCCTTCCACTTTATGTGCGGTACCGGTTTTGCCGGCGACGCGGTAGCCGTTGATTTGCGCCAGCGGGGCCGTGCCACCGGGCTGGACAACCAATTCCAGCATGTCGCGCACTTCCCGGGCCGTTTTCTGGGAAAAGACTTTCTTGCCCACGGATGCGGTTTCCTGCCTGAGCATGGTGACCGATTTCAGATCGCCGTCGTTGGCGAACACGGTATAAGCCCGCGCCAGCTGCAACAAATTGACCGAAATGCCGTTGCCAAAAGCAATATTGGCCTGTTCGATGGGCTGCCATTTTTTGTAGTCGCGCAGTTTGCCGGATGCTTCTCCCGGAAATGCACTGCCCGTTTGTGAGCCGAAGCCCGCTTCGCTCAGACTATGCCAGAACGTTTCGGGTTCAAGCGACAGGGCCATTTTGGCCGCACCGACATTGCTGGAAACCTGAATGACCTGCGACACGGTGAGCGAAGGTTCCGGATGGGTGTCATGAATCTTGCGCCCGCCGACAGTCAATACGCCGTTTTCTGTATTGATACGGGTTTGCGGGGTGACCTTGCCCGCTTCCAGTGCGGTGGCAACGGTAAACGGTTTCATGGTGGAGCCGGGTTCGAACAAGTCGGTTACCGCATGGTTGCGCATGGCTTTGAGATCTACGCGGGCGCGGTTATTGGGGTTGTAACTGGGCCAGTTTGCCAGTGCCAGAACCTCGCCGCTTTTTGCGTCCAGCACCACGATGGACCCGGCCTTGGCATGGTGTTGTTCCACGGCCAGTTTTATTTCACGGAAGGCCAGATATTGCATCTTGCTGTCCAAACTGAGTGCCAGATCGCTGCCCGGTTTGGGGGCGCGGATGCTGGCAACGTCTTCGACCGTATGGCCGCGCCGGTCTTTGATGACACGCTCGCTGCCCGCCTTGCCGGTGAGTTTTTCCTGCAGCGCCAGTTCCATTCCTTCCTGGCCGTTGTCATCCACATCGGTAAAGCCCAGCAGGTGAGCAGTCATGTCCGCACCGGGATAGTAACGGCGATACTCGTGGCGCGATGACACGCCTGCCAACTCCAGTTTGACCACTTTTTCCGCCTGCTCGGGCGGCAATTGGCGTTTCAGATACACGAAGTCGTGCGTGGTGTCGAACAGGCGATTCCTGACTTCATCGACATTCATGCCCACCGTCTGGGCCAGTTGTTTTACCTGCAGCGGTGTTGCCTCGACGTCCTGCGGGCTGATCCAGATGGATTCGACCGGTGTGCTGATGGCCAGAGGCTCGCCGTAACGGTCGGTAATCATGCCCCGGTGCGCATTGATATCCACCACGCGACCGTATCGCGCATCGCCTTTTTGCTGCAGGAAATCGTTATGAATTCCCTGAAGAAACACGGAACGCGCAATCAGGCCGCACAGTCCCAGCAGCAGCGCCACAAACAGAAGACGGGAGCGCCAGGGTGGTAATGCCACCAATCCTGTCGTCTGTACGTTGCTGGCGTAATTCATGGGCGAGTCAGGGTTCCGGAGTTTTTTTCTCCGCCCTCAGAAGTGCTGCGGATAAATTGAATTTGCGAGCTTTTCGGTAACTGCATCTGCAATTTTACGGAGGCGATTTTTTCTACCCGGGTCGGCATCGCCCAAGTACTTTGCTCCAGCTGCAACTGCCCCCATTCCACTTCCATCTGTTGAGCCCGATCTTTCTCGTTCTGCAGTTCGATAAATAATTTTCGCGCCTTGTGCTGGGAGGTCACCACACCCAGCGCGCATGCGATTACCCCCACCAGAAGCAATAAATTGATTCTAGTCACCCGTTGCTCCGGGGCTTTCCGCCACCCGCATGACCGCACTGCGGGCACGCGGATTCAAATCCACTTCAGCGGGCGTGGCCCGCACTGCCTTGCCCACCGGATTTAACCTGCCCGGAGGCACTTCTGCGGCGCGGATCGGCAAGTGGCGCGGCAATTTGTCGCCCTGTATCATGTCGCGCAAAAATCGTTTCACGATACGGTCTTCCAGCGAATGAAAGCTGATCACCACGATGCGCCCTCCCGGCTTCAGGCTATCCACGCATTGCGGCAAAACGCACGCGATCTCCTCGAGTTCCTGATTGAGATAAATCCGTATAGCCTGAAAGGTGCGCGTCGCCGGATTCTTCCCGGGTTCACGTGTGCGCACCGTCTGGGCGATAATTTCGCTGAGACGCCGGGTGGTGTTAATAGGCTGTTCCTGGCGCGCAGCAACAAGCGCCCTTGCAATCTGTTTAGCAAACCGTTCTTCGCCGTAGTCACGTATCACTTCTCCTAGCAAGTCCTCATCTACCCCGGCCAGCCATTCCGCTGCGGTTTGCCCGCTGCTGGTATCCATGCGCATATCCAGCGGCGCGTCAAAACGAAAACTGAATCCGCGCCGCTCGTCGTCCAGTTGCGGCGAAGACACGCCCAGATCAAGCAATACGCCATCCACTTTCTCAACCGACAGATTGCGCAACACGCCGGTTAAATGGGCAAACCCGCTATGCACAATCCGAAAACGTGAATCCGAAATTGTTTCTGCGGCCGCCACGGCTGCCGGATCTTTGTCCAGCGCGATCAGACGGCCATTTGTTCCCAGTTTTTCCAAAATCAACCGGCTGTGCCCGCCGCGACCGAAAGTGCCGTCCACATAGATGCCTTCCGCTTTCACCTGCAAGGCCGCAACTGCTTCGTGTAATAAAACCGTGTCGTGGGGCAGGCCCACACTCATACCATCTCCTGGACAACGTCGCGGGGAAGCGGGGAAATGGTGTCGGGTTTTTTCATAGCGTGAAGCCCTCCAGTTCGGGGGGCAAATCCCCGTCGGTAAAGCCGGTCATCTTTTCGTGCTGCGACTGCCAGCGCGTTTCGTCCCAGACTTCGAATTTGTTGCCCTGCCCGACCAGCATTACGCGTTTGTCCAGCGCGGCATAGTTGCGCAAGGTGGGAGAAACCAGCACGCGACCGGCTGCATCCATCACCACATCTTCGGCGTGCCCGACCAGAAAGCGCTGCAGGGCGCGAATACGGGGATTGAAAGCGGAGAGTTGCATTAACTTCTCGCGGATGGGTTGCCATTCCGGCTGGGGATAAAGCAACAGGCAGCCGTCGGCATCGGCAGTCATCACCAACTGACCGGCACAATGCGCTAGCAGCATGTCGCGATGCCGTGCCGGTATCGCGAGCCTGCCCTTGCTATCCAGACTAAGTTGCGCTGCCCCCTGAAACATCCCCTGATCCCTGAACTTGTTATCCCACTAAAACCCACTTTTTACCACTTCCGCCCACTATATTGAAAAAACCCCCCATGGTCAAGCTAGAAAACAGGTTTTTTCTTTATGTGACAAGTAGTTAGGAAAAGAAGTGAGTGAAAGTGGAATTTCTTTAATAAATAATGAATTGCAGAAATAAGCTAAAGTTGCTTGTGAGGCGGGAGGAGCGGGCGGAGGGGCTGAATGTGATTGATGTCAGACAATAAAGTCTTTCGGAAACGCGAAACTGGAATCGGATTTCGAACTGGAGTAGAAAATTATGATGTTAATGTTGTCGCACCTGTACATCGAAACCGCCATGTATTATTTTAAGCAGATCGACTCGTGCCGTTGCTTCCGGGCATCCTTTCGCGACTAATTTATCTACCATGTCCTGAAACTGCAAACGGCGTTTGATACCTTCTTTGCTGAGGTCACGCCGATTTCTAAAGCATTCGAGCAAGGTCGAACCGCAGACGCAGTTACGGAACAGATTTACGATAATGTGGTCGTTATCGTCCAAGCTTTGCTTTAATCCGCTCGAGTCCGTGCGCAAGGGCAGGGTGGCAGCGAGAAATTCGGCGGAGTTCCTATATATGCGGTGACAACAACCGCAGTATTTCGGAAAGGACGATTCTGCCAGTTCTTTCAGTCCGGCAAATAATTCTTTGTCAATGAAAGAGGGATGCACGAGTCTCTCCGATGGGGTCGCTAAAGTCAGTCGGGTTTTGGGCCGGTTTATTTCATCGGGCGGCAGTTTGGGGCGGCAGTGATGTATCTGGGCATTGCCACGGAAATTTAAGGTGCCTGGTAAACTGAATGCTCATGAAAGATCTCATTAAATTGGCGGTGACATAGCTTGAAGGCATCCAGCACGTCCGGATCGAAATGTTCAGGCTGAGTGCGCCCATCCCCATCGACAATTATATTCATAACCTGATCATGCCCGAAAGCGGGTTTGTAAGGGCGTTTTGAACGCAGTGCATCATATACATCGCATACCCCCATGATTCGTGCCGAAAGCGGTATATCTTCGCCACTCAGAAAATCCGGATAGCCCGAACCATCCCAGTGCTCATGGTGCCTCAATGCGATTTCGGCCCCCATCTTTAAGTAAGGCGACTCTAAGCCGTAGAGAATTTCGGCCCCATGCAAACAGTGAGTCTTCATGATTTCAAATTCATCTGAAGAGTGGGCCGCCGGCTTAAGCAGGATGTGGTCAGGGATGCCGATCTTGCCTATATCATGCATCTGACTGGAATAATGTATCTTCTCGCAAAAATCGCCGGCCATACCCATAACTTTGGCTAAGTGGCTGGAATAATGACTGATACGCTGCAAATGGGTGCCGGTGTCGTCGTCCCTGTGCTCGGCAGCCCGGATCAATGCATAAATGGTGTCCATGTAGCTTGTGTGCAAGTCAAAAGAGCGAGCGCGCATTCGCTTCTCAAGAATCTGATTGCGTTGTTTCAGGAGATCAGACTGTTCCTTGCGATGCAGAGCGCTTCTCAATCTCATCCGCAATTCGGTACTGTCGACAGGCTTGAGAATGAAGTCTTCATCGTCATCCTGACCAAACCGTTTTGAATTGATGTGACCCAGGTCTGTCACTGTAATAACGGGTATGTCCTTTGCGGTGGCCACATGTTTGATTTTCTTTTCAAACTGATTGTAATTCAGGCCGGAGCGATCGAATAAGATCAGGTCTGGCGGGCGTTGTGCCACTGCTTGCAGAGCTGCAGGGCCGTTCGGCGCACTACGGATGAGATAACCTTCCTCCTTGAGGGATGCCTCAAATATGATAATCTCATCGGCAATATCGTCCACGATCAGTATCGCTTGCTTGCGTTTTGTCATGATAACCACCTCTGGCAGTTGCAATATATTTCCTCAACTCATCATGTAAAGTTTTTTCCCAAGTCGCAGCCGATAATTTCGCTTATTAAGCAGCCAGTTCTGGTTGCCGGACTTCGGAATGGCGTGAGAAGGATTTAGCAAAATCATGGTGCCATGCCCCACTTAATTGAAATAACTGAATGGGGAAATTCCCCATTTTTGCGGTGACTCATATCCGACTATGCACTCTTCCAACTGGAGCGAAAGATCAATATCTCTCGGGGAAACAGCAAAATCACGAATGGTATCGAATACCGCGCGCACAGTGGGGCGCAGCAAATTTTCTCTTCCGGGATCGACGACAACGCCCAGCATTCCGCTCTCCAGTCTTACCAGAGTACCCACCGGGTAAATGCCTATCATGCAAATGAAAGTCTCGACCAGATGCGGGTTGAAGTTGAATTTGCTCCACTCGAGTAGTTTTCCCAATGCGGCAGTAGGTTCCATGCCCTTGTGGTAAACCCGGTCTGAAGTCAGAGCGTCATAAACATCAACGATGGAAGCCATTTGCCCTAACTGCGAAATTTCATCCTGTTTGATCCGGTTCGGATATCCGGAGCCATCGTAGCGTTCATGATGCTGGTCTGTAATGATAATCGCGGTATCCGGTATTCCGGAAATTTGCATTAATAACTCCCGCCCCAAGGTTGAGTGGGATTTAACGGCCACGAATTCGGATTCTGTCAACGATCCCGGCTTATTGAGTATCTTGTCGGGCACTTTCATTTTGCACACATCATGAAGCAGTCCCCCCAGACCCGCCTCCAGGACCACTTCTTTCTCATACTCAATTTCCAGGCTGAATGCGATCAGTAATGCACAAACGCTTAAGGAGTGATGATAGGTATATTCATCTATATTTTTGATGCGAGACAAGCTGATGAACGCATTCTGATTGCGCATGATGGAATCAAAAACCAGTTCAACTACCGGCGTCGCATCTTCTGCGCAGATTGGATTGCCCATTCTGGTTTCGGACATGAAATTATGCACAATCTGGCTTGCCTCCGAGCGCAATCTTTTGGCAATGACGATCTCGTCTATCAATGAAACGGTATTGATTGATTTTTTGGTGTAGTTCTCCACGACGGAGGTGATCTGTCCATGTAACTCTGCATTGAGCTCTTCCTGGGTAGGCGCATCCGGCATATCCAATCCTTTGCCGGTGTCAATATAAAGCTCGCGTATGCCGCAGGACAAGATTTTCGCTATGGTGTCCTCGTCACTGATTTTTAATGCATTGAACATAAGCGGGTGATCCATCCAGCAGTAATTCAGGTCATGAATAAACATCCCCGGTTTAAGTTGCTCGCTTTGAATACGCTTAATCATGACATGTGATGCCGGGTTGACTTTTCTATAGGGGACTCATTAGATTTTCTATAATCGGCACTTCAAAATGAATACTTAAAAAACCCAGGCAAAGCGCGGGAAAAGTAACACCGCCGCAAATTTACAAAATGCAGATAGCGTTTTATGAGCAACATAGTGTGGCAATTAAATTGGACGAGTAGCATTAATGCTATCCAAAAAACGCACCGTGAAGGTTATCTCAGTATTGCGGCAAAATAAATACGTACCGATACCTAAGTATAAGTACGTATTTACGGGATAAGCAGGGTTAAATGAGGGGGGCAGCAAGGGGATAGAAATAGGGGCTGCAACAGATTGATCAAGGTCAGAATGCGCCTATAATCAATGCATCAAAATTTTTTATAGGCTGAATAAATGCAATCCATATCGTCTGTATTTACGCTTGCACTCGTTTTAATTTCCGCCAATATCTTTGCCGGGGATATGTCCAGCCCGGCGGGCGTTACCGGGAACAGTGGTTTGACGCATATGAACGAACGCTTCAATTCGGCCGATGCCAACCACGATGGCATGCTGGATCGTGACGAGGCGAAGAATATGCCTTTGCTGTTAATGTATTTCGATGAGGTTGATGCTGATCATGATGGCAAGGTGACGCTTAAGGAGTATTTCGACGCAATGCCTTTGTTGCATGGGAAACATCCGGTACGGCAAGATAAGGCGGAATCGCTTTAGTCCGGAATCGCATATTCAGGCTCTTCCCCGTGTTGATCTGTAGCAGTTGAAGTGTATAGTTAGCTTGCTTGAGTGGCAGTATCACTAATCAGTGGCAATTAGTTTCTCCGCAAAGATCAGGTGATATTAAGGGCACTTAAGGATAACGTAATGGAGGGGGCGTCATGGAAAAATGGGTGATATTGGTATTGCTGTCTGTATTTGTTCTTGCAGGGTGCGTTTCACTTTGGCCATAGCCGGAGTTGCCGGGACCGGCCACTTTTTCATTCATGTCCGGATGGCAGGAGGCGAACGATGACGATTGCAGACGAACTTCAAGCTACCATCGAACAGATGGTGCAACGCGGCAAGGGCATTCTCGCAGCAGACGAGAGTCAAGCCACTATCGCCAGGCGCTTTGCAACCATAGGCGTGGAACCCACTGCGGACAACTGTCGCGCTTACCGTACCCTATTGTTTTCTACGCCCGGTATTGAGAATTACATCAGTGGCGTCATCGAATTCGAGGACACGCTTGCCCAGTCCGCAGAAAATGGAACGTTATTGCCGGCGCTGTTGGCAAGCCGCGGCATCGTGCCCGGCATCAAAGTGGACAAAGGTACAGGGCCGCTGGCGCTGTCTCCGGGGGATATGATCACTTATGGTTTGGACGGGCTGGCGGAGCGCTTGCGTAACTACAAGAATCAAGGTGCGCGTTTTGCCAAATGGCGCGAGGTTTTCCCGATCAGTGAACGCAATCCCACAACGCAGGGCATCTCGGCCAACGCCGAGATGCTCGCGCGGTATGCGGCGGTCTGTCAGGAACAAGGCATCGTACCTATCGTCGAGCCGGAGGTGTTGATTGACGGCAAACACAGCATGGCTCGTTGCGCCGAGGTTACCGAGGCGGTGCACAAGGAAATTTTTCAGGCTCTGCACCGCCATCATGTCGTGCTGGAACATATCATTCTCAAACCCAACATGGTGCTGCCAGGCAAAGATGCCGCGCTCAGGGCAGGTGCGGCAGAAATTGCAGCGGCGACGTTGCGGGTATTCCGGCGCACCGTTCCGGCGGCAGTGCCGAGCATCAATTTTCTTTCCGGGGGTTTGAGTCCTGAAGAAGCGTCGGCCAACCTCAACGCCATGAATGCCGGTTTTTCCGGCATGCCGTGGATGCTCTCGTTTTCCTATGGCCGTGCCCTGCAGCAGACGGTGCTGCAGTCATGGCAAGGTAAAACGGAAAATGTTGGCGTGGCGCAGCAGGCTTTGCTGAAACGTGCAAGGCTGAATGGCGCAGCTCAGCGGGGAGAGTATATGGCTGCAATGGAGTCGGAGAATTGACACGCTGCCGCGGGAAACGTCGGTGCTTGCCGGATACTGCCGGCAACGGGCAGCGGGGTACACCGCTATCAGGGTTATTTATTAGTCTTTGGTTAAGCCAATAGAAGGGAATCATCATGCCTTTCATTGGCGTTGTATATTTGGGGGTGTGTCTATTATTTTGGTCAATCCAGAATAATTACATTTACGAGCCCGAGCCTAAATTGCAGGCAACGCCTGATCGGCTGGGTCTCAAGGCCGAAGAGTCCTTTATCCATTCCGGTACCGGCAGCGAGAGCGGGGATATACATTCCTGGTGGATGCCGGGAACAAGCATCGATGCTCCGACTATGCTTTACTTGCACGGCAATGATAAGAACGTCGGCTATGTCCGGGAGTTGGAATATGCGAAGATGATGCAGACTCAGGGATATAGCGTCTTGATGATCGATTACCGGGGTTACGGCAAAAGTAGCGGAGGTAAGCCCAGTGAGGCGAAAATTTATGAAGATGCGGAATCCGCATGGAATTATCTGGTAAAACAACGCAATATTCGGCCCAATCGTATTTTTATTTATGGCCACTCACTGGGCGGAGCGATTGCAATCAATTTGGCTATACATCACCCCGAGGCAGCAGGAATCATATCTGAGTCTTCATTTACGACCATGGCTGACGAGGTTAGCGTATTGGGTTATGGTTTTATGCCTACCGGTATTCTGGTACATGAAAAATTTGATTCGTTGTCAAAAGTACCGAACTTGAAAATTCCCTTGCTAATCATCCATGGAACATTGGATAAAGTTGTTCCAGTCCAAATGGGGCAGAAACTTTTTGATGCGGCTGGTCAGCCTAAAACTATCAAATTGGTAGAAGGGGGAGGGCACGAGGACAGTTGTATGGTAAATCGGCGTGAATGTGAAGGAATAATTTCCTTATTTGTGACTCAAAGCCTGCATTAGCTCGAAGTTAAAAAATAATTACCAATTAAATCAATATGTTTAATTTGTACCCCCGATGGGTATCATCGTTTTGGATGGGTGTTGCGGCGCTCAAATCTTTTTAGCCTTTCCAGAAGTCTGTCCGGTTCTATAATAAGCCATTGCGGAAGAGCTGGAACATTCAAAATGTTGAGCTTAAGTCTGTGTAAGCTCGCTGGGATCGAAAAATAATGACACAAGAAATTAGTACAGAAGTACTGCTGGAAAAATACGCCGAAGCCGACGAAAAGTCGGTGCAGGATGTGCGTCGCCGGGTGGCGCGTGGTCTGGCCCAGGCGGAGAGCATTGAGCAACGTGCGCGTTGGGAAGAAGCTTTTTTTCAGGCACAGGAAAACGGTTTCGTGCCCGCCGGCCGAATCAATTCGGCGGCGGGATTGAAGATACAGGCGACACTGATCAATTGTTTTGTGCAGCCGGTGGGCGATGCGATCTCAGGCACCCATGACGGCAGGCCGGGCATCTACGATGCTCTTCAACAGGCGGCGGAAACCATGCGGCGCGGCGGCGGCGTCGGCTACGATTTTTCTTCCATCCGCCCGGAGGGGGCGCATGTCAAAGGCACCAATTCGCGCGCCAGCGGCCCGATTTCCTACATGCGCGTGTTCGACCGTTCCTGCGAGACAGTCGAGTCTGCAGGCGCACGGCGCGGCGCGCAGATGGGCGTGTTGCGATGCGATCATCCCGACATCGAAAAATTTATCAGCTCCAAGGACAAAGGCGATCTGCGCAATTTCAATATTTCCGTGGGCGTAACCGATGCCTTGATGCAGGCCGTGGAGGACGACCGGGAATTCGAGTTGGTTCATACAGCCAAACCGTCTGCCGCCTTATTGGAACAGGGTGCGACTCAACGCGCAGACGGAAAATGGATCTATCGCAGAGTGCGCGCCGCCGACCTGTGGAAACAAATCATCGCGAGCACCTATGATCATGCGGAGCCGGGTGTGTTGTTCATTGACCTGATGAACCGCGATAATAACCTGTCCTATTGCGAAGTAATCGAGGCTACGAATCCTTGTGCCGAGCAACCTCTTCCCCCTTACGGCTGTTGCTGTCTGGGCTCCATCGACCTGACCCGCATGGTGAAGAATCCATTCTCGGAGCATGCCGGATTCGACTACGAGCCTTTCAAAAAACTGGTGCGCGTTGCGGTGCGTATGCTGGACAACGTGCTGGACGTGACTGCATGGCCGCTGCCGGAGCAACAACAGGAAGCGCGCAACAAGCGGCGCATCGGGCTGGGATTTACCGGGCTGGGCGACGCGCTGGTGATGCTGGGATTGCGTTACGAGACAGACCCCGCGCGTGCCTTCGCCGCCGACATTACCCGCATCATGCGCGACGAAGCCTATCAGGCATCTGTAGATTTGGCTGGCGAGCGCGGCGCATTCCCGTTGCTGGATACGGAACAATATCTGGCCGGACCGCGTTTTGCCTCACGCCTGCCGGACGAACTCAAAAATAACATTCGGCGTCACGGCATACGCAACAGCCACCTGTTGTCCATTGCGCCCACCGGCACGATTTCGCTCGCCTTCGCCGACAACGCTTCCAATGGCATAGAACCGGCCTTCTCGTGGTTTTATACCCGCAAGAAACGCATGCCTGACGGATCAACCAAAGATTATCAGGTGGAAGATCATGCCTGGCGCATATTCAAACAACAAGGCGGCGACATAAATAATTTACCCCCCGCCTTTGTCTCCGCATTGGAAATCAGCGCAATTGATCACATGAAAATGGTTGCCGCCGTGGCGCCCTTTATTGACACATCGATCAGCAAGACCGTCAACGTCCCTGCCGATTATCCCTATGAAGACTTCAAGCACCTTTATACCGAGGCATGGAAAGCCGGACTGAAAGGCCTGGCAACGTACCGCCCGAACAGTGTGCTGGGTTCGGTTTTGTCGGTCACTCCCGAACCGAAAAGCGAGCAGCCGCAGGATTTTGTATTCGATCAGGACAGGCGCATTGTGCTGGATGCCGCCCCCACTCCGGCGCTCGCCTCTTTGCGCTGGCCGGGCCGTCCTTCGCTTCCCGCAGGAAGCGAAGGCTGGGTGTCGCAGGTGGTGAAACATCCGCTCGGCAGTTTCGTCGCTTTCGTGTCGCATACTGCCAACGGTCACAATCATCCGTTCGAAGTCTGGGTAAACGGTTCGGAACAACCGCGCGGCCTGGGGGCTTTGGCCAAATCGTTATCCATGGATATGCGCACGCGTGATCCGGTGTGGGTGCGCATGAAGCTCGAAATGCTGATGAAGACGGCGGGAGACGACACTTTTGACATGCCCATGCCGCCGGATGGCGAAGTGATGCGCATGCCCAGTCTGGTGGCCGCATTTGCCCATTTGTTGAAATACCGCATCGAACAGTTGGGTGCGCTGGAAGTGAGCGAGGGCGTAACCACCCCGATGATGGATGCGCTGTTTGCCAGAAAAGAACCGAAGACCGGCACCGATGGCACCATGAGCTGGACAGTGGATGTGTCCAATGCGGGCAGCGGCGATGATTTTGTGCTGGGATTGAAAGAACTGGTTTTACCCGACGGTCAACGCCGCCCCTATTCGATGTGGCTCTCGGGCGTTTACCCGCGCGCCCTCGACGGCTTGTGCAAAGTGCTGAGTCTGGACATGCGCGTTATCGACCCCGCATGGATAGGCATGAAGTTGCGCAAGCTGCTCAATTTCGGCGAACCGCTGGGCGATTTTATGGCGCGCGTTCCGGGCGGTGCCAAGATGGAAAGTTATCCTTCTACAGTATCCTATGTAGCCAAACTTATCATTCACCGTTATGCCATGCTGGGCATCCTCGACGAACACGGTTATCCCGTACTGCAAATGGGCGTGCTGGAAATTCCCGAGGGACAGATAAAACCCACCGGTATCAAACCGTTGACCGGCAAACTGTGCAAGGAGTGCGGTAACGCCACACTGATTAAAAAAGACGGCTGCGAATTTTGTACCAGTTGCGGAGCGATAGGGGCGTGCGGATAGGGTGTTGTGAAAAAACCATGGGACCATCTTGAAATCGGGAAAGTCGGGTGAAAAATGAAAGTCGCTAGGGATATATCTGTCTTTATCATGATGTTGACCGGGGTGATATTTGCCCCTCACTCTGCCATTGCAGCTTCAACAGAGTGCAAGCCGGGGTATTACGCGGCCACCGACTCGAATTATCTGCATCCGTTGCAGCAGCCCGATCCTGAATTTATGAAATCGTACAATCTCGCGATGGAGGGAAACGCTAAAGAGCAGAGAAATTTGGCAGTGAGTTATGACGCGGGATATTTGGTGCATGCATGTGCTGATAAGGCATATTACTGGTATCAGCAAGCCGCAAAGAATGGCGATTCAATTGCGCAGGAATGGATCACACGCTACGATCAGTTCAAGCATATATTTGACGGTCCGGAATTGGCTATACGGAATGCGCAACCAAGAGCCCTGCAGATGAACGCTTCATTAAATTCCCCGGCAGACAAGGCTTATACGGGCGATGGCCGGCAAACGGAAACAGGCGGGCTACTGGAAAACTATACCCAGAACCAACTGCAGCCAGCCGATCCGACATCCGATTTCGGCAAGCTGGTAAAGGCGGGTCAAATTCTGGGGGGGCTGGTATCCAAACCGGCGAAAAAATAGTTTTGTGGGCACCTCGGATACGTCGCCAATGACTGCAACAAGCTAAGCTCGCCGCCAGGTTGTACCCGCCGCGCTGTCTTCCAATACGATACCGGCTTCCAATAACTCTTTGCGGATACGGTCGGCTTCGGCGAAGTTTTTGGCCTGCTTGGCGGCAGTACGCGCATCCATTTGAGCTTTAATCGACGCATCGTCGAGACCGTCCGCTGTGACTCCGCCTTGCAAAAATTCCGTCGGATCGCGTTGCAGCAAACCGAGTACCCCCCCCAGAGTCTTAAGTTGCAATGCCAGTTGAAGTGAATTGGCTTTGTTGGCTTCATTGGCAAGATCGAACAATATTGCCATCGCTTCCGGTGTATTGAAGTCGTCATTCATCGCGTCCTTGAAGTGTTGGGCGTGAGGAGTGTTCCAGTCAACGTTGCCCTCTTCCCCGGCCTTTCTTCCGTGAACGGGCGATGGGAGGCTTTTCAGCGCCGTATAAAGCCTGTTCAGCGCACCCTTCGCGTCCTCCAGATGCGCATTTGAATAATTCAACTGGCTGCGATAATGCGCGCGCAGGATGAAGAACCGTACTACTTCCGCATCGTATTTCTTGAGCACCTCGCGTATCGTAAAGAAATTGCCCAGCGACTTCGACATTTTCTCGTCGTCCACTCGCACGAAGCCGTTGTGCATCCAGTAGTTCACATATTGACACTGGTGTGCTCCTTCGCTTTGGGCAATCTCGTTTTCGTGGTGCGGAAACTGCAAATCCGCACCGCCGCCGTGAATGTCGAAATGCCTGCCCAACAATTCAGAACCCATCGCCGAACATTCAATGTGCCAGCCGGGGCGGCCCTTGCCCCACGGCGAGTTCCACTTCACTTCTTCCGCCTCGTCTTCTTTGGCGTGTTTCCATAACACGAAATCGAGGGGATCGGTTTTTCCGTCATTCACATTCACGCGCTCGCCCGCGCGCAAATCTTCCAGCGATTTGCCGGATAATTTTCCGTACCCCTCGAATTTCCGTACGGCATAGTTCACATCGCCATCGGCGGCGAGGTAGGCTAACCCGTTGGCTTCCAGTTTGGCGATTATCTCCAGCATCTGCGGCACATATTGCGTGGCGCGCGGCTCATGGTCCGGCGGCAAAATACCCAGCGCGTGTTCGTCCTCGTGCATCGCATCGATAAAGCGCTGCGTCAGGGCGTGTATGGATTCTTTATGTTCCGCCGCACGCTTGATGATCTTGTCGTCAATGTCGGTGATGTTGCGCACATAGATCACTTCGAAGCCGGATGCCTTGAGCCAGCGGTACACCATATCGAACACCACCATCACGCGCGCATGGCCGAGATGGCAATAGTCGTACACCGTCATGCCGCACACATACATGCGCACCTTGTTCGGTTCGATGGGTATGAAGTCCTGCTTGTCGCGGGTGAGTGTGTTGTAGATCTTTAACATTATTAAACCTTACCGATGCGGTTATTCCCGTGCGGGCGGGAATGGCGATCAACCGCGTTATTTTGTCCAGGAATCTCTCAGCGTAACCGTGCGGTTGAACACCAGCTTGCCGCCCGGCTGATGATCGCGACGGTCTGTGCAGAAGTAGCCGAGACGCTCAAACTGGTAACGGGTCTCCGGTGCCGCGTTGCGCACGGATGCTTCGACCCAGCCCTGAACTACGGTGAGCGAGGACGGATTAAGATGGGTGCAGAAGTCTACTTCCTTGTCCGCATCCGGCTCCGGTATGGTGAACAGGCGGTCGTATAAGCGGATTTCGGCGGGCAGTGCGTGCTCGCACGACAAATAGTGGATTACGCCCTTCACCTTGCGCCCCTCGGGATTTTTTCCCAGCGTGTCGTGGTCTATGCTGCAACGCAGTTCAACCACCTTGCCTGACGCATCCTTCACGGCCTCGTCGCAACGCATTACGTAGCTGTGGCGCAGGCGCACTTCACCGCCGAGAGTAAGCCGTTTCCAGCCCGGGGGAGGGACTTCGGCAAAATCGTCGGCTTCGATGAACAGTTCGGCACTGATGGGAACGAAGCGATTGCCGAACTCTGGATGATTGGGATGGAAATCCGCCTCGCGCGCCTGTGCTCCCCCGAAGTTGGTCAGCGTGACCTTGAGCGGATTGATGATTGCCACTACGCGCGGCGCACGTGCTTCCAGATCTTCGCGAATTGCCCCTTCAATGATCGCCATGTCCACGATATTTTCGCTTTTGGAAACGCCGATCCGGCGCGCGAATTCGCGGATACCTTCCGGCGTGTAGCCCCGCCTTCTCATGCCGGAAATCGTGGGCATGCGCGGGTCGTCCCAGCCGCTCACGCGCTTTTCATTGACCAGCTGCAGCAGCTTGCGCTTGCTGGTAATGGTGTAATGCAGCTCAAGCCGGGAAAATTCGTACTGGCGCGGATGGCAGGGTATGGTGATGTTGTCCAGCACCCAGTCGTACAGCGGCCGGTGATCCTCGAATTCCAGTGTGCAGATAGAATGCGTGATGCCTTCCAGCGCATCGGAAATGCAATGTGTATAGTCGTACATCGGATAAATGCACCAGCGGTCACCGGTGCGAATATGGTGTGCGCGGCGGATGCGGTAAATGGCCGGATCGCGCATGTTGATGTTGGGTGAGCCCATATCGATTTTTGCGCGCAATACCCTGCTTCCGTCGGCGAATTCGCCCTGCTTCATGCGAGTGAACAGGTCGAGATTTTCTTCGATGCTACGTTCGCGGAACGGGCTGTTTTTGCCGGGTTGTGTGAGGGTGCCGCGATACTCGCGCATTTGCTCGGGCGTGAGGTCGTCCACATAGGCCAGCCCTTTGTTGATCAGTTCCACCGCGAAATCGTACAACGCATCGAAATAATCTGATGCCCAGCGCACTTCGCCATTCCACTGAAAGCCCAGCCAGCGCACATCATCCTGTATGGATTGCGCATATTCATTGCTTTCCTTTTCCGGATTGGTGTCGTCGAAGCGCAGGTTGCATTTGCCCTGAAAATCCTTTGCCAAGCCAAAATTCAGGCAGATGGATTTTGCATGCCCGACGTGCAGGTAGCCGTTCGGCTCTGGAGGGAAACGGGTGACAATATTGCTATGCTTGCCGCTCGCCAGATCGGCCTCGATAATGCTGCGAATGAAGTGCGAAACGGGTGGTTGTGCGTTACTGCTCATTGTTCGGCATTCTTTCGGAAAGGGTTGAAAAAATTCTAGGATACAGCCGCAAGGGCACAAAGGTGGGGATTTTACCCGAAAATCCATACTTTTAAGCGTGCAAAGCGAGAATTGGCTCGATAAGCAGTGAAACCTGTGCGCATATTTGGTAGAATCCGTGCTGTACGGAGAGTCCCCGGGAAGGGGCTCAGTTAAAGGCGTCCTGCAATATTTCCGTTTGCCAGCGTAATTGTTTTGGTTGCGCAAATTCAGCGCCAAATAAATTGGGGCGAACGGATCGGACTATCCAGTGTCCAAATCTCCGGCAATCTACCCTTTGCCGTGGCGCGCTTTGCATAAATTTTTAAGTGGCAAGGGAATATCTTAATATTTGTTATTTTAGTCAGCAAGGCGCGAACAGGAAATTCGTTGCCGTAAGCGATATTAAACGATGACAGCAAAGATTTTTTGTGGGCCGCGCAAAAGATGGAATTTTTAGTTAGCCCATAACTTTTTTCAGGAATACACTACATCATGAATATGCATAACCCCCTACGTCACCTGTTACCCTTGTTTGGATGCGCGCTATTGCTGTGTTTCAGCCTCGCATCGGGTGCGGATGAACTTCAGGATATCAACAAGCTGCTCAAGCAGGGGAAACAGGATCAGGCGCTCACGCGCGTCAACGCTTTCCTGTCGACCAAACCGAAAGATGCGCAGGCACGCTTCCTCAAAGGCTTGATTCTTACCGAACAGGATAAGACCAATGAAGCCATCAAAGTATTTTCCGACTTGACCGAGGACTTCCCGGAACTTCCCGAGCCGTACAATAATCTTGCGGTTTTATATGCCAGCCAGGGCCAGTACGACAAGGCAAGAATCTCGCTGGAAATGGCAATTCGCACCCATCCCAGCTATGCTACCGCACATGAAAATCTGGGCGATATCTACGCCAAGATGGCGAGTCAGGCGTATGACCGCGCATTGCAACTGGACCACGGCAACACTACCACCCAAACCAAGCTGGCAATGGTACAGGACATATTTACGGCCGGTACGGGCAAGAGCGGAAAGTCCGGCAAATCCTCGCACAAACCTTCTTCCGCCCCGAGTCCGTCAAACGATACGGTAGCTTCTACATCACCTGACGGGGGGGCGACACAAGCTCAAAAAGTTGCGGCAGTATCGACAACCCCTCCTGTGGCCGAGACGACTGTGTCCGATCCGGCAAGTGCATCGCCGAAGCACGATGCTGTTAAAAAACCGGCAGCAGCAGGCAGCGATAATGCTGCGGTGTTGAAGACGGTGCGGGATTGGGCAGCGGCATGGTCGGCTAAAAATGTAAGTGGCTACCTTGCTTCTTATGCCGGGGACTTCAAAGTTCCGGGAAATGTGAGCCGCGCCGACTGGGAGGCCATGCGCAATGATCGCATTAGCAAGCCCGCCTCTATTCAGGTGACCATCAACAATCCCAAGGTCAAGTTTATTGATGATAATCACGCCAGCGTATCTTTCAAGCAATCCTATCATGCAAGCCATCTTAAGAACTCAACTGGCAAAACATTGTTACTGGTTAAAACCGGTGACAACTGGCTGATACAGGAAGAACGTTCCGGAAAGTAGCTGTATGCGTATCTCCCTTGTGTTATTGCTGCTCCTTCTGGTTCGGGTTTGCTTGTTTAACCCGGTAAATGCGGCAGAAACAGCGGCCGCAACAGACTCTCGCGGCATGGAAGCGCTGTTGGCGGAAAGCTTGCTTTCAATATCCCACAACAAACTGGATATCGCCCTGAATGAAGTGGACTCGCTGCTGAAGATCAATCCGCATTTTAAATTGGCGCAGCTGATACGGGGTGATTTGCTGTTGGCGCGCGCGCGACCGCTGACCGAGTTCGGGAATGCTTCAGACCCGGCGAGAATGGAAGATTTTCGCGATGAGGCGCGCGTGCGTCTGCATCGCTTTCAGGAGGAGTCTCCTGCCGCACTCATTCCAAAATTTCTGTGGCAGCTTGATCCTCAGCAACATTATGCCCTCGTGGTGGATATCGGCAAGTCAACTCTGTATGTCTACGAAAACATTAACGGAGAGCCGAGATATGTGGCTGACTACTATGTGAGTTCCGGTAAGAAAGGGTCGGAAAAAGTCTCCGAGGGTGACCAGAAAACACCGCTTGGAGTATATTTTATCAAATCCAGCCTGCCCAAAAGTCAGCTTACCGATCTTTACGGCAGTGCCGCGTACCCTTTAAATTATCCCAATGAATGGGACCGCAGGCAGGGGCGTGACGGGCATGGTATCTGGCTGCACGGCACGCCGAGCGATACTTACAGCCGTCCGCCGCGTGCCAGCAACGGCTGTGTGGTGCTGACCAATGAGGATTTGAATAGTGTCGGCAAGGTCCTGCAGATCGGGATTACCCCTGTGATCATTACCAACCAGATGGACTGGAGCGACGAGCAGAACAAGGCCGACCGCACTGCCCTGCTGAATGAGATCGAGCAATGGCGTTCAGATTGGGCCAGTCTCGACACCGACACCTATCTTAAGCACTATGCGCCAGATTTTGCCACGGGTGACGCTGACTTTTCCGGTTGGGCGCGACAGAAGAAACAGGTGAATGCGGGCAAATCCTGGATCAAGGTTAATATTTCCAATCTGAGTGTATTTGTTTACCCCAATCAGCCGGATATGGTGGTCGTAAACTTCGATCAGGATTACACTAGCAATAACTTGAACAACCGCATGAAGAAGCGCCAGTACTGGATGAAGCGGGACAGCCGCTGGCAAATTGTTTACGAGGGCGCAGCGTAACTGATGCTGCCATCACGGATAATTCAACCACACGAAAAAGGAAACGCTGCATGAATCTTTTGAGAAATCTTTGCGCATTTATTTTCGGCTTGATGCTGTGCTTTAACACGCAGGCCGCCACCACTTCCCAAACTACCGCACTAAAAGGAAAACATAGCATGGTCAAATTGCACACCAACCACGGTGACATCACTATTGAACTGGATGCCGAAAAAGCGCCCGAGTCGGTCAAGAATTTTCTCGAATATGCCGGCAGCGGTTTTTATGACGGAACCATTTTTCATCGCGTCATTGAAAACTTCATGATTCAGGGGGGGGGGTTCGAACCCGGATTGAAGCAAAAAAAGACCAGAGCGCCGATCAAGAATGAAGCGGCTAATGGTTTGAAAAATGACAACTACACTGTCGCCATGGCACGCACCGGCGATCCTCATTCTGCCACGGCCCAGTTTTTTATCAACACAACGGATAACGACTTTCTGAACTATCCCGGCCAGGATGGCTGGGGCTATGCCGTCTTCGGCAGGGTTGTTGAAGGCAAGGATGTTGTTGATGCCATCCGTAAAGTCAAGACCGGCAACCGCAGCGTCTATCAGAATGTGCCGGTGGAGGATGTGATCATCACGAAAGCGGAAGTACTTCAATAACTGGATCATTGCTTTGAAAAACGGCGCCCGGTGCGCCGTTTTTAATTGCGGCTATGCCCCATACACTTTTTATTTCCGATTTGCACCTCTGCGCCAAACAAACGCAGTGCATGCAAGTATTTCTGCACTTTATCCGTCACGCCGCCCCGAAGGCCGAGGCGTTGTATATCCTCGGGGACCTTTTCGAGTACTGGGCGGGAGATGATGACCTTGACGATCCGTTTCATGGCCGGGTCACGCAGGCGCTACGCGACTTGACGGCGGGCGGTACCCGTTTGTTCATCATGCATGGCAACCGCGATTTGCTGATGGGGGAAAAGCTAGAGCAAAACTGCGGTGCCACTCTGCTGGGAGATCCGACCCTGATTGATTTGTATGGTACCCGAACCCTGCTTAGCCACGGCGATGCGTTGTGTACCGACGATGTAGCCTACCAAACCTACCGCGCCCTGGTTCACGATGCGGAATGGCAGCAACAGTTCCTTGCCCAACCGCTTGACCAGCGCAAGTCCCAAATCGAGCAGATGCGCAAACGCAGCGAGAACGAGAAACAAACAAAGGCCATGTCGGTTATGGATGTCAATGCAAATGCGGTTGCCGAGCTTTTGCGCGAGCACGGCTACCCGCGCCTGATACACGGTCACACCCACCGGCCCATGCATATTTTGCACCATCTGGACGGTTACACCAGCGAACGCTGGGTGCTGGGAGACTGGAACGAAACGGGGAATGCACTGCGTTGCGATGCACGGGGTTGCGTGACAGAAAGCTACGTGAACACCTGAAGATGGCGTACGGAATGTGGCCGCGGAAGCAGGCTATTTCCCACTGTGGGTTTACTGCCTGCTTGCCAAATCTGAAACCTGGTTTGTCCGCAAAAACCGGAAATAATTTATAGCATAACGCTGTTACGGTTCTACACCAATCCCTCCAGCCAATGCCGGTAAAGTTGTCGCGCGACGGCGTGCAACCGGGGCAGATTGCTTTCAGCCTGAGTCCGGATAGAATAGACGGATTGCACTGCAGGACTATCTATACTGGCGGAGATCTCATCTGCGCCGATTGCACACCAATCAGTAATCATTGTCCCGGTCATTTCCACATGGCATTGCAGGGCAAGGTGTTTGCCCAGTGCAAACGCCTGGTTGGTGCAACGGGCGCTGGAGAGAAGATGCGTTGCACCTTGCGGCAGGCTAAATGTTTCGCCGTGCCAGTGAAAGGTTTCAAATGTCCGGACTTCACCGAACCAGACGCGTGCCGCAGGGTTGTCCGATACCGTTGCTGCACCCCAGCCGATTTCCTTGACAGGATTTCGTGTTACCGTGCCTCCCAACGCTTTGGAGATGAGTTGTCCCCCAAGGCAGTGCCCTAGCAAGGGGATGTCACGGGCTACAGCATTGCGGATCAATTCCAGCGCCGTCGGTATCCAGGGTAAATCATCGTTAACACTCATCGGGCCTCCCATGAACACCAGGCCGGAAAAATTTGCGGGGTCGTTGGGTACTGCATCGTCTGCATCAATGCGGATAAGATGCCAGGGGATGGCGTATTCGTCGAGAAATTCGGCGAAATAGCCGGGGCCTTCGGCGGGTGAATGGCGAAAAATGGCAATGGGTTTCATATCATGCAGGGGCGTATGCTATACGCCCTTTGCGAACGGGAGGATGAGCGTATGGCCATATGCCCCTACGCAGTCTTATCGCGCTCGATCAACGCATACGCCGAGTGATTGTGGATGGACTCAAAATTTTCCGACTCCACCACATAGGCTTCGATGCGGTCATCATTATTCAGTGCGGAGGCGACATCGCGCACCATGTCCTCGACGAATTTCGGATTGTCGTAAGCGCGCTCGGTCACAAATTTCTCGTCGGGGCGCTTGAGCAAGCCATAAAGTTCGCAGGATGCCTGCTCCTCGGCGTAACGCAACACTTCTTCTATCCATACTGAGCGGTTGGTGCGTACGGTTATGGTAACGTGCGAGCGCTGATTATGCGCACCGCGTTCGGAAATTTTCTTGGAGCAGGGGCACAAACTGGTGACCGGTACTTGAACCTTCATGGTAAAGCGGTATTGCCCTTCACGAATTTCGCCCACAAACGTCACGTCGTAGTCGAGCAGACTTTGTACGCCCGACACAGGCGCAGTCTTGTTGACGAAATAGGGGAAATTCATTTCGATATAGCCGGATTTTGCTTCCAGTTTCTCCACCATCTCGCGCAGGATACTTTCGAAAGACTCCACCGAAATTTCGCGTCCGTGCTGGTTGAGAATTTCGACGAAGCGCGACATGTGCGTCCCCTTAAAATCATGGGGCAGGTGCACGTACATATTGAACGTTGCAATCGTGTGTTGCACACCGACGCTTTTGTCCTTGACCACGACAGGATGACGTATGCCTTTGATGCCGACCTTGTTGATAGCCAGATGGCGCGTGTCGGCCTGATTTTGCACATCGGCAATGGATATGGGTGAGTTCATTGTTGCCCTCTCGCTCGGTTCTGTATGCGACAATTATAGCGAATACTTGACTTATTTACTATGATATTTTTTGCCGTATGGAAGCGACGATGCCGATAGCATCCAGACCGCATTGGGCAAGCATTTTACCGGGTTCGCCGTGCTCGATGAAAACATCAGGCAATCCGAGCTGTAGCACAGGAACATTTACACCGTGCTTAATCAGGCATTCTGCCACGGCACTGCCGGCTCCTCCCTGCACAGAATTTTCCTCCACCGTCACCAGCAAGGCATGCCCGCGCGCCAGTTGCAACACCAGTTCGTCGTCCAGCGGTTTGATGAAGCGCATGTTGGCGACGGTGGCATTAAGCTGTTGCGCCGCCACCAAAGCGGGGGAGAGCATTGAGCCAAAAGCAAGGATGGCAATGCTCTGGCCGCGGGCACGGATCTCGCCCTTGCCGACAGGAAGAGGCAGCAAACTGTTTTCCGGCGGTACACCGGGGCCGCTCCCGCGCGGGTAGCGAACCGCACTTGGTGTATCAAGCAGGAATGCGGTTGTCAGCATTTGGCGGCATTCAGCTTCGTCGGCGGGAGCCATGACGGTAATATTCGGGATGCAGCGCAGGAAACTCAAATCAAAACTTCCGGCATGCGTTGCGCCGTCCGCACCCACCAGTCCGCCGCGGTCTATTGCCAGCATCACGGGCAAATTCTGGATGGCGATATCGTGGATCAACTGGTCATATGCCCGCTGCAAAAAAGTGGAATAAATCGCAACCACCGGCTTCCTTCCGTCACAGGCCAGGCCGGCCGCAAAAGTGAGCGCATGCTGCTCGGCGATGCCCACATCAAAGTAACGCTCTGGGAATTTTCCGGAAAAATCAACCATGCCTGAGCCTTCGCACATGGCCGGAGTGATACCGACCAGCCGTTCATCCTGTGCAGCCATGTCACATAGCCATTTACCAAATACCTGCGTGTAGGTGGGTTTGCCCTCGGCTTTGGGGGTAATGCCGCTGACCGGATCAAATTTGCCTACGCCATGGTAAAGAACGCAGTCTTCTTCAGCATGGGCATAACCCTTGCCTTTCTGTGTGACGACATGCAGGAACTGCGGTCCCTCAAGGTGGCGGATATTGTTTAGCGTGGTGACCAGAACATCGAGATCGTGGCCGTCTATGGGGCCGATATAATTAAAACCGAATTCCTCAAACAAGGTACCCGGTGTGACCATGCCCTTTACATGTTCTTCGGCACGCTTGGCGAATTCCAGAACGGGGGGCATACCCTTCAGCACCTTTTCGCTGCCGCGACGCATCGCGGTATAAAAGCCGCCGGACATCAGTTTGGCCAGATAGTTATTCAGCGCGCCAACGGGGGTCGAGATGGACATGTCATTGTCGTTGAGCACAACCAGCAAGTTGGCATTCATCGGGCCGGCATTGTTAAGCGCTTCAAAAGCCATGCCCCCGGTCATGGCGCCGTCACCGATGATGGCGACTGAACGGTTGTCAGAACCGGCCAGCTTGGCTGCCACCGCCATACCCAGAGCAGCAGAAATGGAGGTGCTGGAATGCCCGGTACCGAAGGCATCGTACGGGCTTTCGCCGCGTTTGGGGAATCCGGAAATTCCGCCTGCCATACGCAGGGCTCTCATCGCTTCACGGCGGCCTGTAAGTATCTTGTGCGCGTAAGTCTGATGCCCCACATCCCACACCAGCTTGTCATCGGGTGTGTTGAATACATAGTGCAGGGCAACGGTCAGTTCCACCGTGCCGAGGTTGGAAGATAAATGTCCTCCGGTTTTACTCACCGATTCAATCAGAAATTGCCTTAACTCGCCAGCCAACTGCGGAAGCTGCCTGCGTTCCAGACGGCGAAGATCATCGGGAAAGTGAACGGTGTTCAGTAGAGAGTACATCAAAACTTTCTTAACACGATAAAATCGGCCAACTCGCGCAACCGGCGCGCTTCTTCGCCGAACTCTTGCAGAGAATCCAGTGCTTCACCATGCAAATCGGACGCCATCTTTTTTGCCGCCTGTACGCCCAGCAGGGTGACATAGGTGGGTTTGTCATTGTCGGCATCCTTGCCGGCGGTCTTGCCCAGTGTGGCAGTATCCGCTTCACTGTCGAGCACATCGTCCACCACCTGAAAAGCCAGCCCGACACATTTGCCGAAATGGTCCAGATGCTTTAATTTTTCCTGCCCCGGTTCCTCACCGCAATGCGCGCCAAGCAAAACGGCAGCACGGATTAAAGCGCCGGTCTTATGGATATGCATGGACTCAAGTTCCGGCAGACTGAGTTGCTTGCCCACACTGTCAAGATCGATAGCCTGACCACCCGCCATACCGCGTGAACCGGAAGCGGCCGCAAGCAGCTTGACCATTTGCAATTGACGCGACGCATCTTGATTCGGGGAACGCTCCGTCAAAAGATGGAAGGCCAGACTTTGCAGCGCATCGCCTACCAGCAATGCGGTGGCTTCATCGAATTGCACATGGCAGGTCGGTTTGCCGCGCCGCAACACGTCATCATCCATGCACGGCATGTCATCATGCACCAGGGAATAAGCGTGGATCAGTTCGACCGCCGCGGCGGCAAAATTGACGAGTTTGAGTTCAGCGCCGCAAACTTCCCCGGCGGCAAAAGCCAGCAAAGGACGTACACGTTTGCCTCCGTCCAGCACGCTATAGCGCATGGCAGCATGCAGGCGCACAGGGGCAATATCGGACGGGGGCAACAAATTACGGAGCACTTCTTCAAACCGGTGCTGGTGTGCGGTGGACCATTCCTTGAAAGTAAGTGCCGACATCACGACTGACTTGTGTCACCCGCAATTTGGAAAGTCCTCAATGTACCCTCTTCAAGAACGCTGATTTGTTGCTGTGCCTCTTCAAGGCGCCCGCGACATTGCTGCAACAATTCTGCACCGCGATGATAGGCGGCCAGCGAGTCTTCCAGAGACAGTTTGCCGGACTCCATATCGGCAACCACCTGTTCCAATTCTGCCATCGCTGCTTCGAAGCCTTGTGATTTCTGGGATTTCCCGGCCATTTGTAAACTCTTTTGCAAAGTATGCATTCTACCGAAAGGCTCACTCCCGGACAATTTTTTGCATAGTCCCCGGCCTAATGAAGTCAACTGAATGTACTTTTATCCGGTTTGATTCCGGAAAATGTGCACCAGCGCACAGACCCTCAAATTCAATCACTGTTAATAGCTAACAATACAGACCATACCGGATGACAAGATTTTTACTACATTTTTACACCCACGGGATTCATCTTTACACCGATTTAATTTGCATTTCTCTACCATTCGTCCCGTGTTTTCCAATTAAGGAGCAAAAAATGGATTGGTACTATCTGCTGCTAATAATTGCCCTATTCGGCCTGAGCGACCTGCTGATACGCGGCATCGAAAGACTGAGGGGGCCGCAATGACATTCTACATTCTGGGCGGCATCGTCGCCTTTGGCTTAATGATTTATCTCGCCATCGCTTTGCTTAAACCGGAGTTGTTCTCATGAGCGCCAACGGATTTTTACAAATTGCCTTGTTCCTCGGTGTGCTGCTTGCCCTGGCAAAGCCATTCGGCTGGTACATGGCTAGGATTTATGAGGGCCAGTTACCCGCGTTCGTGCGCTGGATAGTACCTGCAGAAAATATGTTTTACCGCCTGTGCGGCATGGATAGCAAGGAAGAAATGCGCTGGACGCGTTATGCAATGGCAATGTTGTGGTTTGCGCTGCTCGGTGTACTGGTCGTGTATGGCATGCAGCGCCTGCAGGACTTGCTGCCGCTGAACCCGCAGGCTTTCGGCGCAGTCAGCCCGGATTCATCTTTCAATACTGCGATCAGTTTCCTGACCAATACCAACTGGCAGGGTTATAGCGGCGAATCCACCATGAGCTATCTGACGCAGATGGTGGCACTGGCGGTGCAGAACTTCTTCTCCGCCGCCGCCGGTATGGCCGTGCTGGTTGCGCTGATACGCGGCTTTGCCCGCCACACCGCGGAGACCATCGGCAATTTCTGGGTGGATATGACGCGCAGCATTATTTATATCCTGCTGCCGCTTGCCACGGTGCTGGCATTGGCGCTGGTCAGCCAGGGCGTGATTCAGAACTTCTCCGCTTATCAGACTGTGCCGACGGTAGAAACGATTACCTACGACAATCCCAAGATGGATGCCGCAGGAAACCCGGTGAAGGATGCTTCCGGCAACCCGGTCACCGAGAAGGCAACGACCAAGGAGCAAGTCATTGCTCTGGGTCCGGTTGCTTCGCAGGAGGCCATCAAGCAACTCGGCACCAACGGCGGCGGCTTCTTTAATGCCAATTCGGCCCATCCCTATGAGAATCCCACGCCCTTTTCCAATTTCCTGGCGATGCTTGCGATGTTCGTGATTCCCGCCGCGCTGTGCTACACCTTCGGCAGTATGGTGGGTGACACGCGCCAAGGCTGGGCGATTCTCGTTGCCATGACGCTGTTGTTTGTCGGTTTCCTCGCCGTGGCAGAATACGCCGAGAATCGGGGCAACCCCGCCTTTACCGCATTGGGCGTGGATCAGACTATGTCTGCCATACAGCCGGGCGGCAACATGGAAGGCAAGGAAACGCGCTTCGGCATCGTCAATTCCGCGCTCTTCGCCACCATCACCACGGGAGCTTCCTGCGGTGCGGTAAACTCCATGCACGATTCCTTCACGCCCTTGGGCGGGCTGGTTCCGCTGGCGCAAATCCAGCTGGGTGAAGTGATTTTCGGCGGGGTCGGTTCCGGCTTGTACGGGATGCTGGTGTATGCCGTGATCGCGGTTTTCCTGGCCGGGCTGATGATAGGCCGCACGCCGGAATATCTGGGCAAGAAGATCGAGGCGTTCGATATCAAGATGGCTTCGCTGGTCATTTTGATTCCGCCCATGATCATTCTTGGCGGGACGGCTATCGCCGTGCTGACGGATGCGGGCAAGGGGGGGGTAGCCAATCCGGCAGCACACGGTTTCAGCGAAATCCTGTATGCATTCTCATCGGCGGTCGGCAACAACGGCAGCGCTTTCGCCGGGTTATCTGCTAACACGCCGTTCTATAACACGGCGCTGGGCTTCGAGATGTTCTTCGGCCGTATCTGGCTGATGATTCCGGTGCTGGCACTGGCCGGTTCGCTGGCGGCCAAGAAACGTATCTCCGCCAGCATCGGCAGCATGGCAACCCATACGCAAATGTTCATCTGGCTGTTGATCGGCACGGTACTGCTGGTGGGCGCATTGAACTTCGTCCCAGCGCTGGCGCTGGGGCCGGTGATCGAACATTTGAACATGATTAGTGGGCATTAGGAGATTTGCATGACAACCAAGACAGTATCGTTTCCCCTGTTCGAACGCAAAATCGTCGAGCAGGCCATTCTGGATTCGTTCAAAAAACTGAGTCCTCAGCAACAAATGAAGAATCCGGTAATGTTCGTGGTGTGGGTGGGCAGCGTGCTGACGACTCTGCTGTACATCCAGGCACTCAGCGGCCACGGTGAAGCGCCGACCGGCTTCATTCTGTCCATCACATTGTGGCTGTGGTTCACCGTGCTGTTCGCCAACTTCGCCGAGGCGATAGCCGAAGGCCGCAGCCGCGCTCAGGCTGCCGCTATGCGCAGTGCCAAGCGCGACATCCAGGCCAAGAAACTGATCAGTCCCCAATACGGTGCAAAGTACGTTTTGACGCCTGGATCGGGTTTGCGCAAGGACGATGTGGTGCTGGTCGAAGCGGGGGATTTTATTCCCGGCGACGGCACGGTAATCGAGGGAGTGGCATCAGTGGATGAGAGCGCCATTACTGGCGAGAGTGCCCCGGTAATACGCGAATCCGGCGGCGACTTCAGCTCGGTGACCGGCGGTACTCGCGTATTGTCCGATTGGATCGTGGTGTGCATCACCACCAATCCGGGCGAGACCTTTCTGGATCGCATGATCGCTATGGTGGAAAGCGCAAAACGGCAGAAGACGCCCAACGAGATCGCGCTTACCATTTTGCTGGTGGCAATGACGCTGATTTTCCTGTGTGTAATCGTCACCCTGTTGCCGTTCTCGCTGTATAGCGTCGAAGTGGCCAAGGCGGGTGCACCGATCAGTATCACCGTGCTGGTGGCGCTGCTGGTGTGTCTGATCCCCACCACCATCGGCGGCCTGCTGTCTGCCATCGGCGTGGCGGGAATGGGGCGCATGTTGCAGAAGAACGTGATCGCAACAAGCGGTCGTGCCGTGGAAGCGGCAGGGGACGTGGATGTGCTGCTACTGGACAAGACCGGCACGATCACGCTGGGCAACCGTCAAGCCAGTAACTTTCTGCATGCCAGCGGTGTAACCGAGGCGGAATTGGCCGATGCGGCGCAGATCGCCTCGTTGGCCGATGAAACGCCGGAAGGGCGCAGCATTGTGGTGCTGGCCAAGGAAAAATTCGCACTGCGTGAACGCGATATTCATGCGCTGGGTGCGACCTTTGTTCCGTTCAGTGCGCATACGCGCATGAGCGGAGTCAATATGCCACCTTCCGCAGGGAGCAAAAGTGAAAATCCTCGCCAAATCCGCAAAGGCGCGACCGATGCCATCCGCAATTTTGTCATCAGCCAGGGTGGCAGCTTTCCAGCGGGAGTGGATGCTATCGTGGATAGCGTGGCACGACGCGGCAGCACCCCTCTGGTAGTGGCGGATGGTGCAAGAGTGCTGGGCGTGATTGAGCTCAAGGACATTGTCAAAGGCGGCATCAAGGAGCGCTTTGCCGAACTCCGCCGCATGGGCATCAAGACCATCATGATCACCGGCGACAATCGGCTGACTGCAGCCGCCATCGCAGCCGAAGCCGGAGTGGATGATTTTCTTGCCGAAGCTACGCCGGAAGCGAAGTTGAAGTTGATCCGCGAACATCAGGCGCAGGGACGTCTGGTGGCAATGACCGGCGATGGCACCAATGACGCCCCTGCGCTGGCGCAGGCCGATGTGGCGGTGGCCATGAACACCGGCACGCAGGCTGCCAAGGAGGCGGGCAACATGGTTGACCTGGATTCCAACCCGACCAAGTTGATTGAGATTGTAGAGACCGGGAAACAGATGCTGATGACCCGCGGTTCCCTGACCACCTTCAGCATTGCCAATGACGTGGCCAAGTATTTCGCCATTATTCCGGCGGCGTTCGTGACCACCTATCCGGGCCTCGGCGCGCTCAACGTGATGCATTTGGGCACGCCGTCAAGTGCGATCCTGTCCGCCGTAATTTTTAACGCGCTGATTATTATCGCACTGGTTCCGCTGGCGCTGAAGGGTGTGAAATATCGCGCCATTGGAGCGGAAGCGCTGCTGCGCAACAACCTGCTGATCTACGGACTCGGCGGCGTCATCGTTCCCTTCATTGGCATCAAATTGATCGACGTAATGCTGGTCGGTTTTGGCTTGGTTTAAAGAAAAGGAAATATCATGTTTAAAGAAATTCGCCCCGCTGTAGTCAGTTTTCTGTTGTTGACTTTGCTTACCGGAATTGCCTATCCCCTGGTGGTGACGGGTATTTCCCAGGCAGTCATGACCGACAAAGCCAATGGCAGCCTGATTATGAAGGACGGCAAAGCGGTTGGCTCCAGCCTGATCGGCCAGTCGTTCTCCGATCCCAAATATTTCTGGAGCCGCCCGTCCGCGACCAGTCCGATGCCCAATAACCCAACCGGCTCCAGTGGTTCAAATCTTGGGCCGACCAATCCGGCCTTGACGGATGCTGTGAAAAGCAGAGTGCAAGCTTTGCGCGATGCCGACCCCGGTAATCAGCAGCCGGTTCCGGTTGATCTGGTGACCGCATCCGCCAGCGGACTTGACCCGCATATCAGTCCTGCGGCAGCATACTACCAGCTTGCCCGCGTGGCGCGGATACGCAATCTCAGTCCGGATGTCGTGGGCAAGCTGGTGGAGGAACACACCGCAGGTCGTCAGTTCGGTATACTGGGCGAGCCTCGGGTGAATGTGCTGGAACTCAACCTGGCGCTGGATGCATCACACTAAATCAAGCAGTATTTTTAACCAACTAAATAGAGAGAACGAGCAATGTTTAAAAGTAAATTATTGAATGCCCTGATCATGACAGTGTTGAGTGCACCGGGGGTGACTCTGGCAGCCGATGCACCGGCTACCCCCCCAGCTCCCGTTTTTACAAGCAATGTTGGTTTTGTTACCAATTATATATTTCGTGGTGTTTCGCAGTCTGGCGCCAAACCGGCCCTTCAAGGAGGTTTTGACTATACGCCAGCCAGTGGTTTTTACGCAGGTGCGTGGGGTTCCAGTATCAGCTGGCTGAGTGATGCGCGCGTGGCAGACAATGCAGGTTTGGAGCTGGATACCTACTTGGGTTTTAGAAACAGCTTTGCAACAGACTTTAGCTATGATGTTGGCTATCTGCGTTATAACTATCCCGGCAAGTATGCGGCAGGCGCAACCAAAGCTGACACGGACGAAATATACGGCCTGATTGGTTACAAGTGGATCACCGCGAAATATTCCTACAGCCTTGGCGACACATTTGGCACGTCGAAAGCCAAGGGTACAAGCTACTTTGATCTGAGTGCCAGCTATGCACTGGGCGATTCCGGCTTTACCTTGGGCGCCCACTATGGCAAGCAAACCTTCAAAGGCGCAACTGCTGACGCAGAGAAGGCCACTATTATTGCAGGCGTTTCACAAGATCCATCCTATACCGACTACAAGCTGAGCATCACCAAAGACATTTCCTCCTTGGCTAAAGACCTGAGCGGAACAACAGTTGGTCTGACTTACACCAATACCAATAACAAGGCTGGTGGAGTCAATACCGTCCTGGGCAATGATCTGGGTAAGGGTGTTGCAGTTCTGTCCATCAATCGCACGTTCTAAGCAACGGATAGTAGCAGCGGGAAGCCCGGCTTCCCGC
>Ga0265327_10000738_pt1 | contig 51011 bp, 78 predicted proteins | sample 41621metaG_FD_202089 | JGI IMG/M metagenome (GOLD analysis project Ga0265327, IMG submission 202089) | Rhizosphere microbial communities from Carex aquatilis grown in University of Washington, Seatle, WA, United States - 4-16-21 metaG | ecosystem: Host-associated > Plants > Roots > Rhizosphere... | reverse complement strand
AGCTGGCTTCAATACGGAAATAGACGAATACGGGGTGACAGGCTCCCCGTGTTGACACCCTCGAAATCAACATAACGGATGGTTGTGCGCCAGCACCAGCGCGGCCGCCCCATGATGCAGGGCCCGGGTCACGACTTCGCGCGGGTAGACGCTGGTCTGCGTCAACGTGCCGCGGAACAATTCCTCCATCGCGATCAGCCGATGCTTCGCGTCCAGGAAGAGCACCGCGAAGACCTCGTGCGGGCGGCTCGCCAGGTGCAGCTGCAGGTACTGCGCGACGGCGCCCGGCGAATCGAAGACGGCGCCGGCCTGCAACTGCTCGGCCAAAGCGCGCCGGGCCAGCTCGAGAACGGCGGCGATCTCGGCGCGCTTGGCGCTGCCGCCCAGGCCCTTGATGCCGCGCAGGTCGTCGAGGCCGGCATTGAGGAGGCCGGCCAGGCCGCCGAAGCGATCGAGCAGTTCCTGCGCCAGTTGCAGGACGTTCTTGCCGGGCACGCCGGTGCGCAGCAGCAGGGCCAGCAGTTCGGCGTCGGCCAGCGCGCCGGGGCCGCGCGCGATGAGCTTCTCGCGCGGGCGCGCGCCATCCGGCAGGTCCTTGAAAGACATGGCGATCCGGGGGCTCTGCCCCCACTCCCTAAAATACGAGCCCCAGTCTATAGGCTCGCCCATCTTGTCCTCGATCCCCACCGCCGGCGCCGTGCTCGTCACGCCGGGCTCCTTTCTCACGCTGCACTACCGGCTGGCCGGGCCTGCGGGCGACATCATCAACACCTTCAACGACAAGCCGGCCACCTTGTCGCTGGGCACCGGCGAGCTGTCGCCAGCGGTCGAGCAGCGCCTGATCGGGCTGGCCGAAGGCACGCGCACGAGCTTCGAGCTGGCCCCGGGCGTCGCCTTCGGCGAGCGCAATCCCGAGATGCAGCAATGGGTCGCGCGCACGCTGCTCGCGCGCATGGGCGACCCCGACGAGAAATACGCGATCGGCGACGTGGTGCAGTTCCCGACGCCCGACGGCGCCGGCAGCTACGCGGGCGCGGTGGTCGAATCCAACGACACCGCGGTGCGCTTCGACTTCAACCACCCGCTGGCGGGCCAGCCGGTGACCTTCGAAGTGCACCTGATCGGCGTCCTATGAACGGCCCCAAGGAAGTCATCCTGGCCGAGCCGCGCGGATTCTGCGCCGGGGTCGATCGCGCCATCGAGATCGTCGAGCGGGCCATTGCCAAGTTCGGAGCGCCGATCTACGTGCGCCACGAGATCGTGCACAACACCTACGTGGTGAACGAGCTGAAGGCCAAGGGCGCGGTCTTCATCGAGGACCTGGCCGAGGTGCCGCCCGGCGCCACCCTGATCTTCAGCGCGCACGGCGTGAGCAAGGCGGTGCAGGCCGAAGCGCACGCGCGCGGCTTCGAGGTCTTCGACGCCACCTGCCCGCTGGTGACCAAGGTCCACGTCGAGGTCGCGAAGCTGGCCAAGGAGGGCTACGAATTCATCATGATCGGCCACAAGGGCCACCCCGAGGTCGAGGGAACGATGGGCCAGCTGTCGAGCGGCATCCACCTGGTCGAGGACGTGGCCGACGTGGCCCGCGTGGCGCCGGGCCAGACCGATCGGCTCGCGGTGGTCACCCAGACCACGCTGTCGGTCGACGATGCGGCCGAGATCAGCGCCGCGGTGCGGGCGCGCTTCCCGAACGCTCGCGAGCCCAAGCAGCAGGACATCTGCTATGCCACCCAGAACCGCCAGGACGCGGTGAAGCTGCTGAGCCCGCAGGTCGACCTGGTGATCGTGGTCGGCAGCCCGACCAGTTCGAACAGCAACCGGCTGCGAGAACTGGCTGGGCGCCTCGGCTGCGAGAGCTACATGGTCGACTCTGCCGACGAACTGCGCTCCGAATGGTTCGAGGGCAAGTCGCGCGTCGGCCTCACCGCCGGCGCCTCGGCGCCCGAGGTGCTGGTGCACGAGGTGATCGCGCGGATCAAGGCGCTGGGCGCAGTGTCGGTGCGCAAGATGGACGGCATCCAGGAAACGCTCAAGTTCCCGCTGCCCAAGGGGCTGAAGCTCGACGACATCCCCGCGCCGGGGCATATCTCGTGAGCGCGGCCGGACCCGACTGGCGCGCCGACATCGAGGCCGCCGCTTCGCGCTTCGCCGAGCGCGTGCCTGGCTTCCTGCGCGAGACGCCGCTCTGGAAGCTGCCGGGCAGCGCCTTCGGCCTGGCGACGCCCGGCGTCGAGGTCTGGCTCAAGCTGGAACATCTGCAGACCAGCGGCAGCTTCAAGGCGCGCGGCATGATGAACCGGCTGCTTGCCAACGACATTCCGGAAAGCGGCGTGATCGTGGCGTCCGGCGGCAATGCCGGCATCGCCACCGCCGCCGCGGCGCAGGCCCTCGGCGTGCCCTGCGAAGTCTTCCTGCCTGAACTGGCGTCCGAAGCCAAGCGGGCGCGCCTGCGTGCGCTCGGCGCGACGGTGGTGGTCGGTGGTGCCGCGTATGGCGATGCGCTGGCCGCCTGCCTCGAACGCCAGCGCGACACCGGCGCCTTGCTGACCCATGCCTACGACCAGCCCGAGGTCGTTGCCGGCGCTGGCACGCTGGGCCGCGAGATCGAGCGGCAGGGCGGCCTGCCCGACACGGTGCTGGTGAGCGTCGGCGGTGGCGGGCTGATCGGCGGCCTCGCCGCCTGGTTTGCCTCGCGCAGCCGCGTGCTGGCCCTGGAGCCCGAGCTGGCGCCGACGCTGGCCCGCGCACGCGAGGCGGCCGCGCCGGTCGATGTCGAGGTCGGCGGCATCGCGGCCGATTCGCTGGGCGCCAGGCGCATCGGCGCGATCGCCTGGGACATCAGCCGGCGTCACGTGGCGCAGTCGCTGCTGCTGCCCGACGAGGCGATTCGCGCGGCGCAGGTCTGGCTCTGGAAGGAGTTCAAGCTGGCGGTCGAGCCGGCCGCAGCGCTGCCCTTGGCTGCGCTGCAGAGCGGACTCCACGCGCCGTGCGAAGGCGAGAAGGTGTGCCTGATCGTCTGCGGCGCGAATGTGGATCCGGCGACGCTGAATTGAGTGGGGCGCTCAGGGGGCTTGATCGACGTTGACCATCCAGGACACGCCGAACTTGTCCTCCAGCATGCCGAAGCCGGTCGACCAGAAGGTCGGTGCGAAGGGCATCGTGATCTTCGAGCCGACGCTGAGCGCCTGGAAGAGCTTCTCGCCCTCGGCCACGTCCTTGGCCTGCACCGACAGCGAGAAACCCTTGTAGCCGGCGAAGGGGTGGCCGGGCGGGGCGTCGGAGTCCATCAGCCGATGGCCGCGCGCTTCCAGCATGGCGTGCATGATCTTGTCCTTGGCTGCACCCGGCATGTCGGCGCAAGCCGGGCTGTCGCCGTAGCTCATGCTGTGCACCACCTTGCCACCCAGCGCCTGGGCGTAGAAGGCCAGCGCTTCTGCCGCGTTGCCGTCGAAGGTCAGATAGGCTTCCATCGAATATCTCCTGAAGGGACTGGGTGAAGGATTGGCGATGCTACGCGCACCTAAAATCGGCGGATGCTCGATATCACTCTGTTACGCAAGGACCTTCCCTCGGTGGTTGCGCGCCTCGAAACGCGCAAGAAGAACCAGACTTTTCTCGACGTTGCCAGCTTCAGCGCGCTCGAGGCCGAGCGCAAGACGTTGCAGACCCGCACCGAAGAGCTGCAGGCCAGGCGCAATTCGCTCAACAAGCAGATCGGTCCGCTGAAGGCCAAGGGCGAACCGGTCGACGCGCTGATGACCGAGGTCAACGCGCTGAAGGCCGAGCAGGAAGCATCGGCCACCCGCCTCGACGCCATCCAGCCCGAACTGCAGGCGCTGCTGCTGGCCGTGCCGAACCTGCCCCATGCGAGCGTGCCGGTCGGCGAGGACGAGCATGCGAACGTCGAACTGCGCCGCTGGAGCCCGCAGGGTGGCGAGGGCGCCTCGGCCGTCGCGCTGGGCTTCACGCCGCGCGACCATGTCGACCTCGGTGCGCCGCTGGGGCTGGACTTCGAGATGGGCGCCAAGCTGGCGGGTTCGCGCTTCAGCGTGATGAAGGGCCCGATCGCCCGTCTGCATCGCGCGCTCGCGCAGTTCATGCTCGACATGCAGACCGGCCAGCATGGCTACACCGAGTGCTACGTGCCCTACATCGTGAACGCCGAGTCGATGCGTGGCACCGGCCAGCTGCCGAAGTTCGAGGGCGACCTCTTCGCGGCGAAGAAAGGCGGCCAGGACGGCGAGCCGGCGCCCGATCATTCGGCGCTCTACCTGATCCCGACCAGCGAGGTGCCGCTCACGAATTTCGTGCGCGACGAGGTGCTGGCCGAAGCGCAACTGCCGCTGCGCCTCACTGCCCATACGCCGTGCTTCCGCTCCGAGGCCGGCAGCGCCGGGCGCGACACGCGCGGCATGATCCGGCAGCACCAGTTCGACAAGGTCGAGATGGTGCAGGTCACCCATCCCGAGAAGAGCTACGAGGCGCTCGAGGCCATGACCGGGCATGCCGAAGCGGTGCTGAAGGCGCTCGAGCTCCCTTACCGGGTGGTGCTGCTGTGCACCGGCGACATGGGCTTCGGATCCAGCAAGACCCATGACCTGGAGGTTTGGCTGCCGGCTCAGGACACCTACCGCGAGATCAGCTCGGTCTCCAATTGCGAGGCCTTCCAGGCGCGCCGGTTGCAGGCGCGCTTCAAGAACGCGCAGGGCAAGAACGAGCTGGTGCATACGCTCAACGGCTCGGGTCTGGCGGTGGGAAGGGCGCTGGTGGCGGTGCTCGAGAACCACCAGAACGAGGATGGCTCGATACGCATTCCGGCGGCGCTGAGGCCTTATCTGGGTGGGGCCGAGACGCTGTCGGCCTGAACTTGCGACCGCCGGGCTTGATATATAATCGTTGGCTCGACAGACACCGGAAAGACACCGGAGAGGTGGCAGAGTGGTCGAATGTACCTGACTCGAAATCAGGCGTACTAGCGATAGTACCGAGGGTTCGAATCCCTCCCTCTCCTCCAGAATAGCCCAAACATAGGGCTACGTCTAGCACCGTTTCACTGCCAAATGCGTGCAAAATCAAGGCCTTAGCCGCTACAGCGTGCCTACAGGTCGCCACGTTTCCCACTGATCCAGACCGTTGCCCTGTGGGCATCGAGCGGCATCCGTGTAGGCACCGATAGGCGCCGATTCGACGATGCCTACAAACACGCTTTCCGATCACCAGTGTCGTACCGCCAAGCCTGCCGACAAGGCGCGCAAACTGTTCGACGGGCACGGCATGTTTCTCTACATCAGCCCGACCGGCGCGAAGGTCTGGCGAGTAGCCTACCGTGTCGATGGAAAGCCGCAAACCAAGTCCCTCGGTCCCTACCCACTGCTGAGCCTGGCCGAAGCCCGGATCAAGCGCGACGAGCTCCGCAAGGGGCTTCTTGACGGCATTTCTCCGAAGGCCAAGGCGAAGCCGAAGACCACGTTCTGGGAGGACTGCCAGACCTACTGGAATGGCCGCAAGGACGTTGCCGACGCATACCGGACGAATGCCCTGCGAGGAATCGAGCTCCACCTTGTGCCGAACCTCGGCGCCAAGGCAACGGCAGCAATCGACCGCGGCCTGCTGCTGGATGAGCTCAACCGCATGAATGCGGCCGGCCACTACAACTACGTCCGCAAGGTGAAGATGTGGAGCTCGCAGGTCTTCAACTGGGCGGTCGAGCAGAAATTCGCCGAGCTCAACCCGGCCGCCCTGATCGACTCGAAGACGGCGTTCGGGCGCTCGAAGGTCAAGCATCATGCCGCCGTGCGCCTGACGGACGTTCATGATCTCCTTGAGCGGCTGTCGTTCGAAAAGGACTTGAGCTCGGTGCTGGCCTGCCGCTTCTTGGCCTACACATGGGTCCGCACCAACGAGATGCGCTTCATGACATGGGGCGAGCTCGATGGCGACGTATGGCGCATTCAGGACGATCGGATGAAGGGCCGGAAGGACCACATGGTTCCGCTCTCCCGACAGGCTCTCGAAATCCTCGACAAGATGCGAGCCCGCCAGCGCGGAAGCGAATACGTGTTCGCTGCTGACCACCGGCTGGATCGGCCTATCAGCGAGAACACCGTGCTCGCCTTGATGGCGCGCATGGGCTACAAGGGCGAGATGACGGGTCATGGCTGGCGCACCGTCGCCTCGACTTGGGCGAACGAGGAAGGGTATGGCAAGGACGCCATCGAGCGGCAGCTCGCGCACTCACCAGAGGACAAGGTGCGCTCTGCATACAACCGCGCCGAGTACATGCGGGAGCGCAAGCCCATGCTCCAGGCCTGGGCCGACTGGCTAGACAAGGTTGATCCCGGCAGCGCGCAGGGTGGATAGCTTCCAGCCGCGAGTCTTCTGGCTGATGTCCACGTCTGGCTTTGGCAGCTTGCCGGCCTTGAGCCAGCGGCGCATCGCCTCGCTGCCGACGCCAAGTTTCTTGCACAGGTCGGCACGGTAGATTACGCGATCTTCTGCTTCGCTCATTCCGTCAGCCCTCCCATAGTGCTATCAGCCCCTTCAGCCTGGGTGGGGGTGATGATCTCGGCGTATTGCTCGCTGTGGCAGTCAGGGCACGGCAGCATGTAGTCGCACCACGGGTCCATGCCGTCGCCTCGGCAGCGCTCGCACACGGGCTCATCGAAGTCCTCGTCGCGATCATCGTAGTAGGCGTCCTCACCCATTGCTGCTCCCGGTATATGTGGGGTGGTCATGTCCCTTCTTCCTCTCCTTGATAGCCGGGATGAGCGATCTCGCAACCGCCGCGAAAATTTCCTGCCAGCCGCCAAGGTAGTCGCCGTTGGTGTCTTGGCTTTCAATTGACTGCGCCGCTTCCTCCAGTGCCTGCGCAGCACGTTCGTCGCCATAGGCGAGCATCTGGGTGGTGGTGAAGAGGGGCGCCGCATGATGCGCAGTTGCACTCCACGAGAAAGCGTCTTCTCTCACGGGGTCCCAGGGGGCAAAGAACGCCACCGGCGTGGCCCCATGCCATTAGCATCAACTGACGGTCGGGGTAGAGAGGCGAAATTCCGTCGCCATCGCGCAGCCAGCGATACCGCTCGGCATCCTTGCGCAAGCTCTCCATCTCTGCGAGCTGCGTTCTAGCCTTGTAGAGCGACGCAACGACCGACAGAATCGACTCGCCGCAGTAGGGGCCCTCCTCTGTGAGCATCGGGTACGGCGTGCCTGTGATGAGGTGCTCGCCGATCTGCTCAACGTGTCGGCTGGCTCCGCAGGTGTTGTGCGGGAAGTTGCGCGCCTTGACGACGGCTTTGCGAATCTCTTCATGCGCCATGGTTGCCTCCCTGGATAGCCGCATCGATGGTCTTGTTGAACCAGTCCCGATAGTCTGGATGCACTTGCGATGCACTCGGGTGGAACTTCAGGCTCTCCAGCGCCTGGGCTACACCTTCAGCGCGGAAGGCGAGCATCATCTCTTGCGTGTACAAGCGCTCGCATTTCGCGCAGCGTTCGTCTACAGCGCCAGACGTGGCGAACTCGAATAGGTCATCGCTCTCGCCATCGTCGTGATAGATGTACTTTGGATCCGGCAGCTTCACATCGCTCATTCCCCACCTCCAATTAACTGCTTCTCGGCCAAATGGAGGGTTGAGCCAGACTCTGCCCTCCCAAGGCTTCGACAGTCCGTCGTCATGCATCGTGTAGTGGTTCGCTGCTGTTTCCCACGGGCGAGCCACTGGGGAGCACGGATCGAGGCAGAAGGGTCCGAGCGCTTTCACGATTTCCGGCGGCGTCAACCACTCATCGTTTTTCATGCGGGCGCTTTGATGCGAAGAAAGGCTCATTTCGCATCCTGCCTCTTGCGCTCGGCCAGCACGTCACCAACGGCCAACTCTGCTCTTGGGTTCGCCGGAGTTCGCTTACCTTCCAGTGCCTTCTTAACCTCGATCATGCACAGACGCAGGTTGTATGCAGCGAGGGAGTTGGTCCCGCGCTCGAATTGCAGTTCTTCCAACACCTGGGGAATATGCCGACTCAATCCTTCCAGCAAGGCTTGGTCGGCCAGCACGCGTCCACAGCCATACATGCACGCGCCGTTGAAGTCGCACTCACCCGGATCGCCTTTGCATCGTACGTCGCGCAGTGCTGGGGAGGGTGGGGTGGCGAGGTACATCCGGCGACGGATGATTCCTGCGATGGCGCCTTTTCGCTTGTCCGGTGCGGGGTCGCCTTTGAGGTACGTTTCAATCAGTCCGGCGATGTAGTCGGGCCACACGTCATCCGTCAGCGGCTCGCCTACCGGCTCTGCCGGGGTGGCGGCAACACGGTCATAGGCTGCAACGAAGTCGGTGTCGGCCAGCAGCCCCATCACAGCATCGGTGATGATGTCGCGCTCCGTCTCGGTGGGCGTGTAGCAACCGTCGCGGCCCTCCTCGTCCTCGCCGACCATCTCGTAGTCTTCGACGTAGGCATGAATCGCCGCTTCGATCGCCGTCCAGTCGCGGGCCACTACTGGGGTGGGAGGATGGGCGACAGCAGGCCAGAACACGCAAGGCCACACGATGTCCGCCAGTGCTCTCCCTTGCTCGGGCGTCACCGGCACTGTCATGGAAAGCGACTTGCCGTTGCGCTCCCACGAAAGCTCCGCGTCGCCTGTTTTGGGGAAGTAGCAGGCGGTCACCTGAAGCTCCTTCGCCTCCGCTCCTACAGGCTTGTCTGCTTGCTTGGTGGCGAGAGAAAGGACAGCACGGGCGAATCCCATGTAGTCGAACTCATCGTGCCGCACGCCAGCGTGCAGGATGTGCGATTTGAAGTCATCAGCGAGATCGCGCAGCTGGTCGTCGCTCACGGCTTCCCTCTCTTTTTGCGCGGCTTGGGGTGTCATGCTTGCTCACCAACCAGTCGGTCAACGAGGGCGATAGCTTCTGCGACTGTCCCGATTTCCTGGGCCGCCCAGGCGGAAATCTCGATGCCGAATTCGTCCTCGATTGCCATCAGCATCTCGACGTTGTCCAGCAAATCGAAACCGTAGTCAGCGGAAAACGATTGATCGGCAGACATGGCTCCTTCGATGCCAGCCTGTTGCCGGATGAGTTCAAAGACTCGTTCCTCTGTGCTCATTTCATTCTTCCTTTAGTGGGAGGGACTAGGCGCCGATCTGATGGCACTGCCACTCGATGTCCGTGAACTCCTCGATTGCGTCGCCAAAGCACTCTCCCGGGTAGCGGGGCGGCCGGCTGTTGACTTCGACGCAGCGCACGTTCTTCCAGCCCTTCGAGTCCAGCAGCTGGGCGCAGTCGATCGCCGCCTGGCGGATCTCGAAGTTCTCGACCTCGTCGTCGAACCCGGGCTGGGCCGGCGAGGCGAGCACCCGGAAGCCGATGTGGGTGGGCTCCATCAGGCGACCACCAGCCTCTGCGACTGCACGAGCCGCGCGCCAGGCACCTCGTGGCCTGCCTTCAGCTCCGCTGCGATCGCGGTCTTGTTCGGCGCCGGCTCCGGCGGCTTCGGCTGGGTCATGAACTCCAGCGGGATCAGACCCGGCTCGAACACATCCACGCTCGGCGGGTTGTTCTGGAGCTTCAGCGCGAAGTACGGGCATTCGATCTTGGTCACGCCAGCAACCTGCATCGAGGTCTGCACGTACTTACGAAGGCCGGCCGCGCGGTTCTCGATTGCCTTCCGGCGCGCAGCCATCTGTGCCTCGGCTTCCTTGATGGCGACGGCGGATGCCTCAAGGTTTCGGGCGAACATCACGACGTTCTGCGCCTTGACTTCGAGGTCGCCAGACATGCCCTCCAGGGTGTCGAGCAACGTCTGGTCGTCAAGGTCCAGTTCGGCAAGCTTGGCGGCTTCGGCGCGGAAGGTGGCGGCTAATTCGTAGAGGGCGGTCATGCGGTTCTCCAGTTGGTCATTGCTTGCGCGAGAGGCGCAGGGTTGAATCGGGTTCGAGCGTTCTGTTCGCGGCGCTTGGCGACGTACCGGGCATGTGCGCGAGCCCTTGCGGCTTTACCAGCAGGGGAAATGGCGTAAGCCCGGTAATCGCGTTGCGGCATCAGGCGGCTTCGGGCTGCTTTGCCTTGGCTGCTGCGGCGCGCTCGACCTTGGCCCGGGCGTGAGCCTTGAGCTGGTCGATTGCGTCTTGGTCGGCTTCGTTGGCCGCGATGGCAAGCGCGTCGTTCAAGGCGCCCTTCATCTCGCCCGAACTCTTGGCCGCGTCGATCCGCCCGAACTGGGTCTTCAACCACGCTGCGCGCAATTCCGCTTGGCCGCGTCGTTCAACCTCGTGCGTCGTGGCGTCGGCGTCGTTGTCGCCCTCAGTTGGGATGGCGAACGCCTGCATGGCAGCGTACTTATAGGCTGCTGACATGGCCTTGTTGGTGGCCTTGTCGCCGCTGTCCATCGCCTCGCCGAAAGTCTTCACCACATGCTTGGAGCCGTCCTCCGCGCAGACGAAATCGAACTCGACTTCGACGGTCACGTAGAACAAGACGCCGCCATTCTTGGACGGATGCTCGGCGACGGTGCGAGCCAGCACCCTGGGCAGGATGCACAAGCCATGCTTTGCGAGCAGCGGGCTCAGCGTGTTGTAGACCTGATCGATCCCGCGGAAGTTGTAGCCCTGCTGCGCGTTGCGGGAATCCTTGCTGATGCCGACAGAGGCGAGAGCAGACTGGACGGCGTTGATTGCTTTGTAGACTTGCATTGCTGATCCTTGAAAAAGTTACGGGCGGCGCGCTCGGCGTCGAGTGCTTCGATGGAGTCGGGGCCGAACTGATCGACAGCTACGTCATAGGCGACCTGTAGGCTGGCGGCGGTGTCGTTCACAGCAACACCCACAGTCCATATCCCAACAGGCACACGCACAGAACAACGAACCCGAGAATCCCGGTTTCGGTGAAGAAGTCGCAGTCGTGCTCTGCATCGTCTCCAATAGGAGAGGCGGGGTTCATGCAGCCTCCGCTTCGTCAGCCAACCGCTTCATATCGGCCAGCGCCCGTTCGTTGCCGCAATAGAAGTCCGGCATGCGCTCCAGTTTCGGGTCGCTTGCCAGATAGATCAACGCAGCGGCTGCAGGCGTGCCCATCGCAAATTCGAGCGCCTTGCCGCCTTCGCCAGCGAGAGTGACAACCCAGCCGGCGCGGCAATGGGTGGTCCCGCAGTGCCACGAACCCATATCGAGCGCGCCCTCGGCAGACGCCGCTTCGTAGATGCGCTGATGGATGTTCTCGATCTTGACTGGACAGTCGCGCAGGTAGGCGTCGCGCAGGTAGGCGTCGCTCAGGTTGGCGTCGCTCAGGTTGGCGCCGCTCAGGTTGGCGCCGCGCAGGTTGGCGTCGCTCAGGTAGGCGTCGCTCAGGTTGGCGTCGCTCAGGTTGGCGTCGCTCAGGTTGGCGCCGCTCAGGTTGGCGTCGCGCAGGTCGGCGCCGCGCAGGTTGGCGTCGCTCAGGTTGGCGTCGCTCAGGTTGGCGTCGCGCAGGTAGGCGCCGCGCAGGTAGGCGTCGCTCAGGTTGGCGTCGCTCAGGTTGGCGCCGCGCAGGTAGGCGCCGCGCAGGTTGGCGTCGCTCAGGTCGGCGTCGCTCAGGTTGGCGCCGCGCAGGTTGGCGTCGCGCAGGTCGGCGTCGCGCAGGTTGGCGTCGCTCAGGTCGGCGTCGCTCAGGTTGGCGCCGCGCAGGTTGGCGCGAGCCTCGGTCGCCTGCTCCAGCGCATGCCGCATGTGCAGCCCGCTATCGAGGCCCTCCGGCGCATCGCACTCGAAGAGGACGGTTTCGCTGTTGTAGCGCGAGACGATTTTGATCTTTGCCATGACGATTCCTAACGTGTGAGATAGATGACGACCACGGCAACCGCCGCGATCAGGTAGAGGGCGATTTCGCTCGCCGGCATGCGGCGCTTGAATCGCGTGACACTGCAGGCGTACTGAGCATCTCCAGGGTGCTGGTCGAACATGCGGCGGGAGAAGCGAAGCGGGGTCATGCGAAGCTCCGCACGGCAACCAAGTTGCCAAAGTCATCGACAACGGCATGCCAGCCGCTGCACATGTTCTTGAAGAACGCTTCTCCAACGAACCAGACGAAGTACACGCGCGGGTCGGACGCGGCCTTTCCGAAGATGGCGTTCATTAGAGGTAATCTCCCTCGTCAATGCGCTGCTGCTGGCGGTCCCATGCGGCTTCCATCTCATCCGCAGCATTCCGCAGCACCGTCCCCGCATCCCTCAGATACTCCAGAGCCTCAACTCCGCAGTCCCTGTGCGAGAAGCTCGATTGCTCGATACGGCGAACAAGAGAATCGATCAGTTCCTGAGCTGCTTCTTCGGTGAAGTCGTAGTCAGGGATGTGGAAGAAGGAAACGCCAACGTCCTTGGCGGTCTTCTTCGGGAATCTCGACCGCAAGGAGACAGAGGCACGGTTGCGGAAGGCTTCGAGTTCCTTGGCCTGGGCGACCTGGCCGATGTTCGGGAGGGATGACACTGCTTTCTCCTGGCCCTGCTGATGTGCAAGGCATGGGGAGATACTAAGCGCGCTAAGTAAAAAACACAAGCAAGCTAAGCGATAACCTCTTAGCACGCTTGGTTATTGAACGAAAAAAAGCCACCCTGTTGGTGGCGGCTGAGGGAGCGAGGAATTTCTAGACCTGGAGCTGCGCCATCGGATCCTGACCCATCGCGCTGGACATCTTCTCGAACAATCGATTCATGTCCGCGGCTGATTCGTGGATGAAAACGTCATCGGCCATGCGCTCCGCCAACCTCAGCCCTGGCTGTGCGATTTCTATTCCCGCTCCCGCAATCAAGGCGAAGCGCTGGGCCTTCTGTTTGGGCGCGAAGGACGTAGCCAGTCCGAGGGTCAGCAACTTCGCGTTCGCCTCAACTTTCCGATGCTCTGCGTTGCTGCGATAGTCGAGGGTCTGTATGCAGTTCAATGCGCCGTTTTGAAGCGCGAAGTCGACTGTGAGACCTTCCTCAAGTGACAAGGCGAACCTAGGAATGATTTTGTGCGCAGCCAGCGTTTCGCCTGGTGTCGCCAGCCAGCCGTATGTCTCAAACGCTGACTTCACTTCGATAAACAGCCGTGACACGGCAGCACGAGGTGCTCGCACATTGGATGGCTTGTGCGGCTCGACGGCAACCGCTAGTGACCAGAGAATCGCTGTCCTGAATTCTTCTTCCGAGACGTACTCAAACTGTCCCTCATCACGGCTCAAGCTGATGGCCCCGACGCCATCCTCGTAAAGCGTCGCGGCTAAGGGATGGGCCTGAATCTCAGTGGCGATAGCGGCAACGCCGTCGCGTAAGTCGGCTAGGTTGCACGACGGGTCCATCGCACTGGCTTTGCGAAGATGCTCTCCCAAATGTGCGGAAACGGATCCATCAGGCCGAAAAACGATGAGCCCAAGCGTGCATTGCTCGCCTCGATGGCGATATGGTCGAAAGTTGATCAAGCGCGTTCGCGCTATCGCTGTCATAGCCACATTTTCGCACTGGTGGCACGGGCTTGGCGCTGATTTCTCCAGAAATCGTCAACAGCTGTAAGGTTGATATTGGCTGACCACTCTGCGGGCGCTTGGCTGATTGTCTTGAGCATCCAGTCGTCAGGCAGCGCGAGAATTTTGTCGAGTGCGTCGTGGTCCGCCTTGACGTTCATAAGGTCCCGAAAGTGATGCCACCACTTCGCAGTATGGCTTCCAGTCAATGAGTTCATATCTCCAAAGGGCTGTCCAGATTGAAGCCATGCCCTTGAGAAATCAATGGAGACCATCGTGGTCCCCGTGAGTTGCTGCCGAAATATGACATTCCTGCCGTGCCGATCATTGTTGGGAAGAAAGGCATCTGCCGGGTAGAGGCGGCCAAGGTCGGCGAGGTGAGGGCGAAAGTACTGTGCGATCGTATAGAACGAAGCGGGACCTTTCGGCAACTGATAGGACTGCAGTTCGATACGCGAGCCGAACGCGGGCGGATCTGATCTACGCACAAGAACTGCGCAGTCCGGGACAGGAAGACCGCATTCGCCCCACATGGAGTAGCAGACCCACTCGCTCAGCGGGAGCGTCTCCGAATCGGCTACCGTCTTCATAGCGTAGTCGTTCCCATCGTCCCCGCGGGCAACCCATTTCAGATCTTTGCCGTCGAGGCCGACCGAGACGGACGGAACGATTGCTGTGACGTTGACTGGGAGGAGACTCAACTGCGCCATAGGTCAAGAGATTGGTCTTGTTTGTTTTTTTGTGAAATCTTTGGTCTCAACTGTCAGGGTTGGCCCATCAAGCAAGGACGCGAGTTTTGAAGCAATTGCATCGGCCATGGCGCGATCCCGAGCCATCCGTTCAAAAAGCGGCGCGGCCTGCAAACGGGTGATCTCGTCAGCTATCTCAAGCTTTGCAACGAGCGCCTGCAAAAGTTCAAGGGTCGACGGCGGCTGCGGCAGTTCACTTTGAGCAGCCGATTGACCACCAAGTGGAAGACGCTTTGGTCCTTTCCCCTTGGCGATCCAGAGCGCACAAAAACCGGTTGCCTTCTCAAGCTTCGACGCTGCCTCGATCTTGCCAATGGAATGGATGGCCTTGCTTCCCTTGCCCAGCCATTGATAAACGGCTGACTCGGTCACGCCCGCAACCTTCGCGACGTTGGCCACGTCCCACTGGGTTGCACGCATGAGTTCCTCCATGCGCTCGATAAGCGTCGTCATAAGCATGATTACATACCCGACTTCACTAAGCGGGCTTTGTCAATATGGAATAAGCGTGCTAACCTCACGGCATGCTCAAGACCAAAGCCATTGAACTTCTCGGGGGATCCGTCACCGCCGCCGCCAAAGCAGTCGGCATTACCCCTGCCGCAGTGACGCAGTGGCCCGACGAATTGCCTGATCGGATCGCGGACCGTGTCCTCGCGGCCTTGGCGCGCGAGCGATTGCCAGAACTCTTCGGGGCATCCAACGATCGCGCAAAGGCGGCCTAAATGCAGATCGTCACCCGCGACTACCAAGGGCATGCCATCGCCTACCAGGACGATGGCTGGTTCAACGCCACACAGGCGGCGGCGAAGTTCAGCAAGCGCGTCGATCACTGGCTCGCGAACCAAGATACCAAGGACTACGTGGCCGCCATCCTGCGCCGCGATTCGAATACCCGACTTTCCGGGTATTTGAAAACGAAGCGCGGCGCTTCTGGTGGAACGTGGCTGCATCCACGCCTCGCCGTCGCCTTCGCGCGCTGGCTCGATGTGGACTTCGCAGTCTGGTGCGACGAGCAGATCGATCTTCTGATTCGCGGCAAGGTTGACTGGCGCAAGGAGCGCAACCAATGCGCGGCCACATACAAGGTGATGAGCGAGATGCTGCGCCTCACCCGCGCCGACGACGGCAAGGTGACTGCGGCTCAACATTACTGCAACGAGGCTCGGCTGATCAACAGCATCCTCGCCGGCGAGTTCAAGGGACTGGACCGTGATGCGCTCAGTGTCGACGACCTCGCGCTCCTGACGCACCTCGAAGAGCGCAACGCGGTCTTGATTGGTCGCGGCTTCGCCTACGACCAGCGCAAGTCGGCTCTGCGCTCCTACGCCATGGACTGGCGCATGGCGCGCACTCCGATGCTGGCTGACACCGCAAAGGCCTGACCCGTGGTCCGCAACGCCTTCATCTACGTCTTGCTGATGGCAGGTGCCGGCTACACGGCTGCCGACGCCATTTGGAACGCCGACGCTTTCATGTTCGCCTTCGCGGCGCTGGTCGGCTGCATCGCCACGAACGAGGTCCTGAAGGACTGATTGCGCGGCGTCATGCACATGAACCCAACAAGTCTCCTTCTTGATGTGTCCTCCGGTCTCCGCGCTCGTCTGCGGGGGGCCTCCTGCCATGGGCGCAATGCCGGCAGGGCACATCAAGAAGGGCGTGATTTTTCGCGTCGTCATGCCCTTAGTTTTCACCAGCGCGGACTGGTTAGTCGACTGGTTAGACGTTTTCATTTTTCTATCGAGGCCCCGATGGATCAACTTGAATTCCCCCTCCACGGAAGGCTTGATGCGCCTTCCGTTGCGCCCCAGCAATGGGTCAATTACTGCAAGACATACCGCGATGCAGTTCGCGCCGCATGGGCGCTGCGCCGCATCAAGGGTGCGAAGGCTGCCGACATGGCGCGCGACATGGAGTTCACCGCCCAGCACATCAGCGACTGGCTTGCCAAGGACGACAAAAAGTCGCGCCGCAACCTGCCGGCCCATCGCATTCCCGACTTCGAGATGTATGTGGGAAACACGCTCGTAACGCAGTGGATCGCGAGCCACGCGCAGTTGACCGTGCTTGAGCAGATCACTGCAACCCAAAAGATCGCATGAACCGCATCACCTACATCGTCCGGCTCGTCCTACTGGCTTTGCTATCACCGCAGTTGGTCGACGGCGATGTGGGTGATGGCACACGAAGGAAGAACTTGGAAATGAGCGCCCCTGATTACGACGAACTGCGCGAGGACGGCCGCATGGTCATCGACTTCTCGAAGCGGAAGGCGATGGTCTACACGAACCCATATGGCCAAGTCATCCTGGCGTTCGAGGAGGATGGTGAACTTCACTATTCAGACTTCGAACCTGAAGAAATCCCTGCGCTTATTGCCGCGTTGAATCGCTCCGCCGAGGAGGCAAAGCAAATCGCCGGTGAGCGGGCGGCCGAATACGGCGCGCACGTCGCCATTGAGACCGCTAAGGGTGGTAGCGGCACATGACGGCATTGGTCAAGTACGACGCGGCCCGCCGCGCGCTCTCCGAAGCCGTAGCCGTCGACGAGGTGAAGGACCTCCGCGACAAGGCCGACGCCATGCGCATCTATGCGATGCAGGCCAAGAACAAGGACATGGAAGTCGATGCGGCCGAAATCCGCATCCGAGCAGAGCGCCGTTTGGGTGAACTGATCGCGGCGCAGAAGCAGACCGGAGGATTAAACCGCGGCGCTTCCGTTTCGGGAGCGAAAGCCGGTGCGAACGACGGTTCGTCGGCGGTCGTCACCAACGACCGCCGACCAAAGTTGGCCGATGTCGGCGTTAGCAAAGACCTCTCCAGCCGGGCTCAGAAGCTTGCGGCTGTTCCCGAGGAAGAATTTGAGTCCGAAGTGGGTGAGTGGCGCGAGCGGGTTAAGGCCGAGGGCGAACGCGTCACCACCCGCCTTGCCACGGCCGGCGCCCGCGTCATCAAGGAACAGGCTGGCACCCCTGCGAACGACTCCCGCGACGAACTGACCGAGGCCGCTTTTGCCATCAGTGAGCTGGCCGAGGAAAACGAAGTTCTCCGCGCGCAGATCGCAGTCGGCCAGATGGATGCGCCTGAGGTCGAGCGTATCAACGCCGCCGAAATCATCTCCGACCTGCGCGCTCAGGTGAAAACGCTCGAAGCCGAACTATCGGCGATGCGCGTTTCCCGCGACCGCTTCCAGACCGAAAACCGGGAACTGATGAAGCAGGTTGGCATGAACGCCAAAGAACTGAAGAAGCTGAGGGCAGCATGAAACAGGCCCTGGAGCTCTACGAATATCAGAAGGGCATCCTTGACCTTTTGCGTCAGGGCTTCGCTCAAGGGCATCGTTCACAAATTCTTGTCGCGCCCACTGGTGCCGGCAAGACGGAAATGGCCATCGCGCTGCTCGAAGCCACGGCAGGCAAGGGAAACCGCGCGGCGATGCTGCTCGATCGGATTGTCCTCTGCGACCAGACCAGTCTTCGCCTGCAGAAGTACGGCATCGACCACGGCGTGATGCAGTCGGGCCACTGGCGGTATCGGCCGGCTGAGCGGATCCAAATCTGCAGTGCGCAGACCATCGAGAAGCGCGGCAGTTTCCCCGGCCTGAAGGTCTTGATCGTCGACGAGGCGCACCAGACTCGCAAGCAGACCGTCCAGTTCATCAAGAACAACCCCGACGTGCGCGTGATCGGCCTGACCGCAACACCCTTCACGAAGGGCCTCGGTGCGATCTATTCCAACGTCGTGTCCAGCGTCACCACTTCGGAGTTGGTGCGCCTCGGAAAGTTGACGCCGCTGCGCGTGTTCATCGCCAAGGAAATCGACATGACTGGCGCCAAGAAGGTCGCTGGCGAGTGGGCGCAGGACGAAGTGACCGAGCGTGGCCTGAAAATCACTGGTGACATCGTGACGGAGTGGGTGAAGAAGACTCACGAAGTCTTCGGTGGCCCTCGCAAGACCGTTGTCTTCTGCGCTGGTGTCGCGCACGGCGCCGACCTGGCGCAGAAGTTCGCTGAGGCCGGCTACAACTTCGTGAGCCTTTCGTACAAGGATGACGACCAGTTCAAGCAAGACGCGGTGAAGGAATTCGCGAAGGCGGAATCCTCGATCCATGGCTTGATCGCTACCGACATCCTGACCAAGGGCTTTGACGTTTCGGACGTCATGATCGGCGTCTCGGCTCGCCCCTTCAGCAAGTCACTCAGTTCGCACATCCAGCAGATGGGCCGCGTCATGCGCTCGCATCCTGGCAAGGACTTCGCGCTGTGGCTGGATCACTCGGGCAACTACCTCCGGTTCCAAGAGGACTGGGATGATGTCTACGAGCAGGGCGTCCATGAACTGGACGACGGCAAGGAAAAGACCAAGAAGGAAAAGACCGAGGCCGAGAAGACGGCTGCGAAGTGCCCACGCTGCTCTCACGTCTGGCCCAGTGCGGCTGACAGCTGCCCCTGCTGCGGGTTCGTTCGGCAGCGCCGCAACGAGGTGACTGCGGTTGCTGGCGAGATGGAAGAATTGATCGGCGCTGGGAAGGCGCGTCAGGAAAAGCGTGATTGGTACGCCCAACTTCTCGGCTATGCCGAGGAGCGCAGTTATCAGCCAGGCTGGGCTTCGCACAAGTTCAAGGCGAAGTTTGGCTCATGGCCGAACGGCCTTCACGTGGAGCCGACGATTGCCTCGCGCCAAGTGCGTAGCTGGCTAACCAGCCAGCGCATCCGGGAAGCCAAGGCTAGGCAGAAGGAGGCTCGGGCCGCATGACTTCCTTCATCGACTTTTGCCGCGCCCACGGCGTCATCATCGACGCGCTGCCCCAGATCGGCGTCTGGAAGCGATTCAAAACGACTGACAAGCCGATGCATCGCAATGGCGCGGTGAAGTTCATGGGCGACCATGGGTTTGTCCAGAACCACGCGACGATGCATGAGGTCAGTGTCTGGCGCTGCGAGGGTGAGTCAGCGGTAGGGCACCAAGAGATTCAACGCATTGCGCGTGAGGCATCACAGGAGATCGCACGGAACCAGGCGAGAGCGGCTGACCGCGCTCGACAGATGCTCAGCCAGTGCGAAGCCCGAAAGCACGCTTACACAGCCGCGAAGGGCTTTCCCGACGAGATGCTGAACGTCCTGAAGACGGACCTCGGCCCGCTGGCCGTGATCCCGATGTGGGTCAACCGTCAGATCGTTGGTGCTCAGACCATCACCGAAGCCGGCGAAAAGAAGTTCATCTTCGGGCAACGCTCGGGCGGTGCCGAGTTCATCTTCGCCAACCGCGGCCCTCACATCCTCTGCGAAGGCTACGCCACAGCCTTGTCGGCCCGCGGTGCCCTCAAGAACCTGAAGCGCCCGTACACGCTGCACGTCTGCTTCAGCGCCGGGAATATGAAGAAGGTCTCGGCAGATCTCGAAGGAGGGATTGTCCTCGCCGACAACGACGCCAGCGGCACCGGTGAGCGCATCGCTCGGGAGATCGGATGGCCTTACTGGATGAGCGACCGCATTGGTGAGGACGCCAACGACTACCACCAGCGCCTCGGCTTGTTCGCACTGGCCCAGGGCCTCACACAGACCCTCAGGCAGGCGATGGCAGTGCCGTAGAGCCTTTCCATCAAGCACCTTGCCGGTCGGCCAGCATTTAACGACAGCAGCAAGGGAAGAGCGGGGGACTGTGAGGAAGTTCTGAAACACCCCGGCAGGCGGCGAAGGCAGCACCTGTGAACGTCAAGGCTACCGGGTCATGTAACGCGACGGGTCAAGTCGGAAGCATGTGAAGGCCAGCCTAAGGAGGCTAGGTCTGTCCGCTCGGGGTCAGGGCTCAGAAGAGGCCCGGTATTCAAGGGCTTATCCATAGTTAAAGAGGACGGAAATGCAGAGCAGGTTTCTAAACGAAGAGGTGGTTGCATGACAGCGATGCGAATCGTCGTCAATGCGTTGTCGGATGGTATTCCGCGCACGACTCAGGAGCTGATGGCCGTCACCGGCATGACCAAGCGCCAGATCAGCAGCGCGACGGCAGGGCTGAAGGCAAAAGGGCAGCTGGCCTCAGTGCCCGTGACCTATCAGCTGGTCGAGGGCGAGTTCCCGGATCGGCGGTTGAAAAAGCAACCGGAGGCAGTCAATGCATGAACAAGCTGGAACATCTGGAGCATTTGGTCTCGCTGATGGCCGAGCCCTTCCGAGAAGCGTGGAAGGCGCATTGCTGGCGTCGAGCGAAGGAGTTGGCCGCGCAGAACCCGGAACTGGCGGACTTGCCGGAAATGCTGGCGCAGGCCGTGAAAAGCTCAGCTTCTACACCCGCCGCGCCGTCGAGTGCAGTGCCGAATCAGCAGCCCGAGAGAACAGAAAGCCCGTCGACGCCTGTCCTTACAACATGAGCTTCGCGCCGCTGGAGTTCGAGAACTGGAAGGCGGTCTACATCCTCAACGGGGGAACCTGGCCATGAGCGTCATCGAAGGCGCGTCGGTCAGCGTCAAGACCATGAGCGACGGAACTCTTCGGCTGTCGATCGACATCGAGCCGCGGAACGCCCAAGCGGCTTTCATACTGTTCGGTGCACCTGGCCGGGCTGTTGCCCTTGCTGCTTTGGTCGATGGCCATGGAGCAGTGCAGGAGCAATCCGAACCTGTGAAGGGTCGTCACTGGGCAAAGCTGGCGGGCATGTGGTGTGAGGACGCCGATTTTTGGGCCTTCATGGAATCGACTGGTGTCCACACCGTCAGGGATCCGGCAAGCGCTGCCGACGCGGTCCGAGCGGTTTGCAGGATCAACACCCGGGCCGAGCTGGATCACGACGCGCGGGCGCTCGAGGTGTTCAATTCCCAGATCCGCTACCCCTTCATGCGGTGGATGCAGGCTAGGAGGATCAAGAAATGATCCAGTCTCCCACGAAGCCGAAGGCGTGCAAGAACTGCCGTGCAGCATTCATCCCGAGTCGTCCGATGCAGGTGGTCTGCGGCCCTCAATGCGGCCTAGAGCGTGCACGCAAGAGGCGGGAAGCTGAGGAAAAGAAGGCCAAGACCGCTGAACTGAAAGCTGACCGCGCCAAGCGTCAAGAGCAGATGACGATCGGCGAACTGATCGAAGAGACGCAGGAGGCATTCAACGCCTACATCCGTCTCCGCGACTTCGGTAAGCCCTGCATCTGTTGCGGCAAGCCGATGGAGCGCGACGTGCTCGGCCAGCCGAAGGTGAACGCCGGGCACTGGCGCACCCGCGGCGCTGCCGGCCATCTCCGCTTCGACGAGGCGAACGTGCACGCACAGCGCGTGTCCTGCAATAGGCCTGGTGGAGCGAACGCCGGATTGTTCCGCGAGGGAATGATCGCGCGCGTCGGGTTGGCCGAGGTCGAACGCCTCGAAGCCGACAACGAGCCCGTGAAGTGGGAGCGCCACATCCTGCGGCAAATCAAGGTGATCTATCGCGCCAAGTTGCGCGATCTACGGAGGAAAGCATGACTGACAAGCCCCACGGCTGGATCAACCCAGTTCCCAACACCCAAAAAGCCGCCTGCGGTGGCCCTTCGATGTGCGAACAGTGCAAGAAGGAGCGGGATGAATCCTGGCCGGTAATCGATGAAAGCCTGTTGCCCGAGCCGCCGTCAGTGATCGCCGCTCGGCGCTTGGGCTTCGAGCCCTTCGAATACGGCGAAAGGAATTGACGAATGAAGATTCTTGACCGCTACGCCTCCGCCGTTCGCTCCTCCTGCCTGACGGTGGATGAGCGCACTTCGTACAGCGATACAGATGTCCTCGGTGCGATGGGTCTTGCCCACCGCGACCTGTCTGAAGGCCGGACCTGGTCGAAGGGGCGCCAGGTTCCCATCCCCAAAGCGCAGCTAGCAGTACCGCTCGAGCGGCTCTTCATGGGAGACAACAGCGCCGCCCAGGAGATCGTCGAGATCATGGTCGAGTGGCTGCGCGGCAAGGCGCCTGCTCTACGCATGAAGATGACGACCCTGCAGTGCGGTGATATGGCCAAAGCCTGCCTAGCGTGGCATCGCGACGGCGTCTGCAAGCACTGCGGGGGCCACGGCCAGAGCGTCATCAAGGGCAGCACGACCATCGGCGGCGCGATCTGCAAACACTGTAGGGGCACCGGGCGCATCTTGTTCGAGAAGCAATTCCGCCATGAGCATCGAGATCTCGCCCGGTGGCTTGTGGGTGAGATCGAGCGGGAGCAGGGGAGAGCAGGTCCCGCGGCGATGCGGAAGATCGCAGCCCAGCTTCATCTATGAGGACTGGATGCATGCCCCTTGTTGCGGATCAAATATTCGTGTACAGTGCGGCCACCTGTATATAGCCGATGTGTCGTCGGCAAAGCAATAGAGCAGGCCCGCCGATTGATGGCGGAGCCACCTCCAAATTTCTAAGAGCCGCCCGCTGAGGCGGCTTTTCGCTTCTTGATCTCGATCTCTTGAGCCGCGACCCAGGACCAGACGTCCTTCGATAGATAGCCGCCAATGACGCCCGCAACTTCTACGAGCAGAAACTGAAATTGCTCAATACCGTTGAAGTTGCCAAGGCGCGCACGAATCACATCGTGCGCGAGATCAGTTTCGAAGGCGATGGCGCAGGTATGTTCTCCCGCTGAGATGACGCGCCAGTTCTTGCCGGCAGTTGATTCGACCGAGCTTCGGATGTCACGCAGCAGGTTCGCATGCTGCCGAACGCTTGGATAAAAGAGGGTAAGTTGGTAGAGGGCCATCTCAGAATTCCTATTTGGGGCTCTCATCCTTACATCATTGATAGTTGTCTCCAAGGTCGACCACCGGCCTTTTTGCCCACTTCGGTGGGCTTTTTCATTCTGAGGCGCCCATGACATCTCCCATCGCCGCTCTGGAAGCCGCTGCTGCCGAAGTGCGCGCGAAGCTCGGCCAGCTCCCTGGCGAGATCGAGGCCCATTTCGGCGCGTTCCTTTCCCATGCGAAGGCAACCGAAGCCAAGTTGGACGCTGCTGTTGCGCTTGTTGAAGCCGCCGGCTACGTCGTCACCAAGAAACCCGTTTCCTAACCGGAGCCATCCATGACCTCTGCTGTCTACGACTTCACGACCGCCTCTCAAGACTTCCCGGCCGGCACCGTTGCCGCGGGCTATCACCTGACGCTGACCGAGATGAGCTCGGGCGCCGTCTTGCTGGGCACCGCTGCCCTGACCGAGACCGAAGTCTCGATCGCCGATGTGCCCCCGGGCACCTACAGCGCTTCGATCGCGCTGGTCGACGGTTCGGGTGCTGCCTTGGCTCCGGCTGTCGTAGCGGCTGAACCCTTCGTGGTCGCACCTCCGACGCCGACGACCATTTCACTGGCGGTGCCCGTCTCGCTGGTCGCCAAGGCTTCGGCCTGATCCTATGCGCTGCGTGTTGTGCCGATGGCTCGAGCGGTTCTGCCGCCCGCGCTATCGCGTGCCGACATCGCTGATGCTGAAGAGCCACCAAATCCGGCATCCACACTGACACGGCAAGCGGTTATTGCAGCCTCCCCGTGAAGGCCAAGCCGGCCCGCGCAGTCGTCGGGCAAGACGCCGCCAGCGAACCGCCTCCCAGCAACAGCGCGGGCTTTCTCCCTTTCACCGCCGCTGGGAGGCGTGTACGCCCCCTAAGGATTCGACATGGCAGCTCCCGGTCCATTCGTCATCGGCAACTTGCCGAAGCTCAACCTGTTCAACGCGACCGGGCTGCTGAATGCCACCGCAGCGAACTTCCGCCTAGCTCTGGTCACCTCCGCTTGGACGCCGAACACGGCGACTGACGAGCTGTGGGCCGTCGCCTCGGGCAGCGAGATCGCCAACGGCAACGGCTACACGACTGGCGGCATCAACCCTCCGTCCGCCGCACTGTCGCAGACCTCGGGCGTCGTGAAGTTCACGAGCAGTTCGGCCGTTTGGACGGCGTCGGGCACTGGGATCCCGGCTTGGCGATATGGGGTGCTGTACTACCTCGGAACGCTGAACAGCAAGGTGAACCCGCTGATCGCATACTTCCTGGGTGATGCGACGCCTGCCGACGTGCCGCTGACGACCGCCGGCAACACGCTGACCTTCACGCCGAACGCGAGCGGCATCCTAACGGCTACGTAAGCCGGGTCTCCGGCCGTGACGATCGCCTTTGTCCAGAAGGGCGCGAACTCCCAAGTTGGCGGGTCCGGGTCGCCGACCAACACGCCCACGATCACCGGGGTAACGACAGGGAATTGGCTCGTCGCGACCGGCTTCGCGGCATCCAGTCTTACCGCGAATTTCACGCCGACGACGCCCTTGGGCTGGACGGTGGCGGCGCAGGCGATCAGCGTCCTGAATGGCGCGGTTTCGATCAACGTCGCGATCTACTACAAGAAGTCGACCGCAGGCGGGTCGGAGTCTTGTGCCTTCAATTGGGTGGCGAGCGACGCCTACAGCGAATGCTCGATCGCCGAGTTCAGCGCGCCGGGTGGACTCGTCCTCGGCCCCACGGCGCGCAACAGTGCGAATGCCGTAACGACCTTTGGTGCGGGGCCGACATCGGCCACGAGCGCTGCAACGCTGGTTGTGACCGCCGGCATGATGCTGGACGGCAGCTACAACGGCACGAGCATGAGCGTGTCGTCGGGCTACACGACGATCTACAACGACCCGAACACCTCGGGGGTCTACATCCCGGGCGACTGCTCTTACAAGCTGGTCGCAGCCGGCGCGCAATCGGCTACGTGGTCGTGGACAACGGCATCGCAGGGAATCGGCTCCCTGGTAACGTTCACCGAGGGCGCTGCGGTCGTCATCACGCCTGCGCAACTTGCTCTGGCGGTGGCGGGCTATGCCCCGACGATCGCGCAGCCCAAGATAGTCACGCCAGCGCAGAAGGCGCTTGCCATCGCCGGCTTCGCGCCGACCCTTGCGCAGCCGAAGGTGGTCGCTCCTGGCGTCAAGGCACTGGTTCTCGCGGGCTTTGCGCCGACGGTGTACCGAGGGCCACCGCTGCTGTTGGACCTCTACCCCGGCGCGGCGTCGGCCTATTCGAGTCGGTTGCTTCGTTCGGGCTACACCGGGTATTGCCTGCGGGTACGCCGGTCCAGCGACAACGCAACGCTGGATGTGGGTTTTACCGGCTCACCGGCCGCGCTCGATACAGCCGCGCTGCTGACGTTTTGCGGTGCTAGCGACGGGTTTCGGGTCACAGACTACGACCAGTCGGGGAACGGCAACGACAAGAGCGCGCCGACCACGGCAACGCAGCCAAAAATTGTGGCCGCCGGGGTTTTGGTCACGTCGAATTCTTTGCCGACCGCGCAGTTTGACGGGACGGACGATGCCGAGGCCACCGGATACAACATTGCCGGATTGAATAGCTCGCGCGCCGTGAGCATGTTCGTGGTCGATCAGATTGCGAACAACACGCAGACTCAAGGCGGCATGGCGGTCCTTGAGAGGAGCGCGCAGTACGACATTAGTTCGGGCTTTGTCTTTGAGCGTCGCACGACCAATATCGGGCTAACAATGGGCTCGGGTGCCGGGGGTACGGCGCCGACTACGGCTTTCCAGCTGCTGACGACGCTGGACAACAACCTTGCGCTTAGTGTGCGCAATGCGATCTGCTCTGCAGTCACCAACTCCCAGTTGACGACGCAGATTGACGGGTCGGGCAACAGAACACTTACCTCAGTCGCGGGCTCGTTGGCGACCGGTAGCTTCCAAAGCTCGGGCACCGCCAACCACCGCTTGATTGTCGGCAACGGCTGCAACAACACGGCGGGGACGCTGGATCGTCCCTACGCCGGTCGGATATCGGAAGTCGTCGTCTACACGACGGAGCAAAGCGCGAATCGCTTCGCCATATCGGCGAATCAAGCGGCGTACTTCGGGGTTATCTACGCGACGGTTTTACCGTCGGCACCCGCGTCTCTAGGGCTCACCGGCTACGCGCCGTCGATCACTCAGGCACTCCCGAGCGGCATAACGGTCATTCCGGACCCTATAGCTCTGGCTCTGAGCGGCTTTGCGCCGGCGATCGACCAGACGCAGAGCGTGCAGCCTGGTGTCGACGCGCTGACCTTGACCGGGTTTGCGCCGGTCATCACCCAGTCGGCTGCAAGTGTCGTCACTCCAGGCGCCGTGGCATTGGCGCTGACTGGATACGCGCCGACCGTGGCGAGGACGGCGGCACAGAGCGTGACGCCGAGCGCGGCGAGCATGGTGATCGCGGGCTTCGCACCCACGCTGCTGCAGCCGCGCGCGGTCGCACCGGCGCAAGCGGCTCTGACGATCACCGGCCTGGCGCCGACGATCAGCCGCACAGCAGGCGTGGCAGTCGCACCCGGTACGGCTCTGCTCGGATTGACGGGGTTCGCGCCCAGTCTGGTGCAGTCGGCAAATCTTGGGCTGGTCCCTGGGCCCGCATTGATCGGGCTGACGGGCTTGGCTCCGGGCATCTTCATCGGGTCGTCATTGATCGCCGATCCTAGGTATCTGGTGACAGCGACCGCACGGAACTTCAGGGCATCGGGTGCCTCGGCGAATTGGACCGCAGTGGCCTCGTCTCGAGACTTCACGGTCGACGCTGAGGCCAGTAACTACATCGTGACAGCGGATCAACGGGATTTCACGGCAACAAAATGACCTGCGACATCCAGTTCTTCTCCTGCAAGGATCCGGCCGAGACGGTGCCGCTGACCTTCGACTTCACGGACGCGCTGCCTGACGGCGTGACCCTGGCGTCGATCGTCTCGACCACGTTCGCCGTCTGCGCCGGTGTGGATGCAGGTCCTGCACTGGTGGTTGGCGCCTTCTCCATCTCCGGTGGTTCGATGGTGCTGGTCGGCGTGAGTGGCGGACTGGACGGAGTCAACTACGAGTTCAAGGTCACCTGCCAGACCAGCAACAGTCAGCTGATCCTGACGCTATCGGCGATCCTGCCGGTGAGGGCCTGACCATGGGCCGGAAGTCGAAACTCACCGATTCCCAGTGGGTCGAGATCGAGCGCCGGTTGCTCGAAGGCGAATCCCGCCGTGCTCTTGCGAAAGAGTTCGGAGTGGCTGAATCCACCCTGCGCGAAAAAGTAACCGCGCAGGTGACACAGATCAAAGTCGTTGCAAATCAAATAGTTGCGACCGAGCAGGCACTTAAGGCTCTCCCGATTTCCGCGCAGCTTTCCGCGCAGTCGCTGGCCTCGAAGCTTCGCTCAATCAGCGATCACTTGGCACGAGCAGCGGACTACGGAGCGGCAACGGCTCACCGGCTTTCGGCCATTGCTCACAGCGAAGTGGCCAAGATCGACGACGCCACGCCACTCAACGCGCAGAGCGTGGAATCGCTCAAGGGCATTGCGGTCCTGACCAAGATGGCGAACGACTCGAGCTCGATCGCACTAAACCTGGTGGCGGCGAACAAAGACACGGTCAAGTCGCTGAACGAGCCCGACGAAAGGCCACCATCTCTTGACGACTTCTATGGAGGCCTCCCCAAGCCTGAACCCCGCGCTGCGTGACTTCTGGCTCACGCCGGCGCGCAACCGTGTTCTTTATGGGGGGCGGGCTTCGTCGAAGTCATGGGATGCCGCGGGCTTCGTCACGTACCTGGCGGACAAATGCAAGATTCGCGTCCTTTGCGTGCGGCAGTTCCAGAACAAGATCGAGGAGTCGGTCTACACGCTGCTGAAGATGCAGATCGAGCGCTTCGGCCTGAGCCCGCGCTTCACCGTGCTGGACAACAAGATCCGAGGGCGTAGAACGGGCAGTGAGTTCCTGTTCTACGGCCTGTGGCGGTCGATTGACGAAATCAAGTCGCTGGAGAGCATTGACATCCTCTGGATCGAGGAAGCGCACAACCTCACCGAGGAGCAGTGGAAGATCCTGGAGCCGACGATCCGGAAGGCCGGCTCACAGGTGTGGGTGATTTTCAACCCGAAGTTGGCTACCGACTTTGCGTACAAGCGCTTCGTCACGAGCCCACCGCCCGACACGATCATCCGGAAAATCAACTACGACGAGAACCCATTCCTGTCGGAGACGATGCTGAAGATCATCGAGGCGGCGAAGCTCGAGGACCATGACGAGTACCTTCACATCTACGAAGGGATGCCGAAGGACGACGACGACGCGGCGATCATCAAACGCTCGTGGGTACTCGCAGCGATCGACGCCCACAAGAAGATCGGCTTCGAAGCATCTGGATCGAAGCGCATCGGCTTCGACGTCGCCGACAGCGGCAACGACAAGTGCGCCAACGTCTTCGCATACGGCTCCGTGGTGAGTTGGGCAGACGAGTGGAAGGCTGGCGAGGACGAATTGCTCAAGAGTTGCGCTCGGACCTACGCCGCGGCGCGCGGTCGCGAAGCTTCCGTGACCTACGACTCGATCGGCGTCGGCGCCGGGTCGGGCGCGAAGTTCGGCGAGATCAACGACCAGCGTCGGTCGGAGGGCGAGACCTTCCTGGTCAGCTACGAGAAGTTCAACGCTGGTGCTCAGGTCTGGGAGCCGGATAGGAGCTACCAGCCAGGCATCACGAACAAGGACATGTTCGCCAACATCAAGGCACAGGCTTGGTGGATGCTGGCGGACAGGTTCAGGAACACCTACAACGCCGTGCATCGGGGCGAGAAGTTCGATGACGACCAGTTGATCAGCATCGCGAGCGACTGCCCGCACCTGGATCGTTTGGTCGATGAGTTGTCGACTCCGAAGCGTGACTACGACCAGAACGGGCGCGTCAAGGTGGAGAGCAAGAAGGATTTGGCCAAGCGGGAGGTTGCTTCTCCGAACTTGGCCGATGCCTTCGTCATGTGCTACCCGCCAGGCGCTCGGGCGATCGAAATATGGGCAAGGCTTGCAGGATGAAAAGACAAACACGAGCCGCCCGCGCCCGCCAGGTCGCTACCAAGGACAGCTTCCAGAACTTCTCTGCGCGCGTGGGGATGGGCACGGGGAACCTGAGCGACGGGAATCGCTATGGCTTCTCGCCGATGTCCCGCAACCGGGTGGAGATGGAGTTCGTCTACCGCTCCAGCTGGATCGCTGGTCAGGCCGTGGACACCTACGCTGACGACATGACCCGGCAGGGGATCGAGCTCAAGGGTGACATTCCCCCGGACGACATGGAGTCGCTGCAGAAGGCTGCTGGCCGGCTGCAGATCTGGGATGCGCTGAACGATACGGTCAAATGGTCGCGGCTCTATGGCGGTTGCGTCGCGGTGCTGATGATCGACGGTCAAAAGCCAGACACGCCGCTGAATCTGGACACGATCCAGAAGGGGCAATTCAAGGGACTGCTGCCGCTCGATCGGTGGGTTGTCCAGCCCACGCTACAGGATCTGATCACCGACTTCGGCCCTGAGATGGGGAAGCCGAAGTTCTACGACGTGATCGCGGACGCTCAGGCCCTGGTGAATATGCGCATCCATCACTCGCGGGTGATTCGGGTGGAGGGCGTTGACCTGCCGTATTGGCAGCGGATCGCGGAGAACGGCTGGGGCCAGTCTGTGCTTGAGCGCCTATGGGATCGCCTTGTGGCGTTCGACAGCACCACGCAAGGGGCTGCTCAGCTGGTGTTCAAAGCGCACCTTCGCACCTATAAGGTCCAGAACCTGCGCGAGGTCATCGCCATGGGTGGCAAGTCCTACGACGGGCTTCTGAAGCAGATCGACATGATCCGTCAGTTTCAGTCCAACGAGGGCATGACCCTCATGGACAGCAATGACGAATTCGAGGCCCACCAGTACACGTTCGCGGGCTTGAATGATGTTCTCCTGCAGTTCGGCCAGCAAATCAGCGGCGCGCTCGGCATTCCGCTGGTGCGGTTGTTCGGTCAGTCTCCGGCGGGCTTGAGCAGCACGGGCGAGAGCGACATCCGCAACTACTACGACAACGTCAAGCAGCAGCAGGAGCGACGGCTTCGCACGGGAGTGGGGAAGGTCTACGACGCGCTCTTCCGCTCGGAACTGGGCGAGCCGCCACCAGAGTCGTTCGACTTCGAGTTCAACCCGCTGTGGCAGGTGTCGGACACCGACAAGGCCACGATCACGACGGCCATCACCAATGCGGTCGTTGCGGCTTCCGATGCGGGGATCGTCGACCGTGCAACAGCCCTGAAGGAACTGCGGCAGTCGTCGCACGTTACCGGCGTCTGGTCGAACGTGACGGACGAGGACATCAAGGAGGCGGAAGAAGAGCCGCCACCGGCACCGGAGTTGCCCGATGAAAACGCAGGACCGGGCCAAGATCCCGCAGCAGAACTTTCGAAACCTAGCGAGGCCGAAGCAGGCGGAAAGGGTGTACGAGCGGCAGCTTAGGCGCCTGGCAGAGACGGTTGGCAATCTGATCGCCGGAGCGAAGCCGCTTGACCCGGCCAACGTTCCAACCATCAATCAGATGCTACGGGCCTATGCCGATGCACTGACCCCGTGGGCCACAGCGACGGCAGCGCAGATGGTAGAGAGCGTGAACAACCGCGATCTCGCAGGGTGGAAGCAAGTTAGCACGGAGATGTCGAAGGAACTGCAGCGGCAGATTCAGAGCGCTCCGGTGGGCGAGACGCTTCGTCAGTTGATGGCCGAGCAGGTCACCCTGATCAAGAGCATTCCTCTCGATGCGGGTCAACGACTCCACGAACTGACGATCAAGAGCCTGGAGGACAGCACCCGGGCGAAGGAAATCGCGGCCGAGATCATGCGCTCGGGTGAGGTGGCGAAGAGCCGAGCGACTCTGATTGCTCGCACCGAGGTAGCGCGCACATCGTCGAATCTCACCGAAGCACGAGCCACGGCCATCGGCTCGACGCACTACGTATGGCGCACCAGCCATGACAGCACGGTGCGACCAGATCACAAGGTGCTCAACGGCAAGGTGTTCGCCTGGAAAGACCCTCCGGTCGCTGACCAGCATAGCGGCGCGCGCGCGAATCCAGGGTGCATCTACAACTGCCGGTGCTTTGCGGAACCGATCCTGAGCGAGTGACCATGAAGCAAAAGACGATCGACCGAGGCCGTTTCTACACGACCGAGGACCTCGGCGCCAAGCGCAGCACAACCCCGGAGGGCTTTCTCGTCTGCCAGGACGTGCCTATCGCTCGCACGGGAATGCAGCGCTACACCGATGAGGAGCTGCCGCTCGAAGGAATCAATGGCGAGGTCCGCATCGATCGGCTGGAAGAGGAAGTTTTCCGAGCAGAAACGATCGCCAGCTTCGAAGGCAAGGCCGTCACGGTAGAGCACCCGAACGAGTTCGTGAGCCCCGAGAACTGGCAGCAACTGGCCATCGGCACGGTGCAGAACGTGCGCCGCGGCTCTGGGATCGAGAACGACCTGCTGATCGCAGACCTTGTCATCACCGACGCCAAGGCGATCGAGTATGTCAACAAATCATTGCCCGAAGTGTCCGCCGGCTACGAGGCGGCCTACGAGCAGACCGAACCCGGACGCGGGGTACAGCGTGACATCGTGGGGAACCACGTTGCCTTAGTTGAGCGAGGCCGAGCTGGCCCGCGTTGTTCAATCAAAGATGAGGAACCGAAGATGAAAAAGCGCAGCTTTTGGGATCGGATCATGACCGCCGTCAAGGCGAAGGATGCCGACGCCGTCAAGGAAGAACTGGAGTCCATGGACGCCGATGGCGACGACAAGGACGACGAGAAGGAAAAGGACAAGGACAAGACCGGCGATTCGCTGGGCAAGATCCTCTCCAAGCTTGCATCGATGGATGCCGACATCCAAGATCTGAAGAAGACCAAGGATGCCAAGTCCAAGGACGATGACGACGAGGATGGCGACGAGACCACCGACACGGTCCTGGAAGCAGAGAAAGCCGATAAGGACGACACCGCCAAGGTGCTGTCCGGCGACTCGCTCAAGGCTGTCCTCTCGCGCGCCGAGATCCTGGTCCCCGGCTTCGCGCTCAAGACCACGGACGGCAAGGCCGCGACGGTCGACGTGGACAACCACATGCGCGCCGTTCTCGAGAAGGCTTGTGCAACCGACGAAGGGAAGGCGCTTGTTGCGCCGTTTCTCGCCGGCCGTGAGCTGAAGACGCTCACCGGCGATTCGCTCGCCTCTGTGTTCACTGGTGCGGCCGAACTGGCGCGCGCCAAGAACAACTCCGCTGGCACTCGCAAGAGCGCTGCAACCCGCGACTTCGGTCCCACGCAAGCTGTGACCGCCATCAATGCCCGTAACCGGGATTTCTGGGCAAACCGTTCCGCCCGCTAACTTAGAGGAAACCTGAAATGACCGCATTTCTCTATCGCATGCCTTCGGGCATTCCGGGCGACGTTACCCGTCAGTCGCTCTCCACCATCGAGACGCAAGTCCTGAACAGTTCGCTGCCTTTCCCGGGCTTCGGCCTGCCGGGCAAGGTCGTGTCCGGCGCGTTCGTGCCGATCACCACGGGCGACGTTTCGGCGTCGGTCTACGGTCTTCTGGTGCGTCCGTTCCCGACCCAGGGCGCGAATGCCAGCGATCCGCTGGGCACCAGCGTGCCTCTCACGACCGGCACGGCCAACATCCTGCGCCGCGGCTACATCAACGTGAAGGTGAATGCGGGCACTGCCTCCCTGGGCAGCACCGTGTACATCCGCGTGGCGACGCCGTCCGGCGCGAAAGTCATCGGCGGCATCGAAGCTGCTTCGGATACGACCAACACCATCACCGTCACTGGCGCCTCGTTCATGGGTCCGGCTGACGCCAACGGCAACGCCGAAATCGCCTTCAACATCTGATAGGAGCAAACACATGTCTGCTTTCAAGTCCCCCGAACTGACCGCTGTTGCGGCAGCCGCCCGCCGACTGAAGTTCCAGGACGGCCTTCTCACCTTCGATGCTCAGACCATCGACTCCGCCGGTTCGTTCCTGATCGGCGAGCTGGAGCGGCTCGACCCGCGCCTGCATGAACCCTTGGCCGCGGTGACGTGGTCGCGGGACATCGACCTCCGCGAGGATGTGTCGATCGCCGACGAGTTCTCGGCCTTCACCAACAGCACGTTCGCGTCGCCCAACGGCGTGACGGGCTCGAACAAGGCATGGGTCGGCAAGGACGCCAATGCGATCCTTGGCGTGTCTCTGGACATCGGCAAGACCACCACGCCGTTGAACCTGTGGGCCATGCAACTGGGCTGGACCCTCCCGGAACTGGAAAGCGCCCAGAAGCTCGGTCGCCCGGTCGATCAGCAGAAGTTCGCCGGCATGCAGCTGAAGTACCAGATGGACATCGACGAGCAGGTCTATCTGGGCGACACCGGCCTGGGCCTGACTGGCATGCTGAACCAGACCCTGATGACCAACGTCGCGAACGCGGTCACCGGCAGCTGGACCACCACTGCCACGGCTGCCCAGATCCTGGCCGACGTGAACGAACTGCTGAACAGCGTCTGGGCTGGCAGTGGCTACGCTGTTTGCCCGGACACCCTGCTGCTTCCCCCGCTGCAGTACGGCTTCCTGGTGGCCAACCTGGTCAGCACTGCCGGCAACATCTCGATCCTGGAGTTCCTGAAGAACAATAGCCTGAGCAACAGTGTGAACGGCCGACCGCTGAACATCCTGCCGCTGAAGTGGCTCACCGGCACGACCCGTGGCGGTCAGGGTCCAGGCTCTTCGGGCAAGGACCGGATGTACGCCTACACCAAGGACCCGATGCGTATCCGCTTCCCGCTGGTGCCGCTCCAGCGCACCCCGCTGGAGTACCGTGACCTGCGCCAACTGACGACCTACTTCGGTCGCCTGGGCGCGGTGGAACTGGTCTATCCGGAAACGACCGGTGCCCGAGACGGCATCTAAGCGCCGGGTTGTCGAGCCCTTCACCCTCATTACCGGCACCTCGGAACGCAAGTACCAGGTAGACGAAGTGATCGAGGGTGAGGTGGCCGAACACTGGTACGCTCAGCACCATAGCGAACCGGTCAAGGAACCCACCCGAAAGAAGCCATGACGCCCAACACGTTCCGCCAGGCATTTCCGGAGTTCGCCAGTACGTCCGACTATCGTGATGGTCAGATCACGTTCTGGATGACGCTCGCGGGGAATCTGCTCAATGCGGATCGGTGGGGCGACATGCTCGATCTCGGAACCATGCTCTACGTGGCTCACCACCTGGCGCTCGGCACCCGTGATCAGCAGACAGCGCAGGCTGGAGGCGTTCCTGGAATGGTGAACGGTCCGCAGTCTGCCAAGGCTGTCGACAAGGTCAGCGCAAGCTACGACACGGGCGCTGTTGCTCTCGAAGGCGGCGGGTTTTGGAATTCGACCATGTACGGCATCCAGTTCCTGCAACTGGCTCGCTATGCTGGTGCGGGCGGGGTGCAGATGTGAGCGGGAGCCTGAAACTGCGGGTGGACAAGTTGTCTGCCCTGGTGAAAGGCATCAATGCGCTGACCCGGAAGGATGTGCTCGTCGGCGTGCCCGAGGCGGATGCGACGCGCAGCGACGATGGTTCGACCGAGGCGATGAACAACGCCACGTTGGCCTACATCCACGACAACGGCAGCCCAGCCGCAAACATTCCGGCCCGGCCATTCATGGGGCCTGGTATCAAGGCGGTGCAGCCGAAACTGGAAGAACGCCTGAAGGCAGCCACGAACGCGGCGCTGGATGGCCAGATCCAGAAGATAGAGCCGCAGCTCGAAGCTGCAGGATTGATCGCTCAAACCAGCATCAAGAAGACGATCAACGATGGCGAGTTCGCTCCGCTGGCAGCATCCACCATCGCGAATCGCTTCCGCAGTCGTCAAACCAAGTCCCAGCGCAAGGCTGAACTTGAGTACCTGGAGATGGTCGCCAACGGCGTCCCTGAGGAACTCGCCCAGAATGTCGCCGGCATCCAACCCTTGGTGAACACCGGGCAGCTCCGCAATAGCATCAACTACGTGGTGCGCGGCGATAAATAGCACAGGGTGGAACCAGGTTCCACCCTAGATTTCCCGGAGGCCGGATGGCACTTCTCGACGTCACCGACATCCTCTCGGATCCGGACTTCATGAACACGGGGCTGGTGTGTGAGCGCACTTCTCAGACCGTGGGCGAGGATGGGATCGCAGTCAACACGGTGCGCCTGATCACCTTCTCGGCCGTCGTCACCAACGACAGTGGCGACATCCTGGAGCGCATTGCCTCGGGTGAGCGGGTGAAGGGGAATATCACCCTGCACACCAAGTTCGTCTTGACGGATGGCGACGACGGTCTGACGGCGGATGTCGTTCGGTGGCGCGGCAAGCGCTACACGGTGAGTAATGTGGCCGACTACAGCCATTTCGGACGCGGCTTCACGGTTGCGAACTGCGACATCATTCCGCTGGCGGGGTAGGGCATGGGCAACACATCCGCAACCGGGGGCTACCTTGGCCCCGCGGTAGTCTCGCCGCCGCTGGAAGATTCTGATCTCGATGCTGTCTTCCAAGGACTGGTCGCCGGTATCACCGGCCTGGATGGATCGCTCGTGCGACCGCGCTGGCAGCCGACCAGCCCAAAGCAGCCAGAACCGTCGATCAACTGGTGCGCGATCGGTGTGACTGTGATCAACCCGGATGCTGGGGCATACATCGAGCACAGCCCGACCGGCGACGGATCGGACAACATGCAACGTCACGAGGACATCGACCTAGCCTGCACGTTCTACGGCCCTCTGGGCGCCACGTTCGCGGCGATGCTGCGCGACGGCCTGTCGATCCCCCAGAACCTCGACTTCCTTCGCTTGCAGGGCATGGGCTACATCGAATGCGGGCTGGCGCGGGCGTTCCCCGAGCTCTTCAACCAGCAGTGGATCAAGCGCTTCGACATCACGGCCCGGTTTCGCCGGCAGGTGAAGCGCACCTATGGCGTTCTGAACATCCTGAGCGCAGACCCCATCCTGATCTCCGACGAGATCGGGATCATTTCCAACTAACGAGGATCACGCCCCATGGCAAACCTTGGACTTCCTGTCAGCAACGTCGTCAACGTTCAAGTGGTCATGTCGCCTGTGGCGGCGGCGACCCGAAACTTCGGAAGCCTGCTGATCGCCGGTGACAGTTCGATCATCGACACGACCGAGCGGCTGCGCCTCTACACCACCATCGCGGCCGTGGCTGCTGACTTCGGTACGAGCGCGCCGGAGTATCAAGCGGCCGCCCTCTACTTCGGCCAGACGCCTCAGCCCTCGTACATGTATATCGGCCGCTGGGCTCGCACCGCCACGGCAGCGATCGTGCGTGGCGGACTGCTGTCGGCTGCTGCTCAGGTCATGACGAACTGGACCGTGATCAGTGCAGGCAGTTTCGCGATCACGATCGATGGTGTCGTCAAGACCCTCTCGGGGCTGAGCTTTACTGCCGCGTCGAACCTGAACGCGGTGGCGAGCACGATCACCACAGCCCTGTCGTCTGCAGGTACTTGCGTGTGGAACGCCACCTACCAGCGCTTCGAGATCTCCAGCGCAACGACCGGGGCCGGAGTCAAAGCGGCCGGCACGATCACGATGAGCACGAACCCGTCCGCAAGCGACACGGTCGTCATCGGTGGCACGACCATCACCTTCGTTGCATCCGCCCCGACTGGCAACCAGGTCCTGATCGGCACCTCGGCGGCGAACACTGCAGCGAACCTGCAAGCGTTCCTGATCGCTTCGAACGATGTCAACATCGTCAAGTGCGCCTACGCAACCAGCGGCGCGGTGACGACCCTGACCTACACCTCGGTCGGCACCGCGGGCAACGCGTTCACCCTGGCGAAGACTGGCACCAACATCACTGTCTCGGGCGCGACCCTGAGCGGCGGCGTGAATGCCTCGTCGATCACCTATGCCACCCCGACTGGCTCGGGCACTGACATCTCCACGATGCTGGGCCTGACCAGCGGAGTTGCGTCGACGCCGGCTCAAGGCTCCAGCGCCGAGACTGCGGCGGCAGCGGTGGCCGCCTTCGACAACATGTCGAACGATTGGTATGGCCTCTACTTCGCCGCTTCGGTCGCCATGGCTGACTCGGACAATCTGGCTGTCGCTGCATACATCGAGGCGGACAACACCTCGCGCATCTACGGCGTGACCACGCAGAACGTCCTGGCCCTGGTGCCGACCAGCAGCGCGGACATCGCGAGCCAGCTCAAGGCGCTCGGCTACAAGCGCACTTTCGTGCAGTTCTCCAGCTCGAATCAGTTTGCCGCGGCTTCGATCTTCGGCCGGGCCTTCACGGTGAATTTCGGCGGCTCGAACACGACGCTGACGATCAAGTTCAAGCAAGAGCCGGGCGTGGTGGCCGAGACGCTGACCTCCAGCCAGGCTGCGGCGCTCGCCGCGAAGAACTGCAATGTCTTCGTCGCCTACAACAACAGCACGTCGATCATCCAAGAAGGCGTGATGGTGAACGGGTACTTCTTCGACGAAGTCCACGGCACCGATTGGCTGCAGAACGACGTTCAGACCGCCGTCTACAACCTGCTCTACACCAGCACGACCAAGATTCCGCAGACCGATGCGGGAGTCAACCTGATCCTGTCGACGATCTCGAAGGAGCTCGATCAGGCGGTGACCAATGGCCTGGTGGCTCCAGGGGTCTGGAACGCGGCCGGCTTCGGTGCGCTGAACCAGGGCGACACCCTGAGCAAGGGTTACTACGTCTATGCCCCGCCGATCGCCACGCAGAACCAGTCCGATCGCTCGGCACGGAAGGCCCCGGTGATCCAGTGCGCGATCAAGCTGGCCGGTGCAGTGCATTTCGTGAACGTGGTCATCAACGTCAACCGCTAAGAGGAATCTCCAATGTCGACTTACAGCTTTCAGGATGTCCAGGCTTCGCTCGTGGGCCCGACCGGCATTCTCAGTCTGGGCTACGGCGCCGCGGTGGCGGACGAGGGCATCACGATCGAGATGGCCGGCGACAAGAACACGATGCTGATCGGCGCTGACGGCGAAGGCATGCACTCGCTGCACGCCGACAAGTCCGGCACCGTCACCGTGCGGCTGTTGCAGACCTCGCCCACGAACGCCAAGCTCCAGGTCATGTACGACGCGCAGACGCTCACCAGTTCCCTGCACGGCCAGAACCTGATCACGATTCGCAACCCCATGAGCGGGGATGTGACGACCGCCCGTTCGTGCGCGTTCAAGAAGAAGCCAGCCTTGAACTACAAGAAGGATGGCGCGATCGTCGAGTGGGTGTTCGACAGCATCAAGATTGATTCCGTGTTGGGCACCTACGCATGATCGAGTTCGATCTGAACGGGCAGCTCTACCGCATGGGAAAGCTGGATGCGATGCGCCAGTTTCACCTGTCGCGGCGGATCGCCCCGATCATCCCGACGCTGATTCCGGTGTTCGTGAAGCTCTCGAAAGAGGGCGGCCTGAACCAGGACCTGGGTGGCTTTGCGGAACTGCTTGGTCCCTTCGCGGACGGCCTCGCTACGATGTCAGACGAGGTCGGCGAGTACATCATCTCCACCTGCCTGAGCGTAGTACAGCGCGGAAACGGCCAGACCTGGGCGCCGGTGTGGAGCGCTCAGGCGAAGGCTTGCATGTTCGACGACGTTGACCTGAGCGCGATCATGCAGATCGTCATGAAGGTCATTCAGGAGAACCTCGGCCCTTTTATCGGCGGCATCCTTATGAGCCAGCAAGGATCGCTGATGCCGTCGAAGCAGACTGGCTGACCCTTCCTGACGGTGAGGACATGCTCCTCGCCCCCGTGCTCGCTGGCATGTGCCGGTACGAATCGCTCAAGGATGGGACGCTCGATCTCTTCGACATCGCCTTGATGAACGATGCTCTCGCCGTGCGTGCTGACAACGAAGCCCTCGCGCAGGAACAACTGAGAAAGCAGCATGGCCACTGAGACGATGCGCGACTATCTGGTAAGTGTCGGATTTCGCGTCGACGAGCAGAGCTTCAAGAAGTTCATCGGTGGCATCGAGGCCTCTGCCAAGGCCGTCGGCGGCCTCGTGGCGGCCATCGAAGGCGCCGCGCTGGTGGTGGGTGCGGCGGTGTCCCGCTTCGCGTCCAACATGGAGGCGCTGTACTTCGCGTCGCAACGTACTGGAGCGAGTGCGACCAACATCAAGGCGTTCGAGAAGGCTGCTCAAAACTTCGGGGCATCGAGCGAAGAGGCCCTTGGCTCGGTTGAGGCGTTGGCGCGCTACATGCGCAACAACCCTGGGAGCGAGGGGTTCCTGCAGTCGCTGGGTGTCCAAACCCGGGATGTGAACGGCAAGATGCGCGACACGGTCGACATCATGGCCGACCTCGGCAGGGAGATGGCCAAGAAGCCGCAGTACCTGGCCAACCAGTACGCGGGCATCTTCGGCATCAGCGAGAACACCATGCTCGCGATGCGCAACGGTGAATTCCAGAAGCAGCTTGAGGAACAGCGGCGTCTTCTGGCCGACGCGGGGTTCGAGAAGGCCACCAAGGACGCGCACGAGTTCGAAATCAAGCTGCGCAGTCTCCAGACGCGTATCGAGGCCATCGGCGTGCAGATCGGCCTGAGCCTGATCGACGCCTTGGGGCCGCAGATGGAAGAGGCGGCGAAGTGGTTCGACAAGAACGGCAAGCAGATCGGCGAGGTTGTCGCCGGCATTGCTAAGGGGATCCTGACGGCCGCAGGCTTCATCACGCCGATCCTGAAGACCATCGCCGACGGCTGGAAGAACGTCTACGGCTGGGTGAAGCTGCTGGGTGAAGAGATTAACAAGGCGATCCCCGAGAATTGGAGCGACAAGATCGGTGCTGGCACGGCATGGCTGCTGGAAAAGCTGGGGATCAAAGACAAGGTGGACGAAGCTATCGGGTTGAACGGCCCCACTGGAGCCGCGAAGCCATCGGCGCCGGCCTCCGGGACAGAGCAGTCAACCGTCGCGTACTTCGTCAGCAAGGGCTGGACGAAAGAGCAGGCGGCCGGGATCGTTGCCAACCTCAAGCAAGAGAACTCGAACTTCGATCCTAAGAAGTTAGGTGACAACGGACAGGCCGTCGGCATTGCTCAGTGGCATCCTGACCGACAGGCCGCATTCAAGGCGCAGTACGGCAAAGAACTTAGCCAAGCATCCCTGCAGGAGCAACTCGAGTTCGTGAACTTCGAACTGACCAAAGGGTCGGAGGCAAAGGCCGGAGATCTGCTTCGGGCCAGCAAGAATGCCCGCCAAGCTGGAGAGATTGTCAGCCGCTATTACGAACGCCCTGGCAAGGATGAAGACGCGCGTGCTCGGGAAGCCGCCAATCGTGGCGCATCCGCCGTGCAGATCAGCCAGACGACAAACATCAATGTTGCTGGCGGCGATGCCGCGTCTACTGGCAAAGCGGTGGCCAGCGAGCAGGGGCGCGTGAATGAAACTCTCGTGCGAAACACTCAATCGGCGGTAAGCTGATGGCAATCTCTGACTACCTATCGCTGACATCGCCGAGCGTCATCGGCGGCATCGAGATCCAGGCTACGTTGGAGGAGAACTACTCCGACACCCTGCAGATCACCGAGCAACCGGTAGAGCAGGGCGCGTCGATCACCGACCATGCCTACAAGCGTCCGTCAGAGGTCGTCATCCGGTGTGGGTGGTCGAACAGTTCTATCGACGCCTTGGCAGGAACGTTCTCGGCATTCTTCGATGGGGGTAGTGCATCGGGTTCGAGCTACATCGATGGCGTGTATTCCCAACTGCTCGCCCTGCAGCAGGGTCGGCAGCCGTTCACCATCACCACGGCCAGGCGGCAGTATTCGAACATGCTGCTCGTCGCCCTCCAGGTCACGCGCGACAACAGGACTAACGACTTGTTGATGGTATCGGCGACGTGCCGGGAAATCATCATCGTCAGCACGCAGGCAACGACTCTGCCGCCCTCGGCCAATCAGGCGAACCCTGCCAGCACTGCGGAGACCGTGGATGCTGGCGTGAAGCAACCACAGACCGGCGCCACTCCATCACCAGGAGGCGCCCTGTCGCCTTCCGAATGGACGGGCTGAAATGGCTAGTATCTTCGTCATCCCCCTGAGTTCGACGCCACAGACGTTCAAGATCACGCTTGGTGCCGTCGACTATCGGATGACGTTGACCTACCAGAACGTCGATCAGGGCGGATGGGTTCTGGACATCGCCGATTCGAACAACGTGCCGATCGTCTGTGGAATTCCGCTGGTGACCGGCATCGACCTGCTCGGCCAGTATTCCTACTACCAGTTCGGCGGCCAGCTCTTCGTGCAGACCGCGCACGATCCCGATGCGACGCCGACCTTCGACAACCTGGGCACAGAGGCCCTGCTCTTCTGGGTGACGCCGTGACAAACACCTCGCTATCCGTCGACACGACCGAAATCGAGCAGCAGATTGAGCATCTTCGGCTACTTCTTGAGGGCGTCCCGGATTTTTTGCTCAGCGAAGCGCAAGGCCTCTGCCTTCGCTTTGTCGAGAGCCTGGGCTCTCACCTCGTCCTCGGTGATCTGGTGACCGCAGGCGCTACAGGGCTGCACTTCGCTGCCAGTTTCGGAAGTGGCTATCATGATCTGGTGGTCGCATTGCGGGCACTTGACGGCAAGCGTTCCGAGGTTGTGAATAGTCATGGAGTCCCCTTGCGAGGTGATGTTGTGGAAGACTCATCTTCGCATGGGGGCCTCCCATGAGCGTTCAGCAGTACCTGCGCAAGGCCAGCCTCCTAATCGGAGATGCGACGGGCAACGGGATCGACCTATCGGCTTTGCGATTCGCCTTCTCGATTCGAAGAGGTGACATGCAGACGCCGAACAGCGCTGAGATTCGCGTCTACAACGTCTCCGACGCTACTGCCTCGAACATCATGCAGCGCCTGCCGGCGCCCGAATTCACCCGCGTTGTGATCCAGGCCGGCTACGAGGGCAATTTCGGCGTGATCTTCGACGGGTCGATCAAGCAGGTCCGGCATGGTCGAGAATCGCAGACCGACACCTATCTGGACCTTTCGGCGGCCGATGGCGACAGTGCCTACAACTTCTCGGTCACAGCTCTCTCGCTGGCCGCCGGCGCGACGCCGCAGGACAAGATCCAGATGGTTATCCGCGATATGGCGCGGCACAACGTGTCTCAGGGCTACATGCCTGCGAACCTGCAGGGCAACCCCACGCCGAGGGGCGAGGTGCTGTTCGGCATGTCTCGTGATCAGCTGCGAACCATTGCCAGGGACTCGGCAGCCGGCTGGAGCATCCAGGACGGGAAGGTAGATTTCATTCCGCTCACCGAATACAAGCCCGGCGAAGTTCCAGTGATCACGAGCGCCACCGGGATGATCGGGCTTCCCGAGCAGACCCAGAACGGCATCAAGCTGATCACGCTGCTTAATCCGAGCATCAAGATTGGCCAGGCGGTGAAACTGGACAACGCGAGCATCCAGCGCGTTCGTGTCGGGCTTGGCTCCGATCAGACCCAGTCGCTTGAGCGGCAGACGCTCGGGCAGTTCGGCACGACCATCAACAGCGACGGCCTGTACTACGTCATGCGCGCCGACCACAACGGGGACACCCGCGGCAACGACTGGTACACGCACCTGATCTGCCTCGCGATCAACGCGGATGTGCCACTGTCCAGCGCGGGCAGCAATGTAACGACGATCGGGCAGCCCTACGTCGATTCGATCAAACCCTTTGGTTAGGGCGCACTGCCTCTGGGTGGGAGTGGTGCACCGGGCCTAGATTGCTCGACGATCTTCTTCTGCTCATCGAGGTATCTTTTGAAATTCGCTCCCGCGTCGAAATTCGTCTCGATAATCGAGGCGCTTTGTCCATCCGGGTTGACCTTGGCGTGAGCAAATAGAACCGTCGAAAAGGTTTGAACGCCTACGGATGGTCCCGCAACTAGGACATTCTTTCCCGTCTCCGTGACTCCAGCACACACGGGGACGCTGGTCATAGTGGCCGCGATCATCGATTCGTGACCATTGATATTCGTGAACGGGCACGCGCGCTCTGGATAGAGCACCAACGCCCATGAAAGCGGGTAGCTGCCAGCTTTCATGCCGGCGTCGACGATTTGGAGCCAGACCAGTTCCGGCTTCGCTGTGGACTTTCCCTGCGCGAGACAGGCCATTGAAACGCAGGCGGCCACAACCGCTGCAATACACCTCTTCATGGATTCCCCTCCAGATGGACAGACGCGAACGATATGACGACCCTGAAGAGGCGACTCGGATTGCCTTCGAGGGGAACCAAGCCAGCCTCTGGACCGCGCTGCCCGGCATTGTGCAGTCTTTTAACCCGGGTGCAATGACGTGCGTGGTTCAGCCGTCGATCAGCCTTCAGGCGCGGGCGTCGGACGGAACCACATCGCCGATCAATCTCCCGCTCTTGCTGGACTGCCCGGTGGTGTTTCCGAGCGGGGGCGGAGCGACCTTGACCTTTCCGATCAAGGCTGGCGACGAGTGCCTGGTGGTGTTCAGCTCGCGCTGCATTGATGGCTGGTGGCAGCAGGGCGGCGTGCAAGGGCAGACGCGCATGCGTATGCACGACCTATCCGACGGCTTCGTGCTGGTCGGTCCACGGTCGCAGCCGCGCGTGCTCAGCAGCGTCAGCACGACGACCGTCCAACTGCGCAGCGACGACGGATCGGCTTTCATTGAGCTCAACCCAACGAGCCACCAGATTCACGCGAAGACCTCAGGCGACATCGTCGCGGAGGCGACGGGGAATGTCACCCTGACCGGTGCGCAGGTAATCATCAATGCGCCGGTCATCCAGTTGAACGGCAACGTGACCCAGACCACGGGCTCCGGCACCGCGGGCGTCACGCTCCAAGGCCCGCTGCACGTCAACACCGAAGTCACCGCCCAGACCACGCCGCTGCACACCCACGCCCACACGGGCGTCACGACGGGTGCCGGCAACACTGGCGGCCCGACGCCGTAAGGGAGATCGGATGCGCTACAGAAAGCTCAGTGCCTCCGGTGACTACACCTTGGGCTCGAACGCGTTCCTCGTGGATAGCCCGGATGCCGTCGGTCAGGCCGTGGAGACGCGCCTGGCACTCTGGCTCGGGGAGTGGTTCGTCGACATCACGGACGGAACGCCGTGGAACGAGCAGGTTCTCGGGAAGAGGCTTCCAGGCCGGAACCCTGATGCTGCGATCAAGGAGCGCATCCTCGGAACGCAGGGAGTGTCTGAGATCGTCAGCTACAGCAGTTCCTTCGACGGCAATTCGCGAAAGCTCAGCGTCGCCGCCACGATCAACACGGTCTACGGAACGACCACCATCGAGGTCACTCAGTAAATGGCATCTCCCACCGCACCGACCGTTGACGCCACCGGGATCAGCGCGCCGTCGTTCGCCAGCATCCTGGCCTACCTGCAGGCCCAGTACCAGGCGATCTATGGCGCCGACGTGTATCTTGGCAATGACTCTCAGGACGGGCAGTTCCTGGGGATCATGGCGGCGGCAATCAACGATGCCAATGCGGCCACGATAGCCGTCTACAACAGCTTCAGCCCGGCTACGGCTCAAGGCAATGGCCTGTCCAGCAGCGTCAAGATCAACGGCATTGCGCGCGCGGTCGCCACGAAAAGCACGGTAAATCTCACGCTGGTTGGCGTGGCTGGTACGGTCATCGCGAACGGCATCGTTGCCGATGTGAACAACATCAACTGGGCGCTCCCGGCCTCGGTGACAATCCCGGCGAGCGGCACCATTACGGTGACCGCGACATGCCAGACGATCGGCGCGATTTCGGCCGGAGTAGGCACGGTGACGGCCATCCAGACCCCGACCTATGGTTGGCAGACGGCCACGAATGCCTCAGCGGCCTCTGTCGGGGCTCCGGTCGAATCCGACGCCGCTCTGCGTGTTCGTCAAGGCAACAGCGTGGCGCTGCCCTCCCTGACCGTCCTCGCTGGAGTCCTGGGTGCAGTGCAGGGCGTGACCGGTGTCACCCAGGCAGTTGCCTACGAGAACGACACGAATGCGACCGACTCGAATGGGCTGCCTCCGCATTCGATCTCACTGGTGGTGCAGGGTGGTGCTGCGCTTGCCATTGCTACGGCCATCTCGAACAAGAAGACTCCCGGCGCGTACACCTACGGGACAACCTCCCAAGTGGTGACGGATAGCATCGGTGTGGCGCACACCATCCGCTTCTACGTGCCGACCGCAGTCCCGATCTCAGTCGGTATCACCGTAAAGGCCCTGACTGGCTACACCTCCACGATCGGAACGCAGATCAAGGCAGCCATCGCGGCGTACATCAACGCGCTGCCGATTGGTCAATCGGTGTTCCTGACCCGTCTGTACCTGCCGGCTCAGTTGTACGGCGGGACCGGATCGACCAGCTACGAAGTGACCGTCCTGCAAATCAGCGCCAAGCCTGCGGCGGTAGGGAATTCCGACGTGGCGATTGCCTTCAACCAGAACGCTACTTGCGCCGTGGCCGACATCGCTCTGACGGTGATTTGATGACGATCTATACCGACCTCATTACCAGCGAACATGCCGACGCGCCGAACTTCGTGGCGATGGTTCAGGCTTTGTCGAATGGACTGTTGGACGCGACCAGTTTCGTTAGGACGCTACCGGCAGATTTCGATCTCGACCTGGCGGTGGGTGTGCAACTGGACGCCCTCGGCATCTGGATTGGTCTGTCGCGCTACGTGGCCATTCCCCTGACCGGGGTGTATTTCTCGCTCGACACAGCGGGTCTAGGTTTCGATCAAGGCAGTTGGCAGGGTCCATTCGATCCGAGCACTGGCCTAACAGCCCTGGATGATGCGACTTACCGCACGATGCTGCGCGCGAAGATTGGAGCGAATCACTGGGACGGCACGATGCCGAGCTTCCTGTCGATCGTGTCGCAGGTCTTCGCTGGGACTGGCGCAGTGGTTTTCGCATCCGACAACCAGGACATGAGCATGGATTTGTTCGTCGGCGGCCCTACGCCTTCGGCAGTGCTACTGGCCCTGTTGAAGAACGGATACCTGCTTCTCAAGCCGGAAGGGGTTCATCAGAACTTCTGGAAGCCGTCGGTAGGTGGATCGCCTTTCTTCGGCTTCGACGTTCAGAACTCGAACATCTCCGGCTTCGATACAGGCGCCTGGGCGATCTCCCTGTAGCAGCCCTTCTCCCTTATTTCCATAGCCCGCCGAGTGCGGGCTTTTTCTCGTCCTCTACTCCAGCAGGAATTCAATGGCAACAAACGACTTTCTCCCGTTCGCCTATGCCGGTGGCGCGAACGTGGTTAGCCAGGCAACGTATGCCGGCTTGTCTGTGCTTAGCACAGGGTATCAATCAGGCGTTGCAACGAGCGCTCAGTTGAACAAGACCTGGCGACAGTCGTCGATCATGGCTGCGGTGCTCGCTCAGTTCATCTCTGACAACACCGGTCAGAACTCGGTGGACGATGGGACGACCTCAACCCTGCTCGCCAATCTGAAGACGGCGACGACGGGTCGCCTACTCAACGTCCAGACCTTCACCGCCAGCGGCACCTATACCCCCAGCCCAGGGACCACCCGGATCCTGCTGAAGGGGCAGGGCGCGGGCGGCGGCGGGGGTGGTGCTCTCGCCACCGCGGCGGGTCAGATCTCGGTTGGTATTGGCGGCGCAGCGGGCTCCATCGGGGAGTCGTTCATCACGTCGGGCTTCGCGGGCGCCACTGTGACGATTGGCGCTGGGGGCACCGCCGGCTCAATCGGCGCTGGTGGGAATGGCGGTTCGAGCACGTTCGGCGCGCTGATGACTCTCACCGGCGGGACTGGTGGAGCAGCTGCAACGGCTGCCGCCGTGATCAACAGCCCTGGAGCAACTTGCGTCGCAGGATCCGGCGGAAACATCCTCAACCTGGCGGGGCAGAACTCGGCTCAGGCTGCGTGCTCGTTTGCTGCGGGCTTCGTCGTCGGCAGTGCCGGCGCAAATAGCTTGTACGGCGGTGGCGGCGGCGCTGGCGGCACGGGCGTCGGAGCGTCCGTTTCCAATGGCCTGCCTGCTTCCGGTCGTGGCTCTGGCGGCGGCGGATCTGCCGCTGGTGCAGGCGTCGGTGGCTCTACGGGTGGCACGGGCGCCGGCGGGATTTTCGTCGTCTACGAATACGCATGACGGCATGAGCGATGAATACGAAACGCAACCAGACGAACTGCCCGGCGACGCTTCCCGTCGGCGGGCGCGCCTGGTGCGCGACATCGCTGAGGCGGTAACAGAAAAGCTGCCCGACGACTTTCTCTCCGCCGAAGAGCGCCGCTGGGTCCGCCTCGCAATTGCGAGGCAGGAGCAGTCGATCAAGTTCCGCGAGGCGGTGATCACCAAGACCCTCGCGGGCCTGGTGTGGGCGGCCATCGTTGGCATTGGCTACCTGCTGCTCGACTTCGCAAAAAACCACGGGTTCAAGCCATGAAATACGTGAAGCCGATCGCCATCGCGCTGATGCTGCTGGCTCTCGATCTCATCCTGCTGGCGCTGCTGATCACGCCTGCGGTCGTCGCAATCGCATTCGTGTTCGCGAAGTGGGATGAGAAGCCGAGCGCCGACAGCAATGGCCAGCACGCCGACGTGATCCGCGGCGACCTTCCGGCGTGGGCCTGGTGGTGGTCGACGCCGAACGAGCGATTGCCGGGGGGCACCTACGAGCCGGCCGTGTCCGCAGTGCTGGACCGCCATGGCCGCTTCTGGTGCTCGCTCTATTGGCTCGGCTGGCGCAACCGCATGCAGGGTCTGGCGGCCTCGTTTGGCGTGCCGGTACAGGGGCCCTGGCCGCCTGAGCCAGGGCTCTACGACAACGGGCCGCTGTGGTGGTGGCGCAAGGAGATCCAGCTCAAGGTGGGCTGGCGCACCTATCTCATCGGCACGACCTGGTTCGCGGTGCCGTGCTTCACGTTCACGAAGGCCTGACCATGACCGACCGCAACACGTCGATGCCGCTCCTCGAGGTCATCTCGACCATCCTCAACCCGGCGTTGGCCATGCTGCCGATTGCCTGGGATTCCCCGAAAGCGCGCCTGATGCTGCTGACCATCGGCCAGCAGGAGAGCCGCTTCCGCTACCGGCGTCAGCAGAACAACGGCCCGGCCGTCTCGTTCTGGCAGTGCGAGCAGGGCGGCGGCATCAAGGGCGTGCTCGGCAACCAGCTGACGGCCGGCGTCATGCACAACGTGTGCGCCGAGCGGGAGGTGGGCTTCAACGGCCCGGCCGTGTGGCTGTCGATGCAGGAAGACGACCTGCTCGGCTGCTGCGTCGCGCGCGCCGTGCTGTATTGCGACTCCGCGCCGCTGCCGCAGATCGGCGACGTGGAGGGCGCCTGGGACTGCTACGCGTTGCGCAACTGGCGCCCGGGCAAACCCAGGCGCGAGACCTGGAACGGCTACTACGACAACGCGCGCGCAGCGCTGGGGGTCTGACATGGATTGGCAAGCACTTTTGAAGACGGTGGCGCCCTGGATCGGCACGGCTATCGCGGGCCCTGCGGGTCCTCTCGTCGACATGGCGATCACCGCGGCGGCCAGCGCGCTCGGCATAAGCGAGCCGACAGCCGACAAGGTGAAGGCGGCGCTGTCAGGAATGACGCCCGAGCAAACGCTCGCGCTCAAGCAGGCCGACAACCAGTTCCAGGAACACATGCAGCAGATGGGCTTCACGCACATCGAGCAGCTTGAGGCCATTGCCGCCGGCGACCGGGCCAGCGCGCGAGATCTGCAGAAGTCGAGCCCTTCAATCATCCCGCCGACCCTGGCCATCGTCGTCACTGTAGGCTTCCTGGGCTTGCTGGCCGGCATGGCATCGAAGTACCTGACGCTGACTGACTCGCCGACGCTGCAGCTGCTGCTCGGCATGCTCGCGACCGCCTGGACGTCGATCATCTCCTACTACTTTGGCTCCAGCGCCGGCAGCGCCCGGAAGGACGAGCTCGCGGCCGGTGCACCCCCGCGAACGTGACGCTTGGTCAACTCCACTCAATGCGCCCCGGGCTTCGGCCTGGGGCGCTTTTCGCGTTTCAGGGTGGCCGATGCCCGCGCGCCCCGTGGCCTGCAAAGCCTACGCCGACTCCCAACAGCCTGTCGGGGCCTCTCGCTGAGCCTTGAGGGTTGATGGTGGCCGCCCCACTGTGGTGTGGGGTCGGCTACTGGTCGAGCATACGGTGTCGAGGGCTAGCTCGACACCGTGCAGGTCAGCCGTCAAGCAGCCCGGGGATGCTGCGGCGGGTTGAGACGTGGGGCGTTCGCAGCTCTGGTCTGCGTGATCATCAGAAGCTGGTCGAGCTTGGGGAGTGCCGATGGGTCGCGCTCTTTGAAGTACCCGGCCGCCCTCTGAGGCATCCACACTTGGTTGATATAGTTTCGAAAGGCCACGAGCACTTCGATAGGGTACAGCTTGGCGACCACTGTGCGGCCATCTTCGAATTCGTGCACGTAGGTGGGCAGTGAGTCGGTATCGATGTTCAGCTCGTCGCGCAGGAATTTGCAGAACATCTTTCCCTGTGAGATGTCCGGCATGAGACTCTCCGGAAGCGTGTATCCGCGCACCTCGAGCGGGGCGATCAACGTGTTTGTCATCTCTTGCAGGATGGAGAAGTGCGTCGGCGGAATTTTGCCCAAGTTCAGCATGTGGCGCCGAAGATGGTAAGGCAGCGTCGGCTCCTTCGGACGACTGGCTCCTGACATCCAGTCGTAAATCCATTCGGAGACCTGCACAGCAAAGTCGGCCGACAGCCATTGGGCCAGATGGATAGCCACCTTTGGGTGAACCCAGGTGCTGTGCGTGCCTTGAGGTGACGTAACCTGTTGATTTAAAAGCAGAACGCTAATCTGAGTTTTGGCAGAAAGCGCGCGAAGGAAATGACCGGTGGTCTCGTTTCGGAGATAGTTGTACCAGCGCTTGCCGGCTGCGTTGCACAGATCGGTGGCGTTGATATAGCCATCCTCAGCACGCTGTTGAATGATGCTGTCTGCGACGTGGTGCGAGATCAGGTTGAGAGACGATTGATGAGTTTGCGCAGGCATGGATTCCTCCAGTAAGTGCCCTGCTTCGGGGAAGGCTTGTTACGTTTTATGGCTTGATCGCCAGAGTGATCGCAACGTACAATCCCGTCAGCTCGTTACAAGTTCCGAGGTCGGTCCGGCAAGACTTATTGACTTCGGGGTAGAGCCCAATACCGACCTTAGGGTCGGTATTTTTTTGGGCTGAGCCGGGACGATGGCCATGCGTCAATCGACTCGATTCGCATGATACCGGGTTTGTCCTACAGCGCTGGAAAAGTCGCCCATTCTTTCTGTGGGTTAACCTGTGGATAACCCCGAAAAGGTTGGCTGTGGAGACCACTTAGGAAATTTCTGTTACGGTGCATCACCGACAAGCATGGGAGGGGTTTGACCAGCCTCCGCTGCTCGCGCAAGGCTTTGATTTCGTCAGTCATTCACCCCTCCCGGCATTGCGCGCACGGATGGCAACGAGTGGCCGTGAACTGTATGCAATCGAATTTGCCAGCCGCAGGCGCTCGTACTGGATGGCTCCTTCTGCCCACCGGATCACCATCGCATAGACGGCCTGCGCGTTGAAATCCATGTGCTCGATCTCATCATGCAGCCGCTCTCGGCGCTGTCCGAAGCCTTCGATCTCGTTCAGCCATTCGTCAGTCATGGTGCTCCTTCGGGGGGTGCAGGGAGGAGGTCTCGGCCAGTGCCGAAAAAGTTCTTTGTTACCACGCCGTTGACCTCAGCGTGGCTCATGATCCGCTGTACTGCGGTATAGCCCAGCCCGAGTTTTCGCGCCACGCGGGAGACCGACGTCGTGTTCTCTTTGCGCATGAACTCGATGACCTGCTGATAGCGTGCGCCGTCCTCCTCGCTCAGCGGGTCGAGCGGCTCGGCATCCACAACATCGAACGGGTTCCCGGCCAGCGGGCGAAGGGCTGCCACGGCTGCGCGGACATACTTCGGAACCTTGGCCGACTTGTCGTACGTTTCGACG
>Ga0265327_10000737_pt1 | contig 51111 bp, 46 predicted proteins | sample 41621metaG_FD_202089 | JGI IMG/M metagenome (GOLD analysis project Ga0265327, IMG submission 202089) | Rhizosphere microbial communities from Carex aquatilis grown in University of Washington, Seatle, WA, United States - 4-16-21 metaG | ecosystem: Host-associated > Plants > Roots > Rhizosphere... | reverse complement strand
CGAACTGGCCTGGGTCGGTGACGGTGAAGCATTTGGCCGTAGGGAACCCCGGAACCGTCGGCTTCTGCTCGGCGCCGTCGGCGAAGTCTTTAACCACAAGGTCAAAGAAACCCTGTGCCGACGCCGCATCCTTTGCCTGATAGAACGTGCTCTTGCCACGCACGATCGTGTCGATGCCGAACTGGGCGAACCGATCGGTCGCCTCCTTTGGCCCGTCGAGATTAGAGCCCGCAGAGAAATGCAGCATTCCTGCGGTGGTCCACACGCCGTCGTTGACGGTTGCGTCCTGTTTGGGCAGCGACCGCACCAACAGACCCGTGGGATCGGGGTTCATCGTCGCGAACTGGGCCGGATCGGTCGCCTGGAACTGGTCGATCCGCGGGCCCTGCAAGTCCAGTGCCTTGCCGATCGTCGCCGCGGCCGTGTCGGGGGTGTCATCAGTCTGCGTGAAGACGTTGAACACATATGCGCCGTGCGCACTCAACGAACTCACCGACGGCCGCCCGCTCTCCAACATGACCGCTGTCGCTGTCGCCTCAGGATGCCCGGGAATGGGGATCGGGTGCGCGTCGGTGCTGCCCTTCGGAGGCGGCTGCTTGGTCACTAACGCCGCCAACGCGGCGTTCGCCTGATCGGGCCCTGGGAACCGCAGCACCATGACATTGACCGCCATGTGTTTGCCGGGAGCGTCCTTCGGAGTCCCGCGTGAAGTCGTGAACCCATTGATGAACCCGTTGGCCTGTGCGATATCCGGGGCTACATCGCCGGGCATCTGCACCCCCAGGGCCACCGGAGAGACGACAACCCTCGTGCCGAGCTCGTCCAAGTCCGTGGCAGTCGGGTAGGCCTGCCAGGGGTAGATGACGAACTCCGCCATCCGCTGCGCCTCGATCACCCGCGACAATGCCACGCTCGGCGTGGGCGGCTTTCTCAGACCCGTCGGGTAGCCGCCGGTCGACATCAATACACGGTTGGGCTCGCCCGGCTTGAACCCCGGATCACGTGTGGCGGACCCATTCATCACCGAAGTGCATCCCGCAACGGTCAGGGCGGTGGCGCCGGCCACCGTGACCCACCCCCATCGCCACCGACTGCCGGGGTTCATTTCGCTGTCAGCAGCAGGTACTGCGCGGCGGCCTGCTGCTGAGCGTCTTTGAGGGTGTGGGCGCCGATCTCGAACACGTACCGGTCGGCGGCCGCCACACAGGTGACGTTCTTGCCGTCGCCGGCTTTCTGGCAGTGGCTGCCCGGCAGGTTCGGCACCGTCTCCGATACCGGCCCGTCGGCCTGCATCTTGGCCACCATGGTGTTCACCAGCGCGGTCGCTGCCGCGGCGTCCTTGGCGCGGTACACCCAATCCGCCGCGGAGACCCCGAGATCGACACCGGCGTCACCGAGGTTCTTGGCCCCGGTCACCGGATCCCCATCGAAGTTCAACAGCCCGTGCGCATCGAGAGTGATGTTGCTGTTCGGACTTCCGCCGCCCTTGGGCACCGGCAGCGTGCGGGCCAACAGCCCACTGGGATCCCGCGGCACCGACGCGAACTGTGCGGGATCGGTGGGGGTGAACTTGTCGATCGCCGGACCCTGCAGGTCCAGGGTTTTGGCGACCAGCGCGGTCGCGGCGTCGGCGGGCCCGATCAGCTGAACCCGCTGCATCAGAACGAATAGTCCGTGCGGGGTGAACGAGTCCACCACCGTCCAGGTCTGCTTGATCGTGTTGTCGTCGAACATGTGGGTCGCGGCGACGGCGTCGGGATGGCCCGGGATGGCGATCGAGGTGGTCGGGATCGGCGGAGGCAGCGGGATCGGGTGCGCGATCTCCGCTTGCGCCATGCTGGTAGCCGCCGCGGCCGCGGCGGCCGGGTCCTTGAAGCGCAGCACGATGTTGAACAGCTGACGCTGCCCGGAGATTTGGCGCGCGGTGGCGAAGCCATTGACATAGCCGTCCAGCGCGAGCGCCGCGTTCTGATCGGATGAGAAGAACCCGGCCAGCGCCTTGGCCCCGCCGGGCAGTGCCAACGAGCCCGGTCCGATCCCGAAGGCCAGCGGAGCGGTCAGCGCCGGGTCGACCTCCCACGGGCCGGTGACGTAGTTGGCCAGCCGCTGCGCCTCCAGCAGTGCGCCCCGCTCGGGGGTGCCTGCGGGGCCGAGTGCCGCCCGCGGGGTGGTCGGATAATTGCCGGTGTCGAGCTTGGCGGCGTCGACGGCTCCTGCGGCGGTCGTCGGCTCTGACCGCTGCGCGTTCCCGTCCATCGCCGTGGTGCAACCGCTCGTTACAGTGGCCGCGACTGCCATGAAGGCCAGCGCGGCCCTCCTATGCGTGATCCGCCTCAACATGCTGGTAAACCCCTCCCCTGGTACCCCGTGCCGATATACGACACTGCGAACTATTGCAGCGATGCCAAAAAATTGTGCAGCAACGCGGTGTCGTCATCGGGCAGCGCGGTGCCCGTTTCGAACGCCTGGACGGCGGACGGCGGCACTCCGGCCAACATCGCGGCATCCTCGACACTGAGCCGGGCCCGATCCCGGGCAGCGAACAACAGCTGCCCTGGGGTGGCGAAGCGGGACGCCGCGGCCTGCAGCATGACTTCGCGCAGCTCCATGCGCACCTGCAGGAACACCGGCCGCAGTTCCGGAGCCCCGGAAGCGTTGTGCACCAACGTCTCCAGTCCCGCCAGTTCGGTGATCAGTCGGGCGACCTGCGCCGGGTAGTCGCGGCTGTCCGGGCCCGGCAGTTCGGCGCGGCGGGCGCGGGCCTGAGCCAACGACTGGCTGGCCCATTGAGCCAGGAAGACGGGGTCGATGGCATGCGTGGTGGTGGCCTCGCGTGCCGGCAGGCTGACCGTGCGGTCCGCCTCAGGGGTGACCGCGGTGGTCAGCCCACCCGAAGTGAACTCGCGTCGCAATTGGGCGATCTTGCCGCGCGGCCAGCCCAACACGGATTCGAGGGTCTCCTGCGTACTCTGGCGCGGCCAGGATCGACCCTTCTCGAAGTTGATCAGGGCACCGGCGTTGATGATCTTCTCGTCGGCCAACTTTCGCTGAGAGATCCCCAATTCGCGGCGTCGTTTGGCGACGGCGGCGCCGGCGAACACGATGCCGGCGTCCTGGGTGCTGAAGCTGACCACGATGCCTGCGACGGGATGGCCGAGATTGACCACCAACTCGTCGTTGGGAATTTCGAACTCGTGAACCCGCTCGCCGTTGATGAACGTGCCGTTGGTGCTGCCCGCATCGGTACCCACCCAATGCCCGTCGCGGATGGACAGCGTCAGATGCTGCCGCGAGATGCGGCTATCGGCGATACGAATGTTCGCCGGCTCTTCCCGCCCGATCACCACCGGTGCGTTCCATGGTTCGACCGAATGCGCGGTCGCCGACTCGATCAAGACGGTCAACGGCGGTACGTCGTCGAGGTCGGACGGGGGAATCGCCATGGCAAAACAGTAGCACTGCTACGCCTAGGTTCCGATCGTCGATATTCAGTCGTAGTGCTTCAGTTTCGCCATAGAAGGTTCTGTGAAACCGGCGACGTCCGCGGGGGCCCGCCCTCGCACAGTCTGTCGTGCGACGGACCTGACCAGGGCGGGCGGGACCGCCGGACGACACCGCGGCACGCTAGCGCAGATCCGATTCAGCGGCTGGTTCGGCGCCCGGGCGTCCGGCCTGACCACGCGGGGCCAGCGCGCGATGCGAATTGGTGTCGGGTGCGCCCCCGGTGAACCCGTAACGTATGGGGCATGAGCGACAACGACATGGCCGCCGATCCTGACAAGACGTCCCTGGCGCTGCCCACTCCGCACGCCGACGCGGACCGCACCCAACTGGTGACGCCGATCGGCTCCGACCCGTCCGAAGAACGCACCTCTCTGCTCAAGCCCGCGCAGCCTCAGGCGCCCGGATGGCAACCCGAGTCGCAACGGACGCCACCCGCCGCGCAGCCGGCGCCGCAGTGGACCCCGCCCCCCGCCCAACCCGCGCCCCAGGGGCAGTGGACGCCGCCCGCTAGTGGCTGGCAGCCCGAGCCGCAGCCGCAGGCCGGGTGGAACCAGCCTCCCGCCGCGCCAGCCGGGTTCGGTCAGCAGCAGCCGTACGGCGCCCCGCCGCAGGCCGCCGCTCCTCAGCAGTGGCCAGGACAGCCCGCGCAGCCGGGTGTGCCGCCCCAGTACCCGGGCGCCGGCAGCCCCTACCCCGGCCAGGCCGGCCCGGCGTATCCCGGTGGGGGGCAACCGAATCAGGGCTTCGCCCAGCCCGGCGGCGCGTACCCCGGTCAGCCCACCCCGGGCTTCCCCGGAGCCGGCCAGCCCGGCGCGCCGCAGAGCCCCAGCGAGCTGGCCAGCAACCTGGTCGCCAAAGGCGGCAGCTTCCTGACCCAACTGATGCAGCGCGGTATGCGCGGTGAGCTGATCAAGCAGCCATGGTTCCAGGCGTTCCGCCAGTCCCCCGATCAATTCATGATGATCAGCTTCGGCGTCGTCGCCCTGCTGGCGCTGCTGTTCGCGTTCACCACCGGCATCTTCGGCAGCATCCTGTCGCTGGCGCTCTGGGGCGCGCTGGCCTACGTCTTCTTCGCGATCGGCACCCTCAAGGCGCACAAGCTGGCGGCCAACGGCATCGGGTACGGCGGCGCGGTGATCGCGCTGCTCGGCACCATCAACCCCATCACCCTGCTCATCGACCTCAGCAAGTACAACGCCGCGAGCTTCGGCATCGGACTGGTGATCAGCATCATCGTCTCGGTGATCACCGCCGGGCTGCTCGGGCTGTTCGGCTTCCTGGTGAGCAAGGAGATCAAGCGCCTGTCCCAGCCCGGAGCCTTCTGACAAGTCCTGGACCCCTCGGCTGTGCCGGCCATCCTCTCTTGAGGTGGCCGGCACGGTCGTTTCCGGGCCCGCTCGCCCGAAAATATCGGCGGCCGTTCATCTTCGGGGCGATCATTAGGCCTCTCATGACATAGTGGCCGCATGGGCATGCCAATGGATCTGGTCCTCGTTCGGCACGGCCAGTCCGAGGCGAACATCATCCAGAAAATCCGAAAGGACGACCGTGACGCGGCCGCGCCCGACGGCTTTCACGACCGCCACGACAGTCGCATGCGCCTGTCCGCGCTCGGCCGGGCGCAAGCCGGGCGCACCGGCACCTGGCTACGCGAACAGTTCCCCGAGGGGTTCGACCGCTACTGGGTATCGGCGCTGGCGCACCGTCGAGACCGCCGGCACCCTTGGTTTGGGTGGGGCCTGGACCATCGACGACCGATGGCGAGAACGGGACTGGGGTGAATACGGGGTTCTCACCGGCACCGAGCAGGAAGAACAGTTCCGAATTTCGTCGAAGCTGCGCACGCAGAGCAAGTGGTACTGGCGGCCCCCGGGTGGCGAATCACTCGCCACCGGCGTCTGGCTGCGCTTCGAAGACATCCTCGACACCATGCACCGCGAGCTGGACGGCAAACGCGTCATCGCCGTCACCCACGGCGAAATGATCGAGACCGCCCGCCTGGTCCTTGAACGGATGCTGCCTGAGGAATGGCAGCAGCAGGAGAGCGACGACGCGTACAAGATCGTCAATTGCCATGTGCTGCACTACACCCGGCGAGCCCCCGACGCCGGTGAGGTGGCCCGTCGACTCCAGTGGCGGCGGTCGGTCTGCGCACATGACGAGACGAAATCGTGGTTCAGCGGTAAGTGGGAGGAGCTCACGTTCCGCACCTTCACCGACGCCCAGTTGCTCGCCTTCGCCGACGAACATCCGAATCTGCTGGACTGACGTCGGTCGGTCACCCTGCGGACGGCAGCAGATCGGCCATTGCTGTGGTCAGCCGCCCCAGTAGTGCCGCGGCGACCGGTGCCCACTCCGCTCCGAAGGTGTGCGAGCGCAGGATCTCCGAGGTCTCGGTGGCGACGGGAATGTAGAACTCGTTGATCCAGCTCGGCGCGAAGTGTGCCCGGTTGGTGGCCACACATTCGGTGTTGTCAATCAGGTCAGCAAACTTGATCAACAGCACGTCGTCCGTGGCATTGGTCAGCTTCTCCAGGTAGCTTGCGCGATCCTCATCGGACACCTCGTTGGTCATCGCGCGGATCAGCCGGTCCACCTCGGTGCCGTACGCCTCGGCGATGTGGGCCGGATCGACATCGGTGTCCTCGTACAGGTCGTGCCCGAGGGTGGCGAGATACAGGTTCTCGCGCATCGTGGAATCCGTTGCAGCAGTATGGCCGTCGATCGCAGCCTGCAGGATGTCGGCCGCCGACAGGCAATGCCACCAGTACGGTGTGTGCAGATCTCCGTTGCGGGTCTGGTGGGCATGCTTGACCTTGATCAAGTCGAGCATCGATTCGCGCAGTACGGTACTCATCGACGCAAGCTTATAGTTGGGCATTCCCGGGGTCGTCGAATCGACGATCCTCATAGCTAACATCGCCGTGGTGCCCGCGCCGGCCCGGGCCACTGAAAGGTGTTGGCGAGACTATTCACATCCGCCACGTCGCCGAGCAGGCCCTGGCGGCTGCCACGCGCCGCCTGAAGCTGAGCAACGGCCGCTCCAGGCAGGACAGCTCGATCCCGGCATGGGGAGCGGCGCTGCCGGAGTCCACGAGGGCAGCCATCCGTCGGCGCCCCGAAACATCAATCACCCGAACGACTTACACCAATCAATCGCTATGGCCCCGTCGCCGGCCGGGCCTGCGCCAACGCGCGGTGCATGTCGTCGACGTTGACCTTCAGCGCCGACGGGTCCGACCGCACCAGGGCCTCCAGATCCTGGGGCAGCGGCGCGGCCCGATACAGCCGGCGGGCCCGCTCGCTCTTGCAGGCCACCATCACCTTGCGGGCATAACGACCGTTGCCGGCCACATCGAGCATGGTGCCGCTCTCGTACGGCAGCCCCCGCAGCTGGGCGGCCTCGGCGCGCAGCACCGCCCAGGCTGCGTCGTCGACGACCAGCCGCTCCTGGTCGGCCAAGTGCCGGCCGATCGCCACCACCTCGTCGGGGGTGTAACTGGCGAAGGTAAGGGTGAAATGGAACCGGGACGCCAGGCCCGCATTCGCCCGCAGGAACTCCTGCATCTCCTTGGGGTAGCCGGCCACGATGACCACCAGGTCCTCGCGGAAATCCTCCATGTACTTGAGCAGGGTGTTGATCGCGTCCTTGCCGAACGAATGCCCCTCGGTGGTGGGCACCAGCCGGTAGGCCTCGTCGATGAACAGCACGCCGCCGCGCGCCTCCTCGCAGACCTCCTTCATCCGGGCCGCGGTCTGGGACACGTAGCCCACGACGATGTCCTCTTCGGTGACCTCCTTGACGTCGGGGCGGGCGATCTTGCCCAGTCCGAACAGCACCTCCCCGACCACCCGGGCGAACGTGGTCTTGGCGGTGCCGGGCGGGCCCATGAACACCATGTGGTTCTCGTTGCTCGCCCCGCCACCCTCGCCCTGGCTGGCCAGCAGCTGCTCGATCTGAATCTCGGTGCGCCACACCGCGATCTGCTCCTTGGCCTCCTCGAGGCCGACCAATTCGTCGATCCGCGCCTGGGCGGTGGCCAGCACGTCGCGGCGTTCATCGGCCAACTCGGCGGCGTCGCGTTCCGCGCGGCTGGTCTCGGTGTTCGCGTCCCATTTGTCGGTGCGCGTCGCGATCGTCTCGGCGTCGGTGGTGACGATCCGGTACGACGGGTTGTCCAAGGCCTGCCGGGCCGGGCCGATGAGCTGCCCGTCCACCACCGCGCTGCGGAACGCATCCTGCGCGGCATCGGCGGCCCCCTGCTCGCGCAGGCACCAGCCCTTGGTCAGGGCCACATCGGCGGCCACCATCGGATTGTTGGTGGTGATCACACCGATCAGGTCCAGCGCGGACTCGAACTGCCCCAACACCGACAACGCCATCGCCCGCAACGCCTGGGTGCCGGCCAACAGCTCCGCCGGCACATAGCTGGCATGCCGTGGTGGGCACACATCGGTGCTGGCGCACACGTCGGGCCAGCGCGACGTGGCGTGATAGAGGGCGGCGACCATGAACTGGCGCCACAGGGCGGTCTGCGCATCGCCGACCAGTTCAGGATCATCGAGCACGGCCAGGGCGCGGTCGTACTGACGGTCCCGGATCAGGCCGCTGGCGTAGGCCACCGCGATGGTGCCGCGCGACCACACCTGGATCGGCAGGTACAGCGGCGCCGGTACGTGGGCCTGCAACGAGCCGTCCTGTAACCCCAATCGACGGGTTTCCTTATACAGCGCACGGGAATTGGCGTGCGCGCCGGCGAGAGCCGCGACGCTGTGGTCGCCGCTGGCCAGGCGCCCGATCCAGGCGTCGCTCATGGCCGGCGCGGCCTCGGTGATCCGGGTGAACGCCTCCCGGGCGCCGGCGAGGTCCCCGCCCTGCACGCGCGCGATCGCCGCGTCGAAGGCCCGGCGCTGCTCGGTCGGAGAGGTCATGGGCGGATCTCCTCCACTTCAGTTGATGGTGCTCCCCCGTCGGCCAGATGGCCGGTGATGGGTTCGACGGTAGTCGTAGACGGCCGCGGACCGTCTGAGGGCGGGGTCGAGCGGGGTTGGTCGGGCCGATCCGGCGACGGCGGCTCACCGTCGACCGCGTTCGGCGCAGCGGGTGCAGGATCAGCGGCTGGCGGTGTGATCGGCGCGACCGCACTGGCATCACTGCCGCCGGGCTCCCCGGCGGCAGGATGAAGACCGTTGCCACCGCCAGTGTCCAGCGGAGCGGACCGTGACGGCCCCCGATGGCCGGCGCGGCCGCTGTCGGCGCGGGATGGCGACTCGGCGATCGGCCTCGGCGGCCCCGACATCGGCGCCGAAACCTCCGGTGCCGCAGCCGAATCCGATGCCTGACCGTCTGTCGACACCGCCTGACCGGCAGTCGAAATCGGGTCTCCCGACGACACCGGGGCGAATCCCGGTTGCGGCGCGCCGAGCGTGGCGGGGTCCGATGCACGGGCCTCCAGCCGCTCCCACGGGGTCATCCGCGCCCCGCCCAGCTTGCCGGCCAACCGGCCAGCGCCCTGGGCTGCCGCTGATCCCGCCCCGCCCACCGCGGCCCGTAGCCCCATCCCGAGCGCGACATCGGTGGCGCGCCCCAGAAGCCCGGGCCGCCGCGGCTCCCCGTTCAGGTCGGCACGGATGTGCCCCAGAAGATGCAGCGCCACCGCCGAGACCGCCCCCATCATCAACACGTGCGCGAACGGACTGGTGCCACCGAGCTCCGCGGGCAGCGGCCGAGCGAGCAGCGCCTCGATGGCCAGCCCGATCACGCTGACGAAGGTGATGTACATCATCGCCTCCACCGGATGTTTGACGAACCGCCACACCGTGGCCTTGGCGTGCTCGGCCGCCCCGGCGGATACCGCGCCGACCAGCACCGCGGGCAGCACCGTGGCGGTGGTGTACAGCGCCTTCACCGACACCATCAGCACCGATGCACCGGCGGACACCATGAACCAGCCGAACAATGTCGCGGCGCCGATCAGCACCAACCCACCGAACAGATCCCCGGCCCCGAGCTGCTCGGCGTAACGCACCGCCGCGCTATCCCCGCAGCGCACCATCGCGGCCACCGGGCCACCCGGCATGGGATGGGTCAGGGCTGCCGAATACGCCGCGCCGCAGCCACCGACCTTGTCCACCACGTGCCCGAAGTTGAATACCTCCAACGGTTCTCGCACCACCCGGGTGATCAGGCTGGAAGTCAGGGTGTCCAGCTGGCCACCGAACCCGCCGCCGCCGATGGCACCACCGTGGGTGGCTACCTGCGCGGTGGAGAACCCGACTCGCCGGCCGAACTCCAGCAGCCCGTGCGGCCCGTACATCAGGCCGGCCGGATCGGCGAACACGGTGACCGCCAAGGCCGGCAACGCCAGGGCAACCAGGATCAGGGTGACGCCGCGCCCGGACTGGCCGCGGCGGATGGTCAGCACCCCCGCGAACACCCCGGCCGGCACCGTCAGGGTCACCAGGCCCCAGCTCGTGGTGACCGACAGGACCGCGCCGCTGACCGCGCGGGCCATCGTCCCCAGCACGGTCAGCCAATAACTCGAAATCGTCAACCGCATCAGCCACAGTGCCAGCGCCAGGATTCCCACGAACACCCCGACCTCGGCGGTGAGCAGATTGGCCGCGGCAAGGTTGGCGAACAACGCACCCATCCCGTGCAACAGCCACGGCACCCAGCTGGCCGGATCGAACGGTGAAGCGCCGGGATCTGCGCCGACGACCCGGGCGGTGAGATCGGCCAGCGCCAGCCGGAAGTCCCCGACCGGTACCCCGGAACTGTCGCGCAGCCCGGTCCAGTTCAACACCACCCCGGTGGCCGCCCCCGCGGGCGCCGCGGCCGCCACCGCCGTGCACGACAACAACTGCAGCCAGCGCCATACCGTCAGCGCCCGCGCGGCCCGGCGGTGGGTCGCCAGCCAGTACGCAACCCGGCCGCTCACACCGGTACCCGCCGCTCGCGGGCCCGCCGCCGCTGCGGGTTGGTGTCGTACAACTCGGCCAGCTCGGCGGTCGGCGCCCCGAACAGCCGCACCTTGCCCCATCCCCCGAACTCGTCGAGCACCCAGGCCTCGCCCTCGCGGCCGGGAATGACCTGCCCGTGCCGGGTGTCGATGGCCTCGTCGCCATAGGCGAGCACTTGGGCCGGGCTGGTGTTGGTGACGTAGTCGGTCAACAGCTGCGGATGCCGGTCCAGGTCCCGACCACACCACCGCAAGGTGTCCTCGGCGATATCAGGTGTCTTGAATCCCAGGCAGATCCGCTGCTCGATGAACTCGTCCTCGAGCACCCCGAAGTCCTCACGCGGGGACTGGCTGATGCCCACGAACAACGTCCAGGCCTTGCGGCCCTGCCGGATGATGGTGTTGGCGCACCGCTGCCCGCCCGGCGAGTGTGTCCACGCCGCGCATTCCTCCACCACCAGCACATCGGGCGCGGTGGGCCGGGCGAAGAAGCGGCTCTGCGCCAGGTCGGCGGCCAGACCGTAGAGGGCCTGGGCGGCGCGCTGCGCCGGGGTGCTCTGCCGGTGCAGGTGGGGCTGGTACTCCTCGGTGACCGTCGGCAGGGTCAACCCGCCGAAGTTCCAGATGATCAGCTGCCGCGACAGGTCGGGCACCGGCAGCGTCTCGTCGAATATCGGCGCCAGCAGGCGCTCGGCTCGCAACCCCTCCAGCGCCACCAGCAGGTCGCCGTCGGCGGCGACCCGATCCGGCCCCGGCGCGGCCAGCAGCGCGATCAGCCGGCCGAGGCTGCCGATCCCCTGTGCGGCCCGAAACCCCGGCTCCAGCAGCGCCTTCAGTCGTGCGGCCTGGGTGCTGAACGGGGCGAACCCGAGCTGCGGGAGCAGGTGGTCCACCGTCCGCTCGGCGGCGTCCTCGGGAGCGAAGATCCGCAGTCCGTCCAGGCTGAACCGGGGCCGCCTGGCGTCGATGACCAAGGTGCGGTCGGCGGCGAAGGTGGCCAGGGCGAGCTGATGCTCGCGCGCGGTGGTCGGGTCGATCAAGGTCATCCCGGCGCCCAACTCCAGCCACGAGCGGATCAGGTTCTTGGCGCACTGTGACTTGCCGCGGCCCGGGGACCCGCCGATTACCAGGTTGCCCGGGTTGTTCCGGCCGGGCGCGCCGACCAGGTCGTTGAACACGACCTGCCGCAGACCACCGGAGGTGAGGGTCTCCCCCAGCGGGACGCCGACGTTGTTGCCCAACCCGGTGGCCAGCAGCGGCACGAACTTCGCGAACGAGGCCACCGTCGACGGGCTGCGGATTTCGTGCAGCGCGGCGCGGGCCTCGGTGCCGGGATTGGCGCCGCACCACCGGGCGACCTGGCTGCCGCGGCGGCGCACCAGGTCCAGCCGTTGGCTGCGGTACCGGCGGATCACCTCGGTGATCGCGGTGTCGAGGGTGGTCGGGTCGGCTGCGGCGGCGGTGATCAGCACCGCCGGGTTGACCCCGCGTTCGGCGGCACCGCGTTTGAGTGCCGACGCGAGCTGCCGTCCCGAGGCCAGGCGGCGGGCCAGCTCATCGTCAGCGTCGGCGTGCCTGCCCAGCTGGCGGGCCTGATCGCGGACGTTGGTGATCACGTTGTGTGCGGTCGCCACCGCCACGTCCTCGGTGTCGAACGTCAGGTGGATCGACCAGTCCAACGTGACGTCCGGGGTGGACAGGTCGTCGAGGACCTTGAACATCGTCGCGGTGGGCCACCGCAACCCGCCGTCGGGATAGCGCTCGAGCCCGGCGATCGCCTGGTACGCATCGGGGATCCCCGACGCGGCGCTGCGGTAGGTGCGCAAGAACACCTCGGCGTCGCGGCGCGCGGCCAGCCACGCCCGGCCCCGTAGCCGTGCCGCCGACGGGTCCAGCCACACGGGGTCGAATGCCGCGGAAGGCAGCCGCGCCTCGGCCTCATACGGCGTCGTCGGCACCGGCTCCGACCAGCTGTGCCGGCTCGCGAGGTAGTTCCAGTGCCACCAAATCTGCTCTACACCAGCGGGTTTGGCGGACAACACCGGCGGGATGCGGGCCGCCGCCGCGGCCGCGCGGTCCCGGTAGTGCGCCAGCGCCGCGGCGCTGTCCCGGTCGCGTCCTAGGGCGGTGTCCACGCGGTGTCGCCAGCTGCCCGCGCCGCCGGTCCCGGGATCGAGCGGCAGGCTCAGCCAGAAAATGCGCCGTCGGTGCCGGCGGGTGCCGAGCGCTGCCGCCCACCGTCGGCAGTGCGCCACCCACGCCTCGGTGTGCGGGGGCATGACCTCCGCGCCGGCCGGGGTCGAGGGGTCGAGGTCCGGGTGTGCGAAAAGCATCCGGCGGGTGCTGGCCTTCGGATCGGCCGGGGCGGTCAGCCCGGCGAGGATGGCCCCCGACGGCAACGCCCGCAGCAGGTCGGCGTGCACGTCGGCGACCTGGTCCTGCACCTCGCGGCGGGCGAACACGAACGGCAGCCCGGACAGCAAGTACTCGGCATACACGCCGCCGACAGTGAACCGCAGATTCCCGATCACCCCCGTGGGCGCGGCCGCCGCCACGGTCACCGCGTCGCCCCGTGCTCGGGTTGGCCGGTGTGCGAACACCACACCCGTGGCCGAAAGTTGGCCAACCACCACGATATTCGGGTGCGCACCGACGGCCGCACCACGGGGACCTTGCCCAGCGCCCACACCGAGGCGGCGGTCACCGCCGCGCCGCCCGCCAGGATGGTCAGCGCGTCGCCGTCCTCCAAGTGCGCGGTCACCAGCGCCGCCGTCACGATGAAGCCGATCAGCGCGGCCAGCGCGTCCGGCAGCCGCCACTTCTCCTTGAATGGCAGCCGGAATCCGTCGCCGGCGTCGCCGAGATGGATGGGCAGGTCCCGTTGATCGGACCAGACTTTGGCCGGGGCATCGTCAACCATCGCCGTCACCTCCACCGTGACCGAGCGCCGGCACCGTCGCGACGGTCATTGCCCGAACGGGTTGGGCACGTTCACCCGGTTGCTCACCCCGTGGGAAGCGAACTCGTGGGTGAACAGCGCCGCGATGCCGGCGGACAGGAAGATGGTTACCGACAGCGCGATCACCAGGAACTGATGGGTCATCCCGGCGCCGGCGCCCTCGCGGCCGGCCTTACCCAGGGTGGCCACCGTCCCGACCACCAGCGCGATCGCGGCCAGCAACCCTTCGACCAGGTACGCCATCGAGGTTCCCGCGGTGAACAACCCGTCGGCCAGATGCAGGGCGGTCGGTGCGGTCATGATGAACTCCTTTGCTTTCCGACGGGTGTGGCATCGGCATCGGTGCCGAGCCGGGGTATCGGGTCGATGTCGGCGACCATCCAGGTGCCGTTGCTGTTCTCCACGGTCAGCGGGAAGGTGAACGGCACGGCGGCGAACTGCGGGGTCTGCGCCGTCACGGTGGCCCGCACCCGGACGCGAGCGCCCGGCGGCGGCGAGTCCGGGATGTCGGCGTCGGTGTCGGCGGCAGTGACAGTCGCGCTGCGGTAGCCGCCGACCGCGGTGATCCACGAGTCGGCCACCACGTACCGGTCCAGGCCGCTGGCGCCGGTCAGGTAATTGGTGACGAAGCCGGCCACCACCGCGTAGACCGGCGAGGACGGGTCGAGCGGACGGTCGTAGCCCGCCGGCACATCCGCTCCCGGTCCCGGGTCACTGATCGGTACCGGCCACTGCAGGGCCCGGGGCTGATAGCGCCACACCGCGACCGCCACCCGGTAGAACGCCCGAGTCGGCGGCGCCGACAGGTAGGGACGCTGCTGCACCACGACGACCGCCGCATACAGGTCGACCTGTCCGTCGGCGCCGGTTCCCGCCGGGGACACCGACCACACCCCGGCCCGGTCGACCACCGCCGGCGCCGGGTCGCTCGCCGCCACGCCCGGTGCGGTGCTACCGGCCGGCGGCACGGTCAGGTAGCGGTGCAGGTCGGCGCGCCGACCTGCCGGAACGGTCAGTACCGCGGTGACGAAGTCCGCGGCGAACTGCCCGGCCGCCGACCGCTGGTTGTCAACGCGGGTCGCTATCACCGCGATATCCGCTGCATCAGGATGCGGCGCCACCACGAACACCCGCACCCCCGCGGCCAACCCCACCGCGGCGCCCATGACCACCACCGCGCGACCGGTCCGGCGGGCCAGGGCGGTGCCGCGGTCCAGGCGGCCGCGCCACCTCCGGGACATGTTGATCGTGCGCATCGTCATCGGACTCCCCTAGCTCGGCGGGTGCCCGAGGAACGACAACTGGCTGACCGCGAACGTGGCATCCACCGGATCCGGACCGACGGGCTCCCCGTCCAGCGCGGCCGAGGTCCACGGCGCCCCGAGCGGATCGGTTCCCAGGGTGCCGCCGGTGTCGGACAGCGCCGGCGGCGAACCCGCCACGGTGGGTGCCGCCGATGGCCGGTCGGTGCGCAGGATGAGCACATCGGCCCGGGAGGCCAGCACCCGGCTCGGCAGGGTCGCCGATACCGGTCCGTGAATTCCGTTGGTGTCCAACAGAAACGGGTCGGCCGCCAGCTTGTCACCGTTGAAGAAGTTGAACTGCACCCGGCTGACCACCCGGTGCTGCAGCCACTGGTCGGTGCTGCCGGCAGTACTGATCCAGCCGGGTGTCACCGACACGGCGCTGAGCATGTAGCTGCACGTCGGCTCCGGGCGCGAGCGGCCGCAGCTGAACGTCACGTGCAGCACCTGGCCGTCCAGCAGGCTCTCCTGCGGCCCGCGCGAGCACACCCACACCGTGCCGTTGCCGGTCAGGGCCAGTGGCGAGGTCGGCCCGCCCGGGCAGCTGTCGGTCGTCGGCGTGTAGGGGACGGCTTGATCCTGTTGCGGCGCAACCGGACCAGGGGGCCGCTCGGCGTCGGGCGCCGGAGCGGGACTCGCCCGATGCGTCGCCGCCGGGGTGGCCGGCGCGCCGCCGCCGCACGCCGCGAACCCGGCCACGATCACCACCGCGGTCACGCCCACCCCGGCCAGCAGTCGGCGCAGGATCCGCCGGGCTCCGGCATTGAGATCCGCGGCCGCGGGCGCAGCACCATCTCCGACGCCTCCGTGTCCCGAATCCCCTGCAGCGACGGCGATTTCAGCGTCGGTGGACCCGATATCACCGGCAGTTGGGACGGCGGACGCACCGCATGCCGGTCCGTCCTCGAGGAGCTGGTCGAGCATCCAGTCGCGGGTCGATCCGCCGTCCGCGGTCATGGCCGCGTCCGCTGGCCGGGGTCAGGCAGGGGCCGGGCATCGATGACCCCGGGCCCGGTCAGGTCATTCCCACCGAGGATCGCTGCGGCGTCGGCGGCGGTCAGCGCCGGGCGCGGTGGGGTCATCGGCCACCACCGGCGGGATGCTTCCACCGCGAGCCACCCGTCGGCGACTCCGTACAGGCCGGCCGTCAGCGGCACCGCCGCCGCCTGTAGCGCCAGCCAGGGCAGCACCACCACTTGGCCGAATGACCCGGCCGGGTCGTAACTGAGCAGGTCGGCCAGCACCGTCAGCCCGGCCAGGCCCACCCCCGACCACAGCAGTGCGGCGATCGGGAAACCCGCCAACGTGCCCGGGATCAGTGCGGTGATCGCCGCGGCCAACCACCGGCCGATGGGCCACCCGAGCGGCGCCAGCACCGCGGCGGTCATCACCCCGACCAGTTCCACCTGCGAGGCCGGGGACCGGCCGGTGCGCAGCCACAGTGGATCGAGCACGGTGTCGTCGTGCGGATCGGGGACCGCCGCCGTCTGTACGCGTTGGCGCCGCCGCACGATCCGGCCCAGGCGTTCGGCGCGGCGGCGCTGAATCGTCGACCATCTCTGATGGTGGGCGATCCAGTCGCGGCGCATCTCGTCGAAGCGGTCCGGCGGCAACTTAGCAGCCATGGTTTGAGCGTAAGTCCGGCCAAAGGTGTCCCCGTGCACTATTTTTCAGCCGGACTGGCCACCCGCAGACAAGGCGACACTGCAACGCACACACGGCCAAGCACTGTCGGCCTGATTCGGGTGCGGCGGTACCCAAGCGATGGGTCCGAAGTCGGTGCCCGAGCTGGCTGTCGCGGCGGCGATCACACCCGTCCGGCTGGTGGCGGCACGAGCATGATGGATTCGGTTGTTACGGTAAAGATTAGCTGAGCTGGAGGGGCTCGCCATCGCCTTTGGTGGCTGTGGTGGTCGTCGCGTCGCGGCATTCGCCATAGAGTTCGATCACCACTACGGCGACGCTGGCATCGGCCGGCGACAGAGCAGCATCGACACCACCATTTTCTGACGTGGTCGCGTGGCTTATGAAGTCACTGCCCGACGACCATCCACCGCGACGGAGACGCTGAGTCATGTCATCGAATTCCGCTGCCGCGGTTCGGTGGTCGGCGGAGGGTTGGTACGCGATTGTGACATCGCCGCGGAACGGGCCTTGGTCGTGGTCGCTGCACAATGAATGCCAGAACATCGCGGATTTAACGGGTCTGGCGATGAGGTGGCTGACTTCGGTTGCGGCGTCAACGACTCGGCTCCTGGACTGCTGCGGCGTCATGGGATGGATCACCCCGTTGGCAACAGCATGCAATGTGTCGCATCCCGCCAATAGGGTCGCCACAACAGGCGTCACTGCACGTAGGCTGCGGTTCACCGGCCGCAGCGCGTCGTTCCACGTCTGCGCCCCTGAGGATCGTTTCGCCATGACTCCCCGGTGCCGTGCAATGCTCCCGATATCTGAACGCTACAAGCAACCAAAGACACCGCCCGACACCAATTTCCGTCGCGTGTGGGGCGATGATCGTGCGACGGCACGCCTGGAGCGCGGGCGCGGCACGGTGTCACTGACGACCCCGGGCGGCTTCAGTGGTGAATCGCAGGGCCGTTGGCGCGACGTGGCTACGTACGTTATCTGTGTCGCCGAAACCATTGGGCAAGCGTCCGTCTGTTCTTCGCCGACGACATCGCCGCTGCATCTGCGGGCGGCGCCAAGGCCCGTACGTCGGCGCGCGCAAGGTCAAATAGCGCGACGTCGACGTGGATCGCGACGGGGCGGTCGTCTGCGTCGAAGCTGGCGAGGATCGGGACCCGTGTGTTGTCGAACAACGTCTTGCAGGTGATCACCGAAACCCCGCTGTCGCTGCGCACCTCGGAGTAGTAACTGGGGCTTTCCCACGCCCGCTCCCAGTTCCGGTCGAGGGACGCCATGTCCGCTTCCGTCAGCGCATCCGCGTCGTGCACCAAGATGATCCCCAGATCGGTGGAGACACTCACCCCGTATGGCGGAATATCGCTGTGGTACAACGTCTCCGGCGAAGACACGTATGCAGGGGCGGTGTGAGATAGTTCCACCGACAGGTATGCGGGCCGCAGCACAAGTTTGGCGGCCTCTCCCACCGGCCGGACGTAGCACTCGGTGGACCAGATCCGGTGATCGCCCGACGGCACCGCGAGCACGACCTGCGGACGCTCGAGGTCGTAGACGTCGCGGATCGCCAAGCGTCCGCACGTGACTGACAGCCGGCCCAGCTCAACGTCGCGGCTACCGAGTGTTGGCGTCCACACCCCGAACCGGGACGCCGACACGTTCTTCGGACTGGTAGACATCAGCACACTTTCCGGTCGGTCACGACCTGTTCCGTAGATGACATTTGGCCTGGATGACGCCGTCGAGATCGGAACCTACGCGCGCTGCGCGTTGCGCAGCGCGCCCAGATACACCACGAATTCGTCCCAGTCGATCAGCTCCACCATCTGGCCCGGGGCGCCGCGTGGGATCAGCCGCGCCTCACCGACGTTGCGGGGCAACAACTCTGCCGCTTCCAGGGCGCTGCCGAACTGCCGACTAGTGGTCTTGTCGTCGCCGTTGTGGTCGTAGGACTGGTGGCTACGGGTGGCCATACCCGACCAGAACGCCGCCGAGGCCATCACGTCCCGCTCATGCGAGCCGTACATGATCAACGCGGCCGGGGTGACATCGCGGATCGCCTGCCCGGCCAGCGGTCCGTACACCGCATCCAGTTGCGAACCCGCTTGCGCGGCAAAGCAGATCGAGCATCCCAGGCCACGCGACTCGGCCAGATACTGGGGCAGGCGCGGCATCGGGGTGTTGGTGATCTCGTCGAGGAACAACCCGATCCGGTGGAACTGGTCCCACTGCGCCACCCGCGCACGCTGCCGGTTGATGAGCTGGTCCATCAGCACGATCGCCTGCGCGGCGACCGTCCCGTCGGCCGGGGTGAGCAGGAACAGGGTGGCCCGCGGCTCGTCGAGGAACGACAGGTCCAGCGGTGGATGCGGGGTGTCGCGGCGGGCGGTCAGCAGCCAGGCGGTCAGCACCTTGGTGACCGTCATCTTCACCGAATCGCGCTGTTTGGGCTCCATGTCCATGACCGAGCGGACCCGGGCCTCGAACAACCGATCGGCGCTCCAGGCCGCCGCGACCGCCCACCCGGGATGGAATGAGCCCTGCAACGCTGTTGGGCCGGAAGGATTTTCGGCGTTCTCCGCGGCCTCCAGCGCCCAGCTCATGCCCAGCCCGATGGCCGCGGGACTGGCCGCAAACAGCAGGCAGGTCAACGGCGCCAGCGCTAACTGGTCCCATGGGCCGGGATCGGCGCCGGCCCGGAACGACTGCCCGGACATCGCCACCGCCGAGGTACTCAACAAGCTCTGAGCGACCGCCTTGGCGTCGTCGAGGCTCGTGATCAGCGCGGTCGGATCGAACCGGTGCGGCGCGAAATCCGCCGGGTAGCACGGGGCGGTGATCGGTCGCAGATCCAGCAGCGCGACCGGCCCACCGCGGCGCGCGGCCACCATCTGCATCAGATCGTCCTTGCTCGAGGACACCAGTGCCGGGCCCGGCCACAGCACCGCCGCCTGCGCCAACCAGCGGCGGGTCTTGCCCGTCCCCGGCGGGGCATATCCACCGACGTGCGGAGCGGACTCCAACGGCACCCGCCGATCCCGCGCGTCGCGGGTCCAGCCGGCGAACGGGGTCACCGGCGGCCGGAACACGCCGGCCCGCGGAGCTGAGCGGGACATGGTTCCACCGTACGGTCAGCCGACGGGGGTTCCGTGCACAATTTCTGTGGCCGTGCGGCTGTGACGAATGGGTGTCAGGACGTCGCGGATTTGGTGTGAGGATGGGTTCTCGTGTCGTTCTAACGGGCGGTGCAGTCCGTAACACAGTTGCGTGCCCTGACGCGGAGCCACGACATGGGGATCGAGGGAAGGCGTTGGCGCTGTTCGGTACCGTCGATCAGCTGCCCTCGGTCTGCGTGGCGTCGCGCTGAGCACTGCCGCCTCCGCCGCCATCGTCCTGATCGTAGGAGGCGGTCTTGCACCCGCTATCTTTCTGAAGCTGGCCTGAAGCCGACCGTCGAAAACCGTTACGGTCCGGCCGGTTTCGTCGCCGCCGCCTTCACCGTCGCCACCTTGGAACTGCTGGCCTGGGTGTTCCTGCTGTGGGCCTGGTATCTTGTGCCGGCCATCGTGCTGCCCGCGGTGATCGTCGACTTGCTGATCGGCTACGGCTTGACCCGCCTGAACGGCACCGCCGCGCAGGTCGGGCGCGGCATGGTGATCGGCGGCATCGCCGTACCCCTGACCGTGCTGCTGTTCTTTCCGTGCTGGCTCGCCGCGGGCGCCCTCGGGCTCGCCTAGTGTCCTGCGTCGACAACTCGCGTCAGTTCTCAAACAGCGTGTCACATCCCTGACCACTGCGCCGGGCAGTTGAGACGTTCTCCCCGGCGGCATCGGGAACGGGTTGGTGGGCATGTTGTAAAACGCCATCACCAGATAGGAGCCGTCCGGGAATGGAATTCCATGCTTGGCCGTCGGCTTCTTGTCCCTGTAAGAGGGTGTAGTCCGAAGGTATGAATTGGCCCGCTGACCGGCGCATGGCACTGAAGCGTCTGAGATAGTGCGACAGTCACTTTGGGGACTGCGAGCGCTGTTCAACCGAGAGGGATTCCTTGATGAAGAAGCTTGTCGTAATCGCCAGCGGTGTTGCGGCAGCCATTGGCTTCAGCGTCGCGATATGTTCACCCGCTCAAGCAGAGCCGTTCGTCCCATGCCCCTATGACCCGGACGGAGGTGTGCAGGCTTGGCAACAGTGGTACGACAAAGAACTTGCCAAAGCATCAGCCCTCGACGCGGAATATAGAACGAAGATCCAAACCCTCAGTGGTGCGGAACGAATGGCGTATGCCCAGAGTGTGCTCGACCAGTCGAAAAAGCTGGAGGACGAACGGTCGCACCCACCGCTGTCGTGCCAGCCATTGTCAGCAGCTGCGTCAGCTCCGTACTTCAAGCCTGATCCACTGCAACCCGTGCCGGATAAGCCGCTCATCGCTGACTCCCTTTCGGGGCCGCCCTCTGACGCTACGTCGCCCGTCGACTGCACGAAGCTCAAAGGTGCGTACGATTCGCTCGGCCCAGTATCAAATTCTGCCGATGCAGCCGCAAAGCTGAACCACATGAAGATTCCTGGCGTTAGCCAGGTGACAGGTGCATCCCTAGCATTGTGCGGACTTGATGCGATCCCGGCCGCCATCGCCAATCCGACTGCAGATAACCAGCAACGCGTATTCGACGGTGCTTGCGGAGCGGTCGATCAATTTACGGGCGGAATCATTAATCCATGCGGTGACACACCGGTTGGGTCAAATTAGGAACGCTGCTTCGCTTTCATCACGGCGCGGACCGCAGCCGTGAGAACCGCGGCGCTAGTGTGAGCTTTCCCGGAAGGCGCACTCGGCGGCTACCGGCGTCGCTCATCAGCGACCCACTTGCGTAACAGGGTCTCATGCAGATTAAAACGAAGGGGAACCTCGGCCACCGAACGATCCCGTCGCGAATATCGTTCCGCAGCGCGTGAATTGGGCGACGGATGCCGCGGCGTAGTTGCTTGTCGGTGAGCCAAGGTCGCTCCGACACCATCTGTGATGTCCGCGCCGCCGTTGTCCCACCAACGCGATCGGAGGGAAACGACACCGACCGGCGGAGCCGGCCGCGTGGGCCGTAACCGTAACCCGTATAGGGGTTCAGCGACCGCGAGCCGCCGTTTTCGCGACGCGCTGGGTGATGTCCAGCGTGTGACGCTGAAGGCGCGGAAGCAGCCGATCTGCGACCTCTCGGGCGGCGGGGGTGTCGATGCGGTCGAGCACGGAGCGGAAAGCATCCGGTGCGGCAGCCGCCATGTCCACCACGCGTGCCAGCCGCTCGGCCCGGTCGAGCCTCATCTCGTCGGCGTGACGTTCAAAGTTCTTCTTGAGCACTTGGCCGAATTTTCGCCGTCCACCGATCGACATGGCCACCGCGGACAGATCGTAGCCACCCGACCGCGGCTCGTAGGCGAGCGCCGAAGACAGGTCATAGAGCGGGGCCATGCGGGCTTCACCGCGCGGCGAGTACAGCAGGGCGAAGTTCTTGGCGTGCGCGTCCGGGGCACCGACGACGTAGTTGAACAGGACGGCGTCGGAGAACCGGAGAACATCCTGCTCGGGGCGTACTGATTCGCGGCGCAGCATCGCGGCCAGGTCGGCGGTGCGTGGTCCGTTGCGTTCTTCGTACTTGTTGGCGGGCATGCGGCCCATGGCTTGGCAGAAGTCCACTTGATGGAGGCGGTGCACCGTCGAGGTCGTGTCCTGATAGCGATCGAATCGGGTGATGACGATGGCGGTTTCACCGGCGAAGTCAGCGAGTTCGGTTGCCGCGACGGTCAGCCCGAGCTGTGCGGCGACGTGCATGGTGGCGTATTCGAGTACGGCTTGGTGCATGAGCTGGGTGACGCCGGGCTTGACGATGTGAGTTGAGGCCGCCGCTCGGTGTGCCTCGTACCAGCGGTTGCCCAATCGGGCCAGGGTGAACTTCTCCTGAGCGCCAGGCAGGCTCCAATGCTCGTCGGGTAGGGTCCAGGAGGCCCCGGTGGCGCGCAGCGCCGCGAGCCGCGAGCCGATCCGTGTGGCAGTGGTCGGCCGGTAGTCGGTCCTGCGTTGGCGGAGTTCGTCGAGTACGTCCTCCGGGGCGAACTGGACGGCACCGACGCAGTCTCTACCCATCGCGGCCAATAGATCGAATGCGGTGTCGCTGGTCTGCAGTTCGGTGGCCCACGCCGTGCGTGCGGCAGCGCTCTCGGGCAGGAGCCCTTCCGCATAGGCCGCGACGGCCTGGTGGCCGAAGCGGGTGTCGCTGATCGGTAGCGCCGGGCTCAGTGGGGTTCGGCCGACGTTGCGGTAGGCCTCGCGATAGGTAAATGTATATTGGCCCAGGCGGTTTCGCGACCAGTCGCCGATGGCCTCGCCCCTGAGTAGGACGACGAGCCGGTCAGTCATCGAAGATCGATTCGAATGCCGACTGGGCCGCGCGATCCTCGGCCGATTCTTGCGTCGGAGCCAGCGTCATTGTTAGACCCAGTGCGGCGATAACCCGGAAGACGGTGTCCATTTCCGCGGTTCCGTGCCCGGCCTCCAGCCGGACCAGCCAGCCGCGGGACACGCGCGCGCGAGTGGCGAGGTCGTTTTGGGTGAGGCCTTGTCGGCGGCGTTCCTCCCGCAGCGCGCGGCCGAGTCGGCGGGGCTCGCTGATCTCGTACACGGATGTCATCGTACGCCGACATTTGTAAAATGTCATCGAACGTAGACATCAATGTCGATGTCATCGTTCGATGACAGTAGAGACTACGGCGAAATGCTCCGTTAGGCGGGGCCTGTCGGGTGAGGGTCGCCCCAGGGGCGGGCGGAAGTAGGAACAGCCGCACAGGCCAACGTGATGCGCTGAATCTGCGTAGCTTTTCGGCAGCCAGAGTGACAGGGGGCAAGCCATCGCGAAAACTGTCACACCACAGCAAACACTCATATATTCGCAGGAAACCCGCAACGTATTGACCTGGTCGTCGATAGGATTCCGCGAATGACAACCGCTGCATCCGACCCCGAGAAGGCCACGCGCCGCCGACGCACACGGATGGGCGTTCCCGCCGCGTTGCTCGTGGCGTTCGGCGCTCCGGTCGCGCTACCCATCTCCCCGATAGCGCCGGCCGTTGCGTCCCCGGGGTCGGCAGCCCAGAGCAACGCGGTGCGGGTCGCCCGGGACTACCTCAGCCTCCAGGGATTTTCCTACGACGGGCTCATCAACCAGCTCGAATACGAAGGCTTCTCGACCGACGTCGCCACTGACGCGGTGGACAGCCTCACCGTCGATTGGAACGAACAAGCCGCCAAGGTCGCCACGAGCTATCTCGAGTTGCAGGGGTTCTCTCGCAGCGGGCTGATCAATCAGCTGGAGTACGACGGATTCACCCCGAGCCAGGCGCTGTACGGCGTGCGCCAGGCCGGGCTGTGACGACGCTCAACCTTTCCAAAGTCGGCAAGGTCGGCAATTGGGCTCTGCCGCGCATCGTCTCGGCTGCGTCAGCGGCGATGATGGTCGCCGCCGCGGCGCCCGCATAGGCCGACCCGCCACCGCCCGGGTGCGAACGGGTCCGATCTTTGGCCTGGATACGCAAATCCGTAAAATATGCGACGAGGCCGGTCCGCCCCGACGGTTCGCGGGTTCGAGTTCGTCAGCTCGTCCGGCTCCAATACGTCAATGGCAGCTGCGGCGGTTCTACTGTGCCTGGCGGCAACTGCCCACCTTGGATGAACCACGATGTGACCCCCGGATGGACCCACCGATCGAAACCTACGTCGTCACCGCTGACACAATTCCGCCGGGCGAGCCCGGCCACTTGGAAGAGTCCCCCGGAGTTGTTCCGGCCGTGGCGACGGCAGCCGCCTTGGCGAGGGATGGACGCGGTCGAGCCGACTCCGCTCACCAGGCAAGGTCGGATTTTGGTGCAGGTGACCGTCTTTCGGCGACTCCATAATGGGAGAGTGCAACCGATCACCATCGCCGTGACCGCAGCTGCCGTGTGCGCCGCCATGATGGCCGCCCCCTCAGCGGCCGCCTCTCCTGGCTCCGAAGCGCTTGCCGGGCTGAAACCGGTCGATGCGGCGACCTACGGGACGTACAGCACGTACGGTGCGGGCGGCTGGCAGTTCACCACCGCCGACGGGGTGCACTGCCGGATCATGACGATCACCCGCTGGCAGAGCCCGCCGACGGCATACTGCTGGGGCATGCTGCCGGGCGTTACCGGTACCACCAATTACGCCTTCGCAAGAGGACCATGGTTCGGGCCCAACGACAATCCCCGATCAGGGCTGGACACCCGCAACCTGGATGACCTGGAAACCTACCGAAGCTACGAGCACCGCAGCGGTCCCGACGTCGACAAGGTCGACCCAGCGTCATACCCCCTGCTGCCGAGAGGGTCGAAAATCATCGTGCCAGAACGTGATTCGGCCGTCACCTGTGGTGTACCGAGCGACCGTACAGTGATCTGCACCGTGACGGGCCCCAGCGACAACGGACCGTGGCAGTACGGATTCTCGCTGACTCCGCAGGGCAGCCATGCCTTCTGACGGCGTGAGGACGGTTCGTGGGTCGTTCGAACGACCACGATGCAATCACTGGCGTTCGTACGAGAGCCGCATCGACGGATGACTGGGAGCGGACCATGACCGCCGCATCGGCATCGCTACCAACGTATTTCGTGGTGACCGACCCGTGCAGCCGCGGCCTCGACGCCGACACCGACGCGACCGGCCAACGGTCCACCACCGCCGTCGACAGCACCGCCCGGTGAGCGACAACCACGAGGTGCTCGCCCGCCTGCGCCAAGCCGTCGCCGGCATCGAGGCCACCGCTCCCGTCGACCCGCAGGCGGCCGCTGCAGCCAGACGCGCCCGCAAGGAAAAGCCCCGACCCAAACCAGGTCCACGCCCCTACCGCGGGATGCCCGAAGGCGATGACTGGATGGACAGGCTTCCCACCAAGTACCGCCACGGCGAGAACGGCTTCGATCGGAGGCTCATGGAGGAAGTGGCCGCAGTCGGATACCGTTGCTACACAATCGATCAGCTACCCGATCGCAGCGCACCCAAACTCATTCCCGTGGTCCTGGACTGGCTGGAGCACCTCGAGGACCGGGTCCCCGGGCCGGAAACGCGCCATCGCGAACTCATTCGCACTGCGCTGATCTGGCGCCTCCACGATTCGGCGGCCCGGGGAAATCGGCGCGCCATTGATGTGGCCATCGCGCAGATTCGACGATCCCAGCCGCCGCTGCCGTCAATCGCTGCGGCTGGCGCCGGACAGGTGCTGGCTCGGATCGCCTTGCCTCGCGACTTCGACCGAATCGCCGCATTGTTTCACGAACTTGACGACGATCGCAGCGAAAAGTTCTTCCTGACTGCCTATTTCGGCAAAGTGAAGACGGCACAGTCACGTGACACCGTCCTCCCGTACCTAGATCGGTACCCGGCGATCGCCATCCCCGCGCTCATCAAGATGAACGCGCCAGGGGTTCGTCATCTCATCGAGCCTTACCTGCGCGACAGCTGGCCACCCATCCGCAGGCATGCGCGGCGGGCGATGGAACGGCTGACCTGATGCTGACCGAGAGTGGCGACATCGCACCTAGCCTCCGACCGGACCGACGCGGAGCCCGGCATCGGCCGTCGGTCGGGGCGCCTCCGCGCGCCTCGTCAACGGCGTTTAACACCATCATCGATGGCTGTAGCCATTTGGTCACCATGATGTCGGCAGAATCCCTGCCATCGGCCCGCAACGCGGGGACAGCAATCAGTCCGGTCACCAAGCAGGTCCTCGCGGGCCTGTCCACCCGCCGTATATCGTTGGTTTCGGGGAGCACCGCACCGCCGGCTAGGGGACGAACAGCAGCGCGGCGGGGACGAAAGCACCCATCTGATCCTGGGGGGCGAACTCGATGAAGCTTTCATTTATGACTATCTACGGCGCCGCGGCGGCACTGTTGGTGGCGTCGTGCTCGTCGACGAGCGGCACACCGATCGCGGCCCCGAGCAGCGCTCTGCACCTGGATGTCGGGCAGTTCCCTGTCACCAAGCGGAACATCGAGGCGCCGGCGACGCCGCGCGCAGCTCGACCACTCGAGATCCAGCGCATGTTCACGACGATGCCGATCGTCACCGATGTCGCCCCGACGATGAAATACGTCGCCGGCGTGCACAACGCCATCGCCACTACGCTGGCCGATAGCTTCGGCGCCGGTATCGCACAAGCGGTGTCCGCGGCACAGTTCGGCATCAGCATCGACTATCGCGACAAGCTCCACACCGACGGCGCCAGAGAGTTCCTCGTAGTCCTCATCCGGATGCCGTCTGCGGACGCAGCGAATTCTGCCGTCACAGACCCGCAAGTCATGGGCACTGACGACCCCGTCCTCGGCAGCGACGCACCGAAACCCAAGTCCGCGTTGACTATTTCCGAACAACCCACGGCCCGTGCCTTCACGAAAACCAGCGGCGACTCGACCAGCACCGTCGCGCTGATGGCACACGACCGGTTCGTCTTCGGGGTCTGGACATCACTGCCCGACAGCACGTCCAGCGTCGGCGCGTACCTGACGCAACAACTCAAAGGCCTCGACGGCTTCGCCGCCACTCCAGACGACAAGCTCACAGCATTGCCGCCCGACTCCGAGGACGGGGTGCGCGCACTGACGCTGCCCTTCAAGAGCAAGGACGAATCAACGATTTTCACCGACGGGTGGGCGACAGTCCGTGGCTATCCCAGTCAGACGCGTGAACCCGCCCAAGAGCGCACGGACCTGACCGACGCCGGCGTCGACGTGATTGGTCTGGGCGCAAGCACCACCTACCGCGCCCGGGATGCGGCCGGCGCCAGTTTGCTGGCCGACCGGCTTATCGCCGCGCAGTCGCTGGAGATTCCGGGCGGATCCAACTGGACTGTCACGGACATCCCCAACAGCAAGTGCTACACCGCCAGGGACACGCCCACGCATGGCGTGGCCCACTGCGTCGTTCCCGTTGGGCGGTACCTGGCCGAGTACTCGTCCCCGCAGCCTGCCAACACCAGGCAGGCCATCGCAGCCGCCTATCTGATCCTGCGCACGGCCGGCGGCTAAAACGCTCGGCATCCGAAAAAGTTTGGTAGCCAACGTGAGTGACCCGGCGATGGGCCGCAGGCTCCGCTCTGTTGGGGGGCTCTGCGAGTCAACAGGGGGATAGGTGAGCGGGAGCACTGACACGATCGTCACGATCGTGCTGTTCATTGCGTTGCTGCCCGCCGTTGCGGTTGCGGTGTTCATCGGTGTGCACATGCTCATGCTCGGCGACGCGGTCACCGAGAAGGGATCGTCGCGGGGCGTGTGGGTCGGGGTGATCGGAATACCGGCGTGTGCGGTCGCCGTGTACGTCGCGTCGCTGATGCTTGCCTGGACCGCACACGGCTACCGTTTCTACATCCCTATCGCGGCACTGCTCGTGGGTAGCGTGTTAACCGTGGGCCTGAGCTGGTTGGCCCATCGGATCGTCCGGGGAGCGTGAGGGGGCAACAGATGCACGTAACCGATTTTGAGAGTCCTGTCGAGCTGGGCAGCATTCAGCAGGCCGACAGGACGCTAGCGCGGTTCCTGCCGGTGCTGGCGATGATGGCGGTCGGGGTTCTGCTGCTGTCCCTGCTCATACTTGGACTGCTCATGCCCCACTCGCCGGCCGTGTACTACCCCGTGAGTGTCCTTGCCGCAGTGGCCATTCCGGCCCTCATGTATCGGCAGAAGCGCCGCCAGCTGGCAACCGAGTATCGGCAGCACAAGCGCCTCACGCTCTCCCCCGCCGGGCTGCGCCGCGTAGACGGCGCCACCGTGGTCGACATCCCCTGGCAGGGCATCACCCGTATCCAGTCTGAGGCAGTCAGCGTTGCCGCCAAGCCGAAAGGACCGATTGTTCTGCCGGTGGCCGGTATCGCCAACGCCGCCAATGCCGTTGCCCACTCAGTCAAGGCGCTGGGCATCCTCGGTGACGGCACCGTGGCGCCGGCGCCCGGGGCGTCGCAGCGTGTGTTGAAGATGCATGACGAGCTCAACGGCTCTCAGCTCGCGGCCGGGAAGGCCCGCCGCACGCCGAATGCTCTGATCTTCCCCTCAGAGTTTGAACGCGACTGGGTCGACGGCGTCATCGGCTCGTGGCTGCGGCACTATCGCCCTGACATTCCGGTCGATGCTTTTCGTGGGCGCTGAGCCCGGCCGAACGCTCCCGGTGCCGCATCGGCGAAATAGTGTCCACACCAGCGCTCCGGCTATCCGACCGAGGCCGGTCATAGGCTTGGCCCATGGGGGCGACAGAACCGCGCGCGACGATGACGGCCCGGGACGAGGTGCTGATGCGTGGGCTCAGCGATTGGGTTCCCTTGCAACGGGCCCACTACCACGTCGCCGCGGAACACCCCGGAGAATCATTGATCACGACGCGGCGACGCGTGCTGGCACTGATCCGCACGTTGGTGTCCGACGGGTCGGCAGAGCTCGGGGACCTGCAGGGCCCCGACGACCGATTCGTCGCTTGGCCGGGGCCGCTGGACGAGTCGATGCACCGGATCGAGCGGGTGTATGTCGAGCGCTTCGCCGACGAATCGATCTGGCCCTGGTACGCCTGGCTCAGCCTCACGGCCACGGGCGAAGCGCTGGCCCGGCGGATCGAAATGACCCAGCTGGGGTGATCAACGGCTGCGAGAAGTGGTGGTCAGCTGACGCCGAGTGACTCGCTCAGCGGGTCTCCCACCACACAACCGGGCGGCCGTTCCGGCGATCGATCTGCTGGAACGGAAAACCGCAGTCGGCGACCGACGGCTTGCCCGCCGTCACCCACTGGCCGTACGCCGAGCGCACGTACCACCCGTTGCGCAAGGTGCACGCCGCGCCGGCCCGCATCTCGCCGCGGCCACCGGAGCATTGCGCGTAAGCACGAAAATCGGTGTTCGCCCACACACTGCAACCAGTCACCGCTACCGCCGGCGACGCCAGACCCAGGCCTGCGGTCACCAGCGTCGCGGTCAGCACGGCCGACTGCACGATCCGGAGCACACGCAATCTCGGTGCCGTGAAATTGCCGTTCAGCGCACTGATTTCGGTCATAGCTGGACACTAGCTGTGCACATTCTGTGTGAACATCGGCCGTTCGGGCGACACTCGGATTGCGCTTGTGCGCGCCGGACTGCCGGGCTTCGGCAAATTCGTGCCGCCGCTCTACCCGAATGCCGCGACCTCGCGAGCCCATCGTCACGAACGGTCGGCGGGCGGACCTGATCTCGGAAATCGTTGTCGTCCGGCACGGATCTCCCCCGCGATGACCACCGCCTCGCGCAGCTGCGTGTCGGTGTACATCCAGCCGACATCGGTCCAGGTGCGCGGCACCAGCTGCAGGATCACCGGCCCCGGCAGTCCACACGCGGCGACAACCTCGACGATGGTATGCAGCCGACCGGCGTCCGCGGTGCGCGGCACGGACCTCAGACGCCGGTCCACGTCTGCTCCTGCCGGAACACCACCACGGCGATGTCCAGGGCCTTCGGGCCGGTGAAGATGCGTACCGCCGTGGGCGAATTCTGCTGGAACCGGATATCGGGCGCTGACCCGTCCGGGGCATGCCCGACGGTGATCACGGTCGGAGCCAGACCCGCGGGTGGAGCCACCCGTGGATGATCGCTGACGATGATCGTCGGCACGAACTCGGCGGGCCGGCGCGGCTCGACGACCGCGATGCTCGACTGGGACACCGACACCCAGCGGCGCGGGTCGGCCGAATAGATCGCGATGCGTTCACCGGCCGCAGCGGCGCGGATCAGCAGCTGACGCACAAAAAAATCCGACGTGTCCATCTTGATGCGCGTGGGGCGCTGCGGATCGCTCAGCGCCCACATCACCAGGTCGTCTCGCTGCACCTCCGGCTCGGCGGCCGGATCATCGCGCATTGCCGAGCCGACTAGAATGCCGGTCGGGCCGATCGGCAGTTCCAACTCCCCGGGCGTCAGAAGCCGCGACGGCAACCGCAGGTCGGGGCGGCTGGTCGGCGCGGCCGCCAGCACCGCCTCGTACTGGCTGCCCGGCAGCGGGTTCAGGTCCAGGGTCGGGGGCTGCTCTGGCGGGCGCGGGTCGTTGGTCCGCACCAGAGCCGAGACCCGCACCGCGCCGTGGTGTTTCGACAGCATCAACACGTGCACCACCCGGTCGGTGCGCAGCGCCCACATCTGGTTGAACGTGGCGGTGCTGATGTCCTCGGGCGAGAAGTAGTACGACGTGACATAACCCGGCCGGACGTTGATGGTGCGCCAGCCGACGTCGGCGCCGGCACGCACCTTCTCCGGTTTGGCGGCGCGCCGGGCGGCCCGCCGCGCCGCTCGACCGCCGGCACCGGCTGGGCCGTCGGCCGGCTCACCCTCCCCCGCCGGATCGGGATCGGCGGCCGGGTCGTCCTCATCGCGGTCATCGGGGTCGGTGACCGCCGGTCGGGCCGGCGCGGTCGCCAGGCCCAGGCTCAGCGTGTCAAGCAGCTCGTCGTGCTCGGCGGCGGTCAGTGCCACCGCCCGAACCCCGTCCTGCTGCAGGGCCTTGATGATCCGTTCGGTGGCGGCCGCGGCGGTGGTACCGATCGACCGCCGGTACGACAGCCCGGCCAGCGAGGCACGGATCTGCATCCGCACAACCAGATGGGTGGTGCGTTGGCCGGCGGCGCCGCGGTCGGCCAACAGCGTCGTGTACAGCTGCGGATAGCCCGATTCGGGCCGCACCCGGTATCCCGACGACACCACGTCGATGGCCACGCGCAGCCCGCCGGGCTGCTCCAGGAACCGGGTCAGAATCTCCAGCGGCAGCACATTGACCGTGCGCGAGACCGTCGAGCCGCGCAGAAACGTCGGCGCGTACGGACGGCCGTCGACCCGGATCACCGTCACCGCCTCATCGCCGGCGGTCCGCACCCCGTACACCACATCGCCGTGACTGACGTCGATCGCCGCGCCCACCGGCGTCGTGTATCGACGGCGGCGCAGCCACCGCACCCGCGCTACCAGCCAGGCCACCACATTGCGCCGATGCACCGCCACACTGAGCACGATGAGGGTCACCGCTGTGATCGCCGCCGCCGGCCACCAGCCGAACCGTGCCACCGGCAGCGCCGCGAACGCGACAATGCCTACCACCTCGGCGCCGATCACCACCGCCAGCGTGGGCCGCACCGTCAGCGTTCGGGCCTTCACCGCAGCATCCTGCGGCGGATCGCGACGACCCCACCGACGATCCCGGCCACCAGCAGTGCGCCGGCGGCACCCAGCATCGCCACGTTCCGCGGCCGCAGGTCCGGCGCCGGCTTCGGCGGCGGTGTGCGCAGCACGCTGGTCAGATGCTCGACCGGCTTCGGATCACCCGGCGCGATGTCGAATGTCAACGCCGCCACCGGGTCCACCACACCGTGCCCGACCTGGTTGTCGATGGTGTGCGCCGGGCTGTGCGAGGTCTCCTTGATCCGCCGGATCACCTGGTGGGAAGTCAAATTCGGGTACTTGGCCCGTACCAGCGCAGCCACCCCCGAGACATAGGCCGCGGCGAAACTGGTGCCCCAGATGCCGTTCCCGGTGCCGGGATCACGGCCCGGTTCAGCATTGATCGCCGCGCCGTTGACGCTGGACAGACCCATGATCCGGGACCCGGGTGCCGCCACCCCCACCCACGGGCCGTTGATCGAGTCCGGCATCGGCAGGCCCTCGGGCGTCACCGCCCCGACCGCCAGCACATAGTCCGCATACCAAGCAGGGCTCACAATGGTGCGCACCCCGTCCCAGTCCCGCGGATCGTCCACGTTCAAGGCGTTGTAGACCGGGTTCTGGCCACAGTCGCGCTGCGCCGGGTCGTTGCGGTTACCGGCAGCGGCCACCACCACGGCGTCCTTGTCCACCGCGGCATACCGGATCGCCGCGCCCAGCGCGTCCTGGTTGACCGGCGCAGCCGCGTTCGTGCAGGACGCCAGCGACACGTTGATCACCTTGGCTCCGAGATCGGCGGCTGTCCGCACCGCCCGGGCCAGCGACAGGATGTCACCGGCCTTGCGGTGCTGCTCGGCCTCCCCCGGCGCGGGATGCGCAGGGGTGAACGCCCGCGACGACTGCCGGATGGAGATCAGAGCGGCATCCGGGGCCACCCCGACGATGCCGTCGGGGGCTCCCGGCGGAGGTCCGGCCACCAGCGGTGCGGCGCCATCGGCAGGAGCGGGCCCCTCGGCCGGCGCGTCGCCCGGCGGCGGTGGAGGCGGCGGGGGCGGCGGTGGTGGTGGTGCCGTCACCGTCACCGTCGACGCCGGGGGCGGGGGCGGGGGCGGGATCGTCGGTGCCGGGTTCGACCCGACCGCCGGGGGCGGCGGAGGACCGGGCACCCCGGCCGGTTTCGGTGCCGGCCGGTCCGCCGGGTTGGACGGGGCCGCCCCGATGATGCTGGCCACCACCGTGCCATGGCTGTCGCAGTCGGTCAGGCCGCCGTTGGCCAGGCCCTGCACATAGTCGCCGCCGGCGAACAGTGCCGGGAATCGGGGGCTGGGTGTGACCCCGGTGTCGATGATGGCGACCGTCACCCCGGCGCCGGTGGAGTACTGCCAGGCCTGCTTGACGTTGAGCATCGTGTTACCGGGCGGCGGTTGCGTGACATCGGGGTCAGCGATGACCACCGGGGCGATGCACTGCTCGCTCTGCCGCATCTCCTCGGCCGGACCCGGCGAGTCGGCCGGCGGCAGTGCGCCGGGGTCGATGACCGGCGGCGCGATGGCACCGGCAGCCGGGGCGGACAGCACCTGCGCCGCCAACAGCGAGGCCGCGCCCAGGATGGCCGCGGCGGATTTCGCGCGCATCAGTGGTACCTGACGAACTGCAGCAGGTCGATGGTCCACGCGGCGAACACGATCACCACGGTGGTGGCGATGTACTCCAGGTACTCGGCCACCTCCCGCACCGGCTCGGAGAACCGGCGGTTGGGCACCACCAGACCGGCCAGCAGCGCGACCAGGGCGATCGCCACCACCGCTGCCGCGGAGGTGAGCCCGGTGGCGGTGTCCGCCGGGGCGGCCGCCACACCGTAATGCGCGGGGATCGCGAACAGGGACAGTGCGGCCCCGGCGACGATGGTGATCGCGTGGCGGCGGTCCCGGAAGGCCCGAGCCCGTAGGACCAAAATCGCCGCGATCGTGGCGGCCACCACGATGAACGTCCACTGGGTGTCCACTCCCGGGTGGATCGCCGCCCAGGTCGCCGCAACCTGCGCCGCGGCGGTGCCCAGCAGCACACCCATCAGCACCCGGTTGGACCGGTGCGCCACCTCGGCGACCTGCTCGCCGCGCAGGGTCACGTCCCGCGGGCCGTCGGCCACCGGGGCGATGGTGTCCTCCGGGTCGCCGGGGGCCCGCTCGTACATGTCCTTGCCGGTGATCGAGTCGAAGTTCTGTGCTGGCACGTGCGCGAGTCGTCGCCCGATCCCGGGCGCGGCCATGCTCACCGTCAGCACCCCGACCAGGACCACCACGGCGATGCGCTGGCCGGGCACCGCGAAGAACATCCGGGCGATCCCGGTGCCCAGTACGGCCACCGCCACCGTCACGGTGGCCGTTGCGGCGACCCAGTAGCGACCCGTCATCCGGGCCACCCCGGTCACCGTCAGCAGCGCGACCGCCGCGGCGAGGAACGCGTGCGGGGCGCCCGGATGATGGCCTGGCGGCGCGGTCGCCGCGGCGGCCACCAGCGCGGTCAGCGCCGCCCAGGTCACTGCCCCGGTCACGAACCGGTCGGCGCCCATCCGGCCGGCCACCACAGCGGTCCCGGCCAGCGCCGCGGCGGTGACGGCGAACACCGCCGGGGACACCCACGCCACGTCGTGGGCCCAGCGCATCCGCCACACCAGCAGCCCGGCCACGGCGAGGGCCACCAGAGTCAGCGCCACCGCGACCCGGGCCGCATCGCTCACCGACACCGCCGGGAAATGCGTCTTGGCCCAGCGGGCGATCGCCGCCGATACGTTCTCGATGTTGGGCTCGTAGCGCTGCGCGGAAGCGGCCGGCACGAACGCCAGCAGATCGGCGTCGTGCACACCCTGCGCGCCCAGCGACAGGTTTCCGGCCAGCAGCGTCATACCCGCCGCGCGGGCGAACACATACGCTCCGGCGGGCAGCTCTTCGGCGCCGATCGACCGCAGCCGCTGGTTGATGGCGTCGCGCGTCGGGTCGGCCAGTCGGGCCAGCGGCACCGCCGCTGGTAACAGCAGGTCGATCTGGTGTGCATCGGGGTCGTCACCAACCAGCAGCGACACCCGCGACGAAGACGGGATCAACGACTCGGCCGGCCCGGCGCCGGGCGGCGTGACCGCGGCGGTCATCTACACCCCCCGCGGGCGGTCGGCGGTGGCGGCGAAATGTTCGGCGCACTCGGCGGCCAGCTCCAACAGCCGGCGTCGGGTCAGCGGGTTGAGCTCGTTGGCCACATCGACAACCCCGCCCGGACGCAGATGCTGGTCATACGGCAGCTGGATGACCTTCTGCCCGTGCTTGCCGAACCGCTCTGCGAGCTGCTTGAGTTCCTTCTTGTCGGCGTGCCCGTCGTTGTCGTTGATCACCACCACGGTGCGGTGCAGCTGGGCGGTGTAGCCGCAGTTGGCCAGCCACTCCAAGGTCTGACCGGCCGCCGAGGCCCCGTCGAACCACGGGGAGGACACCACGATCAGGGCATCCACGTCGCCGAGAACCTCCCGGGTCACCGGCGCGTCCATCGTCGAACCGCAGTCGATGATGGACAGGGTGAAATGCCGCTCCAGCTGGGCGGTGGCCGCCCGGTAGATGGCCGGGTCGAGCACCCGCCGACGCGCGGTCGCCGCCTCCCCACCCAGCACGAACAGGCCGGCGCTGTTGCTGCCGACGCGGCTGCGCATATCGGCGAACGTGTGCAGCCCGCGGTCCCCCGCCAACTCCCAATAGGACCCGGAGGCGGCCGGATCGATGCGGGAGGCCAGCTTGCCGAACGCGGTGTCCGCGTCGACGGCGACCACCCGGTCGTCCTGGCGCAGCTCAGCGAAGATCGAGCCCACGCAGGCCGACACCGTGCTCTTGCCGACACCACCCTTGCCCAGCACCGCGATCTTGTAGCGGCCCCGCAGCAGCGACCGGACCTTGGTCTCCAGTTCGGCCTGGTACCGCTCATCCGGGGACTGGCCCGGGTTGATGAGCTTGAACGTGCTCAGGTACAGCGCCTTGCGCCAGCCGCGCCGCGGTGGGATACGCCGGGTCGGCACCATCTCGCTGCTGCGGATGTTGTCGACGTAATTCCAGCTGGCGCTCGAGCCCTGCGCCCCGTTCCAGTCAGGCTGCCCCGGGTCCGCGCCAGGGCGCTGTTCGGGCCCATTGAAGCCCGGCTGTCCCCAGCCGGGCGCCGGTGGCGGGGGGCCCGGCTGCTGCCACGACGGTCCGGGCCGGCCGGTGAAACCGCCGCCGGGGGCGGCGGGGCCGGGCGTCCGGAACTGGTTGGTGCCCAGCTGTTCGGTAGGGCCGTTGATCCCGTCGGGCCGGGGCGCCTGCCCGCCCCGGCGGAAGTCGGCGAGCTGCTGCTCGAGCACCGCCCGGTCCACGATCGAGGTGGGTTCGTCGGCCGGGCCGTCCGCGGGGTCGCGGCGGTGGGTTCCGCCCGGCGTCGGCATGGACGGCGGCATCGGGGTCACCCAGCCACGCTGCGCGGCCTCGGCCACCTCGGGGCGCAACACCGGCGGCGTCGCCGCCGATTCGCCGCGATCGGCGGGCTCGGGAGCCGGGTTGGCGGGCGGGGTCGGCGGGCCGCCCCATGACGGTTCGGCGGCCGGTGTGTCGGCCCCGGCAGTCCCCGACGCCGATGGCTGCGGCCCGCCGAATGTCGGGACCGCGGTGTCATCGCTGGCTCCCGGACCCCTCGGGGTGGGCTGCGGCACAGCGTTGAAGATCGCGGCCAGGTCCGGCCCCAGCACGCTGCCGGGGCCGGTCGGGGCAGCAGTGGGGCCGTCGGTCGGCTGCGGTGGCGTCGGCCGTCCTTCGGGATCAGTGCTCGGGTGCTCGCTCATGATGCCTTCCTATCGGCGCAGATGCGCCGGATCGGCGCCAGGTCTCGGGGTCCGGAGGTAGTCATGCTGGGGGTCCGGGGGCTTTCGTCGTGAGCGCGGCCGCACCGGGCACCGGGGCCACAGAGTCATGCTGGATCATGGCGTCCTCGCGGGACAGCGCGGCTCCGGGCGCCAGCGTCCGGATCAGCGCCCACGGGGCCTGCTGCGCCGACGAGGTGGCGATGCCCAGCGGTTTGAGCGCGGAATTGTCCAGCGCGATGCCGAACCGCACACCCTGGTCGGAAATCCACCACAGCGCATCCCGGCTGACCGAGGCCGGGTCGGCATTGGTGCTCATCACCAGGTTGGCCGCGCCAGGCGCCAGGTACACCTGGTCGGCCTCCACCGCCGTCGGATCGTTGCGGGTGTCCTTGACCAGGCGCACGATGCGGCTGTCGGCACCCGCCGGAATCGGCAGTCCCTGCCCGGACAACACCGTCACCTTCGCGGATTTGTCGGTCGCGCCCTTGGACCAGGCCAGGCAGGTGGTGCCATTGACCGAGGTGTCCACCAGACGCAGCCGGGTCGAGGGATAGTAGGACACCGGCAATGAATTGACCACCGGAACCGGGGCCAGCTTGTCGGGGCTCACCGCCACCGGCGCGACGTCACCAAAGCTGTTGGCCGAGCGCAGCAACGACGCCACGAACGGCGAAATCCGTTGCACACCATTGCCCAATAACACGTAGAACGTCTCGCCGCCCTGCACGTCGTGCACCGTCAGCACCGAGCCGATCACCGCGGTGGGGCCCAGGTCCCACTGCGCGCGGGTGCCGGCGCCGGGAATGGCCGGGATGATCAGCGGGTCCGTCGCCGGGATCGCGTCGTACAACGCGGTGGACATCGGAATCGGTTGTGGTGCAGAGGAATCCACGCCCAACGCCAGCGCTACAGGCTTGTTGCCGAGGTCGATCGCCGAGCGGTGCCCGTCCCACACCACGAAGGTGGCGTCGTTGTGCTTGGCCAGGATCGCGTTCGGCATGGTGAGCGCCGCCGACCGGCGGCCCAGGGACAGCGGTCCGCCGATCGTGGTGACCACCGGTGCCGTCCCCGCTGACGTGGTCGCGGTCGCAGCCGGGGCGGTGTCGCAGACCGCCCACTGCGAGTCCGCGCCGGTGCGGATCGGCATCTCGGCGGGAGCGCCGACGATGCCCACCGCCGGGCCTTGCGGATATTTGTCCAGCTCCTTGGACTTGACGAAGGTCGGGTTGTTGGCGGTGCCCGAGATGAGCCGTGCGCTGATCAGGTTGGTCGGATGCAGCCGACCGTCCACCAGCACATACACCGCCCCGGTGTCCCGGTTGGCCAGGATCGCCGACTTGCCCACCTGGCCAGCGGGTTTGATGTAAGCGAGCAGTGCGGCCAGCCCGATCGCCACCAAAGTCAGCATGAACCCCAGAATCAGCGCCGACATCCGCCGCTGCTCCGGGTCGTAGTCCAACCGGACACCGTGATGGCTGAGCGCCGCGGCGTTGCGCCGGTTCCAGAAATAGTGGGCTGTCACCTGCAGCCGACTAGTCAGATTCAGCGCCATGGCGCCAACCTTACCGGCGCTGTACGCAGCGTCTCCCCGCTAATTTTCCACCCCCGACATGCACTTTTTCTTCGCGAACCACCGCACACGGCGGCCCGCGCCCCTTGTGTTCAGACTAGCTGGGGCGCCGCCAGCAGGGCGCCCAGATCCCGCCGCAAGCTGGTCGGCGTAGCCGGCCAGATGCTGAGCCACTCGGTGCCGTCGGCGCCGGTCGTGGCGGTCAGGCTGATGCGGCCGTAGTCGGAGTCCGCGACCGTCAACACGTGCGGATGCACCCGCAGCCCGGTGCCGTGGTCGAGAACCGCGACCACGCCCATCGCCGACCGCTCACGGTCGGTGGCGGCCAGCATCACCTCGACCTCCCACGGTCCCAGACCGGCATGCCGCAGCGCCGCGGCGATCGCCGCGGGATCACCGGAAGAGGACTCGACCGCGTGCTGAATGACGTTGCGCGGCAGGTTGATTCCCTCGATGTCGGCCGGTGGCGCGTCCCCCAGCGCCGGGATGATCATGTTGCAGATCGCCTCGATCTGCTCATGGGGGTCCTCGGTCTCCCCGACGCCGCCGATGACCATCTCGTCACCGTCACGGGCGGCCATCGCCAGCCAGCGCTGGTACCGGCACACCACGAGCACCCGCTCGTGCACGGTGGACCCGGTGGTGTCGGTCGCGGGCTGATCGGGCCGGCGGATGGTCAGCATCACCTCGCGCTCGGCCTTGCTGATCACTGTCATCCAGTCCCGGACCGTGCCGTCGACCTGCCCCGCCGCGTCGATCACCCCGGCCTCGACCAGGTCGTGGTACTGCCGGGTCTGCTGCACCGGCAGCTTGCCTGCGGTGGTCTCGACGATCAGGTCGCCGTGGGCCGACGGGATGAATGGTTTGAGCCGCAGCGGTGTCGGCATCCGCTCGGCGCCGGTCAGCGCCTGCAGAATCCAGACGCCATCGGTCGACGTGGTCAACATGCTTGTCCCCCAACAGATTTACAGATAGCGCGAAACACGCGGACAGGGAGCCCGACGCAGCCGAGCCCCCTGTCCGCCGTGGGCGGTCACCGGAACGAACCGGTACCGATCAGATCCCTGTGAAGCTGGCCGCCGCGGCACCGTCGGTGCCTTCGTAGTTCGTCGCGGAGGTATCGATCGCGTCACCGTGGCGGGCGATGACTTCCCGGCCTTCGTTGATGCCGTCGGTGATCGCCTGCTGGGCCTCCGCGTACGCGGCGGCGCCCTGCGGGCTCTGGAAGAACTCTTGTGACCCCGCCAGCAGGTTGTGCGCCTCCTGGGCGATGTGGTCGAGTTCCTGGCTGAACGACAACAGCGCTGCGCTGTGGTCGGCCAACATGGCTTTGTTGTAGATCATTTCAGTCATGTGAGCGTGTCCTGTCGGGTCGAGTTTGGGATTGGTGCTGCGGGCGGGTGGGCTCAGGTGTAGCGCAGGCCGCCGGCCACCTGCTGGATGTGCGAGGCGTTTTCTTCGTTGGTGTTGGTGTAGCGGCTGGCGTTGGATCGCAGGAGTTCGTTGACGTGCTGGAACTTGGCCTGGATCTTCATCTGCGCGGCGTGGATCTCAAGGCCGGTTTTCGTGCTGGCGGCCTCGGCATCGCCCTTGAAGCCGCCGGCCGCGGCGATTTCGGAGTGGGACTGCTCGTAGCGCTGCAAAACGCTCTGCGCGCGGCTCGACAGTTCGTCCATCCGGTTGGCCAGGTCGTTGACCGCTGCGGCATCTACCTTGATTGCTGAAGAGTCCATGTGTTTTCGTTCTCCCTGAAAGTTGCTGTGTGGGTTGTGGTTTCAAGTCTAAAGTCCCCCGGTGGGGGCTTCCGACACTAATTTTTCGTCAGGTCCGTTGCTCCCCCCTGCTGCCCCCGGGTCGCGCCGCCACCTGCATGGTCTTGGGCGATCTTGAAGTCTCGGATTGGCCGGTTTCCCGGCCCATGGCCGGCGGGGCGCCGTACATCCCGCCACCACCTATCCCGGCCGCCCGCGTCTCGGCAGCCGGCCCGGCGCCCTGCCAGCCACCGGGCAGGGTCGGGTTGGTCGGTGAGTTGAAGCTGCTCGCCGGCCGCACGAAGCTGGTCGGCACGCTCGAGGGTCCGGCCGGAATGCCGCCCCCGGGGATTCCTCCGCCCGGCAGGCCGCCCAGGGCGCTGACGGGGGGCGCTCCGAGCGAAGGCGTGAGACCCGCCGGCACCGCGGCCGCCGGGCTGCCCATCTGGCCGAACTGCCCCAGCATCCCGGACAGCATCTGTGGTGCCTGCCCCAACATCTGCGGCAGCTGCTGACCCATCTGGGTGACCTGACCGAACTGCGATCCGAGCTGGCCGAGCACGCTGCTCATCTGGCCGCCCATCGACGACATCATGCTCTGGGCCGAGTTGGGCGCCGCGGCCGCATCCCGCAAGGGTCCGTTGGCGATCTGTTCGGCCGATTTCTGACTGGCTTGCATTGCGGTATTGCCGCCTTCGGTGGCGGCGGTCTGGGCAATCGACGCCGCTGCGCTCGCCGGGTTGGACGCGGTCGGGGAGAACGGGCCGGGCACCGACAGGGCGGCCATCGCCGTGGTCACCACCGAGCCGTACCCGGTGCGCGCGGTGGCGTTCTGCACCCAGAACTCGCCGAAGTACTGCGCATCGAGCCCGACGATGGCGGGGGTGTTCTGGCCCAGGATGTTCGAGGCCACCAATCCCGCCTGCGTGGACCGGTTGGTGAGGCACACCTCGGCCGGGATCATCGACTGCACCGCCACGGTGTGGGCGGCGGTGACCTCCATGGCCTGGGCCTGTCCGACCCGTACCCAGGCCGACGCCGCGGCACACACCGCCATGAAGTCGGCGGCTGACATCTGCATGGCGACACCACCAGCACCCTGCCAGCCGATCATCGCGGTGGTCGAGGTGTTGATCCCCATGGCGGTGATCTCGGCCATCAGCATGTCGGCGACCGACTCGTAGCCCGCGGCCGCGGTCGTCAAGCTGGCCCCCAGGTCGCCGGTGCTCAACAAAGTGTGGTTGAGCTCCGGCGGCATCGCCGCGGCATCACCCCACGCCCCCACTGCTATCCCCCGTTTCTTCGATCCGTCAGACGAGCAGCGACGCCGCGCTGGCGACGTCGGTGGCCGTGTAGGCCACCCCGTTGGCGGCGATCGTCTGGGCGAACATGCCGCGCACCAAGGCCAGCTGGCTCAGGATCGCGGTGGCCTCGGTGCCGTGGGCGACGAACGCCGCCGCCGCGGCGACCGACGCGTCATCCATGCCCGGCGGCAGCACAGCCGCCAGCGGTCCGGCGGCTCCGGCAGTCACCCCGGCCATCGTTGCGGTGCCCGCATCTTCGGTCGCCGCGGATGCGGCCAGCACCGGTGCGGCTGCCAGGATCAATGGACTCGACATGGGTTCCCTCCCTCGACAATGGGCCATATGCCCGTATGTTCCCAGTTTACGTGGCATCGCGGACCCAGCCCGACGCCAATTTTTCTCAGCGCCGTCGGCTGATCTCCGGTGGCTCGGACCACCCGACAAGGGCGTTGCTGGTGCCGGCACGGGTCAGCAGTTTGCCGCGCCCTTCGCGCTGCGGTTCGGCGAATACGCCGGGCGCGATCGCCCCGTGCGAGCGATGACCGTTCATGATCAGCAGCGGTGACTGCATGCCCATCACCCGGCCCATCACCGTCGCCCCTTGAGACTGGTACGAGAACTGGCGGATGTCGGCCGTGGCCACGATGTGCAGGCCCAGTTCGTCACCCTGCTCGACGAAGGGCGCCAACGGATTCAGCGGATTGTTCATATTGCTCCAGGAACTGATGCCGTCGACGACCAGGAAGAACTCACGCCCGGTCCAAAACCGCTTGGTCGCCAAATCCTGCTGGGATGCCCCCGGAGGTGGCCTGCGCTTCTTGAGGACTTCACACAGCTCGTTGACCAGAACCGAGATCTCCTCGGGCATCCGCGCATATCCGCCGAGCCATGGCACCTCCGGCACCACACCCACCGAGCTGCGCCGTGGATCGATCAGGATGATGGTGGCGTCCTGATCGCTGTAGGTGCGCATGATGCCGTGCATCATCGCCCGCAGCCAGGTGGTCAGGCCCGCGCCGGCCAGGCCGACCGCGAGCGCGTGAGGGTTCTCCATGAAGTCGATACATGCCGGCACCAGCGGCACGCCCGGAATGTTCGACTCGGCGAGCCCGAACGGCACGATCCCGGCCGGCAGCGTCTCCGTGATCCCCGCGTACACGTCGTCCAACAGCACCTTCTCCGGCAGCCGCACCACCTCGGCGGCCTTTTCCACGCCGGCGACACGGCGCACCACCTCGGCCAGGTCGTCGCCTTCCAGCCATTGCCCCGTCGGTTCGGGATCACCGGCCAGCCGGGGCGGATGAGCCAGCACCGGCGCCCCGACCATCAAATGGTGCCCCGTCGGGGTCAGACCGCGACCCGCCCGGTCCGGTACCTCCCGCACCGGGATGCGCTCCGGGTCGCGGGGATCGCGTTTGACGGTGGTGTCGTGATCCTGCACCAGCTTGAGCTCCAGAATCTCGCCGGTCTCGCTGCGCACCGAGGAGTGCAGTCCGCTCATCGTGCTGGTGTGCGTGTAGACCAGACGGATCCCGTAGTTACGCAGCCGCATGATGGCCTGCACCCGGGCGACCAGCGCGTCGTGGCCCTCGGTGAAGTTACGCCAACCGTCGATCACCAACACGATGTCGCCGCCGTTGACGCTGCGCGCCGCTTCGGCTTCGGCCGGACTGATGCTGCCGCCGGCGTCCATCCCGAACTTGACCGCCCGGACCTTGTCCATGTCCACCCGCCGAGTGGTGAAGATCCGGTCCCGCTCCGCGGCGATCGCCTCCACGGTGGCGATCACGCGATTGACTCCCTCGGCATCGGTGCCCGCCACCACCGCGGCGACATGCGGCAGGCCCGACACCCGCGCCAGTTGGGGGCCGCTGGCGGCGATGCAGTAAAACTGCACCCGCTCGGGGTGATAGAGCAGGGACGCGGTGGTGATCAGTGTCATCACCGCGGTCGTGGCGCCCCGGTTGGGCGCGGCCAGGACCATCGCGTTGTTGCGCAGCAGGTCCAGGCAGTGCGCCTCTTGGCGGGCGCCGCGCGGATAGTCCGCCAGCGCCACCGGCAGGGTCAGGCCGGGGTTGGCTCCGTAGTCCACGTACCAGGGCCGGCCCCGCCAGCGGGCCACCAGCTCGTCGGCCGGGGTCGGCTGGTCGAGCACCGGCAGCCAAATCGGCCGTGGTGCCGCGATCTTGCCATCGGCCAGGGCCTGCTGTAGCGCATCGGTGATCGCGGTGACCATCTTGATGGGCTGTTCGGCGGGTTCCGGTCGGACCGGTGCCACGATCGCCGCCTGATCGAGCCGCGCGGTCAGGCGGTTGTCGACGTCGCGGCTGGGCAGCGCGGTGAACGGGCGCGGGGCGAACTCGGCGGCCGCGCGGCGCGGGGTCTGCGCCGCCGAGCCGTCGCCGTTGCCCGGGACGAAGTCACCGGAGGTGTAGAAGAACCGGAACTTGCGCGGTTCGCGCATCGCCACACGCAGGTAGGCGGTGCCTTCCTCGCCGCTGGGGGCGATGTGCGCAGCGCGGCCGTCGCCGATCGCCAGCCGCGACTCCTCCTGGGTGCCGGTACGGGCGGCGATGGTGAAGCCGAGCAGCTTGCTGATGTCCCGCAGATTCTGGGTGTCCACGGTCTGCCCGACCAGCTTGAGGAACACGTGCAGCGAGCGGCCCACCCGGGCGATGCGCAGGTACAGCTTCCGGAACTTCGGCCCATAGATCGGGTCGGCGAACACCTCGTTGTATTCATCGGTGAGCACCCACAGCGCCGGGATCGGCGGCAGCGACGGATCTTTGAGCCGCCGCTGGTTGTAAGTGGTCACGTCGGGGCAGTCGTCGAGCGCGGCGATCATCTCGCCGCGCCGGTCCAGCTCCCCGTCCAGCGTTTCGTACAGCCGCCCGACCAGGTGCTTCTCCTCGGACAGGTTGCTCACGCTGGCCACGACGTGCGGAAAGCGGCCGATCATGCCGGCCGCCGACTTGAGCTTGAAGTCGGTGAAGACGATGTTCAAGGTCTCGGTGGAATGCGTCAGACACGCCCCGGCGACCTCGGTGATCAGGCCCTCCGACTTGCCGGCGCCCGTCGTACCGACAAACAGGCCGTGCATGTTCATACCGCCCTGCGACCCCTCGCGCAGGTTGATCTCGGCGACCTCACCGGTATCGGAGTAGGTACCGACGGGAAACCGCATCCACCGCGGCCCCATGGTCCGGGTGGCCGCGTACAGCCGGTCCAGGTCGAGCCGACGCGGGTCGGCGATGTCGAGGACCTCCAGCAGGGTGCGCTGCTCGCCCTCGTCGACGGTCACCGTCGTGGTCCCCGAGCCCTTGGCCCGGTAGCGGGCCAAGGTGCGGGCGAACCGCTCCGCATCGGCGACCGTCAGCTCGTCAGCGGTCGCGTAGAACGCGTCATCACCCTCGTCGGACTTGGCCGACGCCTGCCCATACAGGTCGCCGCCGCTGCGGTGCCGATCCGCGGCCGTGACCTTCTTGCGGAGCGCACCGTCGGCGATCCGGAATGTCGAGTCCGGGGTGAACCCCACCCAGTACCGGCCGCCGCCGGCCATTGCCGCCGGCGGCCGAGCGGGCACATCGGTGGCCAAACGGATAAAGCACGTCCCGGCGTAGCCGTTGGCGCCCGTCAGGCCCGCCCAGTCCTCGGGAGTGCCGCAGTTGTCGTCGACGATCACCCGCAGCGGCAGCACCTGGGCGCCCGCGCTGAGGCTGCTCGACGGCTGCGACCAGGCCTGCCGGGTACCGTCGGGGTCCTCATCGAGGAATGCCTCCAACTCGACCGGTGAACCGAACAGCAGCCGCCGCTCACCACAGCCGTCACGGCGGCTCTGGTGCTGGAAGTGCGGCAGCCACTTGGCCCAATCCCATTGCGACGGCGCCGAACTGACCACCATGATCTGGACATCATTGGGGCTGTGAAAGGCAGCCAGCTGGCACAACACGGCCCGGACCACGGCCCGCGCTTCATCGGCGTCGCCGACGATGCTCATCCCGGCGAACCGCTGCAGCCACACCGCTTTCGGCATGTCGTCGACATATTCCTGCGCGTTGAGGAACTTGCGCAGTGCGTGCCCGGTCGCCGGCTCCAAATCCGCAGCTGGGGCGATTTCCGGTTTCTCCAGCGTCATCGCCAGTTTCACCTTGCCGACGCCGACCCGGACCACTGAGAACATGTCACTGGACGGATCCCGGTCCCACATCCGTACCGTGCCGGCGATCCCGAGCAAATCCTGCGGGTCCCAGTGGTAGTGGCGACGGTGTTCCCACTGCAGTCGGCGCTGTACGTCGACTTCGTCACGGGTCTCGTCCTGGTTGGCGAACCACTTGCGGCGCTTGGCTGTCAGCTCACCCCACGACATCTTGCGGGAGGCGCCTCGGTTGCGCGCGATCATGCCGATCATCGAGATGCCGGCCATGCCGCCGAACATCCCGATACCGCCGGCCATCTGGCGGGCCCCGGACATGTACATGACCACGACCATGCCGATCACCCCGACGATCAGCATCACCGGCAGCACGATGCCCCAGATGCTGCGCGGCGGCGGGATTGGCGCCACGATGGCCGGCTCCAGCTTGATCTTGCCGCCGCCGGTTTGTGGTGGCGGCACAGGATCGCCCGGCCGAATGAAGCTCTGCGTGGTCACCCGATCACCCTATCCCCCGGTTCGGCGCGGTATTCGCGCCGAATGTTCTTGTCCCTCAACGTGTCCGACCGGTCAGCGGGGCGGCTTCCATGGCTGTGGCGTCCAGTTCACCGGTGCGCGCTCGGTCGAGGCGTTCGGGCCGGGACCGGCCTGGACCGGCTGGGGATCCTGGTAGTTCGGATTGGTGATGATGCCGGTCGGGGCCGACCCCGACCATGCGGTCTGCTGGACCGCGCCGGACGGCGCGCCGAAGCCATCACCCTCCAAACCGGTAGGGCGCACCGGCGAGATCACCGACGGCGGAATCTTCGGCCCGGTGAACCCGGGACCGGTACCGGCCTGGGCCGGCTGCGGTTCCTGGTAATCCGGGTTGGTGATGATTCCGGCCGGGTTCGGGCCCGACCACGCGGTGGGGTGCACCGGTGCCATCTCCATTGCCTGCTTGACCGGCGCCTTGCTGTGAGCGGACGGGCCGGCTTCGGCGCCGCCGGTCGGGTACACCGGCATGTGAACATCGTCGTTGTCCCAGTCCCAGCCGGTGGAGTTCTTGAACCCGGTCTGCCGGACCGCATGGGGTTGGTCGGAGGCGCCAGGCGCCCCCGTGCCCGGGGCGCTCGGCATGCCGGGCATGCCGGCTCCGGGCAGACCACCGGGAAGTCCGCCCGGGAGCCCACCGGGAAGTCCACCGCCCGGCGCGCTGCCGCGGGCCGCGCTGGCCGCAGCGTCGGGGTCCAGCTTGCTGATGTCCCCAGCGTTTTTCGCGTCCTCGGCAGTCAGCCTGGCGGCGGCCTGCTGCGCCGCGGACTGCACCATCGGGGCCTTGGGCGCGAGCTCGGCGCCCATCGCCGCCGACTGCGCGTACATGCCGGTTACGATGCCGCTCCAGGCGCCATCGGCAGGGGAACCAACGGTCCCATGCACCGGTAGGTTCGCCGGCGGTGTGGCCGCCTTCGTGGTCGCGGCCGACACGGTGCCGCCGGCAGCGACCAGCGCCGCCGGATTGACCTTGATCGGGTCCCCAGCTCCCATCAGATTTTCCTCCCTCAGCCTGTGCGCGGCCCCCTCAGACCGCCGGGCATGCAGCGATCTGCATTACCCACGCGGCCGATGGCCGCCACACTCCCCCGCGGCGCGTGCGCGACCGCCGTGACACCAGCGTAAAGCCTCCATGCAGACCTGCCTCGCACTATTTTCGGCGGAATTGCCGGCTGATGCCGAGAACCGGTTCCTACCGGCAGGAATGCGCTGCACCGCGGCCGCTGGCAGGGGCCGGTTACGTGAATTTCGACCAGTCCAGTGGCGGAGTCGGCCGGATCGGCGCGCGGCCTGGCGCATTGGGGCCTGCCGCCGCGCCGCCGGGCGGCGAGATCGGCGAGACCGGCTCCTCGATCTCGTTGCTGTTCCAATCCCAACCGCTGGATTGTTTGACCTCGGACTGCCAGGCGGCCTGCTGCGTGTGCCCGGCCGGTACGTCACCGGCCCCCTCGGTGTAGCCAATGGGCGCCCGACCTGGTGGGTGGGAAGGTCCGAGCGGGACCGGAGCCTTCCCGGCTCGCGTGGCATCCGGGCCGGCCTCGGCGCCACCGGTCGGATACACCGGCATCTCGACGTCGTCGTGGTACCAATCAAAGCCGCTGGACTGCTTGAACCCCGTCTGCCGTATGCCGTTGGGCTGCCCTGGTGTTGGCGCACCGTGTCCCGGACCGGTCGACGGTGCGGCAAGACCGGCATGGGAGGCCTGATCGGCGATCGCGGTAGCAGCGCTGGCACTCTTGGCAGACGCCTCCGCGCGGGCATTGGCGATCACCTGAACGATCTGGGTCTGCGCGATCACCGCGGTCGCCCCGGTCGAGGACTGCAGAATCTGGTCGATCTGCTGGTGGGCGCGCGAATCGATCTGGTTCAAGTCGGTCCGCAGCCCCTGCAGGATGTGGCCGACCTCCGACGATGCCTGCGCCATCGCGAAGTAGCGGTCGGCGTGCCCGGTGATTGTGGTCGCAAGGCCGGTGCTCGCGGTGTGGAAACCGTCGATGGCTTGCCCGGACTGCGAGGCGGACACGTCCGCGGCGGTGGTTCGAATCTGATCGGCACAACCGAGCAGTTCAACAGCCTTCTGCCGCTGGGCGGCCGACAGGGCATGGCACGACGCCGGATCGGTCTGCGGCCACGCCCCGGTCAAAATGGCGGTAGAGAAACGCCGCGACGGCATCGCCGACGCCACCGCGCTCATCGCCGCGCCAGCCCGGTGCCGCGCGCGTCACTGGAGCGAGCTGTGGTCATGAACCAATCGTAAGCCGACGTTGTTGGGGTTCCCGACACCAAAATAATCGGCGGCCCGACTTCACGGCTGTGATGCTCACCGCCGCTGACACCCGCCGGCACCGTGCACCTATGGCGAGCGTTCGAAAACACCAGTCCAGTACGTGCTACGGGGTCGACGCGTCGTACAGGCGAGACGGACGCTATCGAGCCGTGGGCGTGCTTTTCGCGCGTCGGGTCAGCATGACCATTCCCACCGCCCATAGGACCGCATAGCTGAGGGCGAAGATCGGCGCTAGCACCCACCACGGACATCCGCCGAGCAGCACGGTCGCCAAACCTTTACCTGCACTCTCAAATACGCCCGACACGCACAACGCCACTATTAGCACCCAGTAGAAGTCCCGTTGCAGATCGGGTTTGTTGCGGGCCGCGCGCCGAATGATGTACCAGAGGACACCGCCCGCAAGGGCAAAGCCGATGAGGCAGAACGCGATCACCATCCCGACCGGCACGCGAGTGCCGGTCGTTAGATTCCCGGAACCGAACACTATTTCGAGGAACACGGCCCAGATGACATAGATCGGGAACCCAAGCACAACCACTTTTGTGTTGATCACGGCGTCGGTGCTCCTGGAATCGGATTGTTGATGCAGTCCCACGCGCCTTTGGCCGCTTCTTTGACGGGGGCCAAGACCACTCCTTGGGCGAAGCCGCCGACGAAGCCGAGCACCGCGCCAGGGAGGGCTCCGGCGCCGAACGCCTCGGGCGTCAGGCCTGCGCCGAAGGCCGCCCCCATCGCGGCCTTCTGGAGCGCACTCTTGAACCCGTCCTTGACCATACTTTCGCCGAGGTTCTCCTTCACATGGTCGCCTACACACTGGCCGAAAGACGGCATCGGCACAGATCGCACCGGCGGTCCGGGCTTCTCCGGAACGAACGGTGGCGGGGGATTCGGAGATGGCATGGGCACCGGTGGCGGTGCCGCCGGTGGGGCGGATGGTTGACCCAACGAGTCCCGGTATTGGTCGAGAAACCCTTGCTGCGGCGCCGGTCCGCCGGGAGTCGGCGCCGGTACTCCTGGCGGCTGCGGTGTCGTGGTGTTGTCAACGGCCTGGATCCTCGGCCCTGTTTTGCCGGGGTCGACAATCTGATCATCAGGACCGGAAACAGGAACTGCACTCGGGTTTCCGGCCTTAGCCGGCGGTGTCGTGATTCCGAGGTTGGCGCCCTGGTCGGCGATCGCTGTCGCTGCGGTAGCGCTCTTCTCGGCGGCTTCACCGCGCGCGGCGGCGATCACCTGGATGATGCGCGTCTGCGCAAACACTGCGGTCGCCCCGGTAACGCGCTGGGCAATCTGGTCGATCTGGGTGTGCGCACGAGAATCGATGTGTTCGAGGTCGGTACGCAGCCCGTGCAGAATATGGCCGACCTCGCGGGATGCACGGGCCATGGCGAAGTAGCGGTCAGCATGGTCGGTGACGGTGCCGGCCAGTCGATGGCTCGAGCCGCCGAACGCGTCGACGGTCGCACCTGCCTGGTTGGTGGTCACTTGTGTTGCCGCGGCACGGATCTCATCGGAATGGCCGAGCAATTCCACAGCCTTTCGATGCTGTGTGCGAGACAACGTGTGACAGGCGGCGGGGTCGGTCTGCGGCCACGCCCCGGCGAGGATGGTGCTGGAGAAGCGGCGGGTCGGCATTACTGTACCGGCCGTTGGCGTCAACACGAGCAATTCCGATGGCGGCGGTTGGTCGTCATACGATCAGCCTACGAGCTCCCGGCGGGGCTTCCGACACTAATTTTTCGCCGTCGTGCGTGGGGGCAAACCTCGTGGCGACGTTGGTGTCGTTGTCGTTGGTTCGCCGCGCAGTGACCGCATGGCTCAAACCTGTCGACCATCAACTCAATTCGAGGATTGACTGACCAGTACCGCTGGATTGCCCTCTGTCGTACCGACAGCCGCCACGGCGGGAATTCGGGGATGCTGCTGGTGGATTCACCGCCTGGCGCAGGCTGGTGTTCGTCGCATTGTCCTCAAGAACCGTTGTGCCACAGCAGCTTTTCGTGCCTTGGTGGTCACCTGAATCAGCCGATACTCCGAAAGAACACCAGGAACTCGCGCTCTTGAACCAGCATCGCGACTGTGCCCACCAGTGGCAGGGCCAGAATGCCGAGCATGAAGACCGCGACATTCCGGCGTGTGGTGGCAGGCGATTTGCGTGTACGTCGGTACAACAGCACCGCCGCGCCGAGCCACACCAGTAGGGCGAGCACGTACCCGTTGTACAGCGCGTAGCCAGGGGGAAGTCCCACAAACGCAAGCGCCAGTCCCGCGAGCAGGAAGAGCAGCACTCCGACACCAACTCCCACCGCCAGCAGCAGTGTCCTCTGAGCTATCGATTTGAACGTCATGCGCACTTGCTTTCTGGGTGGGCCGATGGGTACGCCCCGGTCCCGAGGTACGAGGAGGCGGATGGATCGGAAGGCGTACGTCGGCAGCGATATTCGTGGCCGATCCACCTCAGTATCGCGGCCATAGCACGTGGTCGGTGCCGGTGCTCCCGCCAACACATCGACCCGGTCGGGCCAACCGGCGCCGGCGCGGAACGAACGAATTGGGCCACGTCGGTCACTTCAGCCATGGCCATGTACGAGCGCCCCGATGGCGCCCACCAGTGGTGCGACGAGGACTCCGATCATGAAGTTAGCGGCGCCCCACTGGATGTGGTCGTCAGATGCGCGGGTGCGCAGATACGTGGGAACCGCTGCGGCGATCCACAACGCGACACCGAGAAACCATCCGAAGTAGATGGCGTATCCAGGCGGAAATCCCGCGAAGCCCAGTGCAAACCATGCCATCAGGATCAGCGGTATTCCAGCACCTATCCCCACAGCCAGCAACAGAGTTCCGCAAGCTACCGATTTGACCGTCATTTGGACCCTATTTTCTCGGTACGCCGATGGGCAGGCCCGGTCCTGCGGCCAGGGGAGGCTGGTAGATCGGAAGCCCTTTAGCAGCAGCGATATTCGCGGTCAGTCGATCGACGTATGGCTGCCACACGACGTGGGCCATGGCGGTATAGCCGACACGCTCGGCCGGCGCCGTCAGATT
>Ga0265327_10000736_pt1 | contig 51151 bp, 46 predicted proteins | sample 41621metaG_FD_202089 | JGI IMG/M metagenome (GOLD analysis project Ga0265327, IMG submission 202089) | Rhizosphere microbial communities from Carex aquatilis grown in University of Washington, Seatle, WA, United States - 4-16-21 metaG | ecosystem: Host-associated > Plants > Roots > Rhizosphere... | reverse complement strand
TCTTGGTAACACTGGCGTGCCGGAATATGCTCCCAGAATTACCAGCACGACGGGCAAGCACGATGGACTCTACTGGCCGGTCCAATCCGGCGAATCCCCCAGTCCGCTTGGTCCGCTGATCGCCGCAGCGGCCAACGAGGGCTACTCTCCCGAGCGTTCGTGGATGCTCAAACCCTATCGTGGCTACCTGTACCGTATCCTGACTGCACAGGGAAAAGATGCCCCGGATGGAGAGTACGAATACCTTGTCAAAGGAAAAATGATCGGCGGTTTTGCTGCCATCGCCTATCCGGCCCGCTATGGTGCATCAGGCATCAAGACATTTATCGTCAATCATGACGGGGTAGTATATGAAAAGGATATGGGGCAGGATAGTTCGTCAGTCGCTGCAAAAATTTCCCTGTTTAATCCGGACGCGAGCTGGACGAAGAGCGAAATCCATTCCGATAAATGAAGCCTAAATCTTCGCTTGCCCGCAATACAATAAAAATGCCCATTAGCTTTGGGCAAGTCTGGAGAAAGTTTTAACAGGAAACGAATCAGGACAGAAATCATCCCTTCGTTCAAAGCAGAATCGTCGAAGTCGCCTGTAGCTCATTAATCCACAAGCTTGAAAAACACAAACCGAGAAAGGGCGGATACGCAACTCGGCGCCCGCCCCAATCTACGGGTTATCAGGCGCCGAGAATGCCTTTTGCCGTAGCCGATTTGGCTGCAGCTTTTTTAGCTGCCGGTTTGGCTGCTGCCTTTTTAGCTGCTGGTTTGGCTGCTGCATTTTTAGCTGCCGGTTTGGCTGCTGCTTTTTTAGCGGCCGGTTTGGCTGCTGCCTTTTTAGCGGCCGGTTTGGCTGCTGCCTTTTTAGCGGCCGGTTTGGCTACTGCCTTTTTAGCGGCCGGTTTGGCTGCTGGTTTAGCTGCTGGTTTAGCTGCTGGTTTAGCTGCTGGTTTAGCTGCTGCTTTTTTTGCAGCAGGTTTCTTGGTGGTGGTGCTTTTTGCTTTGCTATCTGCTGTAGCCATTTTCATTCCTTGTAAAATTTATTTGACTTGAACCATGCGCTGCATTGCGTGCAACCACTGCACTCCCAAACACTCCCTGAAACATGCCAGCGCGCTTGGTGCACGTATTCTATGCGCGAATAAAAACATAGCGCAATATATTTTTAATAATTTACAACAAAAAAGTTTTTTCGCCCGCAAAAAGATGCTGCACTGTTTCACGTTCGCGGATGATTTTTACTGCGGCACCGGACACCATCACTTCAGCTGCACGGGGGCGAGTATTGTAGTTTGAACTCATGCTCATCCCATATGCCCCGGCTGACATTACCGCCAGCAGATCGCCCTGTAAAATTGACAATTCACGGTCATGCCCGATGAAATCTCCCGTTTCGCATACTGGCCCCACCACTTCATATTGCCGCGCAGTTGCGCCAGTAATTTTCACCGGCTGAATACGGTGATAGGCGTCATACAAGGCAGGCCGCATCAAGTCGTTCATGGCCGCATCCACTATGGCAAAATTTTTCTCCTCGCCATATTTCAGATATTCCACGCGTGTCAGTAATACGCCCGCGTTGCCCACCATCACCCTCCCCGGCTCGACAATAATCTTCTCGGTTCTTCCCTGCAAAACCTTAAGTAGCGCACCGGTATATTCTGCAATCGATGGGGGTGTTTCTTCGTCATAACATATTCCCAAGCCGCCACCCAAATCGAGATGCCCCAGAACGATTCCCTCCGCTGCCAGCTGATCCGCCAGCAGCAATATTTTTTCAATCGCCTCAATAAACGGGCTCGTCTCGGTGAGTTGTGAACCGATATGACAATCCATACCGGTCACGCGCAAGTGAGGCAATTCGCCGGCCTTGCGATACAACGCCATCGCCCCGGTATAAGCCACGCCGAATTTATTCTGTTTCAACCCGGTGGAAATATAGGGATGTGTCTTCGCATCCACGTCCGGGTTAACCCGCAAACTCACGGGCGCAACTTTTCCCATACTGCCCGCCACTTCGTTCAAACGCATTAGCTCCGCTTCCGACTCAACATTGAAGCACAGTATCTCGGCATTGAGGGCCAAACGCATTTCTTCGACTGTTTTTCCCACACCGGAAAAGACCACCTTGTGCGCGGCGCCTCCCGCAGACAGGACACGTTGCAATTCCCCGCCGGAAACGATATCAAAGCCCGCTCCCATCCATGCCAGCATATGAAGAATGGCAAGATTTGAGTTCGCTTTCACCGCATAGCAAATCAAATGCTCGCGACCGGCCAAGGCTAACTCAAATTGGCGGTAGCAGTCTTGTATTGCCGTATGTGAATAAACATAGCACGGCGTTCCAAAATGTTGTGCAATTTCGGAAAGCGGCACTTGCTCGACACATAGATTTTTATCCTGATAACTGAAATAATCAGACATGATTAATGCGCCTCATCGGGTTGTTGCATGGAAGGTTGCGGGTCTGACGGTTGTTGTATTGCCGGCTGTGCATGCAGCAGAGTGAGCGGTCCCTTGTGACCGCACCCTTGCAGCAGCAGGGCAAACAACAACATAATACCGCACGGTAATCTACCAGGTGTATGCATGGCCGCACCTTAAACTAAATTGAACAGACAGGATTATATGACGGAAAGCGAATTCAACGAATTGGCCGATGCGATATTCATGCGCATTGAGCAAACCATCGATGCCGGCGGCACGGATATCGAGTGCAACCTCAACGGCCCCGTGCTGGAATTGGAATTTGAGGATGGTTCAATGATTATTATCAATCGCCACAGCCCCACCCGGGAAATATGGCTTGCCGCAAAGTCCGGGGGGTTTCATTATGCGCTTCAGGATGAAGTCTGGCTGAGCAAGCGCGATGGCAGTGAATTATTTGGAAAGCTGAAGGAACTGGTGCAGCTCGGCTCGGGTGATATGCTGGATTTTACTCCCGAGTCAGAAATGTAGCGGGTATCGCAGGGGCGTATGCCATACGCCCCTACGAACCGTTCGCTGAATTTTCATTGGATTTTCTGTGTTCCACCAGCACCGAATACAGCCTGCGACTGTCGGCCCGCAGAATAATAAAATCGACATTGCCGATTGAAATCCGGTCGCCGCGCTTGGGAAGTTGACCTGCGGCTTTAAGCACCAACCCCCCGACCGTATCACATTCTTCGTCACTGAATTCCGTTCCCAGCGCTTCGTTGAAATCGGCAATTTCAGTCGCCGCCTTGACGCGCCATTGCCCCGCCCCGTCCGGAATCAGATTATCCTCGTCTTCATCAAAATCGTATTCATCTTCGATGTCACCAACGATTTGCTCCAGCACATCCTCAATCGTAACCATTCCGCACACGCCGCCGTACTCATCCACCACCAGCGCAATATGGTTGTGGTTGCTGCGAAAATCACGCAGCAACACATTAAGACGCTTGGATTCCGGCACGAACACGGCGGGGCGCAGCATGTCGCGAACATCGAATTCCTCCCCCGCGTAATAACGCAGCAAATCCTTGGCCAGCAGGATTCCGACGATATTGTCCTTATCGCCGTCAATCACGGGAAAACGGGAGTGGGCTGTTTCGATCACAAAGGGAATAAATTTGTCCGGAGGCTGGCTGACGTCAATAACATCCATTTGCGCGCGCGGAATCATGATTTCGCGCACTTGACGTTCAGATACCTGAATCACCCCTTCCATCATGGACAGGGCATCGGCATCCAGCAGGTCGCGCTCAAAAGCGGAGTGAAGCAGAACTATCAGTTGTTCGCGGTCTTCCGGCTCACGCAACAACATGGTGGAAAGCCGCTCCAACAGGGTAGGCTTGTTACTCTCTGGGTGTTCCATCTTAAATTATTATGCAGTTACAACTTGATAGGGATCAGCATACCCTAATTTCATCATAATTGCAGTCTCACGCGTTTCCATCGCTTCGGCATCTTTGTCATTTTCGTGGTCATAACCCTGAAGATGCAAGACCGCATGGATGGCCAAGTGGGCGTAATGCGCCGTGATATCTTTGCGCTGCTCGCGCGCTTCACGCAGCACCACCGGAGCACAGATCACCACGTCAGCGGATAGCAGCTCACTATCGTCATACACAAACGTCAACACATTGGTGGCATAGTCCTTGCCGCGAAAACTCAAGTTTAACTCCCGCCCCTCGGCCTCATCCACAATACGCATCACGATTTGCACATCCCGCTGCAATGCTGCCTTGATCCATCGGCGGAACCGGGTTCGGGTCGGCAAATTATCCACACCCGCAGCATACTGCACTGAAAGCGACAGCTTGTGCATCGTCTAATGTCTTTCCTTATACCACCTCATAAAGTCCCCTGTGGGCATCGGGTGTGCAATTCCATAGCCTTGCCCGTACATGCATCCCACCTCAACCAGCACGCGGATAAGTTCCGTCGCTTCCATGCCTTCTGCCACGGTCTTGCGACCAAATGTTTTGGCCAGCGCGATGATACCCTGCACGATAGCGCGATCGCCTTCGTTCGTCAGCATGCCGCGCACGAAGGACTGGTCAATTTTGAGCGTCTCGGCTGACAATTTGCGCAGATAAGACAACGAGGAATATCCCGTCCCAAAATCATCCAGCGCAAAATTAACGCCCAATTTGCGGCAAGCCTCGATCGTTTCGGCAGACTGGGCAATATCTTCCAGCGCTGCGGTTTCCAGCACCTCTATCTGCAATTTGTCGCGCGGAAGATCAGGATAGCAGGCAAGCTTGCGCGCCAGCCCGGCCACAAAATCCGCCGACTGCAGGTGATGCGCCGAGATGTTGATACTGACTTCCAGCACCAATCCCTCCCTGAACCAGATATCGATCTGGGCCAGTGAAGTATCCATTACCCATTCACCCAAACGAATCTCAAGATCCGAATCCTCGATGTAGGGCAAGAATTCTGCGGGAAGCAGCAAGCCGCGCTCCGGGTGATGCCAGCGTATCAGCGCCTCTACACCCACGACATCACCCGAGCTCAATTCGATCTTGGGCTGATAGAACAATTCAAACTCGCCCCTATGCAACCCCTGCAATATACGGCGTCTGGATTCATGCAATGAACGCACGCGCTGGTCGTGCTCGAAGTCATACAGATGATAGTGATTTTTTCCGGTCTGTTTGGCCACATACATAGCCTGGTCGGCATGGCGCAGCAAGGTATCACCATCATGGTTGTCGGAGGGATAGAAAGTAACGCCTATACTGGCGGAAACCTTCATCTCAGCCTTGCCAAAATAGACCGGCAAAGCAATGACGTCCAAAATCCGGTCCAACACCTGCAGACATTCCTGTTCGCCCGCAACTTCGTTGAAAAGCACAACAAATTCATCCCCGCCCAAGCGTGCCAGGGTATCGCCCGCACGCAATGACTCCTGAATACGGCGCGTAACCTCTATCAGCAATTGATCCCCTGCTTCGTGCCCAAACTGGTCGTTTACCAGTTTAAAACCATCCAGATCTATGTAACAAATTGCCACCATTTTCCCGCTGCGCTGCACCCGCAAGATAGCTTGCCGCAAACGATCTGCAAGTAACCGCCTGTTCGGCACGCCGGTCAACGCATCGTAATTGGCCACATGGCTTAATTCGGCCTCGTGCTCTTTGATGTAACTTATGTCGGAAAATACCGCCACATGTCGCTGAACCCGTCCGTCATCACTGCATATAACTGAAATCGAGAGCAATTCCGCATAAATTTCACCGGACTTGCGCCGGTTCCAAATTTCGCCCCGCCACACCTTGTTCCGGGACAGGGATTGCCACATCGCCGAATAAAAAACCTTGTCCTGGCGCCCCGAGCTTAACAGTTTGGGGTTCTTGCCTATCACCTCTTCACGGCTATACCCGGTAATTTTGGTAAAGGCCTGATTAACATCCGTGATGATGTTTCTTGCATCAGTAATCAGGATGGCTTCATAACTGTTGTCAAACACACTGGCGGTGATGCGCAGATTTTCCTCGATTTGCTTGCGCTCGGTGATATCCCGGACGACTGCTTGTATTAACACGGAGTCCCCCAGTTCAATCCGGTCGAGGTTAATCTCAACATCCAGAGGTTCGCCATCGGCGCGCAAGGGTCTCCATTCGAACTGCTGCGGCTCTCCGCGCATCACGGCCGCGATTTTTTCATCGGCAACTTCAACTGACAACCTGCCGTCCGGTTGCCTTTCGGGCGCAAGATCGCGCGGCGACCGTCCGAGGAGCTCTTCCCGGGAAAGTCCGTACATGCGGGCGCCCCTTTCGTTGCAGTCAACGAAGCCGCTTGCATCCTGAAGAAATATGCCGTCACTGGCATTTTCAAACAAGAGCCGGTACTTGTTCTGGTTCTCCCGCAGTGCATCTTCGGCCTGTTTGTGTTCCGTAATATCTTCGACGATGGACCATATATATTTTTGTCCGTCACGCCCCGTCATCAATAATCCGTTGAGTCGAAGGGGAATCAGACTCCCGTCCTTGCGCACATATTCTTTTTCGTAGGGACCGTAGCGACCGATAGTTGCCAGAAGTTCCAATTGCCGCGCTTCCTCCAGCTCGTATTTTCTGGGAGTCAAAGTCCAATAGTCGAGCGCTTTCAACTCTTCTTCCGGATAACCACAAATACTGCGGAATGACTCGTTGAACTCCACATATCGCCCGTCCATGTCCGTCAGGGCAATGCCCAGCGGCGAGAGATTATAGAGATTGCGTAATTTTTCATCCTTCTCCGCCAGCGCTTCCTGCGACTGCCGCAACTCAGTAATATCCCGTCCGACGATAACCAGTCCCGCACGTTCTCCGTCCTTATGAAAAAGCGTTTTCTTGATAACATCGAAAAATAATTTACTCCCGTCATCAAGCGGAATGATTTCCTCCAGGCGCGACATCCCGCCTGTATTCCAGGCCTGTACATCCGTTTTGCGGCAATTCAAAAGTGCTTCCCGGAAACTCGGGTGGGCAATTGCGGATAATTCCTCGTCCGACTTCCCATTGCAGTCAATTTTATCCAGGCCGAAGGCATGGCGTGCCGCGGCATTGGATGCAAGCCAATGCCCTTCCCCGTCCTTGAACTGAATCGGATCGGGAATCGCCTCAATCAGCGTGCGTAATTTCTCTTCACTTTCCCGCAAGGCGTCTTCCGCCCGTTTATGTGCCGTGATGTCTTCAATCTGTGCAATCATGTACTGTGGCTCACCCGACAGACCGCGCTGCAGGGAAGTGTCCACCTGGGCCCAGACCACATGACCGTCACAGTGAAAATAGCGTTTTTCTATCCGGTAGGAATCAATCTGTCCCGCTATCAATTTATTAATGTTCTCGAAACTGACATTGATATCGTCAGGGTGAGTAATTGCAGTGAATGAAAGTTTCTTTAGCGCATTTTTCGGATATCCGACAATGTCGCAAAAAGCCTGGTTGATATCGACAAAACGTCCATCCAGCGACATGGTTACCGTGCCGAGCGGCGCAAATTCGATAATGTCGCGGAAATGCTTTTCGCTTTCGCGCAACGCATTTTCCATCTGCTTTATTTCGCTTAGATCGGTCATGCTTGCGATATAACCGATGAGGCATTCACGCTCATCACGGAAAGAGGAAACCTTGAGCAGAATAGGGATGATCACTCCGGACTTCGTCCTGCGCCTGACCTCGCCCTGAAAAGCCCCCTGATCACGCGCGGAAATAATTGTTTGCAGAGTGGTTGTACCGGCAAGTTCTCCGGGAGGCATCAACAGGCTAACGGTATTCCCGATCAACTCATCCAGAGCGTATCCGAAAAGTTTGCAGAATGCCGGGTTTGCATAGATATAACGTGTTTCATGGTCAATCAAAGCAACCGCCTCCTCCGATTGCGCCAGGGCCAAGCTCAACCTGCTTCGCTCCTCTTCGATCAATTTGCGTTCAGTAATATCCGTGCAATAGCCGATATAACCTATAAACGCTCCTTCGCTGTTATATCGCGGACAACCGTCATCACGAACCCAGCGATATTCACCATCATGACGGCGCACGCGATAGTCCATTCCGAATTTCTCACGCTTGGCAAATGATGACTTGTAAATGCTCATGCACTGCTCACGATCCTCCGGATGAACATCTTCAGACCAGCCGTTGCCAATTTCCTGTTGCATAGTGCGCCCGGTGAACTCCAGCCAGACCTTGTTGAAGTAATCACACTCCCCGTCCTGGTTCGCTGTCCAAATAAATGCCTGCCCGGAGTCGGCCAAAGTGCGATATTGGAGTTCACTTTCTTTCAGAAGCATTTCTGCCCGCTTGCGTTCGGTTATGTCGCGACCGATGGCCAGCACCCCCGTAATTTTGCCATCGCTATCGTGCTCGGCAACAAAACGAACATGGTGGTTGCGTATTTCACCGCTTGGATCGGGAACCAATATCTCAATTTCAGCCCCCTGCCCGGTAATAATGGCATTTTCCATCTGGCGCTGGTAATCTGCCACCGCTTCGATATCAGGGTGGGATTCGACCGGCGTCTTGCCCAATACCGGCTGGGCATGTGAAGCGAAACTTCGGGTCAATGCCAAATTGAAATACCTCACCCGGCATTGCAGATCGTAACGAATAACGTTGTCCGGCATGTTTTCTGCAAGCGTGCGAAATTCCTGTTCGCGCGACGACAGAATGCGGTTACTGCGCTCCTGTTCCAATTCAGCCGCGGCACGCGTCGCCATGATTTCCAGCATGCGCCTGATGGAAGCCTCATTGGCGAGCGGCTTGCTATCCATAACAGCGATGAGGCCTATCGCCTGCCCGGAGGAATCCCAAAGCGGAATACCCGAATAGCTCTCAATTCCCATCTGCACAAGCAAAGCATCCTCTGGAAACAGCTGCTGTACGCCTTCCCCGTAATAACAGAAACTCCGCCCCATAACATTTTCACAGGGCGTGCCTTTCAAGTTGTAGCGCATATTCGGAATAACGGAACCTTGGGCATACAAGGCAATCGTTTCCGCGATATCCGGATTTTCATCCAGCTTGTCAATAATGACGTATTCCACCGCCAATGTTTTACCCAGATATTGGGCAAGCGCATTAAAAAAGTTTTCCGATTGATTCATCCAGCCGCGTTGCGCGACAAAATATAATGCATCCTGTATACGCTTACGCTCTGAAATCTCCCGACTGATACTCAGAAACAACTTCTGCCCGTCAATTTCGACAATTTTTGAACTTACTTCTATGGGTATCACGGATCCATTTTTGTGCAGGCGTGCAGATTCAAAGGTTGCACTGCCCTGACTGATAATCTGCGCCGACCGTTCCTCCAGTCGAACCGCATTTTCCGGAGAATTTAACTCTTCCAGATGCATCCCCTGCATTTCAGCTTTTGTATAGCCCAGCCGTTCATAAGCCACATGGTTCAAATCAATGATGACCCCATCCAGAGAAATGAGTTCGATGCAATCACTGGCCGACTCGAAAATATCGCGGAATTTCTTTTCGCCCTGCTTAAGTTTTTCCTCCAGTTGCCTGCGTTTGGTAATATCCCGGGCAATACCCAGCACGCCTATGAGTTTTCCCTGGCTATCGCGCATCGGTGTTTTGAGTGTTTCAAGCAACTCGCGGTGCCCATCGTCGGCAAAAGTGACCCATTCTTCGTTGACGCTTGGCTCGCCCGTGTTCATTGCCTTGCTGTCGTGCGCGCGGAAGAAATCCGCCAGTTCCTTGTCCACAAAATCGTAATCGGTCTTGCCGACGATGTCTTTTTCCTGCGCGCCGAAAAAACGCTCGAAACGCGGATTGCAAGCCAGATAAACACCCTCCTCGTCTTTTAGCCAGACCAGATCGGGTAAAGTGTTGATCAAAGTATGCAGGAACGTGCTTTCTGCAATCAGTTTGTCGTCAATCAGGCCCAAAGTCATGGCATGGGTCAGATCATGCTCGCTCAGCAGACCTGCCACTCGCCCCGAACGGTCAACCACCACCAGATGGCGCACTTTTGAGTTAATCATTCTCTCAGCAGCCTCGTTGATGGTATTGTCCAGTGGAATGCTTAGTACAGGGGAAGTCATTACTTCCCCGATGGGAATGTCGGTACGATCCGGGTTTCTGGAATAAAGACGAACCACGTCGCGTTCGGTGACAATACCGACAGGATGCTCGGCATCAACCACCACCACACAAGTATCCTTGTGCGTCTGCATCAGGTTCAGGGCATTTCGCAAGCTGGCTTCACGCGGCAGACAAAACACTGACCGACTCATGACCGAAGCAATCTGCCGACGTCCGGCCAAGACAGCAAGATTGATATGCAGGCGAAAATCCGTTTCGCTGACCACACCGGACAATCGACCCTCTTCACCGACGATCACCAGATGCCTGATTCCGTCGCGCAGGCACAGTTGATAGGCGTCAAGACAAGTCATTGATTCCGGCACAGTAATAACCGGAGAGGACATCGCATTTTGAAGCGTCGTGTCAGGCTTGCAGCCCGATTGCATGGCATGCAGCATATTGCGTTCGGTGACTATTCCGACCGGATGCCCGTCTTCGTCCGTAACCACGAGAGAAGAAATACGCTTTTCAGCCATGATACGGGCAGCCCCGCCTATGCTGTCACCGGGTGCCAGCCGTATAACATTGCGCGTGGCAATATCTATCAGAAGTGTGCTTTGCACGATGCCGCTTTGAGAATCATCGTGATGGATCATACAGAATTATCCAATCTCAAAATGAACAGTGATTCGCAAAACCGTCTTTGAAAATTATTCTACTCTTAAGAAAAGGGGTTTGCCAGCTAATGATTTGAGGCCGATTTTATCGTCCATATCGTTCATAGGCCGTCACGATTTTTTGCACCAGAGGATGCCTCACTACATCTTCGGCAAAAAAATCCTGAAAAGCGATGCCGCGCACGTCCTTGAGTACGGTGCGCACTTCGATCAATCCGCACTTTTGCCCCCGCGCCAGATCAATCTGGGTCACATCGCCTGTAATAACCGCTTTGCTGCCGAACCCGATACGGGTAAGAAACATTTTCATTTGTTCCGGCGTCGTGTTCTGCGCCTCGTCCAGAATGATAAAAGAATGGTTGATGGTACGCCCGCGCATGTAGGCCAGCGGGGCAATCTCGATTACCCCCCGTTCAAATGCTTTCACTACTTTTTCCGGCCCCAGCAAGTCATACAGGGCGTCGTACAAGGGGCGAAGGTAGGGATCCACCTTTTGCGCCATATCACCCGGCAAAAAACCGAGGTGCTCACCGGCTTCCACCGCAGGACGCACCAGAACCAGCCGTTGAACCGCGTCACGTTGCAGAGCATCCACCGCGCTGGCCACGGCCAGATAGGTCTTGCCGGTTCCGGCCGGACCGACGCCAAAGGTAATATCGTGTTGCTGAATGGCTTGCAGGTACTCGCTCTGGCGCGGCGTGCGTCCGCGCACTTCGGATTTACGCGTCATCAGCAACGGAACAAATTTATTTTGCGGGTCCGCAGCACCCTCGTTGCGCATGGCTTCGATCAGACCAAGCTGCAATTTTTCCAGACTGATGTCATGCGCGGCATCCCGATAAAACTCCTGCAACACCTGCCGCGCCAAAGCTGCTTTGCGGGCTTCTCCCCGCACGCTGAAATGTTCACCCCGCCGCGAAATCATGACTTCGAGCGCCGTCTCGATCTGGCGAAGATTTTCATCGAGCGCACCGCACAAGCGGTTTAGTCGCGCATTGTCGGCAGGCAACAATTCAAACTGAATGGCGGGACTGTTCATGTTTCGGACTGAAACAAAAATGGACTCCTCATTTCGTCACCAACTCGCCGCGCATTGTATAGGCCCAAACGCCGGTAATTTTTACATCCGCAAAACGCCCCAGCATACCCGGCGAGCCGGCGAAATTCACAATCCGATTATTATCCATGCGCCCGGCCAATTCCAGTGAATTTTTGCGCGAAACGCTTTCCACCAGCACGCGCTGAACCGTGCCCGGCAAAACGGCTGACAGCTTTTCAGCCTGCCGCGTCACCAAATCCTGCAAGCGCGTCAAACGCAACGCCTTGACTTCCTGCGGAACCTCGTCGGGCATTTCAGCGGCAGGCGTTCCCGGGCGCGGGCTATATAAAAAGCTGAAGCTGGCATCAAACCCCACCTCTTCTATCAGCCTGATGGTCATCTCAAAATCTTGTTCTGTCTCGCCGGGGAAACCCACAATAAAATCGGAAGTCAGCACAATATCCGGACGGGCAGCTCGCAGCTTGCGGATAAGAGATTTGTATTCGAGTACGGTATAGCCGCGTTTCATCGCGGCAAGGACACGATCCGATCCGGATTGCACCGGCAAATGCAAATGGCTGGCCAGCTTGGGCTGGGTAGCATACAGGTCAATTAATCGCCCCGTCATTTCCCTGGGGTGCGAAGTGGTATAGCGTAACCGTTGCACGCCCTCCAATGCCGCAATGGCCTGCAACAAAAAGGCCAGATCAACCGTATCGCCATCATTCATCGCTCCGCAATAAGCATTGACGTTCTGCCCCAGCAGCGTAATTTCCCCCACCCCCTGTGTTACCAGCGTTTTCACCTCATGCATCACATCGTCAAACGGGCGCGACACCTCGTCTCCGCGTGTATAAGGAACTACACAGTATGTGCAAAATTTGCTGCATCCCTCCATGATGGAAACAAAAGCAGAACCGGCTGTAGTCTGCGCAGCCGGAAGATGGTCGAATTTCTCTATCTCGGGAAAACTGATGTCTACCTGTGAACGGCCGCTTGCGCGACGCTCGGCTATCATCTGCGGCAATCGATGCAGTGTCTGCGGCCCGAATACGATATCCACATAGGGCGCGCGTTTAACTATCGTTTCGCCCTCCTGGCTCGCCACACAGCCCCCCACGCCGATAATCAGTCCGGGACGCGCCTGTTTCAGCGGACGCATTCTCCCCAGATCGGAGAAGACCTTCTCCTGCGCTTTTTCCCGCACCGAACAAGTGTTAAACAAAATGACATCGGCCTCCTCGGGGATTTCGGTTTGCTCCATCCCCTCGCACGCGCGCAATACGTCAGCCATCTTGCCAGAGTCGTACTCGTTCATCTGGCAACCAAAGGTCTTGATAAAAAATTTTTTTTGCACTGAATAATTGAAATAAAAACAGGAACGGGATGCTAAGCGATATATGGCGTAAAAACTTCAGGGAAGCACCACAACTTGATGATTCATTCTACCAAATAAAGCGGGGATCAATACAACTCCCTTGGATTTCACAATTCTTCGTTTGAATTTCAAACTGGAGTTACCCTGAAAAACTGCCAAGTTGAAAGGTATTCTTGAATTCAATCTCTGCTAAAATCAGGCTATAGACTTGTTCAAACCATCGACTAAACAGGGAGCATTATGAATATCAGATCATTTCATCCACCTCAACGCGTTCTGATGGGGCCCGGCCCCTCCGATGTCAGCCCCCGCGTTCTTGCCGCCTTGGCACGCCCTACCATTGGGCACCTTGACCCGATGTTTGTGCATATGATGGATGAAGTCAAAGCGCTGCTGAAATTCGCATTTCAGACAGAAAATGAACTAACCATGCCGGTTTCCGCACCGGGTTCTGCCGGAATGGAAACCTGTTTTGTCAACATGGTTGAGACTGGCGATAAAGTGATCGTATGCCAAAACGGCGTTTTTGGCGGACGCATGAAAGAAAATGTGGAACGTTGCGGGGGTATCCCGGTATTGGCACTGGATGATTGGGGGCGTGCGGTCAATCCGAACAAGCTTGAAGAGGCGCTCAAGGCTAATCCGGACGCTAAAATCGTTGCTTTCGTTCAGGCAGAAACTTCCACAGGAGCACTATCTGACGCAAAAACGCTGGTAGAAATCGCGCACCGGCATAATTGCCTGACCATTGTGGATGCCGTCACATCACTGGGCGGAACGCCGGTCAAAGTGGACGAATGGAACATCGACAGCATTTATTCAGGCACACAGAAATGTCTGTCATGCATACCCGGCATGTCCCCGGTCAGCTTCAACTCCAAAGCGCAGGACAAGATCAAAAATCGCAAAAGCAAGGTGCCCAGCTGGTTCATGGATCTGAATCTGGTGATGGGTTACTGGGGGGCCGCAACCAAACGCGCCTACCACCATACCGCTCCTATCAACGCCTTGTACGGCTTGCACGAGTCGCTGGTAATCCTGCAAGAAGAAGGACTTCAGAACGCATGGACCCGGCATCATAAAAATCATCTCGCGTTACGCGCGGGTCTGGAAGCCATGGGGCTGAATTTCGTGGTGCCCGAGGCGGAACGCCTGCCGCAACTCAACGCAATTTCCGTCCCTGAAGGCGTGGATGAGGCCGCAGTCCGCTCCATTCTGTTATCGGACTACCATCTCGAAATCGGCGCAGGTCTGGGCGCTATGGCGGGCAAAGTATGGCGTATCGGATTGATGGGGCATGCAAGCAACCCGCGCAATGTGCGGCTATGTCTCGGTGCTCTGGACGACGTGCTCGGAAGAATGAAAGCGCCGGTCACGCGCGGCGTGGCTGTCGATGCGGCTAACAAACATTTTGCAGAATGACATTTTTCTGTGCCGTTAACTCTTGCCCCGCCGGGCAGGCTAACGGCACAGAAAGACATAACTGGCATGTTTACATTACACGGATTCATTTTCTCCCTTATTATGGGGCTGCTGATGTCGCTGAGCATTACTTTCGCAACGACATTTGCACGCACAGGCTTTGGTCCCGCATTTGTCGAGCAGTGGATGACTGTTTGGGGGGTCGCCTATCCGGTCGCGATTATCTGCATCATCCTGTACCGACCGCTGGCAACCCGGCTGACTGCCTATTTAATGGCACGCATTTCCGGGAAATAATATTTGGCCAGCGCTGCATCACCGCCTGCAGACCCGATTGACCGGAACTTGAAACGTAAATCACTCTAAAACCAATGTCCCACTTCAAGCCTGACCTTGCCGGAATATTTACAAAAGTCTCAGCACTTTTCGGGCGGGGTCAAGTTATTTCCATGGGCATCATTCTACTAACCGGCCTGATTGCCAGTATTGCCCTTCTCATATTTATCAATTCCGCCACCCCCAACACCATCACCATTACCAGCGGGCCGACCGGAAGTTCATTCCAAAATAATGCGGAAAAATACAAGCAAATTCTGGCCAAAAATGGAGTAACGTTAAAAATTCTTCCGTCGGAAGGTTCAATGGACAACCTGAAAAAGTTATCCAACCCCGATGTGTCGGTCGACGTCGGGTTTGTGCTGAGCGGCGAGGCAAACGGAACGAACATAGATAATCTGGTTTCACTGGGAAGTGTGGCTTATCAGCCGCTGATGATTTTTTATCGCGGCAAAATCAAAACACTGCTTTCAGATTTCAGGGGCTTGCGCCTGGATATAGGCCAGGCCGGCAGTGGAACCCGCTCACTTGCCCAGTCGCTGCTTAAAGCCAATGGCATCGAACAAAACGAGGCCACTATTTTTGTCGATACGCACGCCGAGTCCCCGGTACGGGCGCTGTTGGATAACCGGATAGACGCTATTTTCGTGATGGGAGACTCCACTTCCAGCGACATGATGCGCTCACTTCTTCATTCAACCGAAATTCATCTGTTTAACTTTACGCAAGCCGATGGCTACGCCCGACGATTTGTTAATTTAAATAAACTGGACTTGCCCAAAGGTGCGATAGATTTTGGAAAAGATATTCCGGGCGAGGACACCTTTCTGATTGGCCCGACCGTTGAACTCGTCGCCAGAAGCAATCTGCATCCGGCACTCTCCGATATACTGCTTGAGGCTGCCCGGGAAGTTCACGGAACTCCCGGACTGTTTAAAAAGCGCGGTGAATTCCCGACCCCCCTGGAACATGAATTTCGCATCAGTTCGGATGCCGGCCGTTACTATACTTCCGGCAAGAGTTTTCTCTACCGGACGTTTCCCTTTGGCATTGCCAGTCTTGTCACACGCATACTGACCGTAATTGTTCCCGTTGCCCTGCTTTTGATACCCGCATTCAAAGCTGTTCCGGCGATTTACCGATGGCGCATGGAGTCCAGAATAAATAAATGGTACCGTGCATTGCTGGATCTTGAGCGGGATGCATTTAAAGCGTCGACTGACCCAACAAAGCGCGAGTTACTTCTGGGGCAACTGGACGACATTGAGGCCTCTGTAAACAAAATCATCGTACCGGCCAACTTCGGAAATCTTTTCTATGGCCTTCGTGAACACATAGGCTTCGTCAGAAAAATATTGCTTTCCCACCATACGGATGATGGACTACCCAATTAAATTGGCTTTCAAATCTGCATGACAGGTGCAACACAGCCATCGGCGATTTCCGGCTTAATGAGGCGACCAATCCGGTTGGTCCCGGCTAGCGGTTGAAGTTTGCTTTTCCCGGAGCGTATTCTCTCCAGACGGACTATAGCCCCCTATGGCAGCGGCCAGCGACCAGCATACGAATGAGGCAATGGCATAGCCGACTGCGCCGATGAAATACAAATGGGAGAAATGAGCCAATGACTCCAATACGGTGTCAAGACTGCCCAAGGTAAAAACAACAAACCAGAATCTGCGCTTGAAGATCAACACACAAAGCAATACCAGCATCAAGCCGATTGTCCATGTTTCCATCATGCCATTCGATTTTCTGTAAATATTGAATGCACAGTGTACTCTGACCCAAACCCGGCGAAAACCTTATCCTGAAAACGGGCAAGCATTATTCAACCCGCATGAATACCCCTTGCCTCATATTCAGCTGAACAACAGGTCAATTCGTACGGATTGCCTGCTGCTCGTCATGGCAAACTTCGGTTGTTACAGTACGAGCCTCGAAATGCGAAGTTGGCTTGACCGGTTGCGGTTTGTTTGCCAGACGATCGCCTGCAAAAGCACCTCCGGCCGCACCGGCAATGGTTGCAACCGTGTTGCCGCTTCCGTTGCCCAACTGATGCCCCAAGAGCGCACCGGCCGCAGCGCCGAGCAGCATTCCCGCATTATTATGTTCCTGTTGCTGAACCTCGTCCTGCACCTCCACTTGTACAGTCACTTGTTGCGGTTCGCAAACCCGCTTGGTGGCCGTCGCAAACCCGCCCGGGGGAGCAACATATTTACGATGCTGCGCGGGTGGCTGAACCGTTACGGGCCGCTGAACGGGCAGCACTGCCGCCTGCACCGGCACAGGAATCAAAGTTGAAGCCGGATTCACAGCTGGAGCCGGATCAATCTTCGTTTCAACTGTATCATGGTGCGATGTCAGAGCGAACGTGCCTGAAGCAGCCAGTACCGCAACGCCTATTATTAACCCAATGGTATTTTTATCAATCATGGCCTGTGCCCTGGTTACGGGAAAATCAGTTCCCGCATTTTAGTAAGCCAACAATAATTCAGCTTCGTCGCGAGGCTGTCTCCAGCCGGTGTGCAATGCTATAAAAAATGCAGACCTCCTTCCGTCTGCTGGCGTACATGGCAGTTATCTGTACGGAATTGGGATATACGGAACGAAAACAGACTCCAGAACTGAGATATACATCCCGGTCCGGGTGGTATTAAATTTGCGGGAGTTACGTATGCCAGCGCCCATAACCATTCGACTATTCGCTGTATAAGGATTATTCTTGGCTGGCCGATATTAGCTCTATAGGATCGTGTCCGGTCTTTAAGGATTGAACGGTGAACAATATGCTACGTTATGGCGCTGGAATATTATTCCTTGGTTGGGTTGCCGCAGCACAAGCTGCACCACCCAGCGAAGATATTTTTACCCCCAGGCTCGATTTGCTGACGGTACCGTACGCATATTCCGGTACCCATTCCCTGCCCTCATTCCGGATTGGTGCCAGTGTTGTATTTGGCCATGCACCCGGCACCCTGCCCGGCATACCGGAAAGTTACAACATTTCCCCGTTTCCCTCTGTCGCCAAACTGCAACAGGAAATTGACTTGTCAACCAAAGCCGCCGGACAACAGGCATTTGCCAGTGAGCACATTTCGTTGTCCAGAATTTTCCGCATCGAGTTTAAAGCATCGCAAATAAATTTTACTGTCAAAGCGCATTCCGCCCTGATTGAAGGAAAACAGTTCAAAGTTATACTGCAACCACAGTCAACCTCCTTGATATGGAGCAAAGTTTTCTAACATAGCTGTATCCGGCATTCCCCCGACACTGGCATCCCGAAGCCGCAGCACAGCTAGTCCTGCCGCGGAGGAGTGGCGCGGTATTTTCCCTGAAATGCAATCATCCATCCCGGATATTCCTGCGGCAATGCGCCGGCCTCATCGAGCACTTTTATCTCCGCTTCGGAAAGAGTCAGTTTTGTTGCCGCGAGATTATCTTTTAATTGTTCAATACGCCGGGCGCCGATAATAATAGTCGACACTTCCCGCTTGCTTAATATCCAGGCCAGAGCCACCTGTGCGACCGAAACTCCGTGCTCCTTCGCAATGGGTTCCATTTTGTCCAGACAGGCAAAAGCCCTATCCTTATCCAAAGGCGGAAAATCGAAAGTGGTACGACGTGAGCCTTCCGGGGACGCCTGGTCCCGTTTGAATTTACCGGATAAAAACCCACCCGCCAGAGGACTCCATACCATTAACCCCAGTTTTTGATCCTGAAGCAAGGGAAAAATATCGCGTTCAAGATCGCGACCTGCAATTGAATAATAGGCTTGCACACTCACAAATTCATTCCAATTGTGCCGCCTCGAAATTCCGATTGCCTTCATGATCTGCCACGCGGCCATGTTGCACAAACCTATGTAACGGATCTTGCCCGACTTGACGAGGTCGTTCAACGCGGATAAAGATTCCTCGAAGGGCGTAAGCGGATCAAAACCGTGGAGCTGATAGAGGTCGATATGGTCGAGTTGCAAGCGCTTCAGGCTTGCATCCACCTCATTGAAAATATGGAAGCGCGACTGCCCCCGCCCATTGGGCGTTTCTTTCATGATGCCGGTTGACTTGGTGGCGACCACTATTTCATCTCTTGGCAGCCCGATGTTCTTGATTGCCTGCCCCAGCAATTTTTCCGACTCTCCCAGTGAATAAACATTGGCAGTGTCGAAAAAGTTCACCCCCTGATCGAAGGACTCCCGAACAAACAGCTCCGCGTCTGCCTGCCGCAGGCCCCCCATAACTTCCCAGAATCCGCTAGCCCCAAAGGTCATCGTTCCAAGACAAAGTTCGGATACATAGAGACCGGTGTTTCCCAATAGACGATATTTCATGCCTTAGCTCCAATTATATAAAAGGATGTTGGGGTTGAATTTTCCCGGGCTCAGGGGTGGCAGATATCCCACTCCCCATAACGACTCATCTGACGAGCGGACGCCCCCGTGCATTTCAGCCTTCATCAGCTTCACTCATTGATTCCAGGCTAGAATCAAAGGGGGGTTTCTTGATGTAGGCGCAGGAATTTCCCGCGGAACGCCCAAAATGATCGGTGCGACCGCATCAAATTCAGCCGGAATACCGAGCATGGCCTTAACCTGTGTCGTATTTAATATCGCCGTAGCAGAGCCAATAACACAACTACCCAAGCCGAGAGCACACGCTTCCAACATCATATTTTCTGCTGCCAACCAACAGTCCGCCTCAACAAAAGGCCCGGTCGCCTGACTGCAAATGATGATGAGTATACCCGCGCCATGAAAGATATCGAAATCCGGATTGGCAGAAGCATCGGGCATCTGACCACCTTTCGGGGGGGAGTAATGCAATCTTTCGAGAAACAGCGGCTTCGCCAGATCGGATAGTTGTTTCAATGTCTGACGGTTCTGCACGATAACAAAAGCCCACGGCTCTTCATGCATAGCCGTGGGTGCCAACACAGCCGCCTCCAGCAATACTTTAACCGTGCCGGAGTCAACTTCATTCGGCAAATATGAACGTATGGAGCGACGCGAAAAAATGGTCGATAACACAGTCATTCTCCAAATGAAGGCGGGGAGCTGCCGGGGCCATGATATTTTCGTTAGCAACCTACCGGGTTGCATCAACACAACAACCTTCAATCTCGACACTCACGATATGGCGATTTCCTTGTGCGAGTTCCCATTCATTTTTGGCAACGTGAGCATCAACACGCCATTGTCATATTTAGCTTGCGTATTTTTTTCATCCACATTGCTGGCCAGTGTGAATGTGCGATAGCTGGCCCCTTGATAACACTCCCGACAAAGAACTTTATCTCCGTTTTTGCTCTCCTTTTCCTGCTTGGCTTCCGCGCTGATGCTAACCATATTCCCATCAACAGAAACCTTGATATCCTCCTTCTTTACTCCTGGAACTTCGGCACGGACGACATAAGCTTTATCATTCTCGGTCAAATCAATCTTGATCATCGGAGCGGTTTCCATTTCACGGGAAAAAGGACGCATCCAAAAATTGTTTGTCCAGTCATCAATATCCATAAATGGGTTGAGCCGTGCCACATCACCGAAAAGCGGGGAACGCTGAATAATATTTGCCATGATATATGTCCTTTCAAAGTTATTAATGAACTGCCTGCCGAACTAAACCGCTAATGAATTTGCGGTCGCGCCATACCCTTCCGGCCTGTATGCATTGCCATCGACAAGCGCTTCGGCGACTAGCCAGTCATTTACCGGATCACCGCCGTCGAAACCCCGTTCCAATGCAATAAAGTAGGCCGCGTCTGAAATTTCCCGAATACGCCGATCATTTTGCCCGCAATTCTGCTCAAGTTTTGCGGGAGATGGTTTGGTAATTTTGTGTGGCCTTGCATCAATTTTCTTGTTTGTGGTCGCAGCTTGGCGTGTCATGATCATTGCTCCTGGATTGATGTTGATTCTTGAAAAAGGTCACCCGATGGGCTAGCTGACTTTTAGTCCGTCCGGATAATATTTTGTTACATCATTGCGCAAATACTGGAGCCTGCCCTAGACCATGTACGGGCACTTTCCGGCATAGGCCTCCAGTCGAAATCCAGGCCACGCAAGCGGTCGAATTCCCGCTTGATCTCGCCATAACAAGCACAAACCCGCTCTTCCAACCCATGCCAGTTCAATACCGATATATGGTCAATGTGATGAACCAACACTTTGGCTTGCTGCAGTTTATTGATTGCATCCAGCACGGCTTCGCGCTCCACACTAAACAGCGCAGGAACAAATTCGCGGGCAAACGGAAGATCATTAGAAGGGATGCGATCCAGACTAAGCAATATCCAGCGGCAAAGTCGCTGTTCAATTGAATGATCATGATTACACAAGGCAGTGCAAGAAGTTTGTGCTATCAGCGCATGGGTATAGCGCAGCAATAAACGCTCCATAAATCCGGCACGGTTGAATTCATCCATTAGCAAGCGGGCCTTCATTCTAAAACCATAACCCGAACATCTCACGAAGGGTACGCAGGGTGTCGAATTTCCATCCATGAACAAGGAGATACCGAGCATTCCTTCATTTCCCACACTCGCAATCTCATAGACAGCCCCATTTTCCATAACGCTGGTCAAAGAAACGATGGACGTCGTTGGAAAATACACATACTCCATCTTGCTGCCGGATTCACAGTAATAATCACCGGACTGCATGGAAACCAACTCCAAGTGGGGAGTTATCCGCTGAAGATCATTCATCGGCAATGCTGACAGGAGATAATTATTTGTTACGTGATGTGCTGCGGCCATTTATAACTCCTTAACCAATCACAAAATTAAGCTACGCTTTGTTTGGGCGGTTCCGCCAATTGTCCGGCAGTCGGATGGGTGCAAAACCGGGTATTCCCAAAGTAAAGTTCCCACCTGCACCATTTTTCATCTTCATGGCATTCAACTAAATGCGTGCCGCCAATCAGCCTCATACGGCAGTTACTACAGCCCTGATCCTCTTTAATATATTCATTTTGGCCTGTCGCAATTCTGGAGTTGATGGCTGCATGACGTGCTTCAAATCTTTGCTTCAACTCTTGAGCTTTGGGTGAGGTTGGCGCAAAAAAGCATCGATCCGTAACTCTGCCGTGTGGCTTGACACCCCTTTCTGGTGCATAATCCTCCAGTGTCCTATTAGCCGTCAGCATGATTTCTCCAATATTTCTGTCGAATGCAATTGAAACGCACCCTTTCATATACAAAATCTTGGCAATTCTTGTCGAGTTGTGTTCATTTGAAAGATACAGAAATATTTCAATCAGACCTATCCGTACGAACACATGCGTAGTTGTACGGATAGGGCTGATAGCGTGATAGCTGTAACATTGCACACCATGAGGAATTTAATCAAAACAAGTTGATTGTTTATAATAGATTGCATTTCTCTCTGCCAAAATTGCCCATCCACCCGGCAATTCAGGCATTTGTAAAAATCAAGGAGCGATTCAGATGTCTCCGAAAAATTGCCCCCCTTCGTCAAACGCTATGGCTTTACTGCGTTCCGAAGCAGAAGCAAAACTTGACCATGCCAGTTCTCCCCAGATAGCGGTGCAATCTGCAGAGGAGCTGCTACAAGAGCTTCTGGCGCATCAAATTGAACTGCAAATGCAGAATGAGACACTGCGGCAATCCCTGATAGACCTGGAAGAATCCCGGGACCGCTACATTGACTTCTATGACTTCGCGCCAACCGGATATATCACGCTGACTCAGGATGCATTCATTGCCGAAATCAACCTCACGGGTGCCAAACTGCTGGGTAAAGAACGCGGCAATTTAATCAAACGTCATTTTGCCGCATTCGTCGCACCGGAAGACAAAGATCACTGGCATCTTTTTTTCCATATCATTTTGAAAAGTGCGAATAAGATCAGTTGCGAACTGAAATTACTCGGGGCAGATGGTACCCATTTATACACCCAACTGGATTGTCTGCGATTAAGGGATAATCATCACGATCCGCTTGTACGCATCGTATTGACCGATATTAGCAATCGCAGGCAGACCGAGGAATCCCTGCGCCAGTCAGCCGAAGAAATGCGGGACATTTACAACAATGCCCCCTGCGGCTACCACTCTTTGGACAAAGACGAAGTGATCCGGCGAATCAATGATACCGAGCTGGCGTGGCTGGGCTACACGCGCGAAGAAGTGGTGGGGAAGATGAAGTGGACAGAGCTGATTACCCCCGCTTGCCGGAAAACCTTCCGGGACAGTTTTCCCCAATTTCTGAAACAAGGATTTGTCCACGATCTTGAATTTGAAATGATACGCAAGGACGGCACCCGCTTAATCGGTCTGGTGAGTGCATCCGCCCTGTTTGACTTGAACGGTGATTTCCTAATGAGCCGTTCAACGGTTTTCGACATCACCGTCCGCAAGCAACTGGAAGCCGCACTACTCATCAGCGAAAATCAGCGCCACCAGCTTGAACAGCAGGAAATAGTCCAGACCTCCCTGGATGATTTTTGGGTTGTAAATGCTAACGACGGACGCATCCTCAAAGTCAACGATAAATTTTGCGATATGCTGGGCTATACACGCGAAGAAATTCTGGGCATGAACATTCAGCAACTGGATGCCATAGAAACGACCGAGGAAACAGAAGCCCGCATCAAAAAAATCCGCGAAGTCGGTTATGACCGTTTTGAAACACGCCACCGCCACAAGCTTGGACACCTGATCGATTTCGAAGTCAGCGTCACGCACTCAGCCGTGAGCGGAGGTACCAACTTTGCTTTCTTCCGCGACATTACCGAACGCAAACAAGCAGAGCAATTCAAGCAATCCATACTAAATTCCGTTTCCGCCGAAATTGCCGTACTGGATCGCAATGGCGTTATTTTGGCGGTCAACCAGCCATGGCGGCAATTTGCTTTGGATAATTGTACCGCGTGCGAGAATTCTTCGAAAAGCAAAGGGTGTGGAAAACTGTTGCCGGGTGTCGATGTCGGCACCGATTATCTGGCCACCTGCCAGCCGAATTCCATAAATGTTACGGACGAAGGCAAAAAGGCCAGACTGGGTATCTGCGCAGTGCTGGAAGGCCGCCTGAAGAATTTCAGCATTGAATACGCCTGCCATTCAGCCGGGCAACAGCGCTGGTTCCGCATGGATGTCACCCCGTTCGGAGATTCCGCCAATAATGGCGCAGTCATCACGCATACGGACATCACTGATCGCATCCGGGCTGAGGAAGCCGTTAAACAGTCCCTCGATCAACTGAAAGCATTCATCGAACAAGCCCCCATCAGTATCGCGATGTTCGACCGGGACATGAACTACCTGGCCGTGAGCGGCCGCTGGATGACCGAATACAGTCGGGGCTACCCGAATCTGATTGGGCGCAATCATTATGAAGTTCATCCTGACATCCCGGAAAACTGGAAGGTTATTCATGCACTGGCTCAAACCGGTGTTTCCACCGAAAACAAGGATGAACTGTGGATCCAGATCGACGGCAACAAACATTGGCTGCGCTGGTCGTTCCTGCCATGGCTGAATGAACACCATCAAATAGGCGGGATCATCATTTCGACGGAGGACATTACCGATACCAAGATGCGCGAAATCGAAATGGCAGAACATCGCAAAGAAATGGAGCATCAGCAAAAAATGCATGTTGCCGCGCAGACTGCCTCTGCCCTTGCACACGAAATGAACCAGCCCCTGCTTGCCATCGCCTCGTATAGTCAGGCGGCACTCATGATGATGAAAGCCCCGCAACCCGACTATGACGAAATCGGAAATGCCATAGCAAAAAGCGAACAGCAAGCCTTGCGTGCCGGACGCGCAATCCGCGACCTGATCGAATTCTTGAGTATCAAGGATTTCCTGATCGAGCCAATTGACTTGAACAAGGAAGTTATCAAGATCGTGAATACTGCCAAGTCAGAACGCAATCTGATATTTGATTCTGTCCTCAACCTGAATGAGGACTTGCCCCTGGTTCGAGCCAACCGCACTCACATACAGAAAGTGCTGTTGAATCTATTGCACAATGGTATCGACGCGATGCAATCCGCCAATGTTCATCAGCCCACAATATCCCTGACTGTTCGCACGGCAGACGAAAACAATTTTGTCCAATTGACTATCCGGGATAACGGGCCGGGCATCAGAAAGGAAGATTTTAATCGCTTATTCGAGCCTTTCTTTACCACAAAAACCAAAGGCATAGGCATGGGACTTGCCATAAGCCGGTCCTTGATTGAGGAAAATGGAGGCAGGTTATGGGTTGAATCCCAGGAAGGCTTGGGCGCCACTTTTCACCTGACATTACCCTTCGAGCCATGACTAAAATTTACAATGTATTCATCGTAGACGACGACGAGGCCGTGCGTGACTCACTTCGCATGATGCTAAAGGCGGCAGGCTGTAACGTTACAGTCTTTTCCAGTGCAGATGAATTCCTGTCCGTCTGCAAAGACAATACGTTGGGATGCCTCATTCTGGATGTAAATATGCCGGGCATGAATGGCCCCGCGTTGCAGGAAGAACTTAATCGCCGGGGTTCCCGTCTGCCTATCATTTTTCTTACCGGACAAGGCTCCATCCCGTTGTCGGTTCGTACGCTCAAAGCGGGTGCAATGGATTTCCTGACCAAGCCGGTGGATGGGACAGAGTTGCTGAACTGCGTCAAACTGGCGCTGGACAAATGTGTCGAGTTGCAAGAACAGGCGTTTGAGTCCCAATTCATAGCGAAGCGACTTGCCGCGCTGACCGGACGCGAAAAAGAGGTCATGACATTAATCATCAAAGGGCTGACCAGCAAAGAAGTCGCCGTACGCCTCGGTATCAGTTTCCGGACTGTTGAGAATCATCGCGCTCAAGTCATGCAAAAAACCGGGGCCTCAAACATGCTTGAACTCGCCCATCTTGTTTCCCACTCCCGTGAGTCGTTGTTACCCAGATAATTAAATAGGTCGTCATTCCGGCGGAGGCGCACTGCTATCCGGAATGACGGGTATTTTGCCAGAGGATTTTTTGGGGTTAATTTAAAGTCTTCAATGTAACATCCCGGTCGTTTTCATAATGACGGGGCCATCCGGTGTAATCGCCACAGTGTCAACAATACTGGATGCCTCGTCGTGGGATTTCTGTATGCGGTTGATACGTCCGGTCAAATTCGCCTGATAGCTGACCTGATAAGAATTGGCCACCCGCTGTATCGACATTCCGCTGATCTTGAAAACAATGCTGTCGAAAACCCGGAAAGTGCTGCTCAGGGTAGTTTCAAGATCATTGATATCGCTACCATCCGCCGCCTGCCAATTAGTGGCGAGAAAGTGCGTCAACGCCGTCAGATTCTTATTCTGGTAGGCATTGGTGAAGTCCTGATACATAGCCTGTATGGCTTGGGTATCCCTCTGCAAAGTGGCGCTGTCAACGTGCGAGGCGACCTCCTTCAGTTTGCCCATAAGATTGTCCAGTTGCCTCATCAAAGCCTGAACAGCCGGATCATTTTTAACTGAAGCGTCCACGGCATCTTTGGTATAGCCTATGCTGTCCATCCATTGCTGGGCGGAGGACCACCCACCCATGGCATCCGAATTGCCCAGGAAAACATTAATACCGTCAATAAGGTTCTGCAGCGAGCCTTCGGCCTGGCTCAGACGTTGGCGCTGGTAATAGGCATAGGAGATTTCCCCCATCTTGCCCATGATGGCGACATAGGCCACAAACAACCTGCTCTTGGGGTCGACCGTTCCCGCGTTGCTGGCCTGCTGGTAGATTTGGTGGGAATTGGAAAAATAGCGATTGGATTCATTCATGAAAGCGGTCGGATCCATACTTTGAATTCGATCCAAGTTTGCCATAAGTTCCTTCAGTAAATCCTCCATGGCCGGAGCGTAGCGATTGACTTTTGCCAAGGGTATTTCCGGATCCACCAGAGCATGGTAGCTCTCGGCCAGCGTGGCGTAACGTTCGATCAGCTTGTCGCTGCCCAGCCCGCTGTCCGGAAGCTGTCCCGGCGCGCTCGACTCGTATCGAAAAGACAACTCCAGGCGATCTGATTGATAGTTGTCTTCCAAAATCGCGTCTTTGGTGAACCATGGAACCTCTTCCGGAAAGATGGGAGCCAATTTGTCGCGCATGCCCTGCAGCAGGGTATCCAGATTCGTTTCCGCATTCTGCGTGTTGGCATAGGCAGTAGCGTAGCGGTCACGCGCATTGTCGATGGCAGTCAATTGGTTGCGTACAGAAGCTTTCAAGGCTTCAATGCCATCCTTGTTGAGAACCTGGCTCTGAAAACTGTAACCCGGCGCGCCCAGAATCTGGCTCAGCGCTTCCTTTTCCAGAGCAGCGGGATCAGACAGGGATTTAATGCGATCCTCCAGCGATTTAAGACCCGTCGAACTGATACCGTAGGCCCCCAGAAGGCTGTAAATCCGCTCGCCAGAAACATCGATATCGCCCTGTTGTGCCGCCACAACTTCGTAAGCCGCCGCCACCAACTTGTCTGTGGCCGCCTTGACCGTTGCGGCACCCCGCATTACCTCCACCACCTTGACGGTCAAGTCGTATTTACTGGCGGCCTCATCGACCAGCTGTCTTCCTGCCGCCTCGCCATCCCTGGATATGGCAGCAAGACCTGATTCAAAGTGGCTGAGCAAGTCGTAATCGTAGCGCAACCCCCAGTAGATCAGGCTGGATGGCGCATTGGGATCCGAGCCCATATCCTCAAAGCAGCTCCAGAGTTCAATGTTAGGCTGAAGTTTGCCTGCCAACTGGGTGGCAGTGGAAGCCAGGCCGGCAGACTGGGAGGCGGCACGCCTCGCTGTTTCCAAGCGCTGCTGGAAATAATCTTTCAGATACTTGGCATCATCCAGCCAGCCCTTGAGCAACTCGTCGAGCTGAGTCATCTGCCTAAAGCCCACCGCGTAGAATCGCTGGGGAATGGCATTGCTCGCAGAGGTACTCAAGGCATATTGCCAGATGTACAAGCCCAAGCCGTCACCACGCGCCCCCAGAATGTTTGCGACATTCCCGTCTCCAAAGTCGACCTGATTCAGCCCCCACTGATGCATGGATTGTGCAAAACTGAGTAGTGGCCCGTCAGCCACTGACTTCGCATCCTGCACCAGCTGAATCATTGTCCCGCGCACTTGTGTCTCAAACGAGTTGTTTACACTCGCTATCTGTGCCCGGAGGCGATCTCCTGCCGAGCACGAGGAATAGTTGCTTTGACTGCAAGACATTTCGGCGGCAGTATACGCAGCATAAAGCGGGGTTAGTATTTCGTTAAGCTTGTTCTGTGCTCCCGACCAGGCATTACCCAAGGCACTCTCATAACTGGCGCAGCTATAGGCTCCGCTGGCAAGCTTCTGATAGGCCTCGTGCATGTTCGAAGCTGCCGTGCCAAAATCGTAACTGGGGTTGGCGGAGAACGTGACTATCGGTGGTGCCGAGGAGCTTTCATTGGATTTCTTTATTTCGCTATCCAAACCAATGCTTCTGTTCCAGGAGCGAATGTCGTCCTGCAGCCTGGCGATGTCATTCTGTACCACAGCCTTCAAAGTAGACAGTTTTTTGAATTTCTCAAGGCGTTCGGATTTGAGTTGTTCCAGCGCCTGGATAGCCTCTTTGCCTTTCTGAAGAATGATTTCAGTATGCTTCAGGATAAGCAGATCCCCGTTAAGCAGTCCATCCTTTTTTGCCAAGTCGGGATTTTCCTGGCGCACATAGGCGTCCACCGCCACGTAATTCATTTTCAATGCCACGTTGAACTTTTGCACGGCCTGGACCGAGCTGTCCATCGCCGCGCCAACCTGCATTGTTGAGCCGTCGCTCCATATGCCCGGCCATCTTTCATTAATGTAATTCGTTGCCGCATCCGTTACATAATCTTTTGCGAAATCTTTTAAAAAATCCTTTACCGCCTCCTCCACCCCGTCAGCCAGTTGATTCTTGCTGATGAAAAGGCTTTGTACCAGATTGACATCCGCCGCAAGAACCAATTTCATGCGGTTATTCACATCCAGCCTGCGGCACTTGTCCAATACAGCGTTTAAGGCCTCTTCGGTGTGGTTGAAATCGCCAAAAGTCTTCGTGTTTGTTTTGATGTCGGTTTCTATTCCCTCCAACACGCTCTTGTCCTTCTCCAAATTCTGGGTAGCGATATCGATCAACCTCTGGGTTTCGGCAGTCGGGTCATAGTCGGCCCGGCAGGCAGCCGGAAACAGAAAGGAAAGACTGATCATTCCTGCCAGCAACAATGCGACCGGGAGCGTGCTCCGACTCATGGTTTTTTTCCTTTGTCGGAAGCGGGCAGCATGAGTACCTGGCTGGCCCGTTGTTGCGCGCTTGCGGCTGAACGCCTTGCCACTTCATCCAATTGTCCATCCAACCGGACCACCTGCTGCTTAAGCGCAAGAATTGCCGAAATGGCTGCAAACACAGCCTGTTGTTTTTGGAGTCTGAGTCCGGCTGGGGAGTCTGCAGCGGCAGGAGAATTCTTGGTGACCACAACGGCAGCAACCGGAACATCCGACGCAAGGCGAGCCGTTTCCGACAGTGATCCATCCACTGCCTTCAGGGTGCCTAAAGCCGGGGGGGGCAATTCCAATGCACGCAATGGCTGCAAGGCTTCGGTCCACTGCGCGATTATTTTCGAAACAGAATTTAATGTTGCAGCGGTTGCCGAGTCATCCTTCATAACCAAGTCAGTTAGCTGATCGGCAACTGCATCGAGCATACGCTTTCGGCCCGGTTCCGTTTTCAAATAACGCCACAGCACATCCGCAACCGCCTGTTTACCGGCTTGCTCCGCTTGAAGTTGAGCACGCGCATCGTCCGTGTGAGCGGGGTCGGCAGCCAGCGCACCTCCTGCCAACATAATAGTGACTAGAAATAACTGGCTACCCGACTTCATACGCGCCTCACGTGGCTGGATGAAAATGCTGAAAGCGTGTTCCTTTGTCCATCCAACCCTAGAAATTGCGACCGCCGCCGGACTGGTACTTGAAGCGGAAAGAAATGGTCTGCCCCAATGCACCGGGGGTCACAGAAACAATCTCGATGGCCGCGTATTTGGGGCCCGGTAAAATAGCCAGCACATACACATTACCGGCACTGATATTGAACATTTCGAGCGACTGGGTGTAACCGGATGCCGGGGCCGAAGAAACTGCAGTCAATGGACCGCTTACCTTTTGCCAGGTTACCCCGCTGCGAAGAAAGAGCCCGCCAAACCCGGCAGACTGAACGTCACCCTGCACAGGTGCACCGCCGGTTTCGGTGTAAATCGTGTCGGTGTCAAAATTGTAACTTTGCTGCGGCCCCAAAGTGCGCGTACCCGTTTCGGTGCTGGAACTGGAGTTGCCCGAAGTCGTATTGCTTTGAGTCTGGGTGCTCGCGTTGCCGGAATTGGGATCTATGCTGAGCACGTTCTGCCCGACCGCCTGCCCCGTGACGGACGTGGCGATACTTCCGGGATCGGACACACCGAATATCAGAGGCGCCGACATGCGCACCAGCCTCATGCCGCCGGTTCCCCGGCGAAATCCCACGACTGAGGCAGCCGAGTCTTTAAGGAACTGTCCGCTGCGCGTAGAGCGCACTTGCCGGTTGTAAGTGAAATAAAGTTCGAACACACCGGAATTGCTGACGACACGGGTAATATTGGCCTGAATCGCAATGCTGTCCAGCCAGCGGAAATCACTCGTGAGCGCGTCGTCAAGCGCGGAGGCATCCCCTTCGAAGGCATCGGAAACCAGCTTCATGAAGCCGCTCCGGTCTTTTCTCTGGTAAGCATCCAGTAGCCCCAGAAATGCTGCTCTGGAATCCGCAGCACCATCGGTGGCGCTGACCATCAAATGGAATTCATGGTCTTCCAAACCGGTGGAGACCCCGGTAGTGCTGGTTGCGCGAACCCGAAATAGATAATCCCGTCCGACTTCCGGACTGAATTCCCAGGTGAACAGCCCGCGGTCGTCCAGCGTAGCCGCTTTCCAGGTTTTACCGTCATCGAGAGAAATTTCCACCAGTCCGATTTCCCCTTTTCCGACTTGGGCCTGGCCGCGCACAACGATCTCGCCGTTCTGCAGATCCTCCCGGCCCAGCACCATCATGTCGTCAAGTCGCGCAGCGTCCAGGCTATTGAAGCGCAAATCGGTAATGGAAGGTTCGTTGCTTTCACGGCCAAACTCCCACCAGGCGGCATGGGCACCCAAGCTGGATAGCAGCATGGCCAGCAACAACATCAGCGTATGAAATAATTTCATGTCATTTCCCCAGTAGAGAAGGTTACTTGCCCAAATTCCAGTTCAACACAACGCGCAGCAATTCTTCGCGGTAGTTACGGGTGGCATCATCGAATTTGTAATCGTTAATGCTTGCCTCGGCTCTAACGGACCCCCCCCGCAGATATTGAGGCCGTTTCGACCAGTACACCATGGCGCGATTCTGTCTCGAACTGGAGTTGGCTACCGTTACATAGTTGTTACCCAGATCGCAACTCACCCCGATCTCGGTACTATCCGGATGGCTTGCTGTGAACGACAGGCGCGCCGTGTCACTCACATCGAATCGGCTTGTAGTCTGATTCTGCACTTCCGATTTCCCCATATCCAGATTGGTCCTCAACTGCCAGGAATTAGCCAGATTACCGCGATAACCAAAGGAAATATTGTAGAGATCGTTGCTCAAATTATTGCTTGCACCCGAGCTCGCATCCCGGTTGAGCGTCCTCTCATAATCCGCCCCGAAATCCAGCGCGTTTCCAAGGAATCTGTCCTTGTATTTCAGACGAATGCGATCCGAATGATTTTTGGCTGAATTGTCACCCGTATTCATAAAACGGCTGCGGGCGGATAGGGTGAACGAGGCTGTGCGACGGTCGAACATCCCCTGCCGGGTCACGCCCGCCTCGAAAATTTCGTTGTTGGTCCGAGTGGTCAACTGGTTATCCAGGCTGTTGTGAAAATAATCGTAGGTGCCAAAGAGACGCCATTGACGATCCATACGCCAGTCTGCACGCGTATAAAATCGCATTCTGTCGGGGGTAGATCCACCGCCCAAAGTGACGAAACTCGGTGATACCCGTTCCACGTTACCATCCAGACTGAGCGTACGGTATGCCCCACGAAAACTGATACGGTTGGCCGAACCCTGAAGATTCTGGTCGTTGCTGCCGTGGATATTGATATTGGTATCGCTGTAGGCATGTTCGCCCGCAAGCACCATCCCGGCAGTGTGGTATTCCCAATCAAGCGCCGGCAATACCTGATGGTAAGCGTTGGCTGCCCCCCGATGCGGATCACTTTCACGATCTGCCACCTGCGCCAGGTTGGCGCCCCAGGTCAGGTTACCGTTACTGTGTTGATAGCGCATCCCTCCGCCCAGGCGCTCCATGGGCTCGTCAGTGCGAGTATTGCGCAGGAGATAGGCCCATTGGCCGTCAAAGGTGCCGTAGGCGACCCTGAAGTAGTTGCGTTCATCCCCGAGGTCATGCTGGAAGCCTGCGCCCTTGATGCCTTTCATCATGGAATAAGGAGAAAGATTGGAGAACATATCTCCCATGTCTATCTTGTTATTTGTATCTTTCAGATGAAACTCCAGTTTCTGGAGCGACAGATTATCCGGATCATATTGACGTGAATCCGTGTAACGCAGGGTGGAGGCAAGCATCCCATCCCAGCCGCCGATACGCATATCGCTTAACTGTATATCCGACTCATGGAAAATATGCGCATTCGGATCGTAGAAGCTTTGTGCCTTTCCCGGCCCGCTGATATCGTAGTTCAGAAGCTCAGTCCGGTTGTCCATGTGATAAGCCACATCAGCCAAGGCGGGAAAAACGGGGAGCAGGATTAGCAGTCCCGAACTTAAACAGCGCCGTACAGAGGAAGGAGTCATGATAGGCATCTCAAGATTGGATAAATTGTTAAATTAAGGCTACCTCCGCGGGACGAATAAATATATCCGTGCTGATACGTGCGTAGAACTACTCAAGATTGCCATACCGGTTCCCGCCGATTCCTTTCACGTTTTTAAGGACTACTCGATTTTCGAAGTGTTGCCTTGATTCATCACGCTATTTACCAACCACTTTCAAAGCGCTACCATGCCTTACCAGCAATCTACCCATACTGAAGGAAATTCACGTGATCCCGGAAGAACAAGCTCTACGCGCGCAATACCCTGGTCTGGCGTTTTATGAGAAAGAACTGTCCACTGCAGAAGACGCGGTTTCCGTGGTCAAAGCCGGAAATCAGGTATTTGTGGGTACCGCCTGTGCCACCCCGCAAAAACTCGTAGCAGCACTCGAAAATATCAAGCAACCGCTTCCCGATGTCTCGCTGGTTCATTTCCTTACGACCGGCATCGTAAATTATGATCACGAGAAGCCTTTAACACGGTTTCGCCACAAATGTTTTTTCGTGGGAAGCGATGTACGCCAGGCAGCCGCGCAGGGCGTTGCGGAATACATCCCGATATCGATTACCCAGGTTCCCCAACTGTTCGAAAATCGCAGGATACCCATTGATGTGGCGATGGTTCAGGTCACCCCGCCGGATGCGTTTGGAAACGTCAGTCTGGGCGTTTCTGTGGATATCTGTTTGGACGCACTGACCCATGCGCGCCGTGCGATTGCTGAAATAAATCCCAACATGCCCCGCACGCTGGGAGACACGTCCATCCACATCAGCCGGTTCGAGAAACTGGTATGGAACGATTCCCCGATCATCGAATATCAGCACCCCCCGCTGAACGAAGTTGCAATGCAAATCGCGTCCTACATTGCCAGCATCATCGACGACGGATCAACTTTGCAAATCGGTCTGGGGCGTATTCCCAACGAGTCCCTCAAATATTTGATGGATAGACGCGACTTGGGAATACATACGGATGTCATTACCGACGCTATTATCCCGCTGATTGAAAAGGGCATCATCACCGGCAGGGCAAAGAGCCGCAATCACGGAAAAATCGTGGCCAGTTACTGCCTGGGTTCGCGCAAACTGTACGATTTCATCGACAACAATCCCTTGTTTGTATTTAAGCCCATTAAATACATCAGCAACTTCAAAACCGTTTCCAGCCAGCACCAGATGGTTTCCGTGACGCAGGCATTTGCCGTAGACCTGACGGGACAAGTGTGCGCCGACCAGTTTGAAGGGGAATTTTACAGCGGCGTTTCAACCCAGCCCGACTTTATGCGCGGCGCGGCCTACTCACCGGGCGGGAAACCCATTATCTGCCTGCAATCCACAACCGACGATGGGAAATCATCGCGCATTCGCTCTCTGCTGCGGGAGGGAGAAGGTGTCACCGTAGCCCGTAGCGATGTTCATTACGTGATTACGGAATACGGAATCGCCTATCTTTTCGGAAAATCTATCCGCGAGCGGGCTTTGGCTCTGATAGAAATCTCCCATCCCGACTTTCGTGACGCGCTGCTTGAAGATGCCAAAAAACTCAACTATGTGCATGCGAACCAGACACTCAAGAGTCACGATGCTTACCATGTTGAGAATGAGCGCACTGCCCATCTCAAGAACGGAAGCCCGGTTAAGTTGCGCCCGGCTCGTGCCAGTGATGCGGCCACATTGCAAACCTTCTTCCATAACATGAGCCAGGAGGACCGCTATACCCGATTTTTCCAGCGCCTTAATGCCCTGACCTACAATGAAGCGCAGCGCTTATGCAATGTTGATCAACGCAGAGAAGTTGCCTTTCTCGCCGTGACCGGCAACCGGGAAAATGAGACCATCATCGGCAATGCCTGTTACTTCGTCAATCCCTCGACCAACCTTGGGGAAGTGGCCTACATGATCCTTCCGGAATGGCAGGGTACCGGCCTGGGTTCGGCCATGCAGACATGTCTGATCGATCATGCCAAACGCCAGAATCTGCGCGGATTTGTTGCGGAAATACTCACCGATAACAAAAATATGGTCAGACTTGCCAAACGTGCCTGCGATAACGTTTCGGTTACACGCCATGACGACACCTATGAAGTCGTCATGTTATTCGATGAGGAAACTGAGTGAGGGCTGCGTTTTATATTTTGCAGGCGTATTAAAACCCCGTGCCGCGCTTAACTTTCAGGCGCCACGCGTGCAAGAGGGGTTCGGTATAGCCGCTGGGTTGCTCCAGCCCCTTGAACACCAGATCGGCGGCGGCACGGAAGGCATACGAATCGGCAAAACCGGGAGCCATCGGCTTATACAAGGGATCGTCCGCATTCTGGTTATCGACTACCCGTGCCATACGCTGCAGGGTCTCTTGCACCTGATCAACCGTTACCACTCCATGCAGCAGCCAATTCGCAATGTGCTGGCTGGAAATACGCAGGGTCGCGCGGTCTTCCATCAAACTAATGTTGTGAATGTCGGGCACTTTCGAGCAACCGATGCCCTGGTCTATCCAGCGCACCACGTAGCCGAGAATACCCTGTGCATTGTTGTCGATTTCTTCCCGGATTTCACGTTCGCTCCAGTTGGCTGCAGCAACTACAGGAATCTCCAGCAGGCTATTTAACAGCCGGTCAAGTTCCTCTGTGGCATCGATATTCTCAAATTCCTGCTGGATCGCCGCGACATTGATTTGGTGGTAATGCAATGCATGCAAGGTGGCCGCAGTGGGCGAGGGCACCCAGGCCGTGTTGGCACCGCTTTTCGGATGGGCGATTTTTTGCTCCAGCATGGCCGCCATCAGATCCGGCATAGCCCACATGCCTTTGCCGATTTGGGCGCGTCCGCGCAGCCCGCAGGACAAACCGACCAGAACATTGCTGCGCTCATACGCATTCAGCCAAGTACTGGTTTTCATATCCGCTTTGCGCAGCACCGGCCCCGCCTGCATGACAGAGTGCATCTCATCACCGGTGCGATCCAGGAAGCCGGTGTTGATGAAAGCCACGCGCGCACTCGCCTGCGCGATACACGCCTTCAGATTGATGCTGGTGCGCCGCTCTTCATCCATGATGCCCAGCTTGACCGTATTGGCGGGCAAACCCAGCAGCGCTTCGACGCGGCCGAACAATTCATTGGCAAAAGCCACTTCCGCCGGCCCGTGCATCTTGGGTTTGACAATGTAAACCGAGCCGGTGCGCGAATTACGGATTTCAGCATTCTTGCCGCGTTGAAGATCATGCAAAGCGATGGTCACGCTGATGACCGCGTCGAGAATACCCTCATAAATTTCTTTGCCATCGCCGTCCAATATAGCCGGATTGGTCATCAAATGGCCGACATTGCGCACAAACAACAGCGAACGTCCATGCAGGGTAACCACGCCATCGGTGCTGTTCGCGGCACCTATGCCGGCGATATAGTGACGATCCGGGTTCAGGCTGCGGTTGAAGGCTTTGCCACCTTTGCTGACCGTTTCGACCAGTGTGCCTTTGAGTATGCCCAGCCAATTGCCGTACGCCAGAACTTTGTCTTCCGCATCCACGACGGCCACCGAGTCTTCCAGATCGAGAATAGTGGAAAGAGCGGATTCAATAATCAGATCGCTGATGCCGGTATTATCCAGCTTGCCAAATAACTTGCCGCGATTGAATTGAATGTCGATGTGCAGGCCATTATTTTTGAGCAGAATCGAAGCGGGTTCCGCAGTGTCGCCCTGATGCCCGATAAATTGCCCGGCATCAGCCAGCCCCGTAACGCGGCCTTCCCGGAGCCTGAGCGCAAGCTTGCCGTCCTCAACAAAATAGGCGGTTACATCCCGGTGCGAACCTTCGGCAAGGGGGGCAGCCTGGTCCAGCAACTTCCGCGTGTAGTCGATTATTCTCTGCGCCCGCAGCGGGTTGAAACTCGCCCCGTGCGCGTCCAGTTTGGTAGCGCCATCCGTTTCCGGAATAGCATCGGTTCCGTACAAGGCACTGTACAGCGAACCCCAGCGCGCATTGGCGGCATTCAGCGCATAGCGGGCATTCAGTATCGGCACCACCAGTTGCGGACCGGCCTGTTTAGCCAGTTCATCATCCACGTTTTCTGTGGTGATAGAAACTTCAACCGGCTGCGGCACCCTGTAGCCTATCGATTCCAGAAAAGCGCGATACGCCGGAATATCGCGAATCGGCCCGGGATGGGTGCGGTGCCATTCATCGAGCAAACTTTGCAGACGGTCACGCTCGGCCAGAAGGGCGCTATTAACCGGTGTCAACTCATGGACAATCGCATCAAACCCGGCCCAGAAGCGGGCGCTGTCTATGCCTGTCCCCGGCAGCACTTCATCTTCTATAAAACGGTAAAGTACCGCGGCCACCTGAAGCCGGTTACATTGGATGCGTTCGGTCAAAATTTGAAGTCTCCTTTGAGTCATATTCCCTGCAGCAGCCACCACCAGGCAGTCAGCGTAAGGAATGAAACCACCAGCCCCACCGTAACCATCAAGGTCGCCAAGGGGGGGTTAAGATCATGCTCGGTGGCAATAATCGCTGCGGTAATCATAGGCGGCATGGCCGCTTCAAACAAGGTAATTTGCATGGGTTGCCCGTGCGCGCCGAGCAAAACCACATAAAGCAGGAATATCACCAGCGGCCCCAGCACCAGCTTGAATGCCAGCCCCATGGCCAGATTCCGGCCATTTCCCGCAAGATGACCGAGACGCAATTGAAATCCGACCGAGATCAGAGACAGCGGTGCCAAAGTATCGCCCAGGCGTTTGAGCACGGTGATCAACCAGGCCGGATACTCCACCGGAATCAGCAACAAAGCTATCATCAGGGCGACAAAGGGGGGAAACAAAAAAATACGCTTCGCCATCTCAGCCACGCCCGGGCGACCCGACGAATAAATTCCGGCAAAGGTAATGCCCAGCGTGGAAAGCACCAGAAACGATCCCAACTGGTCGACCACAATTCCGCTGGCGAGCCCCTGATGTCCGTAATACGCCTCTATCATCGGCAGCCCGAAAAAAGAAGTGTTACCCAGCCCCCCCGTCAGGATCAGCGCGCCCACGGTGGGCCGCGACAAATTGAGCCAGCGTCCAAGCAGCCGGAAACACACTGCAGCCAAGGCAAAATAAAGCCATCCCATGGCTGCCATCAGCGCGATGTCGCCGCTCAGTTTCAATTCGTGAATATACTGCAACGTCAGCGCGGGCATGGAGACGTGGAGGATAAAGCTGTTCAGCACAGCCGGAGTATTCACCGGCATGCGCTTGAACCGGTGCAGAAGCACACCCGCAATAAAACAAAAAATAAAGAGGATGAGGTTGCTCATTCTTTCACGGCCTCACCCTGCCTGAAAGGGGAGGACGCCGGATTACTGCGCCACGTTCGCCGCAATCAATGCCTTGAGTTTTGCCACATCCGCATCCATGACCTCGCAGCGCTGGGGTAAATTCTCGATACCGGCCAGCGCTTGCGGACGCTCGGGTTCGCGCCCCAAGGCTTCCTGTATGGTTTCGGCGAATTTTGCGGGCAGCGCGGTTTCCAGACAGATCAACGGCAAGCTGGGGCGGCGCTGTTCCAACCCGACCTTGAGGCCGTCCGCGGTATGGGTATCCACCATCACCGCGTATTCCTCCCACAGCTCGCGGATGGTCATCAGCCTATCCTGATGCGAGCTCTTGCCGGAAGCAAATCTGAAATGCGCCAACTCATTCCAGTAAGGCGTACCCTTGATATCAAACGCTCCCCCGGCATCCACTGTGCCCCACAACTCGCGAACTTTGCCGCCGTCGCGCCCGACGAGATCGAACACGAAACGTTCGAAGTTGCTCGCCTTGGAGATATCCATCGAAGGGCTGCTCGTTTCATAGGTGTGGTCGGTACCGCGCGGACGATACAGGCCGGTGCGGAAGAATTCATCCAGCACGTCATTCTCGTTGGTGGCGAGTATCAATTGGCCGATGGGCAAGCCCATCATGCGCGCGATATGGCCGGCGCAGATATTGCCGAAATTACCCGAAGGAACCGAAAATGCCACCTGCTCGTCGTTGGACGTGGTCGCCGCAAAATAGCCCTTGAAGTAGTAAACAATCTGCGCCGAAACGCGCGCCCAGTTGATTGAGTTAACCGTGCCGATCTTGTATTGAGCCTTGAAGGCATGGTCGTTGGACACCGCTTTTACCATATCCTGCGCATCGTCGAACATGCCGTTGATGGCGATGTTAAAAATATTCGGGTCTTGCAGCGAATACATCTGCGCGCGCTGAAAACCCGACATTTTTCCGTGCGGCGACAACATGAACACACGGATGCCGCGTTTGCCGCGCATCGCGTATTCGGCGGCGGAACCGGTATCGCCGGAGGTCGCGCCGAGGATGTTCAACTCGTCGTGTTGTTTAGCCAAAGCATACTCGAACAAATTCCCCAGCAACTGCATCGCCATATCCTTGAACGCGAGCGTCGGGCCGTTGGAAAGCTCAAGGATATGCACGCCCGGCTCCAGCGTGCGCAACGGGGTAATGTCTTCCGCATTGCTGTCCGGGCGACCATTGCAGTACACCGCAGCCGTATAGGTTTTGCGGACGATGGCCCGCAAATCAGCGGCAGGAATATCGGTGGCGAATTTCGACAGCACCTCGAATGCGAGGTCGGCGTAAGACAAACCGCGCCAGGCATCCAGTTCGGAACGGGTCACCCGGGGATATTCCTCCGGCAAATACAGCCCGCCATCGGGCGCAAGTCCGCCCAGCAGGATTTCGGTGAAGGTCTTGGCGGGGGTGTTGCCGCGTGTGGAGATATATTTCATAAAATGCTCGCTTCGTTTTTAGTCCCCTCGCCCGCTGGCGGAAGAGGGTTAGGGAGAGGGGGTTGGGCACTGGAATATCTCAAACCCCCTCTCCCTCCAGCGGGAGAGGGGAGCCAGACTATTTACCCAACCCTTCCATGCGCAGGCGCGTAACCTTGCCCACCACTACCGACAATTTTTCCAGTCGGGCTATGGAGTCGTTGATCAGCTTCTCGCGCGTACGGTGGGTCAGCAGCACCAGGTCGGTCTCGTCTTCGCCTTCTTCGGGTTCTTTCTGGATCACCGCATCGATGGAAATCTTTTCGTCGGCCAGTACGCGCGTGATGTCGGCCAGCACCCCGGGTTCGTCCCACACGCGCATGCGCAGGTAATAGCTGGACTCAATTTTCTCCATCGGCAGAATGGGTAAACTCACCAATTGATCCGGCTGGAACGCGAGATGCGGTACACGATTTTCCGGATCGGCGGTATGCACGCGCGTCACGTCCACCAGATCGGCAATCACCGCACTGGCGGTCGGCTCGGCACCGGCCCCCTTGCCGTAATACAATGTGGAGCCCACGGCATCGCCCTGCACCAGCACGGCATTCATCGCGCCCTCCACGTTGGCGATCAGACGCTTGGACGGAATCAGGGTGGGATGCACGCGCAGCTCGATCCCATCGTGGGTGCGCCGCGTAATGCCCAGCAACTTGATGCGGTAGCCCAACTGGTCGGCATACTTGATATCCATCGCCTGCAGCGTGGAGATGCCCTCGATGTGCGCCTGGTCGAACTGCATCGGCGTCCCGAAAGCGATGGCGGAAAGTATGCTGATCTTGTGTCCGGCGTCGATGCCTTCTATGTCGAAAGTCGGATCGGCTTCGGCATATCCCAGACGTTGCGCCTCTTTCAGTACCGTGTCGAAACTGCGTCCCTTGTCGCGCATTTCGGACAGAATAAAATTGGTGGTGCCGTTGATAATGCCCGCAATCCATTCGATACGGTTGGCGGACAAGCCTTCGCGCACCGCCTTGATGATGGGAATCCCGCCTGCCACAGCCGCCTCGAACGCCACCATCACGCGCATCTTTTGCGCCTCGGCAAATATCTCGTTGCCGTGAGTCGCCAGCAGCGCCTTGTTCGCGGTGACCACATGTTTGCCGTTGTGTATCGCCTTCAGCACCAGTTCCTTGGCAACACCGCAGCCGCCGATCAGCTCGACGATGATATCCACTTCCGGGTCGCTCACCACCGCAAAAGCATCGTCGGTGATGCGGCACGCCCCCTTGGTCACTTCATTGGCTAGCGCCACATTCTTGTCCGCCACCACGGTGATGACAATGGGGCGACCGGCACGCCGGGCGATTTCCTCCGCGTTACGCAACAACACCGTATAAGTGCCGCCGCCGACGGTACCGATACCCAACAGTCCTACATTGATTGGTTTCATTTATCTTCCTTCGTAGGGGCGTATGGCAATACGCCCTTTTGCAATCTCTGCCACCGGGGGCGTATTGCCATACGCCCCTGCATTATTTCCCGTAGCGTTTGCGGTAATAGTCCAAAAAGCGCGCGATGCGTCCCATCGCCTCGACCAGATCATCCGCATTGGGCAGAAACACGACGCGGAAATGATCGGGATGCGGCCAGTTGAAACCGCTCCCCTGCACTACCAGCACTTTCTCGGTTTCGAGCAATTCCAGTATGAATTTCTGGTCATCCTGAATCGGGTACATTACCGGATCAAGGCGCGGAAACAAGTACAGTGCCGCTTGGGGTTTAACGCAGCTAACCCCGGGAATCGCGGTAAGCAACTGGTGCGCGAGGTCGCGCTGCCTGGACAACCGGCCACCGGGAGCGACAAGGTCGTTAATGCTCTGATAACCGCCCAGTGCAGTCTGTATCGCATATTGGCCGGGCACATTGGAACACAGGCGCATCGAGGCCAGGATACCGAGGCCGTCTATATAATCCTGCGCGTGCTTTTTCTCGCCCGACACGATCATCCAGCCCGCACGGTAGCCGCAGGCACGGTAATTCTTCGACAGCCCGTTGAAAGTCACAAACAGGATGTCATCCGCCAGCGAGGCAATCGAAGTATGCGTGGCACCGTCATACAGCACCTTGTCGTAAATCTCGTCCGCGAAAAGAATAAGATCGTTCCGGCGCGCAATGTCGATAATCTCCAGCAACACCTCGTTCGAATACAGCGCCCCGGTCGGATTGTTCGGATTGATCAGCACGATCGCACGGGTATTCGCAGTAATCTTGCTGCGCATATCGGCCAGGTCGGGCGCCCACCCCGCTTGCTCGTCGCACAGATAATGGCGCGGCGTACCGCCCGCCAACGTCACCGCAGCCGTCCACAAGGGATAATCCGGCGCAGGCACCAGCACCTCATCGCCCGTATTCAGCAGCCCCTGCATGGACATCACGATCAGTTCCGAAGCGCCGTTGCCGATAAAAATATCTTCCAGCCCCACCCCCGCAATCTTCTTTTGCTGGGCGTAGTGCATAATGGCCTTGCGCGCGGCGAATAAACCTTTGGAATCCGAATAGCCCGAAGAATTCGGCAAATTGTGAATCACATCCTGCTGGATTTCTTCCGGCGCCTCGAAACCGAAAGGAGCCAGGTTGCCTATATTCAGCTTGATGATGCGGTGACCGTCCTCCTCCATTTGCCGGGAGCGCGCCATCACCGGGCCGCGAATGTCGTAGCAGACATTCGACAACTTGACGGATTTCAGCACGGGGCTCGGGGACGTTCTAATGCTCGTATCAGATCGTTTCACTATATTCTTTCAAATCAGGGCAAAAATTCAACTTTCCAAGCATCCGCGATCCGCTAGAATGCGCTTGAAATATTCGGCTGCAAAGGGTGTAATTCTATCCGAGCAAGACCTTTGCAGCAAATGGAGTTCCCTTGAAACTGCATCTACACACCGGCATCAACCAAAAGATGTTCACCGCCCACGGACAAGGCTATGTCACCGTTAGCGGGGAACGCTACACCCATCCCATCGTCGTCACACCGGAACAGGTCCTCACCGATTGGCAGGCACAGGCATTCGACACGCTGGACGAGGCGCACTTTTCCTACTTTCTGGCACTGCAACCCGAAATAATACTGTTCGGCACCGGCGCACAGCAGCGTTTTGCGCATCCGGAATTAACCCGGACGCTCACTGCCGCGCGGATTGCCATAGAATTTATGGATACCCCTGCCGCCTGCCGCACCTACAATTTTCTGGTGGCGGAAGACCGCAGAGTAGTGGCGGGAATCCTGCTGTAGCGTTTTTTCGGAATTTTCAAAATGACGACACTTCCGGAGCAACCGGCGAGCCTTTCCGTACCCGTCAGCCTGCCGCCTCGCCCAAAATTGCAGCAAAGACGCGAACTCCCGGTCGAAAAAGATATAGGCAAACTGCAAAAATATATAGGCCGTTTGGCATATATTCAATTCTGAATATATGTGTTAGTTTTCTATTCATTCAGAGTCACAGCCTCCATGACTTGCATGAAAATCAATTCGGCAGCTTGAGGTGTGTCCAGTTTCGCTACTTGCTAATATGAAACAGTTTATTTTACCTAATACCAGAATAGGCACCTGTCCAAATAAAACGTTAGGTATTTTATTGGGGTATAAAATTCATCCTAATAAAAAATTATGTCGTTTTTTGGGGTCTACATCACGTTAGCCGTTATCATTATCAAAAGGAGTCATTGTGCACGGAAAAGTAAAATGGTTTTCTGAAGAAAAGGGTTATGGTTACATCGTTGCAGAGGATGGGAAAGAGCATTACTTCAATATTCGCGATATTCAAGGGGCAAACCTTCCACGCAATGGTAGTACCGTCACCTTCGTTAGTAGTCAAGGAGCGAAGGGGCCGAGGGCATCTTCGGTTGTAACAGCCCCCAATTCTCAAGTAAGTTCAGATAGTCGGAATACCGATGAGAGAGTCACCTGCACCCATTGTGGTAAGAAAATGATGCCACGACTCATCATCAGGAACGGCTCCCCGAATCACTCAGTCTGTCCTTTTTGCGCTGGCGTTTACAAGAAATTCAGTCAGTGTTTTATCGCAACCGCCGTTTATGGGGACTACTACGCTCCCGAGGTTATTGCACTTCGGCGGTTTCGTGATGAATCCCTTAAACCATATGCGGCAGGTCGCATTTTCATCAAAACCTATTACACGGTATCACCACCCATTGCGAAATTTATCTATCAAAAGCCATTACTGGCTGCGGCTATCAGACCGCTGTTAAATGCTTTGGCTCGGCGTAACGGCTAACCTTACGGTCGAGAGGGACTGGCCAGAAGCGGCCAGCCCCTCACCTCAACGTTATACGTCCATGGAAAGATTCTGAGATGCGCACATTATTATTGTTATTTTTTTCGACCATCTCAAACCTATCGTTTGCAACAGAAACCACAACTCAAAATCTTACCCTTACCTATTCACTTAATCAGCAGGTTTGCCATGAAGCCGCGCTCATGCTGAGGCATGACAAAGTTTGCCGCCCGTATGACTTTGTTGACAGATCAAATCCTAAAAAGTGTTCGCCTGAGGAAGCTGAGTACATCAACATCAAAGGCAATCCAATGTTGATCTTCAAAGAAATTGCCACGAATGAATATGGCTACACTCAGATTTTTACAACCACGGCTGGAGACATAGATGGCTATGCAATTATCTATTTGAACCAATTCAACGGAGACAATTTTCCTCTCACTGTTGAGACTTGGAAAGTGGATGCTAAGGCATTGAATGATGTATTGGCACTTCCACCAGGTCCTGTTCCATATAATAAGGGTGGTAAAGGTCAGCGTAAAGAAAAGGCTAGCCACCCCAAAGATACTATGGCAACTGATTTTTCTCAGGTACTAAATCAAGGCGAGAAACTTTCTGATGATTGGTCTCCAATAATTTATATCAACGATAGTTACTATTTCGCCGAGCGAGAATGTGCAGGTGTTTGGGATTACGGCGGAATTTATTCATGCGATAAAGTAATTCGGCTTACCCTGAAAAAAATTGCCCCTGAAAAGAAAGCTGTCGATTATTGCCAATTCACAAGAGCAAAAAGAAAATGAGCCAGAAAGGGACGTATAACCTTACGGTCGAGAGGGACTGCGCGAATACACCCTCGCGCAGCCCCTCACCTCAACGTTATGTGTCAATGAGGAACTGATGGATCACTTCGAGAGCATCATTTCAACTCTACTTGAAGCCGATGGCTATTGGGTGCGCAGATCTTTCAAGGTGAATGTGACAAAGGAAGAAAAACGTCAAATCGGCAAGCATTCCATTCCGCGCCCAGAGATCGACCTACTTGCGTTTCACTTCTCAAGTAACAAAGTGTTTGCTGTTGAGGCAAAGTCTTTCCTAGATTCGCCAGGTGTCAAACTCTCACAGTTGCAAGAAGTGCATGAAGTACCAGAGGGGCGTTATAAACTTTTCACTTCATCCCGTTATCGTTCAATCGTCTTGTCAAGGTTGTTACAAGACCTCATTATCTTGGGCATGGCAAATTCAAATACGGAAATCTCCCTCGGTCTCGCGACTGGCAAGGTATACCAAGGAAAAAGCGAGCCAATCCGTGAATTTATGGAGAAAAACAAATGGCTCTTTTGGTCGCCCGAGGACATCAAGAACAAAGTTACTGCACTTGCGGAGCGAGGGTACGAGAACGATCCCGCTATTATTACCGCCAAGATTCTCATGCGTTGACACATAACCTTACGGTCAAGAGGGACGGGCGAGAAGCCGCCCGCCCCTTACCTCAACGTTAGGCATCGCAGTTTTTTGATTTGCAAATCGCTTGACAATTGTATCTATTCGGATACAATGTGAGTCATGAACACGTTTCTGAAATCGGAAGAATTTAACGACTGGCTGATTGACCTGAAAGATCAGGTCGGCAAGGCGCTTATTACCAAGCGTATTCGGAGCGCCGAAGCCGGGAATTTTGGCGATTGCGAACCTGTAGGCGAAGGAGTTTCCGAGCTGCGGATTCACTACGGCCCCGGCTACCGTGCCTATTTCACCCGTCGCGGGAATGTGGTCTATTTTCTGTTGCTGGGCGGTGATAAATCCACCCAGAAACGCGATGTCAAGCGTGCCAAGGAAATGGCGCGCACTTTGCCTAAGGAGTGAACCATGACTAAATTTACCCCCTTTGATGCAGCCGATTATCTCGACAATGAAGAAACCATTGCCGCTTATCTCACTGCCGCACTTGAAGACGAAAACCCTGACATGTTCCTCGTTGCCGTCAAGGATGTGGCTCGTGCCCGTGGCATGACTCAACTCGCCAAGGATACTGGGCTTGGACGTGAAAGCCTGTATAAAGCCCTTGCACCTGGCGCGAAGCCGCGCTACGACACGCTGCTGAAAGTGCTACGTGCTCTAGGTGTGTCGCTGCACGTTAAAACCGCACACGTTTGATATGGACATCGTTTTGCGCGACGTTGAAAAAGCCTAACCTAACGTTCGAGCGGGACTGCCGCGAAGCAGCCCGCGTCAGCCCCTCAACTTAACGTTAGGCTTCACTAGGAGAGAACAGTGACACATCGCAAAGTCAATCCAGAGCCACAGATTGTGCCTACCGTTATTGCGCAAAAGGGCGATGACTGGAACGAGGAAACGCACAAGGTGGTACGTACAGATGCGCAACGCATTCTTGAAGCTCTTATCGCCGAGCATGGGGTAGAGAACGCGGTGCAGGCTCTCGACAAGCAAGGTATGAAAGGTAGCGCATATCGTTACCTTCTTAAGCCGTTGCATGCGGAGGCGCTTCGACGAAGGCAGGTAAGTCAAAGTGCGACACAGGGGGCTGCAAGTGAAGGCTAACCCCATGCTCAGCGGGTCTGCGCGAACACCCCCCGCGCAGCCCCTTAACTTCACGTTTAGGCCGTCAACAACAAGGTCTCAGCCCCTAGCAAACTGAAAGGAACACCATGCAATTCAAGAATCCTGAAAATGGTTACACCGAAGATAAGTCAGCACCGTGGCTTTGGGCACTACTATTCGGAGGGCTCTACTTCATAGTCTGCGGCCTGTGGGCACCGTCCATTATTTGGCTGCTACTTGCGATTGGCTTGTACGAGTTGCACTTCTCACCACCTGCGACAATTCTTATGCCATTAGTCGGAGTTGTCTATGCATTTCTTGCACCCGGACTGGTGAGAAATTCATATCTGCGAAAGGGATGGGTAGAGGTCAAGAATAGTGAATCAATTGGCATGGCTGGATATGTGTCCGGTAAAATGCAGACACCTGAAGAAAAAACTTGTCCGTTCTGTGCCGAGAAGATTAAATATGCTGCTATAAAGTGCAAGCACTGCGGTGCCGACATCGAACCACCGAGCGCGATACCCGATGCACCGCCAGCAAGCGACACTCAGCAAATGGAAGAGTTCGGCATAGCCTTTGACGGTGAGCGTTACGTATATGGGGAGTACAAATATGGCAAGCTGTCCGACGCAATCAGTTATGCCAAGCTACAAAAAAATCGGTCGGTATAGCAGTAGCATTGTGTTCCTTGTCAAAAGCCTAACCTAACATTCGAGTGGGACAGGCCAGAAGCGGCCTGCCCCTCAATTTAACGTTAGAAGGATTGCCATGCTCATTCGCAACTATGGACATTTGTGGGAGCGCCGGTTTGTCTTCTGGGGCAATGCCGGCACCAAGGGGCATCTCTGGGGTATCAGAACGCCTAATGATGTGGGCGCGGATTTCAGAGAACAGATCGGGATATACATCCTTTTCGATAAAAATTACACGCCCGTCTACGTCGGACAGGTCGGAAGTGGCAAACAGAGACTTTTCTTGCGGCTCCGACAACACAAAAATGATCACCTCTGGAATCGTTGGGAATATTTCTCGTGGTTTGGTTTTCGTCGCGTCAATGGGGCTAACGGGAGCCTCTCAGAGCATGACAAACCAGGCAAAATATTTAAGGCGAAAGGCGCTATCCTGTTGAACGAAATTGAGGCTGCACTTCTCGTGGCGCTGGAACCTAAGATCAACAAGCAAGGCCCCCGCTGGAAGGATGTTGAAGAGTTCTTTCAATACGTTGAGGAAGAGCAGCAGGAACGCTCAATTTCTGAAGTGCTCCGAAAAATAGGGGCGTTGGAAGCGGTGATTGATGCTCACCTCAAGTCAAAGTGAATCCTTCTAACCTTACGTTCGAGCGGGACTGCCGCGAAGCAGCCCGCGTCAGCCCCTCAACTTAACGTTAGGCGCTATGCGAAGTTTGTCCATTTTCTCTGTCTCGCCGGTTGCCGTTTTTGCGGCGGGTTCGGCTGCGGTTTTTGGGGTGGTCGCATCCCGTTTTGTTGTTGTACTGCTTGAGTTGCCCGTTCGGCTCTTTTCGCGGGCTGCGAGTTTTAGCGTTCCGCGCTCTTCTTCATTGCGCTCGCCCTTGCGTCTCGCACCGCCAGTTTTTTTCGTGCAGCAGTTTTGCGCCGTTTTATTTGCCGCGCTCCGTTGCCGTGTTAGCGTCTAACCCTACGCTCAAGCGGGACTGGCGAGAAGCCGCCAGCCCCTTAGCTTCACGTTAGCCCACACCCCGAAGTAAATATTATTTGCAAACTGATTGACGCAATACGTCATTGACGTATAATATGTCTTATGTACACTGTAGCCGAGACCACTATTTTTACCGCTGATGCCAAATCAGTTTGGACAGATTCCGAGCGATCCGCTTTTGTCGATTGGATTTCTGTTAATGCAGAAGCTGGGGATGTTATTCCCGGTTCTGGCGGTTGCCGAAAAGTGCGCTGGGCGCGTGCGGGAATGGGCAAGCGTGGTGGTGCGCGAGTGATTTATTTCAACCGACTGGAAAGTGGCGTGATCTGGTTGCTGGTAATCTACGCTAAAGCGGTTCGCGGCAATATTCCTGCGCACCTTCTCAGAACTATTAAGGAAACGATAGATCATGGCTGAAAAATCAATGACAGGTAAAGAACTTGGCGAAAAGCTACTCGAATCAGTGCGCCAAATGAAAGCTGGAGTAGGTACGGTGGTATATTCGCCGATTACTGCCGCACGACAAAAATCAGGTTTGTCGCAGTCGCAATTCGCTGAACTGATGGGCGTGTCGTTGCGCACTCTGCAAGAGTGGGAGCAGGGACGACGCAACCCGTCTGGTGCTGCAAAAACGCTGCTGCGTGTCGCAGAATCGCACCCCGAGGTGCTGCGCGAGTTGGTGGCGGCATGACTTACTTTCATTTGGCTCAAAACCTAATTCTCTTGTGTGAATCATCGTTTCCTACTCCGTAGTGAGCGTGGGCTAACCTTACATTCGAGAGGGACTGGCTACGCCAGCCCCTCAATTTAACGTTATGCGGCACTAACGGAAACTTGTACGCTGACGAAAAAAAACTACGCTACAGAGTTACGCATTTAGAGGCTCCTATGGACGAACGAACATTTGAAACAATCTTGGCTAAGTACCCGGAGCTTATCGAAAATGGGCTAACGATGAAGGGGCGGCAAGTAAGCATGTATGGTCGGCGCATGGATCTCCTTTTTGAAGACGCTTTCCAGCGCAAGCTTATTATTGAACTTAAAGTGGGGCCAATCAAAGATCAGCATATGGGGCAGGTTCTATCTTACGAAGGAATGCTGCTTTCTGCTGATGACCCAACAATCAGAGTGATGCTCATTGGCAATAGAGTTCCACCTAACATCCGTAAAGCCCTTGATCATCACGGCATCGCATGGAAAGAGATTTCTGTCTCTTCGCTATTGGCGCATCTTCGGGGGAAAAACGATTCGGAAATGCTGAGCCTTTTCCCCCCAGAAGAAACAGAATTTCCAGAGCAGCGCGAACATAAAGCAATTGTGCATAAAACCAGTGCGCGCGATTCTGAGAATGGCAGCAAGCCAATTTCTCCAACTTTCCTACTTGATGGCTACTCTGCATCATTGACTGTTGAAGAGGTACGGCAGTTATTCGGTGAGAAGTACATCCAAGACCCATCACAGAAGAAGATTTACATGAATAACGCCAAGACATTCAAGCTTTGGGCAAATTACATTGCTGCGCTTCTTCTCGATAGAGAGGCTAGCGCGAGGGGTGAAACGGAAAGATGGTTTAAGCCCAGAGACATCAAGGCGAAACTAAAATATGAGCTAATGCCTCATCACTTTGACAAGGTTGGGGCTAAGGAGGGAAGCCTTCTTACGGCTGATGTAAAGGTTGGGTCGAAGTACAATCTAGGCTTTCCAAGCATCGAGTGTGGCTCTGGCACAGGCTTATATCGGTTTGTTGGGTTCAAAGTGTGAGTCGTTTCCAAGGCTGGGAAATGCCGCATAACCTAACGTTCGAGCGGGACTGCCGCGAAGCAGCCCGCGTCAGCCCCTCAACTTAACGTTAGCGCTTTAATTCTACAGAGCGGGATTAAATGCAAATGGCGGTGTATCCACAAAAGTCGGTGATCGTAATTGCCTGTTTGATAAATTGAAAAGCAAGGCGAGTTTCGTATAAACTTGAACATGAAGTTGTAATAAATTTTGTTCGGGTTCGAGGTGGTTTCAACGTGCGGCATATTGATGATGCTTTGTTATCCGTTTGCACCACGCCGTCAGAGGTTTTGCCTGATCCGGTGTCTCCGCAACCTCATCAAAATTCGCGGCGTGATGCAAGCCGTGAACGGTCGCGTTTACTGATCGGTCGGCGGGTGTTACCGATATGGTTTTTGAGCAGAGGATAGCAACGGGCAGCGCAAGTAACTCGGTACATTTCTGTTTTTCAGTCGGCGGATATTTTTGATTTTTTGGTGCTGAGGTAGCGAACGTGCGGCGCATTGAATCTGGTGTTTTTGGTGCGGCGAACAGGAACGGGCAGCGCTTATAATTTTGTTCCGTTGGGTGCAGTGCTTGCGTTTTCAGTTGGCAGCATTTTTTAATAGCGTGTTTGGTCGGGTGGCTTTGCTAGTTCCGTCAATGTAATCAAACCGCTAACCTTACATTCGAGAGGGACTGGCTACGCCAGCCCCTCAATTCAACGTTAGGGCGGTGCGGCAGCGCCTTTTTTGCCGCAATAGAAGAAAGGGGAAAGTTACATGAACAAGTTGCTCGCAATGGCCTCATTACTCGCAGTTACAGGGTGTGCATCAATAGCGGGGGAAAAGATGCAACCGGTATCAGTGCAAACTATTCAAGACAACAAAGAAGTGGCCGGAGTTGGATGTACACTTATAAACGATGCGGGGAAATGGTTCGTAACTACTCCGGGCAGCGTAACGGTTCACAAGAGCACGGGCGATTTAGCAATTGACTGTAGCAAAGACGGTAACGTAGTAGGTCATGAAACTCTTGTTTCAAAGAGCAATGGAGCCGTATGGGGAAATATCATTGCCGGGGGCGGCATTGGTTATCTCGTCGATAGAAATACCGGAGCTGGGTTCAATTACCCGGACAGCATTACCATTGTGCTTCGAAAAATTGGTGAGGCGGTTGGGCTGACGACACCAACAGCCCCACCTGCGGTACAAGCCACGAGCAAGTAAAAAAGGACGCAGAGTGAAGGTGCATGTAACTCAAAGCCCTAACCTTACGTTCGAGCGGGACTGCCGCGAAGCAGCCCGCGTCAGCCCCTCAACTTAACGTTGACGCTGTAGAAAAACCCCTTTTCAGGCGATTTTCGGGCGCAGT
>Ga0265327_10000735_pt1 | contig 51211 bp, 28 predicted proteins | sample 41621metaG_FD_202089 | JGI IMG/M metagenome (GOLD analysis project Ga0265327, IMG submission 202089) | Rhizosphere microbial communities from Carex aquatilis grown in University of Washington, Seatle, WA, United States - 4-16-21 metaG | ecosystem: Host-associated > Plants > Roots > Rhizosphere... | reverse complement strand
TGAGCACCTCTCCCCGGCCCTCTGCGCATTGCAAGCAATGCAGCGAGGGAGAAATCTGCGCGGCTCGTATCCATGGGTCTCGTCTCTTACCTGAACCCTTAACCCTTCAACCTATTTTCATAATTCGTGTCATTCGCGAAATTCGCGGATTAAAACCGGGGTTGGTAGGGCGCGTCGCTCCGCGCGCGCCGCTTAGGCTTGAGGCCGGTCTTACCACCTGCGCGGCTCGCGAGGACGCTCGCCCCACCATGGCTGGCGAACGTCAATTTGTTATCCGTGACAATCGGTGCCATCCGTGTCTGTAGTTTTGAAATTGGGGACTCGTGTAACTCGTCCCTCCGGCCAACAATCGGCCGCGGCACCTTGCCGCAATTGCCCGCAGGCGCTGCCTGCCCTTGACCCTGTACGCCTTAAATCATCTCGGTCCGCAACCGTTCCACTTCTTGTTTGATGGCCTCGGCTACGCGGTGTTTGATGAGATAAACCTGGCCGGTGGAAATGGCGAAAACCTTGGAGATTTTTTCGGGCGACCAGCCTTTGTTCACGTAAAAATCAAAGATTTGGTAGTGCCTGGGGTCCAGCTTGCGCCTGGCCTTGGTCACGGCGGCATGGAGCAAGTTATCCTCCCATTCCATGTCCCAAACCTTCTCCAAATCCGGCGGCAACATGCCGCCGATGTCTTTATCGACATCGCCATCAGGCTGGTTGGATTCGCCGGGCAGTTCCTGATGCCGGCGTTTGCGCAGTTGATCGGTCATGCGCCAGCGGGTCATGTTTAACAGCCAGCCTTTGAAGGAGCCAATGGCCGGGTCATACTTGAAGCCGGGCATGTGTTTGGCCACCGAAAGCATGGTCTCCTGCACCACATCCTCGGCTTCAGCTCGGGTCAACCCGCCCTTGAGAGCAACGCCAAAGATAAGCTGCCAATAGGTATCGAAAAAATCCTGCCAACTGGACTGGTCCTGCCAGTTTTTAAGGCGGGACAGAAGCGTCGTTCGCGTAGGTATCAATTCATCCAAGTGCTCCATTGATGAAGTAAAGACGCACCACCTGCTGCTGGCAAACAAAATATCTCTTAAATTGAATTGCGCTTGAATCAGTTGTCTGGTTTTCTACGGCGTCAATCAGGCAGTGGCAATGGAACGGAAATCCCGGGATTTGGGATGTAAAATCCGATGCGATATGTTGCAGGCTGCAGTTATTTTACTGTTACTAGCCTGCACACTCAGTGGTTTTGCCCAAACTCCTTCACCTACCCCGGCGGCTGATGAAATCCGCATCCTCGAAATTCAAGGTGTTGTACAAGTTTTACCCAAAGGCGGCACGGTTTGGTCCGCAGCCCTGACCAATGAGGTGCTGCATCCCTTTGACCGGGTACGCGCCGCCAGCAACAGCCGCGTGGCTTTGCGCTGGTCGGATGAAAGCATCGTTTCCTTCGGAGCCCAGACGGAATTGGAAATCCTCACACCCAATGCAGCCGATGAACAGGCCGGGTTGCACCTGATTCGCGGCATTGTTTCCTTCTTTCATCGCGATAAACCGGGCCACATCCACATCATCACACGCGGCGCGGTGGCGGGCGTGGAAGGCACCGAATTTGCCATGGCCGTGGACGATGCCGATGCCACCACGCTGTCGGTCGTCGACGGCAAAGTACGCTTTGGCACCACGCAAACCACGCTGTTATTGACCAATGGCGAACAGGCGGTGGTGGAACTGGGCAAAGCCCCGGTGCGCATCGCCGGTTTCATTGCCAACAACCTGTTGCAATGGTGTTTTTACTATCCAGCCGTCGTGGACCCGGATGAATTGCAGCTCACCGCCGCCGAGGAAAAAGATTTGAGCGCATCCCTGGCCGCCTACCGCAGCGGCGATTTGCTGGCCGCGCTCGACCGGTATCCTGCCGGCCGTCAGAACATCTCGGACCGCGAAAAAGTCTATCATGCGGCGTTGTTGCTCGCGGTGGGTCAGGTGCCCGAAACTGAACGCATGTTAAATACCGTGTCCGACCAGTCCGGTCGCCCGGCCAAGCTTAGCATGGCCTTGCGCCAGTTGATTGCCGCCGTCAAACGTCAGTTACCCGCTTCCGAAGGCAAACCGCAACTTGCCTCGGAATTGCTGGCGGCCTCCTATTTTGAACAATCCAAGGCGGTGCGCGAAACCTCTCTCGAAAATGCCCTGCGCCTCGCCAAACAAGCCACGGAGGTATCGCCGAAATTTGGATTTGCCTGGGAACGCGTCGCAGAACTGGAATTCAGCTTTGGCCATACCGGGAGTGCCTTGAAGGCATTGAAAAAGAGCATCGCCCTGGCTCCCAATAATGCCCAGGCACTCGCGCTGGAAGGCTTCATCTTTGCCGCGCAAGGCCAGCCCCGGAAGGCGCGCGAATGGTTCAACCGCGCCATTGCCGCCGATGCCGCGTTGGGCAACGCCTGGCTGGGCCGGGGTCTGGTGCGCATTCATTTGGGCGATAAATCCGGCGGACGCGAAGATTTGCTCGTAGCCGCCGCGCTCGAACCGCAACGCGCCGAATTGCGCAGTTACCTGGGCAAGGCCTACGTGCACAGCGGCGATGATGTACGCGCCAAAAGGGAACTGGACCTGGCCAAGAAACTGGACCCCAACGACCCAACGGCGTGGCTGTACTCAGCTTTGTTGAACCAGCAAGACAATCAAATCAATGATGCCATTCGCGACTTGGAAAAATCCCAGGAATTGAACGACAACCGCAGCGTGTATCGCTCCAAGATGCTGCTGGACGAAGACAGCGCCGTGCGCAGCGCCAACCTGGCCTGGATTTACCAGGACGCCGGCATGTTTGACCGGAGCATGAACGAGGCCGGCCGCGCCGTGAGTTCAGACTACGCGGATTACTCTGCGCATTTGTTTTTGGGAAACAGTTACGACCAGTTGCGCGACCCCAACTGGGCCAACCTGCGTTATGAAACGCCTGCAAGCACCGAGATGTTTCTCGCCAATTTGCTGGCTCCCACCAGTGCGGGAATCATGACATCCGTCACTTCTGAAAAACCCTACGCCAAACTGTTTGATCAAGACCGCGTGGGAGTCATTTCGGATACGACCTACCTGGATCGTGGGGCCTGGACCGAACACGGCGCTCAATATGGCACTTCAGATATTTTAAGCTATAACTTGGAGGCAAACTACAGTTCTGATCCCGGTCAACGTCCGAATGAATATCGGACGGAGCGCGACTTGGATTTATACCTCAAATTCCAACTGACACCAAAGGACAGTTTCTTTTTTAATGCCGAACAGGCGGATATCGATTGGGGAAATGTGAATGAATATTATAAAGCACCACGCTCAAACCCTAGTGGAGTAGATGAAGTACAGGCACCTAATTTTTATCTCGGTTATCATCATGAGTGGGCCCCGGGGGTGCATACCCTGATACTAACTTCGTCATCCAAAGTTGATAACGTTAGCGCGACCACGAATGCCGCACACTGGACAAGATATTTTTACAACACGGGCATTGATGGGGTGCGAAGTTTGCAGGATGACGAGTATGCAAAAATTACAACCAAAGAATATTCGGCTGAACTTCAGCAAATTTGGGAATCAGCCAGCCATACAACCATATTAGGGGCGCGCTATTTTGGCGGGAATATAGACACTTATAATATTGAATGGAGGCCCGTCTATCCTGGAGCCGCGAATTTTGTGGGTGATTTAGGCTCAATCTTCGGGCCGCATCCAAAACAATATCCCTATGAGATTGCAGACCAAGCTATTTTTGGTGAAGTGCATCATGAAAGTTTCTATGCCTACCATGACTGGCAGATTTTTGATTCACTCCAGTTGTCTGGCGGAGTCTCATATGACTACCTGCAACAACCCGCCGACGTAAACACGCCGCCATTTAGTTACGAGGAAAAAAGCACGGCCCAAACGTCACCCAAGGCGGGATTGATTTGGACGCCGCTCAAAGATACGGTAGTCCGTGCGGCTTACACGCGCTCCTTGTCGGGATTCGCAAATGATTCCAGCATCCGCTTGGAACCCTCCGAAGTGGCGGGCTTTAATCAAGCCTATCGGAGCATCATACCCGATACAGTAATTGGCGATACCAGCGGCTCCCGGCTGGACACCGTCGATGCTTCCATTGAACAAAAATTTGATACCGGCACCTATCTTGCCCTGTCTGGCGAAGTGTTGTACTCTCGCCTCCTCCGATACGATGGCGGTTATTATCTGGATGGCAGTGATAATTCCACCATGTTATTTCCGATTTCTCTACCCATGAAGCAGCAATTGGATTACCGCGAGCCATCACTCACGATTGATTTTGATCAACTTCTAGGAAAACAATGGTCCGTAGGAGCCCGCTATAAAATGTCCCAGGCATTCCTTGCTTCAAGCTATGTTGATATTCCAGCCAAATTGCCAGCATATGAAATAGACAAGCCTTTCAAGGCCCGGCAGAACTTCAAAAGCAAACTGGACACCCTGACACTGCATGCCAACTGGAACCATCCTTCCGGCTTGTTTTCGGTGCTGGAAGCCAACTGGTACCATCAGGAAAATCTGGGCTTTACGCCGGTGGAACCGGGCGACGATTTCTGGCAGCTCAACGTGAGTGGCGGCTGCCGTTTCTGGCATCGCAAAGCCGAGGTCTCCGTTGGCATCCTCAACCTGACCGACCAAAACTACCAGCTTGAGCCATTGAATTTGTATAATGAAATGGCGCGGAGCCGGACCTTCTTTGTCCGGCTCCTGATTAGCTTCTAAACTATCATTTCTTACTGCCAGGTCACTTGGAGCGTCATCGGCTGACCGTTCGTGGGCGGTGGGGTTGTGCTGGTAACGCAAACCGTCAGCGTATAGCTTGAATTGGTAGCGGGGAAAGTGATGCTGTTATTATTATTTGTATACCAGGCAAACCCATCACTTCTACGGGAAACCACTACTGCCGAAACATAAGGCGATGGAAATCCCGAAGCATCCTTAAAAGTGCCAGTATGCGTATTTGCCGGCGGGGTTATCCAATAAGTACCCGAACTATTGGTCATTTTGGCTATTGCGTAATAAGTTCCAATGTAAGGACTAGTACCTTGCCCATTTGCTGAAGGGCAACTTTGATCTACTTGAGTGGCCAAACAGATGGCAAACCCAACAAGTGTTAACGCTGCAATGCAGCCCAGTTTGAAGAGACCATTATATTGCTTATGTGTATTTTTCATATGACTTCCCTTTCCATTTAGTTGTTGTTTGTTTGACTGTCCCCTGATTTCCCGAGGCGTTTTCCCACCCCAGTTACCCCATAATTGAGGGTAATCGGCTTATAATAGTAAAACTGAAGCTAAAAAAACCCGCGCGGCGCGGTTCTTTTACGTAAATTATTGCCGTACTTTGAAGGGTTGGGCTATCAAACAGCATCCATGGCTTGTTTCGGCATCAGGCACGAGATGAAAAAAACCAGCTATAATCACCTCCTCCTTCGGTTCCCAAGCGGCTTGATTTTGCCTTGCCCATTCGATAACTGGCTCACCGGCAGACGATGGTTGAACTTTCTTCTATATTTCTGGTTCGATCTGAACTCGTCGTAATTTTTTGAAACTTCGACCAAATAAAGATTGAAACTAATACGGGGTCTTGTTAGAAATGAATCGGCTTTGGGGAGCGATGAATTACCTCAGAATCTGCTTCAACATAAACGAAACGGGTTAAAGGATATAACACTAGCACGCTAAATTATTTAGTAGAGGGGCAGGGAACAAGAAGTCATAACCCCATCCCTCAAGACAATTTCCAACCTATGCCGGCATGGCAAGTTGGAAGACAGCCAACGGTTGGCTGTCAACAAACAAAATAGAAAACAAATAAAGGGAAAAATGAAAAACATAATCAAACAACTCACAGCAATTCAATTCGCTTTGCTGTTTGCCGTGTGCCTCGGCTTCAAGGCCCAAGCAGGTATTGTTTACACAAACAATTACGGCAGTATCGCTGGAAGTCCTGCTACAGGTTCGATGACTTTGCCGAACGGACAAAATCTCACCTATTACAATGTCGTACGTTTGACCAACCCGCCCGCAACCACGTTTTGGTTGCCTGAACATTCACCATCGACTACTGCCACATTCACAAACGATCTGTCAGACGGCCATAAATGGTTTTGGGTTGTTCTTCGGAAAAGTGATAGCTTTTCATGGTACGGTACGAATTCCGTATCCTTTAATACCACCAGCAACGCGCAATATACTTACGTAGGCTACGATATGACATCGCCGGGCGTGCCTGCCAACACGTTGATTTCCGCTTATACTTATTGGTATAACTAACACTGTTCATGCAGGCTGCCTGGACATTTCCAGGCAGCCTGCTCAATTCCATTGTGAAACTGCTTGCTCTCATTTGTTTATTAAGCTGGAGCGCACAAGCTACAGAAATAATCGGCGTGTTTAATTTATTTGGTACTCCCGAAGCCGTGGTTTCACATGATAACCGGCAAATTTCTCTTTCGGTTGGTGAAACCAAACAAGGGATCACTCTTTTACAAATAACTGAAAATGGGGCCGTAGTTTCCGAAAATGGGGTTACCAATTTGCTCAAAATCAAAAACCTCAGTCTTACTTATAACAAACCAGCACCACCAGCAGCGCCCGTTCACCTTTCAAACTCATTCCAAGCGTCCAGGGAACAATTGTTGCAAATGGGTTTTGTAGTTCCCAACGATGATGAATGAAGGAATTTATTTCGTTCATTTTCCCAGGTAACATCACACGTAGCGGTATTCGATACTCCCAGCGGTACTCGCATTGGTGGTGCCACGGCTGGTAAGGCCAAAGCCAGGGATAAAAAACACTGCGCGGCGCTTCTCTATTGCATAGACTGCTGCCGCATCTTGTGAAGGATTGGGCTACCAAACAGCATCCGTGGCTTGTTACGGCATCCGGCGCGGCGCTGGTGGTGCTGGCGGGCTGGTTTCTCTGGTGGTCGTCCTTGGGCGCGGCGTGGACCAACGCCAGTTACGATTATCTCTTCCGCTTCGGTTCCCGGGCCGTCACCAATCAAGTCACGCTGGTCTTGATGGATAACAGCGCGCTGCAACATTTCGGTCAAACGCGCGACAAGCCGTGGGACCGCGCCTTGCACACTCAATTGCTGAACCGGCTGGCGGACGACGGTTGTGCGCTGGTCGTTTTCGACTCGTTTTTCCACGACCTGCATAATCCGCCTGAGCAAGATGATGCCCTGGCGGCGGCCATGCGACGGCAAAAGCATGTCGTGCTCATGGCCAAGCAAACCGAGCTGACCGAGCAATCAGAACTGGCGCGCCCAATGTTGACCGGCGTCCAACCCATCTTGCCGGCGGATAAATTTCTTACCGCGTGCGGCACTAACTACGGCGTGGCCTGGCTGTGCCCGGATGCGGACAAAATTGTTCGTGAACAATGGCCATTTCCCTCGCCGGAATCGTATCCCAGTTTACCGTGGGCGGCTGCACAGATGGCCGGTAAAAAGTTGAGCGAGGTGCCGCAGGAACGGTGGATACGCTACTACGGCCAGCAGGGGCCTTGGGCGCGCATGAGCTATCAATTTGCCCTGACGCAGCCGGCGAATTATTTCCGCCACCGCATTGTCTTTGTGGGTAACTGGCCGGAAACCTCCCTGCCCAACGATGAACTGGATAAATTTTCCACGCCTTATACGCGCTGGAACAGCGAAGCCTCCGGCGGCGTGGAAATCCTGCTGACCACCTTCTTAAATTTGTTGAACGACGATTCACTCCTCCGGCCGGCGTGGTGGTTGGAATTGCTTTTATTTGTGGTGTCCGGTGTTTTGCTGGGGGCGGGATTATGCCGGCTGAAATTTTTCAAGGCGCTAGCCTGGGCACTGGGAATTGTCGTGGCAGTTTCGCTGCTGGCCGTCTGCTTGAGTTATTACACCAATTATTGGTTTCCGTGGCTCATCATCGTAGGGGGACAGGTGCCGTGCGCACTGGGTTGGTCCGTGCTCACCCAAATTCGCCGCCCGGTGCCGGCGGACAGCAAAGAAGTTGTGCCCGAGGCACCCGGCTATGAACTGATGCATCCGCCAATTGGCGAAGGCGCCTACGGCAAAGTCTGGCTGGCCCGAAATAAAGCCGGTCAATGGCGGGCCATGAAGGTGGTCGAGTTCGCGAGATTTGAGGACAACCCCACGCCGTATGAACGCGAGTTTAACGGCGTTAAGAAATATCAGCCCATCTCGGACAAGCATCCCAGCCTGTTGCGCGTGGAATTTGTCAGCGAAAAGCTGCCGGGCTATTTTTATTATGTCATGGAACTGGCCGACTCACTGGAGCCGGGCTGGGAGCAAAACACCTCTCTCTACAAGCCGCGCGATTTGGTGCGGGAACGCTCGCATCTGCCCAAGAAACGGTTGCCGGTAAAAGAATGCCTTCGCGTGGGCATTCGCCTGAGCGAAGCGCTGCAGTTTCTCCACCAGCAACAGTTGACCCACCGCGACATCAAACCGCAAAACATCATCTACGTGAACGGCCAGCCCAAGCTCGCCGACCTCGGATTGATCACCGGCATCCGGCCAGTGAACGAGGAACGCACACTCGTGGGCACACCCGGTTACATGCCGCCCTCACCGGAACGCCCCGGCACCGTGGCGGCGGATATTTACGCGCTGGGCATGGTGCTCTATGTGCTGAGCACGGGCCGCGCGGCGGCGCTGTTCCCCGAAGTGGCCACCACCCTGGTCAGCACAGAAGAACCGCCGGATTTTATGCCGTTGAATGAGGTGGTCTTGAAAGCCTGCCAACCGCTGCCGGAAGATCGTTATGCCTCCGCCAGCGAAATGGGAGCCGCGCTGACAGCCGCATTGAAAATGTTGGGTGAAAAATAAATAACCCGCGTTGAAGAGTGCCCGCAAAATCTTCCGGCCCGCGCAACTGTATGTGCCGGGCGGTGTTTATGCTTTCACATGGGTGAACACGAACGATCAGATTCAGCATTCAGTTTTCGGTTAATCATAATTGCCTTGCTCATCATTGGCGTGGCCATTGCGGTGGCTCTCCCAAACTTTCTTAGAGCACGCGGCACCTGCTGCGGCAATGCCTGCATCAATAATCTTCGCCAGCTTGACGCCGCGGTAAACCAGTTTGCCTTGGAAAATCATAAGACCAATGGCGAACACATTAATTTTCCCAACGATCTCACACCTTACATCAAGCAGAACGCCGCCGGTAAAATTCCGGGGTGTCCCGCCGGCGGCACTTATTATATCAACAAAGTTGGTGATACCCCCATCTGCACGTTGGGCAATACCGTCACACCCAGTCACTTTTTGCCATGAACTTACATTCGTAAAAGCCACGGTTATAGCATAATGGCTGTTGACCGGGGCGCTTCGTTTTGTTTAATTTCTCTTATGCAAATCGAAAGTTTAAAGGTTTTTTGCGACCTCGTGGAAACCGAAAGCTTCACCAAAGCCGCCCAAATCAACAACGTGACCCAGTCGGCTGTCAGCCAGCAAATCAGCACGCTGGAGCGCACTTTTAAATCGCTGCTGATTGAGCGCAGCAAGAAGCAATTCCGTCTCACGCGCGAAGGCACCGTGCTCTATGATTACAGCAAGCAAATCCTCCAGGCTTACGGGTCGCTGGACAGCCGGTTGCAGGAATTAAAAGATATTATTTCAGGCACCATCCGGGTGGCCACGATTTATTCCATCGGCCTGCACGATCTGCCGCCGTACATCAAAAAATTCATGCAGAGCTATCCCACGGTGAACGTGCATGTGGAATATCGCCAGGCCAAGCAGGTTTACGAAGACGTCATCAGCAACGTGGTGGACCTGGGTTTGATTGCGTATCCCGTCAAGGATTCCAAATTGGAAATCGTGCCGCTGCGCAAGGAACCGCTCGTGCTGATTTGCCACCCGCAGCATCCGTTCGCCAAATCAAAAACGATCAAGCTCAAGGCACTCGAAGGGCAAAAGATCATCAGTTTCGAGCCGGATACGCCCACGCGCAAAGCGTTGGATAAAATTCTAAAGGCCCATTCCGTGGAGGTGCAGCACCTCATGGAATTTGACAACGTGGAAACCGTGAAACGCGCCGTGGAAATTGACGCCGGCGTGTCCATCGTACCGCAGGGCTCCATTGAACAGGAAGTGCAGAAGCAAACTCTCGCCTGCATCAATATTGAGGACGGCCAGTTCTTCCGCCCCTTGGCGGCGATTTACAAGAAGGACCGTGTGCTCTCGCCGGCCATGAAACAATTCCTGGGCATTTTGAAATCAGCGGAGTAAACATCCCGAATAAATGCCCGCTATAACATTTCAATTAAAAGTATAGCCATGCTATCCCCGGACATTACGGTCGGATCGCGGATTGCCTCAATCCGCAGCACATGAATTTACCGTAAGCATTTGCAATTTGGAATTGGCAGCGGCACCTTGCCGCCCTTTTCGGAGGGACGAGTTATACGAGTCCCAAATCCTGCTTCCATCCTGTAGCGCCGCGAAGGTGGCAAGGCCCTCACCAAGCCCAAACGGCGTGCGCGGAGCGCCCGCCCTACCAGCCATTGCATGTTCAATTTACAATTTGGAAATTGTCGCAGCCTCTAAGTAGAAGTTTGGGACTCGTGTAACTCGTCCCTCCGGGCGGCAACGCATGATTGCAGTCGTCGCCCCTTAAACCTTGACCCTGCAACCTGTTTCCTTTGTTCCTTGGTTGTTCAATAAATTAGCAGCGGCACCTTGCCGCCTCATGCCACTGCTGTCGGCGCGCGCCGAAAACGTGGCAATAATTTTTCTGAAAATGCGCTAAATGAACACCCGGCCATCACGGCACCGCCGCCCACTTTTCATCCGGGTCAAACGTCGTCATGGCGGCGGCGAGCCGGGCCGTATTTTTCCCGAGGTTGCATTGATATACCTTGCCCTGCTGGTTCACCGTAAACGTCATCACCCCGGTATTGGCCCATTCGGCCGGCCAGGCCACCAGCGCAAAGCCGGCAATCATGCGGCCATTGATGACATAATTATATTTGCCACCCGGCGCATGCTTTCCCTGCCGCGTTAGAATTTTAAAATAGTAACCGTGATACGGCGCGGCTTCATCATTCATCATCGCGGCCGTGTGATGATAACCTTCCCCATGCGCGGCGGCGATCAGCGGCCCAAGCGGGCTTAAGGCTTCGTCCGCTTTGGCCGGCCAAAACAGGCCGTCATGTTTGCTGGTCGTGCTATGAAGCAGTTGGGCGTAAGCCAGCACACCATCACCCAGGCGGTCCTGGCTGGCGTATTCGCGCTGGGCATCCACATAGGCGTGGCAAACATCAATGGCTCCCAGTTCATCCCGGCCGATGCGCCGGTTAAGAATTTCGGATTTGCCGGCCACCGTATCGAACTGCCATTGGCCGCCCTGCGCCACCAAGGGAATGGGAAACGGCCACGCGTCGGCGCCAATTTCCAGGGTGAGACGTGAATCCGAGTTGGTAACAAGCTGGGTTTTGGCGGTAAGCCGTTTAACAAAACGATCAAACTCCTCGCCCGCCTGCACGGCATCCGGCGAAACCAACGCACTTGCCTCCGGGCCAAAAATGGCGTGCATGGCGTTGGTATCATGATTGGTTGCTGCCGTGGTCAACGCCATGACGGCGGCGGCAGGTGATTGAAAGGTCTGGCCGTCCGCCGCTTTCGCGCCGTAAGGCTGCACCAAGATTGCACCCAATAACAAACAACCCAGCAAGGCCAGCACGGGCTGGCGGCCTGGCAAGACTTCATCTTTGACGATTTTCACCGACGTCGTGTGAACATTATTTTTCATAGTCATCAAATTTAAGATTGTTGCGTATATGTTCAATGTCTCGGTTGTGAACCACCACCGCCACCGCCGCCACCATGAAATCCGCCGCCGCCACCACCACCGCCTTGGAAGGACGGGGCCGGAGCTGAATGTGCCGGTTCCACATGCGCCGGTTCCACGTGAGCAGGCTCAGAATGCGGAACCGTTTGCATGCTTTGCTGGCCGCGGTTGCTAAAGTTCCGGGCATCACGGGTACTGTCGTTGCCGATAAACGCGCCGTTATTTTCAGGGCGAACCGTATTTGCGGTCCGTTGTTGATTGAACACCGTCGTGTTGTGTTCAATGACCGGCGCTTGCACCGTATGCTGGCGTTGCGCGGCTTGCAATTGTTGCTGGCGTTGGATTTCCTGCCGTTGCACGTCGGCTTGGGCAATGCGCGATTGGGTAGGCGTCACCACCGGATGCGTCACGCCATTGTTCCAGCCGCGGTCGCCGTGCACGATCAAGCTCGCCGGACGATGCGCGTCCGGATGCCACGGCGTGCCTTGACGGGTCAGGTAGGCATCGCGTTGGTCAGGGCGTTCATGCCACCAGTTGGCCGGCCGCCCATGATCGTGATTCCACACGAACAAATTGTGATGCGCCCAGTCGAAGTCGCAATTCAACCAGGGGCCAATGGCGCAGCCCACGCCAAATCCAAGGCCGAACCCGGTTTGATAGAAAATTTCGTCCGGTTGATAAACCGGCACGTAAATGACGTTGGGGTCCGCTGGCAAAATTTCAACATCGCCCCCATCATTCACCACTTGTTGTTGCGGCGTGGATTGGAGGTTGCCCATATTCTGCGCGGACAAGCGGAGCCGTTGGACGGACGCCATCACGTCCGGCTGCTGATTCACAAATGCCTCACCCAGCTCCGTGGTCCAGGTAAGATTATCGTCCAGATATTTCAACACGGCGGGATAACGCACGAGCGCCTGCACGCTGGTATCCCACGGTTGCTGGCCGGCCAGGTTAGGGTCACCGCCGCTGGTCAGGTAGCGGTCGGCCATGACGATTTGAGCCGGCAACGTGGCTGCGGGCAAGATTTGCGCCAGCAGCGGGTCCGGGTATAGCGCAATGGGACCGAGTAACTGGTCCAATTGCTGATCGGAAAACGGTTGATATTCGGGTGCCGGCGGCGGCACCGCTAGTTGTGCGGAAACGGGCGTGACGGCCTGGCCGCCAAGTAAAACCGCCGCACTCATCAAAGCAAGCATCAGAGGTTTAGTTTTCATAACAATTATACTTTCGCACGAAACGTGCCATGGCGAAATGGGTCGCCGCGCTCGTAAAAGACACGTTTTTTGCGAAAATTAGGGGTTTTTGAGCGGTTTACAGGTTGCCTAACGCAAACCGTCTATGCTCGATAGCAAAGTTAGTTTGCACCTTTAAGGTTGCGGCCAAATCGGAAAAATAGGCTGCGAAGGGAGAACTGCTTGCCAAAACCAATGGCCCCGATAGTTTCCCGCAAGTGTCGGGGCAAGTCCAAATCTGACGGAGATTGAACATCCCATACGATTGAGGCACGTATGGACCGCCCCTATGCTTTTGCAAAAGACAATACCCCACAAGCAACGGCATTGTCTGCTCGCAGAACGGAAACACGCTCAAAATGAAACCCGAGGCATCGCGCAAAGAACCGCCTGGCACCGGAACCGCACCGGCGGCCGGCCCATCGTTTCGCCAGGCGCAATGGCAGGTCTTGTTTGCGCTGATGTTCTGCTACTTGTTCTTTTATACGGGCCGGCAAAATTTCGGCTGGGCCATCAAAGGCATTCAGGATGAATTCAAATTATCGCCCGCCGAACTCGGAATTATCAGTGGTGCCATGCTGGCCTGCTACGGCGTGGGCCAGGCCATTAACGGCAACTTGGGTGATAAATTCGGTGGCCGCCGCATGGTATTTCTGGGCGCGTTGTTGTCCTGCGCCTTGAACTGGGTGACGAGCTTTGGTCATTCGTTCTGGACGCTGTTATGGCCGTGGATGGCGAACGGCTTTGTGCAATCCATGAGCTGGGCGCCGGGCAGCCGGATGCTGTCCAATTGGTGGCCCGCCCACGAGCGCGGCAAGGCTTTTGGATTTTATACTTTCTCGGCCGGGTTTTCCTCCGTGCTCATTTACGGACTGGCCATCGTCATCTTGCAATATTTGCACTGGCAATGGTTGTTCCGTCTGCCCGTCCTGCTGCTGGCGGGCGCGGGTTGTATCTTTTACCTGCTCGCACGCGACCGGCCGCAGGACAAAGGGTTTGCCCCTTTGACTGACGACGCAGTGTCCGCCGTGGCCAGTTCGCAGGAAACTTCCGCCCAACGCTACGCTGCGGTCATCGCCAATGTGCCGTTTCTGGCGGCGTGCCTGGCGATTGGTTTTGAGAGCATGGCCCGGTACGGACTTTTAGTGTGGGTGCCGGTGCATTATCTGGGACCGGACTGGAAAGATAACCCACAGGGAGTTTGGATTACCCTTGCCTTGCCGGTGGGCATGGCGTTCGGCGCGCTGACCAGCGGATATATTTCCGACCGGCTTTTTCGTTCCAATCGCAGCCGGACCATAGCGCTTTTTCTCGGTTTGGCAGCGGTGGTGGCGCTCTCGCTGTACGTGGTGCCGAAAGAAAATAAATTAGCCGGCTTGGGGCTGCTCTTTCTGGCGGGCTTTTTTGTGTACGGCCCGCAGGCGGCTTTTTGGGCGCTCTGTCCGGATGTTCTGGGCCGGGAACGCTCCGCCACGGGCGTTGGTTTGATGAACGCCTTTGCCTACGGCTTTGCCGCGATTGGCGAGCCGCTCATCGGCCACCTCGTGCAGGTGCAAGGCAACACGACCATCATTTTTGGCGTGGTCGCCCTGGCCTGCATTCTCGGCATGCTTTGCATCCTGCCGGTAAAACGTTAATCTCCCCGCGCATGAAAGCTGCCACGGTCCAGATTTTTGAAGGCGCAGGCAAACCTCTCCGGCTGCAACAACAACGCCTGCCCGACCACCTCGGCCACCGCGAAGTTTTGGTGCGCATCAGCCTGGCCACCATTTGCGGTTCAGACCTGCATACCTTTGGCGGTCACCGGCAAACGCCCACGCCCTGTATTTTAGGACACGAGGCTGTGGGCCAGGTCATTCAAACGGGTCCCGGACGGCCAGAACTGCTTCCGGGCGACCGCGTTACCTGGAGCATTGCGGACAGTTGCGGCACCTGCCCCGCCTGCACGCAATTCGGCCTGCCCGAAAAATGCGAATCGGTTTTCAAATACGGTCATGCCGCGATGTCGGATGGAACCGGCCTGAACGGCAGTTACGCCTCGCACGTGCTGCTGCGCGCCGGCACCCACATTGTCAAGGTAACGGACCGGTTAAGCGATGCCCTTGTGGCACCCGCCAATTGCGCGTTGGCCACCATGGTCAACGCCATTGCCCGCGTGCCAAAAAATTGCCGCGTGGCGGTCATTCAAGGAGCCGGGTTGCTCGGCTTGTACGGCTGCGCGTTGCTGCGCGAACGCGGTGTCAGCCGGATTTTCTGCGTGGATGTCAGCCCGGACCGGCTGGCGCGGGTGTCGCAATTCGGCGGCATTCCGGTGGACGGCCGGCCGGAAAATTATGCGCAGCAGCGGGAGGAAATTCTCAAGAGTGCGCCTCGTGGCGTGGATGCCGTTCTAGAGGTGGCAGGCGTGGCCGCGTTGGTCAAGGAAGGCATTCGCTTGCTGCGGCCCGGCGGCATTTACGAACTCGTGGGTTTGGTGCACCCGGATTCGCAACTCAATGTCACGGGCGAGGAAATCATCCGCAAATGCCTGACCCTTCACGGCACACATAATTATGCGCCGTGGCATCTGGATGAAGCCGTCGCTTTTCTCGAGCGCACCCGTGATCTGTATCCCTACGAAACCTTGGTCAGCCCGCCCTTTCTCCTCGCCGACCTGCCCAATGCTTTTACCGAAGCCGGCGCGAGGCATTGGCCGCGCGTTTCCGTGCGCGCTTAGCCAACAATGTAGTTGGAACCATGGCCAGAAGGTTGTGGCGTGCTGACCAGAACGGGGCGCGGCGTTTACGCCGCTTCAACTCACTAACCGCCGGGTGCGTCTAAATAAACCCCACCTCGTCGTGCCAATGGAAGATGAAGCGGGCTGAAGCCCGCGCCCCGGCTGTTGTTCGGCGCGCTCTCGCGCCAAACCCGCCCACCCGGAGCACACCAACTGGTTTGCTGTTTCGTGCGCCCGTGCGGGTCGCGAGGGCGCAACCCGCTGCGCCCGAGGCGGGCGCGCTCCTAGTTCCAACGGTTTCGTTCCGGTTTGGAGCAGATTGTTGAAAGAAATCGTTTTTACCTGCGTATTAACAGTAGAGCCATTCCGCAGGCTGGCAAAGAGTGAGGCAAACCGGCAGGGATAAAGGGATAAAATAATTATAAAATGTCACTCCCAGTCTATTGTAGTTGCCAACCGATTTGGCATGCTTGGGAAGCATCTACTACGGGATGGGCTATATAAAACAACAGGTTGTAACTAATAAATTTCGCTGTTCATAGGGAATGGCATAGGGGTTTTGCCAGCGGCGTGGCTTGAACAGCGACCCCAAGGCTGCGTCGCCCTTCTGAGCGCCTCGGTGAAGGCGTTTAAACCTTGTCACCAACTGGAGCCGGACGCAAGTCCGGCTCTTTTTTTATCTGCGTGCTCGTTTGCCCAATGAACGCGGCGGTCCTTCATGTTTTTTAAAGCAACGCGAACCTCCGTCAAATTGCCCGCCAACTGAACCATCTTGATGCTGGCCAAGTGGATATTTTGCATCTATATGTTTCGCCAGACTTTACCACCAGCGAGGCCAGTTAAGCCGGAGCTACCGGGAGCCGTCGTGATAGGTAAATGTCATTGCCGCAAATCTGTTATGCCATTCATTTCTGGATCAAAAACGAAACCTGAATATGACGTCGTGGTGGTGGGCTCGGGGGCGGCTGGCGGCCAGACGGCCTATGTCCTCGCCGCTGCTGGCGTAAAGGTGCTCATGCTGGAAGCCGGTCGCCGGTACGATCCGGTGGCGGAAACGCCAATGTTTCAAACGCCCCACTACGCTCCCCTGCGCAGCGCGGCCACGCCCGACAAAAATTTTGGGTTCTACGATGCCACGGTGGATGGCGGCTGGCGTGTGCCAGGCGAACCTTACCTGATTCAACGGAAGGCCACGCCGGACAAATGGGAGGCAGCCAGCGATACCAGCGTGAATTCGAGCCAGAATTTTATCTGGTGGCGGACCCGCATGCTCGGCGGGCGTACGAATCATTGGGGCCGCTTTTCGTTTCGCATGGGACCGTACGATTTCAAACCCTACAGCCGCGACGGCTTGGGAATGGACTGGCCCATCAACTACGAAGACCTCGCGCCGTATTACGACAAAGTGGAACGGCTCATCGGCGTGTTCGGTTCCAACGAGGGTCTGGAAAATACGCCCAACTCGTCGCCGGGCGTTTTGCTTCCGCCGCCAAAACCGCGCGCGTATGAATTGCTGGCCAAGAAGCATTGTGAACGGTTGGGAATTCCCGTGGTTCCCTCGCACGTTGCAATTTTATCCCAACAGCAGGACCCGGAAGCCGTGGCCAAATTGTTGCATCCGAATTCACCTGCCATGCAAAAAGCGCTGGCCGACAATATCCGCACGCGCCTGGCCTGCATGTGGGCCACCTCCTGCGGCCGGGGCTGCGCCATCAAGGCGAATTATCAATCCACCACCGTGCACATTCCGCCGGCGCTGGCCACGGGCAACCTGGATATTATCACGGATGCCATGGTGCGCGAGGTCAGCCTCGATGAACACGGCCTGGCCACCGGGGTATATTACGTGGACAAGAAAACGCGCAGTGACATGCACGTGAAAGCGCGCGTCGTGGTGCTGGCCGCCAGCGGCTGCGAATCGGCGCGCATCCTGCTGAATTCCAAATCAACTTTATTTCCCGATGGCCTGGCCAATTCAAGCGGCAAAGTCGGCCGCTATCTCATGGACACCGTGGGCTGCGGTTTGGGCGGCCAGATTCCCGCGCTCGAAGGCGCGCCGGTGCACAACGAGGATGGCGCCATGACCATGCACATGTACATGCCGTGGTGGGGTTACAAACTGCAGCAGGCGGGCAAACTCGATTTTCCCCGCGGCTACCATATTGAATTCGGTGGCGGACGCATCATGCCGGAGGGCGGCTCGTTCGACGGGATGGAGAAATTTACCGGCGGCAGTTACGGGAAAAAATTCAAGGAAGACTTGCGCCGTTATTATGGTTCCTTCCTTTATTTTTCCGGGCGCGGCGAGATGATTCCCAACGAGGACAGCTATTGCGAGATCGCTCCCGGCCAAAAAGACGCATGGGGCATTCCCGTGTTGCGCTTTCACTGGAAATGGTCCGAGCACGAGGAGCGGCAGGCCGCCCACATGCAGAAAACATTTGCCGAGATCATCGAATCCATGGGCGGGCGCACCACGAGTCCGCCGCAACTGGACGGCAAAAAAGCCATCCTGCCCGGCGGCGGAATCATTCACGAGGTCGGCACCACCTGCATGGGCAGCGACTCCAAAAAATCGGTGTTGAACCAGCATTGCCAGTCCTGGGACGTGAAAAATCTTTTCGTCACCGATGGCGGACCGTTTGTTTCCAACGCCGATAAAAACCCCACGCTGACCATCATGGCCAACGCGTGGCGGGCCAGCGATTATTTGATCGAACAAATGCGGAAAGGAAATCTATGACCCAGCATACCCCGGACGATTCGCGCGTGGTGTCGCGCCGCCAGGCCATTAAATGGATGCTGGCCGCTTCGGCAACCGTTTCCGTTCTCAATTACCGCGCGCTGGGCGCGCCACTAACGCCCGACATCACAGCCAAGGGCTATGGCACCGACCCGAAATTGCTTGAGACCTATGAGCCGGGCGATTTATGGCCGCTCACGTTGACGCCTGAACAGCGCCGCACAACGTCCGTGCTCTGCGATATTATCATCCCGGCTGACGCTAAGTCTCCGGCGGCAAGCAGCGTTGGCGTGGTGGATTTCATTGATGACTGGATCAGCGCCCCCTACCCGGCACAACAATATCATCGCGAAATCGTCCTCGCCGGTTTGGACTGGCTGGGCAAGGAATCGCAGCGACGTTTCCAAAAAAATTTCCCCGACCTGTCAGCAGACCAACAACACGCCATCTGTGATGATATTTGCTTTGAACCGCAGGCGGCTCCCGAGTTCAAGCACGCCGCCCAGTTTTTTGCGGTCATGCGCAATCTCACTGCCAGCGGATTTTACACCACGCCCGTGGGATGGAAGGACATCGGCTACGTTGGCAACATGGCCCTGAATAAATTTGACGGCCCGCCGCCGGAAGTACTTAAATACCTCGGCCTGAGTTGACGGAATTGTATTCAGGCAATGTGAAACCTGGCTCGCTGCTCAATAATATACCCGGCACCACAGGCACCTTACCCCCCGGTAACTGCGCAGAATCCCGAGCCTTAAGGGTTCAGTACTATCCGATAAAAGCGGTTGGCATTCGTGGGTGCGGCGGGGTCTCTCACCATCACGGTAAAGGCCGTCGAAGTTAAATTTGTCAGCGTCACCCAGTTATTTTTCGCCAGATCATCCGTCCATTGCACGGTATAATTTCGGTTCTGCAAGGTCGTCCACGTCAGGGCATTCCCAGTGGCATAACTGGTCAGACTATAGATTTTCGGATTGGTTACCGCATCCGGTGCAAACGTCACGCCGCGAAATATCTGGTTCACGCCGGCGGCGGCCAGCGTGGTGGCCGGAGAGTTTGCCCCGTTATCAATGATGGAAACCAAACGGTTGGCGCTGTTCTCCGCGGTCGTTGCATAAATCACCGGCTGCGCTCCCCTGAAATCCACCGCCACCCCACGCGCCCCGACGTTGGTTAAAGAGGTAAATGCGTAGGTCATTGCCCAGGTGCTGCCGTTGAAATCCCAGCGCTGGATTCCGCCAACGCCCTTGAGCGTGTCGTCCGCAAGGTAAGCGGTGGTGAGATTGGTATTAAATGCAAAGGCATAAGGACTGGACTTGGAACCGGCATTCAAAAGAACGCAGGCGCTGGCAGGAACCGTCGGGGTACCGGAGATTTTCCAGATGCCATTGGTAATTTTTTGCGTGCTGAAATAAAGATTTCCGCCGATGTCCTGGACCTGAATTGTATTGGCCGAATTGGCCTGCACCGTATTGGTTGGGCCGGTACCAAAATAAAATGTTCCGCTGTTTGCGCCCGCTCCCCAATAATTTCCCAACCCGTCACTGGTGCCGCCACGCATATTATTCCCAGCGTATTGGTTGGTAGTCACGGCAGCGATGGCGAAATTGCCCATGACATCCACCGCCCCTAGCGCACGGGGAACCATTGTCGCGCTGGCATTGGCGAGCGATGAACCGATGCTCGCGGTATTGGACAAGGCGATATTGTAACCGCCAAACAGCAACAGCCGTCCGTCGGCCGAGCGCGTGAGCGCGCCTTCGGAAGCGGCACTGCCGCTGATGAGCAACGCGTTGGCGGCATTGTCGGGAATGGCAATGCTGCCGGCCAGCGTGCCATTGGTCGTGAATTGGTCGATGAAAACTGAATTGCCGGAACTGCCGGGGCTTTGCGTGCCATCGCCAATGCGCAGCACCGCAAGATTTCCCGCGGTAAACGGCGAGGCGGATAGATTTCCCGCGTAACTGTTTTGACTGACCAAGGCTCCCAGGTTGTTTTCCAAAATAAGCGCGGAATTCCCCTGCGTGCTCAGGTAGCCACCAAAGGGACCTTGTACGAATATATTTTGTCCCGCATGCGGGCTGGCGCTGCGGGCGCGGAACGCGTTGACGTCCGCAGCCAGATAAAGTGATTTGCCGGCCGGAATGACCGTGCCGGGACGCATGGTAAATTCGATTGTACCCAGCAGCCGCCAGCCGGAAACATCCATGGCATAGGAATTGGTATTAAGGAGTTCCACGTACTGTTCCGCCAGATTGCCGCTGACAGGTTGATAGTCCGTAGAATGGATGACCACCACGGCATTCGTCGGCTGGGCGCCGGGGATGGGATCGCCATTAAGCGTGGCATTGGTGCCATAGAGAAAATTGCGGCGTCCTGGCAAATAGGTGGAAATGATTTGCTCGGCGGCGCTGGGGAAAACACTCAAGCTGGCATCGCCCCAAGTTGGGCTCCACGCTTGATAATCCAGCGCGGTGTCAGAGGGCGAAATATTGGCCGGATTCAGGGCGGCTTCGTATTGCCGGATGAGCGGCTCAATAATGAGTGAACTGGCCGGCGCATTCGTGGGCATCAGCAACGTGTCCATCAATGTCCGCAGGCGGCGGAGATACATTTGCCGAAAATCACTGACGGTGAACATCAAATCGAAGAGCCGGTTGGTGGGGGTATTGGCCTGCTGCATCTGGTTGTAAAAACTTAGAACGTTGGTGGTGAAAATGGTGTCGGTAAAATAACCCTCGTCATCCAGCCAGTTTCGCCCCCAGGTCAAATCCACGTCCCACGGAAAGATGGACCACTCTTGCGTGTTGTCACTATCGCAATACAGGTAATAGTTTTTCTTGGCGACGTCCTGGCTGCTCACCATCGCCATGTCGGCGAAATAGCTGGCGGCCTGCGGCAAGTCCAGGTTGTCATACGCATAAGTCACGCGCGTGGCCAGCGGCACAGATTCATCCAAATTCGCAATGAACGCGGTTAAATCGTCCGTCCCCTCGGTATCACGGGTTTTCTTCTCGTTACCGGCGGCACTGGTCAGGGCATTGTACATTTTGTAGAGCGCGCCGTTGGCATCGCGCCCGATGCGGGAGAGAAAATTTTCATCACCATTCTCCACCAGGTCTTCAACGCCCCAAAACGAACCATTTTCCTGGATCCGAATCGGAAATGAAAAGAAGCCCACGCCGCCGGATAACGCGCTCGCCGCATAGGTCAAGGTGGTGTGCATTTTTGCCTTGTCGCCGTAATTGCTGAGGAAGATGACTTTGTGCTCGCGCGTACCGTGGGGCGCGTACAGGAATTCATGGTCCTTGGGGAATTTTACATTGTGGCTTTTTTTGGGCCAGCCAACTGAAGACTGCCCGTGAACGTAGATGGTCAAATTGTCATAAAATTCATTCAGATAAAACAATGACGCCGATGTGCCGGTCTGGTCGTCGGCGGCGGAGGGCGTTTGCACAAACAAATTCGCGACCGGCAAAGCCGATTGCACTGACGGATCAGCCACCACGGTTCCATAATATTGTTCCGAGTCGGACGAGTCCGGGAAAATTGGCCAGCGGGAAATGTTGTTGGACGTGTCCGAAGCGGCAAGGTAATAGCGGATCATCTGTCCCGCCGTGGCAATCCCGCCCGGAATTGTTCCCGTCCACACGTTGCTGCCAGCCAGGCCCAGCGTGACGTTGGTTTCCGCACCGAACATCACACGATAATGCAGCGTGACGTTTGAAATGGGATTGAAGCCCGGTGCAACTTGCGCCGTGACCATAAGTGCCTGCCCGGCGGTTGGGATGCTTGGTGAATGCGCGGCGCCAGACATGATTGGGCCAAAATCATTTGTGCTCGTTCCGTTGGGCCCGGCCGGCGTGGCAACCGTGAAGTACCTCCAGCCGCTGCCCGTGTCAGAAATGCTCTGCCCGGTCAATTGCGCCTGCATCAGGAAATCCGTGTTGGTCGACACGATGTTCAACGCCTGGACTGCCAGTACATTGCTGCCTGGCTGCAGCCATTGCCTGGCCGCGCTCACGTCAAAGACCGTCCACTGCACCGCTTGGGCATCGGGATAACGTTGCGTAGCAGAGGAATTCCAGGCGGATGCTGCCGGCGCGTTGGAACTCGCGATCAAATGCCCGTTCAAATACGCGGCGAAGCCGTCGTCAAAACGCATCAGCAACTGCAAACTGTCAAAGGTGTTAGTGCCGGCAACGGTAAAGGGAATGCGCACATAGGCCGTGGAATTGGAACCGTACATTTGCGCCCGCACATCCGTGCTGAGGTAGTTGGTGTAACTGACCTGCCCGACGTTGGTCGCCAGCAAGGTGGTGATTTCATTCGTAGCCAGGGCGCGAAACCACACGGCAACCTCGTCAATTTGTCCTTTAAAATAATTCCCGGCCGAATCAAAAACGCCGCCGCCGCCGATGTTAAAATTAAATTCCGACTCGCCGAAATTTGACGCTGAAACCGAGGTGGAATTTACCGGCTTTCCATCAAAATAAAGCGTGAGCTGGCCATTGCCGCCCACCGCCGTGATATAGTGCCAGGTGTTATTGGCATAAGGATAACTCGCGGACACCGACCCCACGGGCGTCCAAATTTGAACCGTGGAGGACGAACTAAAGCCAAATTCCATGGTGTCGTTCTGGCCAAATAATCCTGCGCGGCTGTTTTGGGTTGCGGTCGGACAAATCCATCCGCCAATGGTGAAGGCGGGCAGGTTGTTCACCAGTTCATACGGGCCGCCCACGTAAGCGTTGGTCCCGTTAAACAGCGGGGCAAAGTTGTTCGCCTCGAAGATGGGAAATTGCGGCGGACGCGGACCCGCCTGGCCCAGCGTGATTTTCCCGGTGTACCCGGCGATGTCTTCCACTCCGTCGCTGCCGGAATTGGCCGCCGTGACGCCGTTCGTTTCATTCAACCGCCAATAGGCGACTGGCTGGGTGGCCAGCAATTTTGCCGCAAAGGATTCCTCCTGCGGGTCAAGATAGCCGGTTTCATAGCCAATGGCATGGGTTCCCACGGCCCAGCTTGAATCGTCAAAACCTGCCTGCGTCCAAACGGCATCTTGCGAAGAATTTACCGGTATCAGGTAACGGATCGGGGCATTGGTTGCCACCAGCGTGGCTATCCCGAGCTGCATGCCAATGCCGTACGAAACGTCGGGAAATTGCCGGGGAAACCCCGGCGCAATCTCCGTGGCCAGCGTCCCATCCGGTGCAAACAGTGCCAGATATTCGCCGTCGGCGCTCAACTTGAAACTGGTATGCAATTCCTGGCCCGCCACGGCGCGGTTTTTACCCGAGGCAAAAACAACCAGGAAACTTCTGGGGAGCATGATGGTCGCGGGGAAACGCCATTTGCCCGGATTGCCTGAGCTGTCGGTCAGCGCCCAATTCAGCAGGCTGACACTGTTTGAAGAAGTGTTTTGGAGCTCAACCCAGTCGGAGTAATCTCCATCCTCATCGGCCAGTGTCTGCGTATTGCTGGCCATGAATTCAGTGATGCGCACCTGTGCCCTGGCTGAAACAGCCAGCAGGACGGCCGCGAGGATGGTAAAAAGACGTAGCAAACGGGGCGGAATGGGTTTTCCAGAAGCTAGGGCACACATACAAATACACATTTAGACAAGTTTAAGTTATATTGCAGCAACAAATATTTAAAATATCTTTACACCCTGGATGGTAAATCATTTTACCGGGGAAGGTTTTGGATGCCCGAGAAGTACAATTCAAAAGCATCAAGTGCCTGACGCACGGCAAGAATTGAATGGGATCGGATAAAGCATTTTCAGAAAAACTGTAGTCATTTTATCGCCGAAATATCCCGGTTGGAGCGCGGATTGTCCTAAATCCGCAGCGCGTAAATTGGCCGTCGTGCTTGGCATACCCCACGCCTCTGCCTGCCGACGTACTGCGACTTGGGACAAGTCGCGGTCCCAAGCATTCGGTTCTCGTAAATTTTAATGGTTCCCGTCGCCCTTTGTTCCTTCGTTACTTTGTTGTTCAATAATAGGCAGCGGCACCTTGCCGCTCGCGGTCCGAAACGTGGCTACAGTCTTTGTTTAACGGCCTTAAGGGACGAAAACTGTTTTACACCTCACCTGATGGTTCCCGGATTTATTCATTTTTCCGCATCAACACCCTCAGCCCGCATCAAAGACGGCGGTGCTTTACGCAACAGTATTTGGCAGGGGGTGGGCAGAAAGCAAAAACCCAACGGAGTCATTGATTCCGTTGGGTTTAAGTAAAGGTGGTGGTAGGTGATGGATTCGAACCATCGAAGGCATAGCCAGCAGATTTACAGTCTGCCCCCGTTGGCCACTTGGGTAACCTACCAACCGTTACAAAGGGTCGAATATTTAGCCATGCCGCCGCCGGTTTGTCAATCAATTGGATGCAGCCCGACGCTTTATTTATTTAACGGAGGGTTTTAACCGAGGATTTCACCCAAGTGGCAAAATTTCAAGCCTCCGCCGCCGCCGGCTTTGCTTCCCGGCTGGGGAACAACCAAGCTGCCAGCGCAATAAGAATGGGAAACCAAAACAAAGTATCCAAACCGATGCTTAAATACCTCCATTGTATTTCATTCGCGTTGGAATGCAGCCACATCCCACAGGCTGCACCACCAGCAATAACCACAAATATCGTCAACAATGAAACGCTGATGGCAAAACGGGCCCGGCTCTCAAAAATTAACTCCAAGGCAGAACGAACCTTCGTCATGTTTTTACCAACCGCCAGCACAATGATCAAAAACACCAAAACGGGATATAATATTTTAATGAATATTGAAACTAAAAGTGATGCACTTGAAAAGGTCTGCACCCAGTGTGGCAAGTAAAACAATACCCAATCGGGCAATGCATTTTTAAACATAAAATGTGTGTCAGTGTATACGTATATAGGCACGCTGAGACTTGATACAAGAAGGCCCAATAAATGGAGAACTAAAATACCGCATACGATCCAAAACGCCCGTTCCCGCCAGACTTTCACCGGGTCGGCCTTGGCAAATTCCTCGGCGATTTGCTGCGGCTGGCCGACGCGCCGACGCGCCAGCCAAAAAGATTCCTCATCATTCAAGCCCCGTGTTTGGAGTTCAGCCAAGGCATCGCGCAGGTGCGTTTCCAGTTCGCGCCGGTTGTCGGCAGTCAATGCCGCTTGGCTGCCGAGTTCCTGCCGCCAGTTTTCCAAGGCCCCATTTAAGTTAAAACCGGTTTGATGTTCCATAATTTGCAGAGGGTGTTGTGGACTTTCAGCCATTGTTCCCGTTCCCTGGCCAGGTTCTTTTTGCCTTTGGTGCTCAGGCTGTAATATTTCCGTTCGCGCCCGGTGTCAGCCTGTTTCCAGTTTGATTCTATCAATTCCTCACGCTCCAGCCGGTGCAAAACCGGATAAAGCATGCCGTCGCTCCACTCAATATGGCCACCGGAAAGTTCGCGGACCTTTTGGATGATCTCCTAGCCATAGCTTTCGCCCCCGGCCAGTATGGACAATACCAGCGGTCTGGACGAGGCGGCCACAAGGTCTTTCGCAAGCATGGCAGCACTATACATTGTTCTGTTATGCATAGCAACGAAAAATTATTTTGTCATTCGCCGCCGCAACTCCGTTGTTGAAGATATGCCTTAGCGGAACGATGCCGTTGGATTGCTGGGGAGCGCAGCCGCCCCGGCTGCTGTTCGGCGCGCCCTCGCGCCGAACCCGCCCGCCCGGAGCACATCAATTCTGTTTGCTGTTTCGTGTGCCCGTGCGGGTCGCGAGGGCGCAACCCGCTGCGCCCGAGGCGGGCGCGCTCCTGGTTCCAACTGCATGATTACGGCTTAGGGATACACCAACCGGTAAAAGACGCTCCCGTAAGTGGCGTTGACGGGCATGGTCATTTGGTTGGTACCGGCGGAGTTGGCCACGGTGGTCCAGTTGTTGCCCAAGCCGGTGCCGAGTGAATCGATTTGCATGACCAACCGCCAGCCGGTGTGGTCAGACGGCCAGCTCAAAGTCAGGTTGGTGCCGCTGAGTTGAGTCGCAAGAGTCGTTGGCGTCGTGCTGATGGCTGAGACCACGGCGATGCTGCCGTCCACGGCCAGATGATTGGTCCAGTAGAGTGGCGATGCCAGGGGCGGCAACGTGACGCTGCTGAAGGCGCCAGCCGGTGTCCCCGTGCTAAACAGCTTGAATGAATCGCCGGACTGGAACGCATCGGTGCCGATATTGGTCACGGTCAGCGTGCCGCCGTAAGTCAGGGTGCCGAGCACCACGGCCTGGTCGTTGGTGATCGCGCCGTTGGTGCGGATAATTTCCATGAGTGTGGTACCGGCAAGCACCAGGTTATTGCTAAACGTGAGCGTGCCAATGGAACCGCCTGGAGCGAGCATGCCGTTGACGATAGTATTGCCACGCACAGAGCCGTAACCCTGAAGCGCTTGGGCCGCGCCAATGTTGAAACTGCTCACGGCCGAGGCATCCAGCAATGCGCCGCTGCCCACGGAGATGAGCGGCGTGGAAGTAAAGGAACCAGCGCTGCCCAGCGTGAGTTTGCCGGCGGCGATGGTTAAGTTGCCGGTGAATGTATTACTGGCAAGCAACGTCACTGTGCCCGCGCCGGCTTTGGTGAGCGAGCCGCTGCCGGCGAGAATGGCATTGACGGTGGCGGTCCGCCCGGCACCCAGGGTAAAGGTCGGATTGCCCGTTGCACCGAGCGTCAGCGTCAGCCCCGTGCCGATGCTCAAGTCTGTGCTCGCGTCGTAGTTGGAAATAATTCCGTCGTTCCAATTAAACGTGCGCGTGGCCGTGCCCGCGCCGGTTTGAATGGTGCCCGCCATAAGCGCACCGCTGTTCAAATTAAATGTGCCCGTCACGCTCGGCCCGTTGGCGCTGTTTTGATCGCCAATGGTCAGGGTGATGGTCTTGACCGTGCCGCCATTCAACGAAAATGTGCCGGCGACACTGCTGCCGGTGCGACCCCCGCTGTAAGTCTTTTGTGCGATGACCAGGGCGGTGGCGTCCAGAATGCCCATGCCCATGTTGAAGGTTCCGACGGCGGCACGGTTATAATTGATATTGGCGTAAGTATGTTTGCCCACGGTCAAGGTGCCCAGCAAAGCGTCCAAGGTGCTGGCCCCGTTGATGGTATTCGTCAAATCAACCAAGCCCGTCGCGCTGGAATAATCGGAGCCGGCCGCCAAACCAATGGTCATGGTAGCGCGGCCCGTGCCGTTGGTGCTGCGAATGGTTAGTGCCGGATTAACCGCGCCGACCTGGAAACGCAACGTGCCGTTGGCCGCCCAACCACCGCCGCCGCCAATGGTAAACGTGTTCGCATTGATGATATTGGAAACGCCCAAATAAATTGACCCGCTGTTGGCGTCGGCGGGATAACCGCCCGCATCGGCGATGCCGAGCGTTACCGCCGTAATGAGGTTAGTCGTGGCCAGTGTGGTCGTGCCGGAAGAAGCGCCGACGTTATTCGCCGTCTGGCCGCCGGTATCAAATGTTTTTGCGGGCTCGTTAAAGATAAAATTATCCAGCCCGGACATATTAACAGTCTGCGACGAACCACTGGTGCCGCCGCCAATCCTGAAATCAGCCGTGCCATTGACCGTGAGCAAACCATTTGTGCTGATGAATGTGGCCGTGACACCGTCGTTCAAGTCCACCGACGAAATCGTCTGGTTGAAAGAACCGAGATTCAATGTGCCGCTGCCCGTGAAATTAACGACCGTGTTCGTGGGTAACGTATTATTACCGGCGGCGAGGGTAAGCGTGCCGGCGCTGATGGTGGTGGACCCGGCGTAATTATTGGTGCCGTTTAAGGTCAGGGTGCTCGTTCCGGTTTTAAGAATGCTCAAAGTGCCAGTCGTGTCTTGAATCAAACCGGAAAACACCGTGGGTGTGCTCGCATAAATGCCCAGCACCGGCGTGCCGCCCGCGCTGACGTTGTCCACCGTGCCCGCGCCGCTCAGGTTGTTAAGTGTGGGACTGGTGCCAGCCACATCGAGCGTGCCGTTGAGCGTGACACTGCCGTTGCCGCTGCCGCCGGGAATGGCGGCGGAGTTGCCCAACACCACCTTGCCCGTATTGATGGTGGTGTTGCCGGTGTAACTATTCGTGCCGGCCAAGGTCGTGGTGCCGGAACCGTTTTTGAAAAGATTGCCCGCGCCAGAAAGAGCGCCGGAAAGAGCGATGGTGCCGGGGCCATCCAAGGTCAAATCAAACCCGCCATTGGTCACGGCCCCGCCAACAGTGAGCGTGCCATTGGTGCTGACAAATGATTGCGGCGACACCAGCGAGGAACCAATGGCCCAAGTATTATTGCCGGTCTGGTTGACCAAACCCCATTGCAGGCTCACGGGATTGCCGGTGAGCGTGAAACCACCGTTATTGAAGACCGCCTGTCCCACGGCGGATAACACGTCGTTGGTGTTGGTCTGCCGGGTCGTTCCCTGAAATTGGAGAAGTTGCTGGTTGGTGGGAGCCACGCTGTTCCAGTTGGCAGCCGTGCTCCAATTAGCGTTCGCGCCGCCGCCGGTCCACACGCACCAAGTGTTGGTCGTGATCGAAATGCTGCCGCTGGTGGTCAGGTTATTGGTGTTCCAGACAAGTCCCACCGGCAACACGGGCAAGATAACACTCGAAAAAGAGCCGGCCAGTGTGGCCGCGTTGAAGAGCGTGAAGGTGTCGCCGGGAGCAAACGAGTTCGTGCTCAGATTGTTCACGACCAGCGAGCCGCCTTCGGTGAGCGTGCCGCTGGGAACGATGAACTGGCTGCTGGACGGGCTCGCGCCTTTGTTGACGGCCATCTGCAATGAACCGGCGAGCGTCGGTGAATTATTGGCGGTTAAAGTCCCCGCACCGGCAAAATTCAAGGCGCCGCCGGAGGGTTCGGAGATGGACCCAACGGACTGGTTAATTCCATTGAGCACGAGCGCCGCGCCGCTGGAGATGGATACGGAGGCACTCGCGCCGAGGCAGTTGACTGCCCCGCAAATAACCGTGCCCGCCTGGATGCTGACGCCGATGTTGCCGCTGGCAGCGGTCCCGTTCAATGCGAGCGAGCCCGTGCCGCGCTTGTAGAAACTTGAAGCGGTGACGTTGAGCGGGCCGTAGAGAGTCAGGTCGCCGTTGGCGGTGTTGGTGCCGGGGTCCACCTGCACGGTCATACCGTAGCCATCGCTGACCATCTGAATATTAGCATCGGCAGCCGAACCCGAAGCGGCGGCGGTACACCATAAACCGATCCTGGAATTATCGAAATTGCCAATGCTGGCCATGCCCGAGCCGTATTGATGAATGGTCGTGGGCGCGGTCAATAACTGGATTTGACCGTTGGCATCGTAATTTTTCCCGCCGAGCAAATAAAACCCGGTTGGCGAAGCCGCGCCCAGGCCGCTAATAGAAAGGGCCGTGTTCGCATAACCGCCACCGGTGCTATAGCCTACTTTCAGCGTGGCTCCGGGCGAAATGGTATAAGCCACGTCGCCCGATTTGCTCTGCACTTCGAGCGTGCCGGAGTTAACGTTTACCGTACCGGAAAAAGTGGGCGAGCCGCCAAGGGTGAGATAACCCGCGCCGCTCTTGTTAAAACCCTGTGTGCCGGCCACCGGCACGCTGAGGCTGTTGGTCGCGCTCTGCACCACGATGTACGGCGTGCCGCTGCTGACGGCCAGCGTCAATGGTCCGCCGGAACCGGTGCTGATGCTCCAGTTATGTTTAGTCGTGGAATTTAAATCATCGAACAACAACGTGCCAACGGTCGTAGCGCCGTCGAGGGTCACAGTTTCGTTGGCGCTCAAGTTAAGCGTGCTGAAGTCCGCCAGGGCGTCGGTGCCGCCGGCAATCAGGCCGCTGCTCCAGTTATTGCTTACAGCCCAGGAACCGCCCGCGAGATTGGTCCAAACGCCCGAACCAGCCGGGGCGGACAGCACCAGGGGCGCGGGCGTACTGGTAATGTTGTCCACGACGATGGTGTAATTGCCGAGGTTCGCGGGCGTGACGTTGGTGATGGTAAGGACAGAATTCGTGGCGTTAGAAATATTTGCACCCTCAAATTGCCATTGGTAGCTCGTGGGCACAGGCCCCACGACCGAGGCGGCGAACGTGGCCGGTTGGCCGGACACCACCGTGTTCGTCAGCGGGCTGATGCTGGCACTCACCGGCCCCAGCACTCCCGAGCCGAGCAAATTGTAACTGTCGAAGCTGGCCCAGTGGACATTGGGATTGGCGGATTGCACTGCGTTATCGAACACGCCGGCGTAAATGGTCGTGCCAAATCCCGGCAGGTTGGTGCTGTTGACCTGGGTCCAATTCACGCCATCGGCCGAAACGAAGCTGATGAACGTATCACCCACACGTTGCAACTTGTACCAATCATTGGCTCCGCCGAGATTGCCGGACCAACGGTTGGCGTCCCCGTTGCCGTTGCGCATGGTGTCGTCCTCAAAATAATTTCCATTGCCCACGGAACCAAACAACGCAACGAAACGCGTGCTGCTGCCATTGCCCAAAGGAGTGCCGATGGTCGTATTGGTATTGCTGCGGAAAACGATGCCCGCGCGCCAGCTTGTGTCCGGCGATACGCCGTCCGGCCCCGCCACGTTCGGCGTGATGCCAGCAAGATGGGCGATGAACGTGCAATCACCGGCGACCTGCCGGCTCAACATGTTCATCCCGTCGCCCATGACGGTGAATGTATTCCCCTGAATATTCCCGCCCGACGGATAGTTGTGCATTTCGAGCGGAGTCCAATTCCATGCGCCGAACGAAGTGTTCGTCGTGACCATGCTTACCGGTGCTGAATCAATGGTGTTGGTGCCGTTATAAATCAAGCGCGCCCGCACCAGATTCGTGGGGGCCAGCCAGGTCATCGAATTAAACGTGAAGGGCGCGCTGGTGTCGCTGCCAATGCAATAATCAACCCCCTGGCTGGGCCGGAAATAATAGGCCGAATAATCGGTGAGATAAAATTGCACGCCATTAACCGTGACGCCATTGCTGGTGACATTGGCGCTCAATCCCGGATTGGAGTTAAACACGGTCATGCCATTCACCGGCGAAACGAGGGCGATGGCCGGTTCATTCGCCGCAGGCACACGCGAGAAGGCCGAGGCGGGAACATCCATCTTGCTGATGCCGGGGCCTTCCCAAGCCAGGCCAAAGCCGTCCGTATAGTCGCCACCCGCCGCGCCGCTAAAATATTGTAAATTGAAAACGTGCTTGCCGGCGGCCAGCGCCATCGCGCCGCTCATGAATTGTGACGCGTCATGCTGGCCGTCAAAGTTGATGACGTTGGTGCCGTCAATCACCAGCCGGCTGCCATCGCCCGAATGCAACGTGAACGCGTAAAGCCCGGAAACCGGCACGTTGAGGAAACCCGTGTAGTTAAACCCATAATCGCCGCGCTGCAGCCGCGGCGTCACATCGGGAAAATCGACCGCCCCGACGCGCACCGGTGTGAGGCTGGCGAAATTCGGCAGGCTGCTCCAGTCGCCGCTGGTGCTTTGATAATACTGGTAGTTCAACCCGGCCACCGTGCCGCTGGCATTGGTTGCCGCCACGGGCGTGACGGTTGCCGGCGCGCCGAGGAACACGTTTGTGTTGTTGAAGAAAATGTCCGAGATCGTCAGCTTCACATACGGCGTGGCCACGTTCGTAAGCGTCAGCAATTGCTGCCGCAATTCCGGGTCCAGGTTCGTGTACGTCAAAGCCGGTGTGCCCGTGTAGCCGGCGTTGTTGTAAACATTGATTTGGCAGCCCAATTGCGGCGAACTGCTCAAGGGCAACTGCCATTGCACCAGCAACTGCGTGCTCAACAAACTTGCGGTATAGTTGGTCACTATGATCGGGTCAAACACCGGCTGGCTCGGCTGGGTCACGGTCAGGGTGAGGGGCACGTTGCCGGTGTAATCCGGGCCGCAATCGGATTCAGCCGCTGCGCCGTTGCTGATCAGTTTGACGTTGGTGGGATGTCCGCCGCCGGTGAAATAAATGCCGCTGGCCGATTTCCACGCGCCGTTGACGTGATAATAGCCGTTGGCGTATGCCGCCGAAAAATCGCCGGTGTAACCGGTGTAATCCTCCTGCCAGCCGTTCATGCCAGTCGTGCCCGTCACGGCAAAGGGATAGCGGAAGGTGCCCAGATGATACCAGTTGCTGCTGACCGGTTCCTTCAACCACATGCCTTGATAGCCCACATGCGCGGTGCCATCCGACGGTTGCCAGAACCGCATGACCTCCCGCACCCACAGATTGGTTTGAAACAGCGGCCACGTGCCTTTGATGGCACAACTGCTGCCTTCGCCGATCTGCGGATAGCCGCTCATGTTCGTCCCGGCAAAATACGGTATCTGCTGATTATACGAATTGGGAAAACTGCCGCTGGCCGGCCAGCACACATATTGTACCAGCGTGTAATTGCCGCTCTGATGATTAACGTACCCGCCATAATAATAACCAGAACCGCCATCGGAACTGGTCACGTTATCATTATGAATGGCGTCATACGTCGGCGGCAGATTGACCGTGCGGTAGTCGTTCATGATGCAATCCGAACCGCTGGTGACGTTAAAATTGTGATATTGCGCCCGCGCAGTGCCGGGCAGGAACAGAACCGCCAGCAAACAAAATAACAACCCGACGGCTGGCGATAATGGTTTGGATTTCATGCAATAATTCCGTTTTCGATTGAAGCAGATGGGTGGCTTGACTCGCAAAACCGGTACTTACGGCCAGGGGCTGTGCCCCAGCGGAAGAGTACGCGGTTGTTGCATAGCTACGTTCTAACATTAAGCGTTTTACCCGCCAATATGACGAATGGCACATGCGCCAAGATGTCGCGATCAAATGGGCTTGCCACAGAAAACAGGGCCAATCTCCCGGTCATGGCATTGGCATTGCTCCCCATTGACTGGTAAGCCGTTAAGTAACAGTAAACCGGTGTTCCGACACCAACAATCAGCCATATGCCGGGTGGAACTGGGGATAAAAATCGTCCCACGACCACGGGCGGAGCCTTGGACGGTGTCCCGTTTTAGAAAAAACCGTCCTTTTTTGGGATGGATTTATCAATTTTAGGTTTCTTGCATGGAATTATTAATTGAACCCGGCCGCGCCGGGAAAAATTACTGGCGCGACCTGTGGCGTTACCGGGAGCTGTTTTATTTCCTGGCCTGGCGCGACATTTTGGTGCGCTACAAGCAAACGGTCATCGGCATCGCCTGGGCGGTGGTCCGGCCGCTGCTGACCACGCTGGTTTTTACCGTCGTGTTCAGCAAGATCGCCAAACTGCCGGCCCCGGACGGGGTGCCTTACACGTTGATGGTCATGGCCGCCATGCTGCCGTGGCAATTTTTTGCGACCTCCATGAGCGAGGCCAGCATCAGCCTCATTGGCAATGCGAACCTGATCTCAAAAGTTTATTTTCCACGGCTGGTCGTGCCGGCGGGCGCGGTCATCACGAGCTTTATGGATTTTCTCATCACGCTCGGGCTCATGGGCGGGCTGATGCTCTGGTTTGGATTTTTTCCGGACCTGAAAATTCTGTTATTGCCCGCGTTCATGCTGCTGGCGTTCGGCGCATCGTTTGGCATCGGACTGTGGCTGTGCGCATTGAATGTGGAGTATCGCGACTTTCGTTACATTGTGCCGTTCATCGTGCAATTTGGTTTGTACGCTTCGCCCGTGGGATTTTTCAGCACGATGGTGCCGGAAAAATGGCGGTTGCTCTACAGCCTTAATCCGATGGTCGGCGTCATCGACGGTTTTCGCTGGTGCCTGTTGCGTGGCCATACCGGCTCGGCCACCAATCACCTCTGGTGGCCCGAGATTTTATCTTCCGTCATTGTCACCTGCGTCCTCTGTCTCTCAGGCATCTGGTATTTCCGCAAAATGGAACGCACGTTTGCCGACGTCATCTGAACCGCGCACATGTCCGACGCCATCATCATCGCCGAAAATCTCGGCAAAAAATATCGCCTGAAGCATCAAGGCGAAGGGCGGCAGTATGTCGCGCTGCGCGATGTCATTGCCGACAAGGTCAAAGGCCTTTTTCAAACCGCGCGCCCAGCCACCAAAAGCCGGATTCCGAATTTCCAACGTCCTAATTCCCAACCGCAGGTTTCGGAAGATTTTTGGGCGCTCAAGGATGTGTCCTTTGAAATCAACCGGGGTGACGTGGTGGGCATCATCGGGCGAAATGGCGCGGGCAAAAGCACGCTGTTAAAAATCTTGAGCCGCATTACTGAACCGACCACGGGGCGTGTGCGTCTGCGCGGGCGCGTGGCCAGTTTGCTGGAAGTAGGCACAGGTTTTCATAACGAGCTGACAGGCCGCGAAAACGTGTTTCTGAACGGCGCTATCCTCGGCATGACCAAGGCCGAAATTACGCGCAAGTTTGACGAGATTGTGGCCTTTGCCGAGGTGGAAAAATTTCTCGATACGCCGGTGAAACGTTACAGCACCGGCATGTATGTGCGCCTGGCCTTTGCCGTGGCGGCACACTTGGAACCGGAAATTTTAGTGGTGGACGAAGTGCTGGCCGTGGGCGATGCGGAGTTTCAGAAAAAGTGTCTCGGCAAGATGGAATCCGTCAGCAAGGGCGGCCGCACGGTGCTGTTCGTCAGCCACAACATCACGGCGGTCCGGACATTGTGCAACAAAGGCATCTGGCTGGACCGGGGCAAGCTGGTGGACGCAGGCCCGGCGGAACGGATTATTGAGGCGTATTCCGCCAAAGGTTTGCCGCAAACCGGCGATGGCGATTTTTCCTCGGGCGCAATGAAGGGCGATGGCAGTGTTCGCCTGCTTTCGTACCGGGTCAGCAATGGCACGAATGGCGGGCCAGTGCCGCAGACCAACCAGGATTTAATTTTTCAGGTCACGTTCAACGTGGTGCGGCCCATCAAACAACCCGCTTACGGCGTCAGCATCACCAACCAGTTTGGCGTGGTCCTCACCTGCATCAATACGGTGGAACAAGGCAAGACGACGCCGGAATTGCCCGAGGGACAGTTCACCGTGTCCGTGCGGATTAAAAATATCTCGTATCTGCCGGGACGTTACACGGCCAGCTTTTGGGTCATGAACCCGCAATGCCATAAATTCGGCATGTCGGAAAACGGCATCGTCTTTGACATTGAGCAATCGCCCATTTACGGCACCAGCCACATAGATCATTCGTTTGGCTGCGTGTATTCGGACATTGAATTCACAACCTTGCCGCCGGGCAAATCCGCCTAAATAAAGCCAGCCTAACATGGTCACACACGTTCTCCGATACGACGACTTTTCCGCATGCAGCAGCGCTGCCGTGGAGGAAAGGCTGGCGGTCATTTTCTTGAAACATCGCGTGCCGTGCACGTTTGGGGTCATTCCGTTTGCGTGTATGCCGGAGAACCTCATCAACGCGGGCGAAATAAAATTGAATCCGCTGTCACCGGCGCGGGCTGATTTGCTGAAACCGCTTTTGCAGGCGGGACTTGCGGAGATTGCGTTGCACGGATATGCGCATCTGGCCCTCGCGCCGATGCGCGGCTTGCAGGAATTTTCGCAACGCATGCCCAGGGACACGCAACGCCAGCTCATTCAACGCGGGCGCGCGCACCTTGAAAATTTATTTGGCGTGCGCGTGCGCCTCTACGTGCCGCCGTGGAACAAGCTCGCCCCGGCCACCGCCGCCGTGCTGAAAGAAGAAGGACTCTATGTTTCCAGTGGCGGCCCCGAGGTGGCCAGTCCGGAATGTTTAAGTCTCGGCCAACTGCCCTGCCCCACGTTGATTGATGAAACCAGCCGGGCGCTGGCGGCGGCGCAACGTCATGGCGCGGGCCGCAATTGCGTGGGCACGGTACTGCACGATTACGATTTCAAGGAGAGCAACCTGGGCACCTCCACCTATTCCCTCAACGAATTTGATGCCGCCGTCGCGCGCTGGAAAAATGCCAGCCCGGTGGACTGCAAGCTGATTTCGGATATGATTGCCGCCAATCCTGATGCCGGCGGCCAGAAAGCCCTCGCCAATTTTAATCTGCGAAGAACCATCAATGCCCGCCGGTTTCGGCGCAAGCTGGCTGGCTCGCTGCTGAATGTTTATTGGAACCCGCAAACGGCCGGGAAACTTGCGGGCCGGTTGAAATTCGTCCCCTGACACAAATCCACCCTGGGAAACCCACATTATGCCACCTCTGGTATCAGTCATCATTCCTTGCTACAACGCCGTTCATTGGGTGAAGCAATCCATCCAGTCGGCCTTGGACCAAACTTATTCGCCCATTGAAATCATCGTCATCGACGATGGCTCCGGCGACCACAGCCTGGACGTAATCAAAACCTTCGGCGACAAGATCACCTGGGAGACCGGCCCCAATCGCGGTGCCAACGCCGCGCGCAATCGCGGCATCGCCCTGGCGAAGGGTGAATACATTCAATTTCTCGACGCCGACGATTATCTCCTGCCTGAAAAAATCGAGCGGCAGATGCGCGTGATGCAGGCCAAAAATGCCGACGTGATTTACGAAGACTGGCAGCGCATGGAGGAATCCGCCGATGGCCAGCGCCGCTGGATCAAGGGCGTTTCCGGCGGGCACCCGGACATATTGGAAGCGTTTCTTGGTAATTGGGTGCCGCAGGTTTTGACCGTGATTTATCACCGGCGCACCTTTGAAAAGAACATTCGCTGGAACGAGGAACTTACCTCGGCGCAAGATTGGGAAATGCACATTCGCCTCGCCATGGCGGGCGTTTCGTACTGCTATCTGCCGGGCTGTTACAGCGTCATCCGCCGCACGCCCACGCCCACGGTATCCACGCGCAACCCGCGCCAGATGGAAGATAACATCGTAAAAATTCTCAAGGGCGCGGAGATTCGCCTGCGCGAAACGGGCCTGCTCAACGACCGGTATCGTCATGCCATGGCCCAGGCTTACCTGGCGCTGGCTTGCGGCAGCAAGGAGTACTTTGACCACGACCGCTCCCGTTTCGAGGAACTGTTGCAAGAGGCGCATCGCTTGTCCCCGTCGTGTGTGTATCCCTATTCCCACCTGTACACTTTGGTGGGCAAAACCCTGGGCGTGCGGAACGCGGAACGGATACGTTCGTTCAAACGCCGTTGGTTCCGGCCATCGTTGAATTCCCAGCCTCACCTGAGTTTGTCCCGATAATTTTTTAATCACCGCAAGCGCATCCTGCCGGATGCACTTTTTTATTGCCGTTGACCGGGGGCGTATCTCGACACTGCACGGGAGTGCTGCTCCACAGACCTGCGCTTGGTTTTGTCCCAAAGGGACAAACGGAAATTAGCCAGCCACAATGTGGCTGGTAACCCGCCCGCAAACCGTTTCGTCCTGGAAGGACGACGGAAGATTACTCACTCATTTCCAGTGCCCCTTCAGAGGGTGTTACGAATTGAAAAGTGGTCACTCTTGATTTTATTGAGCGAAATGGGTGCGGTTCATTTTGGGGATCGACCGAGGTTTTCCCAAGACCAAGCCAATTGCGTGGGGATGAGTTCCTGCAAAAGGTGGTGTTGGCACGGTGAATTCATCAGCGCCAAAGCCCGCAGCAAGCTTGCCGCGTCGGCGAGCAAACTCACGGTCCCAGTGAGCCGCAGGCTGTTGAGAAACATCTGGTCCAGACCAAGAATGTTTTTTTCAAAGGACTGGGCGGGTTCAATCCAGGATCGCAATTGATAAAGCAGGCGTCGGGCTGCAATCGTGTTCAAAGGCAGCAAGCCCAGAAGCGTTTCGCTCAGTTCAGGTGGGTAGCCAAATTCTTTGGTACACGTGCTGGCCTCCCAACAGTAACGGCAAAGCCGGTCACCCGCTGGCACCCCAAACCAATGCAGCGAGTCCGTCTCGTCATAACCCAGCCATTGTAACGTCTGGCCTTGGTGACAACTCATCTGATTCCACGCGTCAAAAGGTTCGATGATCCTCATGTCCCGTTTTAATTTGGTGACCACTGCCACTTTCCATTGCTGGCGAATCTCGCGCTTGGTCTGCTGATGAATGTAACCCAGAGCTCCCACCACAATATCTGGTCGCCAGCCCAGCCGCTGCTGGCATTGGCGAATACTGGGCTTGAGCAGATCGCCCTCGGGCACATGTGCGGGCGTGGCCCAACTCACCAGTGGCACCAACAATACCGCGGGTTCGTAACGGTGCAGCCACAAACGCAGCGTGTGCTTTTTATAACCCACATAGAACCGCGTGTGGCCACCCTTGAGGGAGCGCGCGCCCAGCGTCGCTAATTGGGCCGACCAGGGGCGTCCATCTTTTTTTTATCAGCGGTGGAAGCTGGCAAATCCGTGGCATCGATGATCGCCACGGTCTGGCCGCCAATGGGCACAAACCGCAAGAGCCTGCGGACTAGTTGCTCATTAATCCGCCGCAAGCCAGCCACACCCGTTGTGGCACGAAACTCCGAGAGCATCCGCACATCCGGCGTGCGCCGCCGGTGGTCAAGCAGCGCAAAACGCCGCCAGTCAGCCTGCTCCGGCAGCAGGCGCACCAAGGCATTGAAGCTGTGCGCCGGACTTAATACGGCCAGCAAATGAACACGCCAAAGTTGTGCGGCACCGAAGTAGTGGGGGCACCCCTGACGATGGTTCCCCGGTAGCAGCCGATTGATAAACTCATCAGGAACGAACGGCGCGAGCACTTCCAAAAGTTTGGCCGTGCCCGTGGCAGGAAGAGGCGGTTGCACAAACCAAACTACCCGAAAAACCCCTACATGTCGCGCACGCTAGCCAAATGCACTGTTTTTGGTGATAAACAACTCTGCCCTATACTCTTAGGAGTAATATCGTAACACCCTCCTTTGGGACAAAACAAAGTTCTCCTCCATCTACACCATGCGGCTATAGTTTTCCCCAAGACATACTATAGCATTTCAATAAAAAGTGTAGCCATGTCATCACCGAAATCTCACGGTTGGAGCGCGGATTGTCCTCAATCCGTAGCGTGTATATTGGCCGTCGTGTTTGGCGTACCCAGCGCCTCTGCCTGTCGACGCGCTGCGACTTGGGACAAGTCGCGGTCCGAAACCGTGGCTACAGTTTTTGTTTAACTGCCTTAAAGCCCGCGCTCCAGCGCGCCGACAGGCGGAGTCACTGGGTATTTCAAACGCGCAGGCCAGTTTCACCGGCGAGTTTTTTAAAGAGATTCACCCTTGAGCCAGCCTGATATTTCCTGATAACTTTATCGTTTAACCGATGAACGCCGAAAATCCTGAAATCAGCCTGGTCATTCCTTGTTACAACGAGGAGGGCAACTTGCGTGAACTCATCAAGGCCATTCGCACCGCGGTGGAACCGTTGAACATTGCCTACGAAGTGGTCATCACCGACGATTGCAGCAAGGACAAGTCCTGGGAAATTCTCAAGGAACTGGCGGCGGCTGACCCGCGCATTCGCGTGCAACGCTTTCAAAAGAATTGCGGGGAAAGCGCGGCGAGCTTTGCCGGGCTCAAGGCGGCGCGCGGCAAATATTTGTTCACGCTCGACGCGGATTTGCAGAATGATCCCAAGGATTTGCCGAAGTTTCTCGAGGCGTTGAAAAGCTACGATTGCGTCTGCGGCACGCGCGTGAAGGTGCGCGGCGAGGGCGATCATTTCATCCGCGTGGCGTCTTCGCGCATTGCCAATGCGGTGCGGAACAAGCTCTCGGGCGAAAAAATTTCCGATGCCGGCTGCACCTACCGCGCCTTCAAGCGCGAGTGCATTGAGAACCTTAAATTCTTCAAAGGCATGCACCGTTTTCTGCCGACGTTGTTCAAGATTGAAGGCCACACCGTCACCGAGATTGAAGTCAGCAACAATCCCCGATTTGCCGGCCAGAGCAATTACGGCGTGTGGAACCGTTTATTCGCGTCGTTTTACGATCTGCTGGCAGTGCGCTGGATGAAGAAGCGCATGTTCAAATACCACGTGGCCGAGCGGATTAATTAAAAACTGCCGCCCATTTTTGGACCGCGAGCGGCAAGGTGCCGCGGCCAATTGTTTGAACAACCAAGGAACGAAGGGAACAAAGGTAGCAGGGAGCCATTAAAATTGTACGAGGATCGAATGCTTGGGCGCGCGACTTGTCCCAAGTCGCAGCACACCGACAGACCGGGGCGCTGGGCATTTTAAACGCACTGGCCAATTTACACGCTGAGGATTGGGGACAATCCGCGGTCCGGCCGCGCTGCTTAGGTTTGGCGCAGGTCTTGCCATATTCGCGGCGTGCGCGGAGCGCCCACCCCAGCGGTAATTCCAATTTTCAAATGGGAATTTGCCATGTGGCCACGCCCAACGCCCACTGCCTCGCGAAGCGTTTGGAGTGCGGCGGTTCACCGCCGCTTTTGGATAACTAATCCCGCCGATAGTGGCCGTCTGCAAAGACGCTGCAAGGACCGGCACCCGCGCTGGGTTAAGCCACATCTTGGGCATCTGAAATATTCTTCCGGCGCGCACAGCGCACCAGCCAAACGGGAAAAAGCACAACTGGAGCCAAAACCAGTCCCGCAATCAAAGGTAACGGCACCGGCACATGAACCTGATACGCATACGGTGGCTTGCCTAAGTCTAAATAGAGGGTACGGTCGTATCCCGCCCAGCTAGTCTGCGTTACCCCATACTTCGCACCCGCCAACTGAAACGTCCAGTCGTAATCAACTTCGGGATTCTGCGCACCGGCCACCAACGGGATCAACAGCGCCGCAAAAAATATGGGGTAAAGCACTTTAAACATATATGACCAGTCGCCTGACAGTCTGTTGAAAAGCTTGCCCGGTGAGGGCACCGGGCCTACAAGTCCGTGCGCCGGGGAAATCCTGTAGGCCGCGTGCCCTCACGCGGCGCTCCTTGGCATTTCAACCCTCGGCTAACGCCCAAAAACTGCACCCCGCCGCGCCAAAAGGCAATTCATAATTGGTAGGGGACTCGTTTGGTGTTCGTCAGCAAAGCCCCCCTTCCGGCCTGCGGCCACCTTCCCCCGGAAACCGGGGGAAGGGAAATATATTATGGTGGGGCCGGTTACCCAGGGCAGTCGTTCCTCGCCTGCCGGCTCGGTCCTCCTGCCCTGGGCTGGTATCTCTCGGGCCTTCAGCCCGAAGCACGGCGTGCGCGGAGCGCCCGCCCCACCAGCCCTCGATATTTGGGACAGCCCGTTTTAATCCGTGACAATTCGTGCCATCCGTGTCTGTACCTCTGATATTGGGGACTCGTGTAACTCGTCCCTCCGAGGGTGGCCGTCCGCAAGGACCCTTGCCGCCCTGAAACCTTAACCCTTGAACCTTAAACCTCTTCACCACTTGAAACTGAACACTTCACACTTTCCCCATCTGCGTTTCATCTGTGTCCATCTGTGGCTCCGATGGGCAATTTCCATCCCGGCTTACGCTTTGCAGTAATTTTCAATCGGCTCGGCGCCGAGCGTGCCGGCGAGCTTCTTGAGATATTCGGGTGATTCCACCTGTTCCAAGGTTTTACGGGCCTTGGTCAGGCGGTCGGCCACATTCAATTCCTCGGATATATCCGCATGGCTCGGGCGGCGCAGGAAACTGTTCAGGTATTCCACGTGCCGTTTCCAAAGCTTGCGGTCAACCTTTTGCTTGGCAGCCAGGCGCGCGGCATACCACGGGCTGGCCAGCAGATTTTCGCGCGTGAACAGCTTGCGGATGTCCGGATGGTCAAGGCCTTTGCCTTCGAACTGGTCATGCAGCATGATGTGCAACAGCGCGTGCAGCGGCGGACATGCCTGGGCAATGCTGCCGTCGTTGAAATACATTTGCGCCACGCGTTTTTGCGTGGTCACCACGTTATCCATGCCGTCGGCAAAAATGTCCTTGTCCTGCAATTCCGGCTTGAGCATCGCCTCGGTAAAGACGGCGTGCGGATGATTGAAGACGCGCCCAAAAAAAGCATGCACGAAACGGGCGTTGATCCGCCAACCGAGCCGGCTGGCGAGCACTTTTTTACCGCCGTGCTCAAAATCCGCGCATTTATCCAGGAAATGATTTTCGATGAGAAATTTCGGGTCGCGTTCCTCGGGCGTCATGCGGCACCAAACCTCGGGCACGATAAGACTGACGTCGTGGTCCACGCGCAGGTTCGGCCCGACATAACCGGCAGCCGTGACAAAGCCCGGATGCCCGGTCAGGATGAACGACACCAGGGCGTTATTGAGGTCGATGATGGGCGGCAGGGCGTTGAACGGGCCCTTGGTCAGCGCGCCTTCGGAGCCGGCCCCGGTGGTGGACGGCGATTTGCCGGTCATGCTGCAAATTACTTCCATGAACAATTCCGGCAGTTCCATGTAATGGATGGGATTGTAACATGCGAGCGAGCGGATGCCGGTCTCCGGCGGGTTATTGCGGCGGCCCGGCAACACGGCGGACACCGGCGTATGCAAGGGCTTGCCCGGCGGCACCCGGCGGCGCAGGCGTGCCGCCACTTCCGCGAGATAGGTCTCGGCGGCGCGAACCTGGTCGGGGCGCTTTTGGAGATAGCGGGGATTTTTCGTCGGCTTGCCGTCAACAATGCGCGGCGCGGCGGTGCAAACGTAATATTCCGGCTGGCCGGTTTCCGCCACTTCCTTCACAAACTTCTGCATCGGCTCGGTGAATTGATGGAAGCCAAGGGCATCTTCCACCATCTCGCGGGCGTCGGCGGGCGTCAGCGGCTGGTAGTTGGAAAAGAAATTTTCCGGCTGCACGAAATCATTTTCGGCCTGTTTATCGTAGCCGCGATGAATGGCATCGTCCGGGCGCTGGAACAGGCGTTGTTCGCAATTTAGCGCAAACTTGAGCGACAGATTTTTGTTCACGCCTTCGGGCAGGTCTTCCAGGACATTGGCGGGCACCACCGCCGAAGCCGTGATGTCATCCTCCATCTGGACTTTCACTGCGGGATGGAAATCCTTGCGCAGACCGAACGTGCGCCACGCGCCATCGGCATCAAATCCCACGCGAAGATAGGTGGTCACCAGCTTGCGGGTGCCGCATTTTAATTCATTGCCCGGCGTGCCGTTGATGATGTCCACGCTGAACTGGTCGCGCCAGTTGCCTTTCCATTCCGGCTTGTAATAGCGTTTCAGGACGAAGGCCAGTTCCTTGACATGCTGGGGCACGCTGGCCAGCCAGCTATTGTATTCGGGCGTATAATCATGTTCATCCGGCGTGAGCAATTTAATGACCGAGCCGAGCGAACGTTCCGGCGATAAAATGGCGCGTTTATCCTTGCGGGTTTTATCCAGGAAACGGTCGGAGTAATCGCGATTGATCAATTCCTCCACGCATTCGAAATCGGCCTTTAAATCCGAGACGAACACGGGACCGGTCAAAATCGCGTCGGTGATGGGCTTGGAAATTTCCGATTTGCCGCCGCCCGAAACCGTGCAGGGCTTGTGGCAAAAAGTGCCTTCGGCCACCGTGCCCACCAGCCGCCATTGACGGCCATGGCCGGGCGGTTTTTCCATGCGGATTTTGTATCCCGCCGGCCGCACATAAGTTTTTTCCGGTGAAAGCCTGATGCCATGATCGCCCGTGGCATTGGTCCAGGCCACCTTTTGCGCCTTCAAATCAAACCGTGCGTTTTCGGGCACATAAATGATTTCGGGAAATTTTTTGTCCACGGCATAACCGTCCGGATGCACATCCATGATGCTGCCAAACACGGAAATCATTTCCTCAAAGGAATGGCCCCGGCGTTGGACGTGCATGTCGCCGGAAAATTCCTCGCCCAGGTCGTAGCTCTGAAACACCAGCGCGCCACCGGCGTGCTCCTCCTCGGACAGGCCGAAGAGATTGGCGGCAAAGCTCAACTGCGTTTTGACCTCTTTCTTGCAATAGCCGAAATAGTTGTCGGCGATGATGGTCACAATGACCCCGTTCTCGTCGCGGGCGGTCAGCTTGAAGGCGTTGCCGCCGTTGTAAAGTTCGTCCTCTTTTTTCCAGCACATGCCATCGCGCCGCTGGCGTTCCGTGGCCTGGTCGTAATGCGGCAGGCCCACGGCTTTTTTGGTGGCCCGGATGAGGTGCGGCGCGAGGATGACGCAACCGGTGTGGCCGGACCAATGCTCGCTGTCCAAAGCAGAATCGTTCTCCGGCAACAACGGGTCGCCGCCGTTCTCGAAAATGGCTTCCACGAAATCCAGGTTGCTCACCAGGTTGCCCGGCACGAAGAAACGGACTTCCATGGTTTTCTGCGGGGTGAAGCCGGGCACTTCCGGGCAAACCAGCGGACGGATCAACAGCGAGACAAAACACTTCGCCGGTTTGGGCTGGGTGGAAGTGAACGGCAGCTTGAGCAATTCATCCGGCGGCGTAAGCGCCAAGGCCAGGATTTTGGCAAAGGTCGCCTTGGGCACGCCCAGCTTGTCGTCCGGGATCGGCAGCCCGCCCTCGGTGACGTGGAAGATGCCGGCGGTCGTGCGGCGGTCGCTCTTGGGATTGTGCAGCACGCCTTGTTTGACGCGGTAGGAATTGATGATGTCGGAGGCAAAATCATCGCGATCCACGGGCAATGACAACACGCGCGCGAGGCCGGCGCGGTCGAGCGTAAAGGTGCGGCCGGGCAGTTTGGGCGCGGGAATATCCTGAAGATAATCGTGGAGGAAATTTTGGATGCGCTGGTCGGCGGGGCAAAGATGCTGGCCGAGGAGGCGGTCTTTTTCGCGCGATTGCGCGGCCATGGCGGCAGCGATTTCAACAAATTCCTTGTCGCCCTTGAGCGGCACCGGCGAGCAGCCAATGAGGGCGAGTTTAACATTAATATGCGCAATCAGGTGGGCAGGTATGCGCGATGAATCTGTAGGTAATGAATGTCCGTTCATGCGGTTTGGTCTAGTTCAGTCTTCTGACTGAGTCCTTTCCCATAACAATGCACGTTGCATGGCGATGCGCAAGATTTTTTAGGGCTGTAACCGGGGCCGGCGGGTGAATTGTTAAATTTTGGTTTCAATGCGAGTTAACACTTGAGCACCGGGGAACGCCGTCGATAATGGAATCCGGTCAAAAATTTTGGCGCATGCTCATATCGCATAGCAACGAATCATCGGTCAATCCCGTCCTGGTTGTCGGCGTTTTCCGCTCCGGCACGTCCTTGCTTTACTCGTTGCTGAACCAACATCCGCAAATCGCGCTCATGTATGAGTGCGATGTTTGGAATTTTCCGGGCGCCTTTTCCGGGTGGCGGTTCAAGGGCGAATGGCTGGCCCGGCAGGAATTTTACAACCAGGCCTTGTCCCGCCACCGGTTAATCCTGGGCGACAGCCTGCGCGGACTGGAGCAGGTACAGACGCCCGAGGAACTCTACCGGTGCCATGGCGTGAACAAAGGCGCTGTGTTATGGGGCGAGAAATCCCCGGTATATTCCACCCGCCTGGGCCGGCTGGCCACGCAATATCCGGGCGGTTCTTTTATTTTGATCTGGCGTGATCCGGTTGAAATTTATCGCAGCATCCGGGCGGCCGGGGAAAAATCATCATTTTTCCGGCAGCCGGCCATGTTGCACCGCTTGATTTATCATCAGGAACGAATGATTCGCGCGGCGGGGCGGTTGGAACGCAAAGGCGTTCGGCTATGTCATGTCAATTATGATGAACTGGTGGATAACACCCCGGAAGTCTGCCGCCACCTCTGCAAATTCCTGCGGATTGAATTTAACCCGCGCATGACCGGGTTGGAGCAGGCCGATTTTTCCGCCGTCTACCATGCGCCACAGCATGATTTTCTCCGGCGCGGCGTGGTGGAACGGCGGCCCGCCGGCAGGGAAGGCAAGCTCGTTGAACCGGCCGCCGCGCAGAAACTGGTCCGTTTTCGCAAACGCTGGGAACGGCTTGCCAGCCGCGCCTTGAGCCATAAACCCATTGCGGCACCGGCAGCGGAACCGACGGCTGCCGAGTTGTATTTTCATCAAGGGACCGGGGCATTGCTCCATGTCTGGGACGGATGCAAACGGCTGTCGTTCGAGCTTTTGCCATTGTCCTGGCTGCGGACATACCGGCTCTTTAAAAACTGGCTGTTTTGCAGTGCCAGCCCCGGCGATGACATCTCGTTAGCAGGCCAAATGCTGAAGCATGGTTTCACGATCAGCTTCAGTTTCAGCTTGATGCTGGCGGTCTGTTCGTTTGACTATTTTACCGGCCCGGAAATTTCTTGCGGGCCGCTTTATTTGATACCCTGCGGTATCCTGGCCCTGGTGGTGGGGCGAAACTGGGCCACCATTGCCGCGGTGGGCTGCGCCGTGAGCGTGACGGTCTTGCGCGATGCGCCGCAACATATTCATCTAGCCCTTACGTTGGTCACCCTTTGGAACACGGCCATGCGTTTCATCTTCTTTGAAATCTTCGTGCTGTTATTGGATCGAATCAGGCGGGACCTCGGGTTGCGCGCCCAAACCAGTGACGCCGCCCGTACTGAATAGCCCGGCAGCCTCCGCAATAGCGGGCCATTACTTTATCGCTGGTGGGAGGCGGTTAAAACTGATATGAAAAGACGCTGTGACCGGCGAAGAAAAGAAGCAATTGAACACCGCAACCCGTGTGATATTGCTGATAGCGCTTTATTTCCTCAGCGGTTTGCTGGGGAAAAAAATCTCGTTTCTGGCTGGCAGCATCACCCTCGTTTGGCCGCCTTCGGGCATTGCCCTGGCGGTGGTTTTGTTGTTTGGCTACCGGCTTTGGCCGCTGGCGAGCATTGCGATTGGCGCCATTTTGTTTTCCTTTGTTGACGGTCTTCCCTTCGGATTTTTTACGCTGGACACGGCCATTGGCAATACCATTGGGGCCGTTACCTGTGCGTTCCTGCTGGAACGCTTCGTCAAGTTCGAGAACTCCATGCAACGCACGCGCGATGGCGTGGGATTTGTCCTGCTGGCGTGCGGCCTGGGCACCACGGTCAACGCCTTGTTCAACGTGGTCAGCCTGGTCTACGACAAAAAAATCGCCCAGGACGCCATTCTACCAAACTTGCTGGAATGGTGGGTGCCCAATGCCCTGGCGGCATTGGTGGTGACGCCCGTCATCATCACCTGGGGCACGCCCTCGCCAGTGCGGCTGAATTTCTGGCGCGGCTGCGAGGCAGCCATTTGCGCGACGGGCTTGATTGGCGGCGCGTTGATCTCCTTCGACACCTGGTTTGTCTATGGCATGCAGGAATATCACCTCGCGTATTTGCCCTACCCGTTTCTGGCGTGGAGTGCGCTGCGGTTTGGCCCGCGCGGCGCGGCCACGGGCACGTTGTTGGTGGCGGCGATGGCCGTTTATTCCTTGCTGCAAAAGCGCGGGCCGTTTTTCACCGGCAACGAAGGCGACAGCTTGCGGTTGGTGGGCAGTTACATCGGCATTGTGGCCGTTTCCAACCTCCTGCTGGCCACAGCCGGCACGGAACGTCGCCGGGCCGTGGCGGCAGTGGTGGAAAATGAAAAGCGCCTGCGCAATGTGATGGCTGACCAGACGGATTTGATCTGCCGGTTCAAGACCGACGGCACCATCACCTTTGCCAATCCGGCCTACTGCGCGTTTCAGGGCAAAACCGAGGCGGAATTGCTGGGCAGCAATTATTACAAGCTGCTGGCCCGCGGCGGCGCGCGGTCGGAGAACGAAATCGTGCCGCCGCCGTTGCCGGTGAACCAGCCCATCATCAGTTTTGACCAGCGCGTGCAGGCGGCGGACGGCCACGTGGAGTGGCAGCAATGCAACCTGCGCCGCCTGGAGCATGACGGCGCCGTGGTGGACGAATTTCAAGCCGTGATGCAGGACATCACGCCGCGCAAACGCGCCGAGCTGGCCGCCAAGGAAGCCAAGGGTTCCCTGGAACAAATGAACCAGCAACTCGAAACCGCCGCCGCCGAGGCGCGCACCATGGCCGAACAGGCCAACCGCGCCAACAACGCCAAGAGCGAGTTCCTGGCGAACATGAGCCACGAGATTCGCACGCCCTTGAGCGGCATTCTGGGCATGGTGGAACTGCTCGCGCAAACGCGGCTCGACGCGCGCCAGCGTGAATTTGCCGAGGCCGCCGTGGACAGCGCCAACGCCCTCCTGCACGTCATCAACGACGTCCTGGATTTTTCCAAGATTGAAGCCGGCAAGATGACGGTGTTGCGCGAGGATTTTTCCGTGCGGACCATTGTGGAATCCGTCCTGGAAAATGCCGCCACGCGCGTGGGCGGCAAAAAGGTGGCGCTGGCGGCGGTGGTGGCCCGTGAAATACCCCAGCGCATCACCGGCGATTCCGCCCGCCTGCGCCAGGTGCTCGTGAACCTCGTGAGCAACGGCGTCAAGTTCACCGAGCACGGCGAAGTGGTGGTACGCGTGCTCATCCATTTTCAAAGCCCGGCCAAGCTGGTATTGCGGTTTGAAGTGACGGACACCGGCATTGGGCTGACCGCGGAGGAAATCAAAAAGTTGTTCCAGCCCTTCGTGCAGGTGGACACTTCATCGTCGCGCAAATTTGGCGGCACCGGCCTGGGCCTGGCCATTTCGCGCAAGCTGATCGAGCTGATGGGCGGGCGCGTGGGCGTGCAAAGCACCCCCGGCACCGGGTCCACGTTCTGGTTTGAACTGCCATTCACCGTGCCCGCGCAGCCGCCGATTGAACGCAGCTTTCCCGGCCTGGTATTTTTGCAAGGGGTGGTGGCCGTGCCCAATCCCAGCCAGCGCCAGTCCTTGATGGAGCAACTCCAGGGCTGGGGTGTGGTCTGCCGCGCCGTGGCCGATCCCCAGGAACTCGCGCGGGCATTGCGCCATGATTTTCGCGCCGCCGTCATTCCCCTGGTGATTTGCGACGATGAAATGCTCGCGCAAGGCGGCGAGGAATTGACCCAGTTACTGGCCGGGAACAAGGAACGCGTGCAAACCATTTTGCTGGCCAGCCCTGCGGGTTCGCTCGGGGCGGATGCCGCCGGGCCGGACGCCATGGCCAATGTGCTGCTCAAGCCCGTGCGCGAGCAACCGTTGTTTGACGCGCTCGTCAGCGTGGTTTCCGGCATGAAACCGGCCCTGGAACGCCAGTTGGCGGCCTTTGTCACCCAGGCGGAACAGGCCGCCCCCGCGCCGTCCGCGCCCAAGCAGACGCCCATTTCCGATCTGCGGATTCTTGTGGCCGAGGACCATCCCTTTAACCGCAAGCTCTGCCAGTTGATGCTGGATAACTTCGGCGCGCACGCCGAATGGGCGGTGAACGGCCGCGAAGCCGTGGATAAATTTGTGCCCGGCAATTTCGACGCCATCCTCATGGACTGTAACATGCCCGAGCTGGACGGCTTTGGCGCCACGGCCGCCATTCGCAAAATTGAAGCGGAGAAAAATGCGCCGCGCCGCGTGCGTATCATTGCGCTCACCGCCAATGCACTCGTGGGCGAACGCGAACGTTGCCTGGCCGCCGGCATGGACGACTATGTGTCCAAGCCCTTTACCACCCAGCAACTTTATCAAGCGTTGCTCGCCGCCGTGCCGGACAACACCGTCAGCCGTCAGGTGGCCGGCACTGTTGCCCCCGTGGTGGAGAGCTTCAATCCCGCCCGGCTGGAACAACTGTGCACCGAGCTTGACCGCGCCGCCGTGGCCGACATGGTCGGCGATTTCCTGGGCGAGTTTTCCGACCGGCTGGCGGAGATTCACCGGTTGCACGAAGCCGGCAAATGGCCCGAACTCGAGCGCGCCGCGCATTCGCTCAAGGGACTCGCCGCATTATTTGGCTTTCAAAAATTGTCCGAACATTTTCTGGCCATCGAAGACAGCGCCGAGGCGGCCGATGGCGCGCGGGCCAAAGCGGCGATTGCCGTGCTGGACGAACCCGCCCACACCGCCGCCGAACAGCTTCGCGGCTGGCTGAAAAACACCCGCAGCCAGGCGAGCAGTTAGAAAAAGTGAAGGCCGCAGCCCACCATTGAATAACCAAGCAACCAAGGGAACTAAGGAAACAGATTGAAAAAGTGTTTAGTGTTCAGTTTCAAGTGGTGAATAGGTTTAAGGGTCAGGGGCAGGCAGCGCCTGCGGGCAATTGCGGCAAGGCCCCCGCCAATCTGTGAAAATTCGTGTAATTCGTGTCACGCTTTTTCATTCTATCTTCTAACTTCTTCATTAAATGATTGGCCGCGGCACCTTGCCGCTTGCCCGTGGCGGCCCGCCACAATTGGCATTTGGAAATTGTAAATTGTCTCCGGTGAGGCAAGCGTCCTCGCGAGCCGGATCTGCCGATGAACACAGATGGAAATGAGGTCTGGCACTTAGGTTCTGGGGGACAAAGAAGCGGGACACCTACCTACGCGCCGCGCAGATTTCTCCCTCTCCGCTTGCGGAGCAAGGGGAGAGGGCCGGGGAGAGGTGCTCTTCAATCCATCCACAGTTGCGCGGGCGTCCTCACGAGCCGGGCGGCGAATCAACGACACGGATTACGCAGATTGTCACGGATAACACAGTTGCATCCGCGAATGAACAGCGGAATAGGGTCAAGGGTTCAGGTTTCAGACGGGACGCCATGCCGAAGTGCCAATTGACATTTGGAAATTGTAAATTGGAATTACCGCTGGTGGAGCGGGCGCTCCGCGCACGCCGTGCTTCGGGCTAAAGGCCCGAAAGATTACAGCCTAGGGCTGCGCCCCATAAGCGCTAACTTGTTTTGTTGACGTTTTTGAGCGTCTTCTCCATCATCGCCACATGGAATCGATTAATGCCGCCGATGAGGATTGGGATCTGCTCCTGTCCTTCTTTCCGT